>ERZ1673752.363-NODE-363-length-80497-cov-36.151413_pt1 | contig 80497 bp, 65 predicted proteins | sample MGYA00580195_ERZ1673752 | MGnify/ENA primary metagenome ERZ1673752 (study PRJEB41218, sample SAMN15661744) | gut metagenome | host: Homo sapiens | place: Canada: London | collected 2015-08-20/2019-03-30 | study: EMG produced TPA metagenomics assembly of...
CCGTATGTGGTAATCTATGTGGTCAAAAACGCTTCCCGCCCGGTTTTCGGTGAAGGTTCACCGATGCCGAACGGGAAGCGTTTTGCGTTTCAGACTGTCTGCATTGTAACTCTGAGCAGGCGGTTATGCAAGTGGTTTCTGCGAAGGTGGTAGCTCAGCAGCTGCGGCGCTATAGACAAAGAATAGGCATTTTACAGGCGGAGACAGGATGTCTATCCGAGTCTCTGAGTATAAATCCCTTAATACAGGCATAATAGTAAGGGATTTATGGCAAAGCCCATTGACTATTCCCTTATTTTATATTATTATTTAAGGAAAAGTGAGGGAGGTAAGGGAATGAGAACATTCAATTACTCCGCAATCAAGGAGCAGAAGTGGGACTCGGATGTTCTTGGCCTGATTGCGGCCATATACAAGGAAGCCGGAAAGCAGGAACTGTATTTGAAGCAGCGTCCGGAAGAACTTGAAAAGCTCGTGGAGATTGCCAAGATACAGAGTACTGAGGCATCAAATGCCATTGAAGGCATTGTCACCACGAGTACCCGAATCCGGCAGCTCGTCGAAGAGAAAACTACGCCGAGGAACCGTGACGAGCAGGAAATCGCAGGATACCGCGATGTGCTGAGTATTATTCATGAGAGCTTTGACGCGATACCAATTACGCAGAACTATATCCTGCAGCTTCACAAAATTCTGTACAGCCACATGAATAACCCGCTTGCGGGCCGCACAAAAAGCGTGCAGAATTATATCACTGCCACCTATCCGGACGGTCATGTGGAAACACTGTTTACACCGCTTGCCCCTTATGAAACGCCGGAAGCGCTGGATAGAATCTGCGAGGAATACAACCGTGTGATTGGAAACATGGAACTGGAGCCGTTGATTGCAATCCCGGTTTTCATCCATGACTTTTTGTGCATCCACCCCTTCAATGACGGAAACGGAAGAATGAGCCGCTTGCTCACGACGCTGCTTCTGTATCGGAACGGATTTTATGTTGGAAAGTATATCTCCCTTGAAGCCAAAATCGCCAAAAACAAGGACCTGTACTACGACGCACTTGCACAGGCGCAAACCGGCTGGCACGAAGGCCCCGAGAACGTAGTGCCTTTCATCAAGTACCTGCTGGGAACGATCCTTGCGGCGTATAAGGACTTTGAGGATCGCGTGGCGCTTGTAGAAACCAAGCTGCCCGCATTGGAAATGGTTCGCAGAGCAAGCAAGAATAGAATCGGACGGTTCAACAAGCAGGACATCCGGGAGCTTTGCCCGACGCTCAGTGACAGTTCCATAGAGGGGGCCCTCCGCAAGCTGGTCGCAGCCGGTGAATTGAAAAAAGAAGGAAAAGGGAAAAATACCTGTTACTTCAGACTGAAGTAGATTCCCTTCAATACGAGCGACTTTTTAGAGGGCCATGCCTGTTCATACAAGCAGGTGCGGCCCTTTTGGTCGCTTTACGGAAGTTGGCGTACAGTTCAAGGGTTGAGCCGCTATAGACAAGGAATACACCAAAAGGTTCCTGCCGAAACACACTCGCCTTATCCAAAGAAATACTGCTCCACATCTGAGACACCGCCGTCCTTATCGCAGAACCACTCGTAATCAGAATGGCAGTTTGGGCAGCGGGCAATTACATCAAATCTGCCTGGTGAATGCTGGTTGTCGGCAATGCTCATGATCTCCAAGGGCTTCCCGCAGGCTGGACAAGGTTTGATCTTCCTTACCTCACGAGTGGCACGCTCTCTCTGCTCTGTTTCAAGTGCATCTAAAAGACCCTGCCAAAGATTCGGATTCATTTCATGCTCTGCATAGTCTTCAAGGTGTCGCCTGATATTGCCGAACTCACGGATACCAATCGTGTGCTGTCGCGGTTTACTTTCTTCGCCAGTGAGACGGGATTCCGTTTCAACGTGTCTGGCAATACGCTCACCATCACCACCGATACGGCTCCCGCTGGCAACGTGACGATCTCCGTAAGTCGAAGCACTTCTCGCTGCGGCGTTCTTGCCTGGACGGACTACAAGTACGGTCCCAACGGCGGCGTTCGGGATAAGGCGGCTTACACCTCAGAGTACGATTTTCGGGTCTGTATGCAAAAACGCAATCGCCATCTTGTAGACAATAGCAGCAGATGTATTTGTTTTCTTACCGAAAAAACAGGCGGCACATTTTATACTATCAATTATGCCTCTGATCATGGGCTAACGATAATCAACATTGCTAAATAGTTATCGAATAAAAAGATCATAAGCCCTTCTCACATACAACTGCACTATTAACGAGAAAAGGTGCGACTATTTTGCTGCACCTTTTCTCCCCTTGAACTGTAATTCGATCAAATTTATTGAAAACTGTGTAGAAATATGGTATTATATATAATGTACTTTTACGCCAACGAGATAATGGGGCTAATCTGCGCTGTATGGAGGTATCACATGAAAGTTTGCTATGACAAGCTGTGGAGACTGATGAAGGACAACAAAATGAAAAAAAGTGATTTATCAAAAGCTGCGGAAATAAGCTCCTATGCGATGACAAAATTAAATAATGATCGCCCTGTCAGTATGGAAGTAATGATCAACCTCTGCAAAGTCTTTCACTGTGACATAGGAGATTTAATGGAAGTAATCGAAGAAGACTAATTGGAGGCATTATTATGGACATGGATCGGGTTAGAATAGCCGATGCGATTACAACTGAATACTCGGACTTTCTCTCCTTTTGTTCCGCGTCTGGGAAGATATTTATTTCGGAATTAACGAATGTTGATTTTGTCGCTTTTAGAACGAGTTCCGGGCAATCACGCGACTACATTAAATTGATAAGAGCAATGCTGGATAAACCAGTTGTTGCTGCGACTACTGAAGTTGATGCTGTCCAGAAAGGTTCGGAGAGCGTAAAAAATGAGTTGCAGGGAGATCCTTTTGATGCGGGTAAATACCTCGTTCTTGAAGGTCAGTCAACGCCATCTAAAACAGAATCTCCTTCATGGACACAGCCGAATGAACAGCCCGCAAAAAATGTAGAAGCTGCTCTTGATGAGACCAGTTGTTCTGACAGGAAAAATGATACCAAGAATGAAACGGCTGATAGGACGACAGAAGAAATTGTAGTTGCATCAACAGGGACGGCAACTACTGCTTTGAGTTCAACAGAGCATTCTGATGACAGTGAATATACACTCGCATACCTGTTTGATGTAAAACCTTCGTCGTTTGAAGATATAGGTATTATTGCACTCAATTTAGGTGTTCGCCCGACACGCTGCTTAAACAGTGCAAAGATTAAGACGATTGCTGAAGTGTTGGCCAGAACCACCGACGAGTTAAAAGCCATTAAAAGCATGGGCGTGAAGTCGGTCAATGAGATAGTACAAAAAGTTAAGGATTATGTGTCTGATCCTGCAAGTTTAGATGTGGCAACTATCTCAGATGTTTCCAATCACACCCCAAAACATGAGCGGGTAGAACTTGACCCTGCATTCAAGAGCGCTCTTGAAGCTATGCTAATGGGTGATGAGTACTCAACAGATGGGTTCAGTGACAATCAAATGGGGTATTTTGAAAAACTGAAAGAGGCTTCAGAGACTGTGGGAGAAGATATTTGTCTTGAGGCATATCTAAACCCAGAATATGTACTCACTATATGCAATGCCCTTATGGAGTTCGCTACACCATATATTCAGTATAGAAATGCTATGAACGAAGCAGTCCAAAAAATCGGGAATTTGCCAGACTCCATGCGTCAGCTAAAGGCAATGCCGTTTATCAGGGCTTACTCTGCAACGGCTGGTGAAAAGCTGTCATACCTTTTGTCTGAATGTTCAGATGATACGACTGTTGAGCGTATTCCGCTTCTCTATGAGAAATTGAGAAAAGAAGAGAATATGGCTGTGCTAACATCTGATACGAATAAGTTTCTCGGATGGCTCAACTTTGATGTTTTCACGCTTATTTCTTCTATCTCAGCGAACATTCGTAGTATTCTCGCCGGAAGAAACGAGAGAGCAATAGAGATATTTGCGCTTCGGTCTAAAGGCGAAACACTTGAAGCAGTAGGTTCCCTGTATGGCGTAACACGCGAACGCATTCGACAAATAGAGAACAAAGTTCATAGGACCTTCTGGGATGTATATGAGAAGCAGAAATATGATCTCATTATGCTTGTCTATGCATTGCGGAATGGAGATAATGTTCTGCATTTTGATGAATTGAAGAACACGCTGGGGGACGAATTTGCAACTGTTCTTTGGGCTTGCATAAAGCACAATCAAGAACATGAGCATTATTACTACTCCAAGACTTTGGATGCTATCGTAGTCAAGACGGATGATGCTAAAAATATGAGCGAGTCTGCTCTGCTTTCGACGATAGAAGCCCTTCTTACAACGCTACCTGATGTGATGCTGGCTTCGGAGAAGGAAAGCACTATTGCAGAACTGGCAGAAAAAAATTCGATCCCCAAAGAGGCGTTGAATGACGTCTTTGACAGCATTTATCAGCAAACAGAAAACTTCCTGCATAAAGGCCGTCTTACGGTTGTGTTTATGTGTGAGTATGTTCTGAAAAACCGCTTTCAGGCAGGTTTCAAAATTGCAGATGACTTTGAAGCAGATCGGTTTAGGCAGTACATGGTCGAACTTTTCGGGACACGTGCAAAAACTATTACTACGAGAGCTATAGATGCTGATGTCGGTAGACTTGGTGTACTTTGCGACCGAGGAAAGTATATCCACCCAGATTATTTGGTTGTGGACCCAAGCGTTATCGATACTATAAGCGATTATATTGAGGCGTCCCCGCGTTCACTTATTCCGTATGGTGAGCTCTTTGATGCGCTGAGGGAAAAGCTTGAGGGCACACAGATTACGAACAGATTTCTCCTTCAAGGCGCATTAAAGAAGTATGGGTGTAAATTTAATACAGGCAGAGATTTTGTTCGCAAAACCAAATCGGTAACTTTTGTGGATGAACTCGAATCATTTGTTTCAGACCGAGGTATCGTACATAAGTCAGAAATCCTCGCGGAATTTACATCGCTTGGGGAGGCGGGACTTGGTCAAGTCGTGTCCAGGAGCGCAAATGTATTCAATATTGAGAATGGCTATTATATCCACGCAGAGCAGTTTGATATTCAGCCGGAAGATTATGAAATGCTTCGTGGCTATTTAAGCGAGGCGTGTAAAGAAATTCCGGTTAATATCAGATCTGTTTATGATGCTGTTGCTGAACAATTCCCGGAATTCATGTATCGCAATGACTTTGAGGATCGCAATAAACTCTTTGCTGCTTTGAACTATATGTTCAGAGAAGAGTTTAGCTTTTCTCGCCCTTATATTGCGAAACTTGGAGCCAGCGATATTTCGAATCGAAGCGTTATTCTGCAGCATATCGAGGACTATGACAGCATTGAGATAGAGGAACTAATTGATATTTGCGACGAGAACGGTATCCACTATGTTGCTCCGGCATATTTATGTCAGATGATTGCACCAGATTTTATTCGAGTTAATCGAACTACTCTGATGCGTCGCGAGCTCACTGGCATTACAGATGAAGTGATTGAGCAGGCAAATAGTATCATACATGATCTTCTTGAAGTGAATGGCTATGTTGTTGCCTCAAAAGTGAACGATTATTTGTGGTATCCGCAGATAGACGTTGATTGGAACGAATTCCTCCTTGAGAACCTCATTGTACAGAGCAAGAAAATCAATGTGGTATATATGTTTGGTGACCCATTACGGCATCCGAATGCTATTTATGTCGCTGAGGAATTCAGCAAGGATACGTTTGACTCATTCCTGATTAAGGTGCTGACAGAAGAAGTCCATAGAGGCTCATTCACCTCAAAGGTTGAGATGAGAGATTGGCTGCGCGAAGAGGGAATGATTGAGGTCAAACTCCCCAACTTTCTCGAAAGTGCAAAATACTTCTATGTCAACGAAACTGGAGTTCATTGTACTGGAGAGTAACCATAACAAACGGTGTGGTGCCTGATAACTCAAGGCACCCGCTAAAGGCGAGGAAACAATTATGTATAACTACGAATGGGATATAGAAACTGGTGGATATATTCTTTTGCCCTCTAAAATTACCGGGGTTACTAAAGAAGTCAGACCTGTCTTTTCTGAAGAGTTGCGATTTCTTGGGCTTGATCGTGATTACGGTTGGGACTTCCCCGATTGTGAAGAACCTCTGATGTGGGCAGAAGCACGTAGATATTTCTACAAAGGGGAACTTGTTTGTGAGGCATCTGGTGGCGGCTTATATGAAATGCCTACGCTAAAAAATGTCATCAAAGATTTGCATATTACACCGGTCGATATAGAAATGATGCTTTCTAAAAACGAGAGTGTCATGAATGGATTTGTTCAAAAAACGCTAAAAACAACTTACAAAACCTATTTAGATTATAAGAGTAGAGTTAGTATGTTCTATGTGGCATACAGCGGGGGTAAAGATTCGATTGTCATGTTAGACATAGTGCAAAGAGCTCTTCCTCATGACGGTTTCGTAGTGGTTTTTGGCGATACGACTATGGAATTGAAAACCACCTATCAGGCGCTTTCTGAAGCCAAGGCTCATTGGCCATCCCTTGAGTGGTATGAAGCGAGAGCGGAGTTCGAAGCAGAAGAATCATGGAGAAGAATAGGATTCCCGGCAAGGAAGCTTCGCTGGTGTTGCAGTGTGCATAAGACAGCGCCGTCTATTGCAAAACTTAAAGAAATATACAAGACAAAATATCCAGAGGCACAGAGTCCATTTAAGGTCATGGTTTTTGATGGAGTTCGCGCAGAGGAAAGTGATGCACGTTCCACTTATACAATGATTTCTGATGGAAATAAACACGCAGTTCAGTTTAATTGTAGCCCCATATTAGAATGGAGCTCTTGTGAATTGTTCCTTTACATTTTCAAATATGGGCTTTTGTTTAATAAACTCTATCGCTATGGTGCATACAGAGTTGGCTGCAAACTCTGTCCGATGGCTTCCGAATGGTATGAATGTGTATTAAATCATATTTTTCCTGAAGAGGTTAAGCCGCTTCTGGACATTGTATCGACAAGCATCACAAAATCATTCTCATCGGATGAAGAAAAGCAAAAGTATCTTCAGTCAGGCGGCTGGAAGTCCAGAATTGGCGGGAAAGAACTCTCGTTTGGCGGCAACAAGATTACTGAAATTAAGACAAAAGACTCGGTTAAACTTATTATTACTGAGGGTAACTATAAATGGGATAAATGGATGGCAACGGTTGGCCCTGTCATTCAAATAGGGGACAATAAGTATTCCATAAGATACAAAGATATAAACATGGACTTCACTGTTTCAGCCGATAAAAGAGCCACTATTCTTACTCTTCCCGCATTGATTAGATCACCGTTATCCGTCAGATTTATGTATCTATTCAAAAATGCACTTAGTAAAGCTGCCTATTGTGTAAACTGCGGAGAATGTATGGCAGAATGTGCGTTTGGGGCTCTAAACATCACCCACGATGATATAGTTATTGATGGTTGTAGGCATTGTGAGCATTGTTTAGATTCCAATAAAGGATGTATTGCAGCGAGATCACTTGGCATTACAGGAGGTGGAAAGAACATGAGCGTAAAGAATATCAGTAGATATCAGAACTTTGGATTCAGACAGGAATGGCTTGAGTTATATTTTGAGCTGCTGGATGATTTTTGGGCCAATGAGAGAATGGGAAAGTATATGATTATTGGCTTCAAAACATGGCTCAAAGAAGCTGAAATTACTGAGAATAATGCTCTTACCCCACTTGGTGAAAAATTACAATTGTTAGGAAGCGACTCGCCAATCACCTGGGGCGTGATTTACACAAATCTCTGCTATGAATCTCCAATTATCAATTGGTATGCAAAAAAAATTGAAGTGGGAAGGACGTATTTTGCAGATGATCTCCCCATCTTGCTTGGTGAAGAATACTCGGCAACTGTAAAGAAGAACGCTCTTAGCTCTTTGAAAGAGACACTTAGACTATCCCCTATAGGTTGGCTTTTATTACAAGGAGAATGCGAAGTTAAGGGCAAAACGGTAGCAACAATCACGAAGGGTAGTTGGTATGATGCGGAACCAATTGTGATTCTTTATTCCCTTTATAAATTTGCAGAAAGAATGGAAGGTATGTACAGCTTTACTCTTTCTGATCTGCTCGAAGATAACGAAGAGAGAGAAGGATTGGGCCCTCGTGCTATTTTCGGTATTGAACGCGAAACACTAAAGCCGATTCTTCAGGGCCTCGCAAATAACTACAGCAGCTTTATTCAAGTAGACTTCAATAAAGGCATCATGGAAAACATTGATTTGCCTGCCGGCAAAAACGGTAAAAAGGCGATTGATGTGCTCTCGCTGATTTGAGGAGGATAGGACAATGGCGGTAAGATTGTATAACGAATACATAAAGGTTGACCCCAATTTCATCCCGGTGTTTAGCCGGAATAGTGATAAGACCTATCCCGACAAATGGCAGTCATTTTATCCTCACACCAGCTTCAAGAACATTCTCAAAGATGTTGTTGAAACACTGGAAAAGAGTAATGAAACAAAAGATCGAAGCATTTGGATGAGTGGTGCCTATGGTACTGGTAAAACCTATGCTTCATTCGTCATAAAACATATCCTTGAAGATAGTATCGACTCTATCACCCCGTATTTCGTTCAGAATGGTATGGAGACTTTACTGGCACGAGTTAAGGGGGTTAGAGCAAAAGGGAGAATTCTTGTTGTTCAGCGTAGTGCGTCGGCTGGAATTAACACACAGGATAAACTCTTTAATGCGATTGTAGAATCTGTGCGGAGAGCAGTGTCAGATGCTGGACTTACATACACTGGAGCAGAAAGCCTTTCTGATAAGGTGCTGACGATTCTGAAGCATCCAGAGACATCGGCTTTTAATTTTCAGGGCGCATTTAACAAATATCGTGGCAAGTTCACTGAGTATAGCTCGGTAGAGAGCATTATAAAAGACTTAGAGGAACTGGATCTCGAAGATAAACTGAGCCTTCTCGATACGATCATTGAGGTCGCAGCGCTTGAAGGTTTCAATTGGTCTATGTCTTCTGAGGATATTGTTGACTGGTTGGAGGATGTGCGAAAAGGCAACAATCTGTCTTCAATCGTCTTTATTTGGGATGAATTCACAGAGTATTTTAAGAATAATCAGAACAACATTACTGGCCTTCAGGAGATTGCACAGGCATCTTCGCGCATCAGTTGTTATCTATTCTTGATTACTCACAGTTCTGCTGGACAACTTATCCAGGATAAGGGATCCAAGTCTATTATTGAGGCGCGTTTTAAGCTCGATACCATAGAATTGGAAGAGAGCACTGCCTTCAAACTTCTTGGACAAGCATTAAGACACGAAGCCGACCTTGCTGATGAGTGGAAGCATACGAGCGACCAGTTGTGGGACGGCGTTAAGCGTGGTAGTGTGGATGTCATCAAGAATAAGGATTACAACATTCAAGACGATGATTTCAGAGCCCTCTTGCCGATGCACCCTTATGCGGCGTATTTGTTGAAGTTTATTGCAAAGGACATTAGCTCCAATCAGCGAACCATTTTCCAGTTCCTCAGCGGAGACTACTCAGGGAATGAAGACAAAACCAACTTCAAGTGGTTTATTGAGCACTTTGCGTTTGAGTACGGTAAATGGAACTATTTGACGGCGGATTACCTATGGGATTACTTTTTCAAAGCAAGTAACGTCGATCTTGATGCGGCTTTTATTCAAACGATCAGTCACTACAACAACTTCGCACCGCTTTGCGACGATCCTACCAACAAGCAGCTGGGTGATCGCAGACGTAGAGTGTTGAAGGCGACTTTGCTTCTTGCTGCCTTGCAAGCAAAGAACGGCGCAGAGGCAAGAACCGGCGCAACATCATTGATGCGTCCAACCTTAGTGAACATCAAAGCTTGCTTTGCAGGGACACCGCAGGAATCTACCGTTGAGCAAGATCTGAATTATTTTGATTCAAAGGGTATCATTGGCAAGATCGAAAACGCAAAAGAAGTTCTCTTCGTCATGACTTCTGCCGCTATTGATACCGAGCGCATGAATCAGATCGTTGATGAGACACGTAAAGCGATCACTTTTGAAAAACTTATTGCCGACTCCACGTATGATGTTGCTAAGCAATTCATGCCAACTGATTACCTAAAGTGGAGAATGCGGATTATCAATGTGTCACTCGCAAATGCAAAACAAGAGGCGGAGAGGATTGATAAGTCCGAGAATCATATTCCGACATTTTTCTTGTTTGCAAAGAATGAAGCCGAGCAAGGTAAGATTAAAGACACCGTTACAGCGATTTTTGATAAAGTTGGAGAGCGCTGTATCGTAGTTGACTTTAGCTCTTTGCCGTTTACTGATGCGTTGTTTTCAAAATTCATTGAGAGCAAAGCAAAAGAAAAGTATTTTTCCACAATCCCAAATCAGAAATCCCAGCTTGAGCTTGCAAAGAAAACTTCTCAGGAAGTCCTTAATGAATGGACCAGAAAGTTGATTACAACATCTTTGTATGTTTACTCTACACCTAATAAGTCTGTTCAGAAAACTGGTGGAGCCAATTTAAGAAAGGAATTCAAAGAGATTAACGGTGAGTTCTTTGGCGCTGGACTCGAAGAAATCACGCAAAATGATAAGCTCTTTGCTGAGACCGGATTCAAAGAGACTGTTGCTCAAATGGCAATGGGTAAGATTGATGTTCCCAACAACTATTCGTATGTCAGAAACATCTCAACAAAACTGCAAATGGACGGAATCTGGAGCACACCGAAGTATTGGGAAACTAAACCGTCGCACCCTGTTTCAAAGATGAAAATTGCAATTAATGAAATCATTGAGCAGAGCTTTGAAAAGAGCACGATGATAAATGTCACGGATATTTGGAAAGAACTCAGAAAACCTCCTTTTGGTCTCCTCCCGAATACCGGTTCTGTGTTTCTTCTTGGCTTCCTTCTTGGAGAGTACGCTGATAGCACCTACTACAAAAGAGACACGAACAATAATACGGTATCCCTTAACTATGTTGATCTTAGTGAACTTATCTTCGGCATCATAAAGAATCTTCCCAAAGCTCAGGGGCAATTTATTGTTAGACAAACTTCCGAGCAGATGAAATTCTGTCAAATCACGGGTGAGATTTTTAAGATTGCGAAAGAAAAACGCAATTCTGTCGATGACATTGCCAAGAATATCAACATTTACTTGACAAATAACAAATATCCGATGTGGGCCATACGTTACTTCATCGAAGAAGAACTGTATGACCATGAGTATTGTGAGGCTATGGTACAGCTCACATCACTCCTCTGCGAATTCGTTAAGCCTGAAACAAAGATTGACCGTGAACGCTCAAAGGTTGTTGAAGAAATTTATAAGCTGTATCAGCAGCACAACGCCATTGATGAGGTGTTTAGAGATATTCTTAGCGCTGAGAATATGAGGGCCGGCATGAATTATTACATTGCTCAGTACAAACCTGAGTTGATTCAAATTGCCAGCAATCTGAAGGTTGATGCCAAGGAATATTTGGAGTTGTTAAATTCTAAGCTCTCGAATGATTCTTCTTACCTTTGGGAACTTGGAGATACTAACCGCCAGATTGATAATCTGTACATTGATCTGAAGCTCATTTATGACATTAACCGAGTTCTCACTACTAAACAAAAAACATATGCCGAAGCAAGAAAGGCACTCATCGAAAAACTAAACATTGTTAAAGTTCCTTACGCATTGCTTAAGGAACTGAGACCTGAGCTTATAACAATTGTTGACCAGTTTAGCTTAATTAAGGACAACGCTCAGTTTAATAAATCTGAAACTGCGTCAACAATCGCTAATTTGGCAGATGATTTTGTTGAGTTTTTTAATAATCAGTACGAAGTCTTCTGTAAAGCTCTTGATCGCGCATTGCACACAACTATCTTCGCCGATGAGTATGAGTATCTGTTTAACAAAGTGCCCTCTGGGACTCTTTACGAAGCAACAGATAAGTTCACTACTACCATGCAGCATGAACTAACCAACTTCCGCAAGTCAAAGAAGACACGGAAGATGTACGATGCATGGGAGAAGGCTACGAACAGCACCAATCCGGCAGATTGGTCTCAGAAAAACGGCATTCCGGTACTCTGCCTGTTCACTGAGGATATTCTTACCGCGCAGAAGATTTTCGATGCCTTGAATAGAACATCATATTTGCCGACAGAAAAGGATATTGATGATGCCATTGATTTTCTGCAGAGTGGAAAGCTTGGCATACTGAAAAACACTGACATCTGTGTTAAGAGATTTATAGACTTCTTTGCTGGAGAGTATGCGTATGTCATTACTTCCGCCGATGAGCTGAGAGATCAGATTCGCGCTGCAGCTGGGACAAAAGTTTATGACTGGTATGCTAAGGCGAATAGCTGTAAATCGAGGATTTGCCAGTTTGCCACAGAGAGGTATCAGTTAAAATATCGTTCCCAGGCGAAAGAGCGAGTCAGAAAGCTCACTGCGGAACAAGCTCAAAAATACCTTGATGAACTTATTGATAAAGATCCTCTGCTTGGAATCAATATCCTCAAGGGATAATCAAAGGAGGACACTATGACCACCTTTAAGGATTTGGAAAGCTTACAACACTTCTTGAAGCAAGACGCGGAACGCGTCTCGCTAAATCCTGTGCGCTTTATAAATGTCGATTCTATGGCTATGTGGATCGAGGTTAAAAAGTTTCTGCTTGCTTTGGCCGATGAGACGCTGCCCCTTTCCAAGTTCTGCGAAGGGAAAGATACAACTCCAAATATCAAACGCGTAAGTGCGGCTCTGAAGAAAGTCAAAAAGTCGCAGTTTGTATCTCCATTGTCAGAATATTTGCGCATAATCCCTGAACAAGCTGAACCTGTAATTCAGAAGTTTATCAAGGCAGACTATCAAAACAATGATAACGGAAAACTCCGCATTTATTTTTTGATGTACAGAATGAAGAGCCTTCTTCGTACCATACCTTCTGACGACCCAAGAGCCAAAGACTGCATTGTTTTGTTCGAGACGGATGAAGAGAGTGACTATAAGCTCACCATAATTCAAAAAGATTTAGATGTTGAGTTGACAGGTAATGAGATCGACGGTTTTAGAAGCTATCTTGAGTATTGGGAGGCTAACCCCGATAAACCATTGATTCTTCATACCGGTAATGCTATCCACTTTGAGAAGAATCACTTCTTTGATGATGTTCACGTAATTGTGACATCCTACGATCTGATTAGGTATCAATATGGATTGCCAGCAAGTGTATTTGAAGAACTTGGGACGGACAATGATTGGAATAACCTTGTTCGAGTAATCATCAAAGAGGGTTCTTTTGAAGAGGCCTGCCGATCCACTCTTTCCATAAATAGATACTCATCAAATCTGTTTGAGAGATGGAATAAGTATAATTCTTTTCAAAAATGGCTTCTTTGGTTGTGGGCAAGACAGCAATCTGGAAAAAGCTATGAGATTGTAGCAGCAAAAGCGTGCAAATCTTCTGCTGAGTATTTAGACAATATCTATTGCTGTATTATTGATTATCTCAGAGATGATAAGTTTGAGCAGTTCTACAAGGACAGGAAACGAATTCTATCAGTAATGCAGACGGTTCCTACAGAACATTATTGGAATAAGTTGAACTCCCTTAATAGAATTGATGCTCTTTCGTGCCTCACTTGTTTAACAGACATAGAACAGAAAACGATCTTTGAAATAGTCGCCGAGTTTAGTTACCAGCAAAGAAAAAGTGTTCTCTCGACCCTAAAAAGTGTTTATCCTTCTCTGTACTACTACTTGCAGAATGATGAGCAACCGAATTGCGCGGGGTTGTCTACAGAACATGAGCAGTATTTTAGTGAGTACAAGTGGCTGAAAGCGACTGATACTTTGACGGGGGAATTTGTTTCAAAGGTCAAGCGTATTTCTTTGGAAAAAGGGGCATCAGTCTTCCGGATGCAATCAAGGAATCATTTTGTTTCAGAACACTATGATGAGCATACATCTATCCTATTTGTGGATGGAATGGGTATTGAATATGTTGATTACTTGGCACATCTCTTCTCCGACCTTGATGAACAGCAATACTCAGTATTCTTTGAAGCTGGCTTTTGCACATTACCGTCAGTCACAGAAATCAACAAAGATTTCATGAATGGGCGTAATACTGTTGAGCCACCTGTAAGAGAGCTTGATGAGCTTAAGCATGCAAATAACGCTCACCCAGAAAGTCTCATGAAGCAATTTCATATCCTCGATAATCTGAAGAATCGAGTTCTTGGGTTGCTGGTTGGAAACACTCACCGCATCATTATTGCAGCAGATCATGGAACAAGCAGAATGGCAGTCAAGGTCCGCAACACAGAATACGATAATGCGTATCCGAAACCGGGTAATGTAGGTATTTATAAATACGGACGTTTTTGTGAAGGAACAGAAGACGAACCCCAATATCCAACTGCGATAAATTATAATGAGAGGTTGATTTTTGCTGACTATAGTCGATTTATTCAAAGTGGAGCTCCCATAGACGAGATACATGGTGGAGCATCATTAGAAGAATGGATTGTACCGATTATCACGGTTGAACGCAACACAGGAGAAAAACCAGAGACTGTTGAAGTAAAACCGAAAACCACGAAATTCAAACCCGCTCTCGGTACAAAGCAAGTCAAGGTGGTCTTTTCTATCAGCGGTAATAAGAGGCAAAATGTCTCCGCGAAAGTTAAAGGCAACTCGTATAAATGTGAATGGGCTGATGGCTTGTATTCCTTTACATTTGTTCCTTCCAAGGCGGATGGAATACTTACTGTAAAGATTGCTGACGGAGGTATTCTTGGTCAGTTCGATATTGAAATAGAACAAGGCATCAAGAAGAATACCAACTTCGACATATAAGGAGTGATGGAAAATGGATACTAATAAGACCACAGCTTCTTCTGGAATGCTTGAAGGAGCAGAATACGAGAAGAAACTCAAGCAATATTATGGTGATATGCTTGTATACAAATCCTCGGCCAATTCGAAATTCTTCTCGGCGTTGAGTCTGCCTTCTTTTATGCGAGATTGGCTGGTAATGCGATTTTCCAACAGCGAAGGGGTCATAAACAAGCAGGAAGTTTCAGACTATGTAAAACGGGTGATTCCAAAGAAAGAGCAATGGAACGAATATCTTGTGGATCTGCTTCACAACAATCAAACTGCTCGTTTTTTGGCAAAAGTTAAAATTGACTTTGATGCTAAAACAAAAACAGCGTTGTTCTCATTGCCGGATTTTGAAGTTCCCAAGAAAAAAGGTGAAGCCATCGTTGATTGGGATGTAATCGAAACCAATAGGGACTATCTTCTTTCTCCGACAGAAGTTTGGGGAATTGTCGAAATAGATACTGAAGAAAGCAATAAAGGGAATGTTTTTAAGCTTGTTGACTTCCAGCCGTTCTGCCCTTACACGATAGACTTAGACTATTATATTGAGGCCAGGCAGTATTTTACTATCGACGAATGGATAAATGTCCTTCTAAGTGCGATTGATTATAACCCCAAGGGATATGTAAGCAAAACTCAGAAAATGGCCATGCTCAGCAGACTGCTCCCATTTGTCGAAAAGAGAATTAACTTGATCGAGCTTGCACCCAAAGAAACGGGTAAGTCATATGTATTTGCACAGATAAGTAAGTACGGTTGGCTTGTTAGCGGTGGAAGTATTTCAAGGGCAAAGATGTTCTATGACATTAGCAAGAGAACCCAGGGGCTTGTATCCCGTTATGACTATGTCGCGTTTGATGAAATCCAGAGCATTAAATTTACAGACGCAATGGAAATGCAAGGCGCCTTGAAAGGCTATCTTGAAAGCGGTGAATACCGTGTGGGTGATTCGAGAGGTGTTGGAGACGCCGGACTTATTCTCTTGGGCAATATCGATTCAGAGCTTATGGATGTTAATCAGAACATGTTTAAGGATCTTCCTGATATATTCCATGAATCAGCTCTACTTGATAGATTCCATGGTTTTATTAAAGGCTGGAACATTCCTAAAATGAAGGAAAGCCTTAAAGCTAATGGTTGGGCTCTTAATACAGAATACTTTGGTGAAATTATGCATTATTTGCGTGATGAACTCGCATATCGCGCTGTTGTTGACCAACTTTTGCAGCTCCCGAAGAATTCAGCAACAAGAGATACCGAAGCGATTAAGCGTATCTGCACCGGGTTTTTGAAGCTCTTGTTTCCAAACGCAACAGATGTTAGTAAAGTGGATGTTTCTTTATTTGAGACCTACTGCCTTGCACCAGCTATGGAGATGAGAAGAGTCATCAAAACTCAGCTTTGTATTATTGATGAGGGAGAATTTGGTGGAATGACAATCCCTGAAATCACAATTAAGGAGCAATACCGTGAAAACCGAAAAGTGTAAGTTATGCGGGGCAGAACTAAAGAAAGACTGGATTGCACTTCACAGGAAGCTCTTGGATGTTGACGCAAAAGAGTTTTTGTGTATTTCGTGTTTAGCAGATACCTTTGGGTGTGAAGTTGAAGACCTTGAGATAAAAATAGAGGAATTCAAGGAGCAGGGCTGTGTTCTATTTAAGTGAGGTCAATATGAAACGGATTATCTATGCTGATAATGCAGCTACAACAAGAATTGATCCAGCAGTGTTAGAGGCAATGGCGCCATTTACGAAAGAAGAGTATGCAAATGCGTCTCAACCATACTCCTTCTCTCGCAAAGCAAAAGCCGCAATTAAAAACGCCAGGGAAGAAATAGCAAAATGTATTAATGCTAAGCCAAGTGAAATTTTCTTTACCTCCGGTGGAACAGAAAGCGACAACTGGGCAATAAAGGGCTGTGCATTCGCAGATGAAAGTAAACGTGCGACAATTACTTCGACTATTGAGCATCACGCTGTTTTGCGGTCATGTCAGTTTATTGAAAGACTTGGCTATCCTGTGGCCTATATCAACCCTAACTCAAACGGGCTAATTACCGTTGAGATGCTGGAACGGGTTATTGCAGGGACTACCAATCTTGTCTCTGTTGCAACCGCCAATAATGAAATAGGTACTATTCAACCAATCAATAAGCTTGCTGAAATCGCCCATAGGAATGGTGCCTTCTTTCATACAGATGCAGTACAAGCGATGGGACATATTCCTATTGATGTGAATGAATTAAATGTTGATCTCCTGTCTGCTTCAGCGCATAAGTTTAACGGACCTAAAGGCATAGGTTTTCTTTATGTCAGAGAGGGAACTCCCATCTTACCGCTGCTGAACGGTGGAGCACAAGAAAACTCTCTTAGAGCGGGAACAGAGAATGTTGCTTCGATTGTTGGAATGGCAACTGCATTAAGTATGAATTGTTCTCAGATGCAACAAGCTCAAAGCCACTCCGCGAAGATGGCTGAGCTTATTTGTTCAATTCTAAATGATGCTGAAGTGGATTACATCCGAAATGGCTATAGTAACGGATTAAAAGGAACACTTAATCTATCATTCCGTGACAAGGATGGCGAAGCTATTCTCCATCGACTTGATCTTAGAGGAATTTTAGTTTCTACTGGTTCTGCTTGCGATAGTAATTCAACTCAGGTTTCTCATGTAATCAGAGCGATAAATGTGCCCGACTCATATGCAAAAGGAACAATCAGAATATCATTGGGAAAAAACAATACGATTGAAGAAGCAAAAATAATAGGAGAAACACTTGTTTCCGTATTGATGGAGCAAAAATAAGTGAATGAAGCTCCTGCCAATGTACATAAGATGTGCCTTGTTTTTTGAAGAATCTCATGTGGTGAGTGGTAATTGATATGGACCTAAAAGCAAAACTTCGCCCTTTCTATGTAGCTAAAATGCTCTATGAGCAGACAGACGAGGATCATTATCTGACGATAGCTCAGATAATGGAGCAGCTCGAAAAAGAATACGGTATCTCAACCTCTCGCGGAACTGTGGGTGATGACATAAAAGCTCTCCAGAAACTCGGAATTGAAATTGAGGTTATCCCTTCGACGCAAAAGCGTTTCTCGCTCATTGGCCGGAGATTCGATTTGCCGGAGCTCAAGACGTTGATTGATGCTGTAGAGTCTGCAAGATTCATACCCAAGAAGAAGAGCGCCGCCCTGGTTGAAAAGCTCGGTTCTCTCACAAGCCAGCATAATACGGAGAAGCTTGTCCGCAATGTTGATGTAGAGAATCGCCTCAAAGCCGACAACGAGAAGATCTACTACATCATGGAGGCGTTGAACGACGCGATCAATGCCCGCAAGAAGGTGTCGTTCCAGTATTTCACCTACAATGTCCGAAAGGAACAGAAGCTGAAATACGATGGCTACACCTATGTGTTTAGTCCGTATAAGCTGATTTGGAATGGCGATTACTATTATGTGGTTGGCTTCTCTGAAAAGCACAAAGGAATCGGCAGTTTCCGTGTAGATCGCATTGCCAGATGCCCCAAAATTCTTGATGATGACGCTGTGTATCCTCCGAAGAACTTTGACCTGAATGTCTACCTGAACTCAATGTTCCGGATGTACAACGGCCAGAGAAAGCAGATCGAACTGGTGTGTAGCAACGACATTATGGATGCAATCATAGATAAGTTCGGCAAAGATGTTCATGTGCTGGCCAATGATATGAAATCCTTCCGCGCCATAATCGAAACCTCTGTTGGTAGCGTCTTTTATAGCTGGATATTCGGGTTTGGAGGAAGAGTTGTAATTAAGTCTCCCGAAGATGTTAAAGACGAGTATTCTGGCATGGTACTCAACGCTGCTAAGTCTCTACGGCTATTTGAATGTGGAGAATCTGAAAACCAAACCGTATAAAGAGTAGACAAAAAAGTGAACAAAAAGAGTTGTATGTGTTTGCGCTTACCTTCGCAGATGCGGAAATCGTGAGGATTGGGAAGAACTGTCCGAAGCGGAAAAGGTAGAGAATAGCGGTGCGTTGACTTGATCCTAATCTTGCGGAATGGTGATGCCAGGATATCACTTATCATCATTCGCAATGCCGCCACGAATTGCTCAGGGCTGGCATCGTTATAAAAAAGGACCTCTCAGCGTGGATGCAAACAGAAGTAAAAATTGCTTAGGGGTATAGTTAACCCGCGAGCCCGCACCATAAGTACCCCACATCCCCAAATAGCGACTGAGACGCATTGCTTCAGCCGCTATTTTTCTAAAAAGTTTCAGTAGCTGTTTCCGCCGAACTGTGGTATATGTTTGTGCTGCAAGGAGGCGAGCGCATGAAATACAAGCTACTGAAAGACCTATATGACTGCTTTTATATCCCACCTGAACTCCAGGCTCAGAAGCAGGAAATTGAGGAGTGCCATCAAGCACTTAGCGAGGTGTTGGGCAAACCGGAGCGTCGGCTGGTGCTCCAGATCATCGACGCAAAAGACCGCATCGCGGAGGATACCTCCATCGACAGCTTCATCTTCGGATTTGAACTGGCGCGGAGGCTGTCCGTAGAACTGAATCACTACGAAAACGAGCGCTCAGTCTCCTGCCGAACGGCAATGGGATTGGGTGCTCGTTTCACATCTAAGGAGGAAGAAAAATGAAGAAACTCATCATAGTAACCCTGATTACCACCTGTGTCGCCTTGTGCGCCGCCGTGTGGCCGAATAACAACGCAACCGAGCAAACACCAGTCCCAGTCGCAGAAACCGCTGTGAGCGACCAGAAAGCGACCGTTGCGGAAATTGAGGAACCCGCAGCACTGGCAGAGAAGGAAAAAGGAACGATTCCGCGACAAGAAGCGCCCCGAGAAGAGCAACCTGAACCGGAGATAGGGCCTATTGAAACACCCGTAGCTTCCGAACTCCAGCCTTCCACAGGGCAGGCACCCACTAAGAATTCCGCACCAGAGCCAACTCCGCCCCAACCTTCTAAAGAACTGCAGCCCGGTGACAAAGTCTATGTAGCGGGCTTCGGCTGGGTGGAGTACGAGGACCCCAACCTCTGTGAAGATGGCACGGACATTTACGAAAACGGTAACAAAATTGGGATTATGGGATGAAATATGCAAGTTATCCATTGCATTCGCTTCTCATTCATGTTATCATAATAGAGTTAAATTGTTAGACTGTCCTGAACTTTGATCGTTCGTAGCATGAGAGTACGAATCATATTGAACGGCAGAGACATAGACAATTTTGCAGACAAATGAGTAAATCCTCGAAACTATTGATTCCAATCAAATTCTCATTATGGAATTGAGAAAGCAGTTTGCTGGTTGACTGTCGTTGTCCCCCTGTTGTTTCGATGCTTTGCACCACAAAATCGAACCGAAGAAAGTGTTCTTTCGTCGGCTTTGTTTTGTTGCGTGCAAAGCGGTCTTCCGGATGATCGCAGTCCACGCACAAAGCAAAGTGCGTGGACTTTTTTCGGATCAGAAAGGAGGCCAATTATGGGAAAGGTATCAGGAAAAACACATACCAAAGAACAGCTGGATCACTGGGCGAATCTGCATAATCCCAATAACAAGGCATATCGGGCTGACGCCGCCAATCGTGCCAATCAGATGAATCCAAACCACAGATCGCACCAGAGAACCCACAATGCAAACCGCAGAAACAAAGCACATTGGATGCCCCTGTGGGCACCTGACTATCCGGAATACGATGATTAAAAATTGGAGGTATACGATGTCAAAGCACTTTTTTGACTACGATGACGGCGACTTCGCCATGAGCATTTCTGACAGCATGGCGATGGACTCCGATGGGAATCTCATGATGCGCATGGGAAATCACATGGCAATGGATATGGACACAGGCGATATTCACATGATCTCCTCATGGTCTGATGACGACGGAGAGTAGGACATAGGCGGCAGCTCAGCGAATGAGCCGCCATAGACAAAGAAAACATTTTTCAGGATCCAGACAGAAAAAGCAGCGGGACAGGCCATATAGGCTTGTCCCGCTGCCTGCGTGTTAGGGCAGATATTCTTCCGTGATCCGATACCGGCTGATACCGAAGGCGCTGCTCCGCTCCATGATCTCCGGCGGGATCTTGGGCAGATACTTCTTGCTGAAGCTGGTGTCCCCGAAGTAGGCGTCAAAGCTTGCCACTGGCAGGACGACCCATTCGCAATCATCCTGTCGGTTGGCAAGATAATAGCGGATCAGCGTACAGACAACTTCGACTGGAATTACCTTCGGAAGTGCCGCTTTCACTTTCTCTGTCAGTTCAGGCGGCAGCTCCGGCTCCTCTCTGCGCAGCGGTCCCAGCTCCAACGCATCGGCAAGGACATCATCAAAGCGCAGTGTCCAGGCGCCCTTGGTTTGGGACGCAAAAATCGGGATCTGATATTGCATCACCTTGCTTCGCCATGCGGCGGCAAACTTTGAGCGAATGACCTCCGCATACTTGAGCGAGGTGCTGCGCACCTTTTCCGGGTGCGTCAGCATGAAGTCCGCCGCACGGAGAACATGGCGGAGAAACCAGCCGGTCCCGTCCGCATCCACCAGCTCCGGGAACTCCGTGTGCAGCTCCGAAAAATCCGTCTGGAACTGCCATTCCTTGTCCGGTGCACGCTTCCCATCCTTCGGTACACTGCACCAGGCGCAGAGCGCACGGCGGGCGTGGTCGATCCGATTATGCGAATCACCCGAAAGGATCGCTCCGTCCTTGCCGTGGAATAGATACCCGCGGGCCAGGATGGTCAAAATCCGAGCCATCCCCTCAAACTCCAAAATCGTGGCAAAGGTGAACCGGCCCAGCCAGGTCGTATCGCTCTTCTTGCTGGCGGTATAGGAAACCGTTCCGGTATATGCGCAGAATTCCACCCATTCGTTAATCATCCCGCACCTCCAGAACATTTTTCTCGATATACTCCGGCAGCAGCTCCCACAACAGGTCGCGTCTGCCGAGGGCCACCACATAGCGCACGGCCAGAGCCGGTCTTACAATCGCGGTCAGCAGCTCCCGGCACTTGGCCGTCACCGTATCACGGTAGTTCCGGGAGGCGGATTTGTCCGCGAAGGCGCTCATCATGGCGGTGAAGGCTTTCGAGTCGCTTTCACGGAACAGCTGCTTTTTCTCCCTGCCGGTGTTCTCGTCCTCTATATCACAGACAATGTCTCCGAGGATGCGGTAGCCGCCGAAGCGGAAATCGGTCAGCAAATCGTATATATCTTCAAATTCCGGCAGCCATTCCCGCAGGAAACGCTCCCGCGCATCCTCGTCCATGAGGTGCCAGGCCTGCTCCCGCATGGCCTGCCGCAGAACAGATACCCTTTCCGGCGGCAGACTGCCGAACAGGGCGTACAGCTCGTCAGGATCGTATGCATCCTCCTGCCCTCTGGCATATAGAATGCGCTCCACATCGCTCTTCCGCTTTTTCTCCTTCAACGGAACGCGGCAGGCCCGGATGCGGGAGAGGCAGGCATCGTAATCTTGCAGCAGCGCATCTACCGCCGCCAGCTTATCGGAGTTCAGCTGCTCCTTCCAGTCCGGCTGCCGGGCGAAGGAAAACAGTTCCTCATCCTTGGCAGGCCTTGCTTTGATGCGCGGCGTGTTCTTTTTCAGCTGCTGTGCCAGATACGGCAGACGCTCCACATTGGAGTCCACCTTGCTCCAATCCACCTTTTTGAAAAACGCTTTCACCTTGGCCGCATGGGTAGGCTCATACCAGGCACGCCGGGTCTCCATCTCCTCTACCAGCGTTTTATATTTGAGGAAGTCGCTGCGCTTGACGGTTTTATGGGTCAGGTACTCATCCAGATCCGGGCGGATGCCGCTCTTGGCCGAGTCGATCTCCAGCCCGGTGAGGATGGCCAATGTCTCCGTTTCCTCCCGGCAGCGCTCCCGCTCCTCGGCGTCAGAGTTTTCGTTGTAGGCAATGATGCTGCGGTCCAGCGCAGCATTACAGATCTGGCCGACGCGGGAGGAGAAGGTGCTGCGGACCGTTTCGAAGCGGGCCTCCCAGTCGTCGGCGCTGCGGATCTGTGGCTGGGCCGTGGGGATCATCAGCAGCGGAATGTTCTCTGTGTTGGTAAGGGATTTGTGTTTTTCGTAGCGGTAGAGGTTGTAGTTGCGGCGGACGCAGGCATTCAGGATCGGATCAGATATGGTCTTGATCATATCGCCGTCGTAGTCGGCGCCGCCCAGCCGCTCCGCCGCCAGCATATTGGAATCCACCATCGCCACATCCGTCAGGTGTCCGAAATAGTAATGCCGCATCTGCTTTCTCTCTTCCTTCACGTCGTAGAAGGAAAGCTGTAGTTCCTCGTTGCGGGCAATGTGCGGATTGCGCAGCAGCGTGCAGGCGTCGTCATGGGCATAGGCCGCCTGGGGCGCATAGAAGGAACTCTCCGGGAAGTGGTCGGTCATGGCGGTGCTGTAAAACATCCGCTGCCTGCGTTTGCGTGGCGGAACAGTCGGGAGCAGAAACGCCAGAAAGTCCAGCAGGTCACCGGAGAGATACCGGTTGTCTCCCGCCACGATCAGGCGGCCGACAGCGTACTGCTCCACGATCTTGTCCGCTTCGTCCTCCAACCGCTTGGTGTAGATTGGTTCGTTGATGAAACGCGGATTCTTTTTCAGCACGGCGGCAAGGATATGGTCTTTGCCCTGATGCCGTTCCCACCAACTGACCCGATTCGCTTTCTCCAGAAAGTAGTCCTGCCGAAATTGCGGGTTTGCGCAGAGGTTATAGTACCGTAGCTCCGTCTGCTTGGTGAGCCAATTTCGCTCGTCCGTCTCCGGGCTGTGATCCCAGCCGTCCGGCAGATCGGCGGGGCGGAACTCGTCGCCCTGAATGGAAACGGTGGTCAGAAACTGATAGTTCAACTCGGTGGTCTTTTCCGGTTTCTCCTTGCTCACATTTGTGATGTACAGCGCATGGCGGTACTTGCGGAACACATTCCAATAATCATTCCAGCTCATGCCGCTGGCAGTGAGCCAGCCGTATCCCTTGAACATACTCTTGGTGAGGATGACATCCACATCCCGGACGGAATGCTCCACGCCCCACAGATCGGTGATGGTGTCCGTCCCGCAGAGGATCAGGAAGTCCTTGAAGTCCACCTCGTGCAGCATGCCCTTCACATACGGCATACGGATCTGAAACGAGGTGTGGACTTTCTTCCCGCACAGCTTCTCGTCAACAAGGCGGGCGTATTGTTTGGAGATCAACCCTTCCCCGTCGAAGCAGGTGATTTCGATATCCTCTTTTTTCTCCACCCGGTGGTATTTGCGGGTACTGTTCTGCGTTCCGTCGTCCTCTACGGTGATGACGCTGACATTCCGCTCTGTGCGCGTAGGATTGTCGATGACCACCACCCGGTGAGGTTGGTCGATGCCGATACCGTCGATGCGGATACCGCTGGACAGCATCAGTCCGTTGTAGGCGTAGAGCTTGCTGAGCTGGCAGTCACCGATGGTCATATCCATCATAATGCGGCGGCGCACCGCGTCATAAAAATCCTCTCGGATGAAGGACAGCCGCGCCTGCCGGCTCATGCTGCCCGAACGCTCAAAGGCGAGGTAGCGATGCGGGCCGGAGCCAAAATCAAGGCTCACGCCCTCAGGACGGAACAGGGCCTTGGCCTTCTCCTGCCGGATCAGATGTTTCTTCCTGTCACCGCTCCTGTCAAAGATGCCGGAGAAGTCCATATAGAAAATGATGTCCGAGAGGTCGGTCACCAGCTGCCCGCCGGGTGTTCCGATGAAGGCATCGCCGTGCAGCACGCACATGATCTGATAGAACAGTGCGTTATCGTCCTGCTCGTGAGGTGCGGAACGTGATTTGCATTTCTCTGCTTCGGCGGCGCTGAGATGAAAGGTATATGCACCGTCCTGCTCTCGCCCATAGCTGATCACAGCTCTGGCGGACAGCTCGTAAATTCTGTATTTCACCAGCGGCATCGGCTCACCTCCTGATGCTTCTATTCTATCATGAGGTTCTAAATTTGCAATATGGATACTGCTCCCACTTTTTCAGTGGGAGCTTTTTGTTTGCAGCTCTCAACAAAAAATTATAAAGGAGGAATCCAATGCAAGAATCCACATTCACCAACTATGACCAGCTGCCGCTGTTCCTCAACGCGAACACGGTGGCGCAGGTGCTGGGCGTGTCCATCTCCAGCGCCTATGAGCTCATGCACGAGGCGGGCTTCCCAGCGCTGCGGATCGGCAGCCGCATCGTGGTACCCAAAGAAAAGTTCTGTCGGTGGGTCGATGCGCAGACAGGAGGTGATGCCTGATGTTCCAGCGCTGGCCCAAGCGGGACCCGAACAAACACTACTATCTCGTCCCCAACGAAGTCTTTAATCTCGGACTCAGTTCTCACGAGATCGCCGTCTACAATTACCTTCTGCGCTGCGAGGATCGCAGAACCTACCAATGTCATCCCAGCTACCGTACCATCGGAAAGGCGGTGCAGCTGAGCGAAAACACCGTGCGGAAGTATGTGGCCGGTCTGGAGGAGAAGGGGCTTATTCACACCGAGCCCAGTACCATCACCACAAAGGACGGCCGCGTGCGCAACGGAAGTCTCATCTACACCATCCGCCCCATTCAGGAAGCACTGGAGCTGAACTATCAGCGGCAGTTCCTGCGGGCGGAGCGTGACATAGAGCGGGCAAAGGCAGAGAAACGGCTGGCCGAATTGAATCGGCAGAACAAAAAGGAGGAAAGCGCATGATGCAGCAGCTTGCAAACTTTATTGTAGACCATGACCCGATGATGGTTCTCCAGCGCACGCACGACACAGTACGCTACATCCGGTGGGCGTGGAACAAGGATCATGCCGACCTCATTGATGAAGACGGACTTCGCCTGTTTCTCTGCGATGAACATCGCGGCGATCTGACCGAGGAGCAGAAGGTTTTCGCCCGCCGATGCCGCGACGAGATGCGGAGCGTCTATGAGGAAATGTGCCTTCGCTCCCTGCAATGTGCGATCATGCTGGAACGGGGCATGGTGCCGGACAGCAGCACCTACCGCAGCGTGTTCTGCACGGAAGGAGGTGATGCGCCATGGATGCTTGACCGGGCGGGATGACTGCCTTTTCCGCAAAGCGCCGCAGAGCGGCTGAAGTGCGCGTCAGCGTCGAAAATTCTCGCTTCGAGAATGACAAGTTTCGCCTTCGTGGTACGGAACGGGGCGATTGCCCCGTTCCGACCCCTTCGGCAGGCGGGCTAAGCCCACACCCCTATCAACACAAAGAAAAATGAATTTAAAGGAGAAAAGCTTATGACGAAGGACACCTATAATCCCTATGAAATTATGATGGACAAGTACGATAAGGAAGAGATGCTCAGCGATGTACGGGAAGCCATGCTCTATCAACTCGGCGTGGATGTCTCCTGTGAAGAGTTGAATCACTTTTTCACCGGCAAGGGCAAAGCCACACTATCTGGCTGTGCGGAGTGGCAGCAGTGCTTTGCAGTCGAAAAGATGCTGGAGTTCTATTATATGCATGCGCGGGATGAAACGCTGGCTAAGCAGATCGAGACGATGACTATGCCGGCAAGCAGAGGTAACGAGCACCATGGCTAAGAATCAATTTATCCGCGCCCGCGTTGCCGGGTGGGAAAAGGACTGCATCCGCCGCAAGGCGGATGCAGCTCATATGACCGAGAGCGAGTTTGTGCGCCGGGCGGCTATGGATCGTGAGGTCACGGTCATTGAAGGTATGGATGAACTTCTGCGGGAGTTGCGCTATCAGGGAAATAACCTGAACCAGCTCACGGTCATGGCTCGGCAGGGGCGTATCACGCAGGTGAACTATGAACCCTTTACGGAGGTGTACCGGAACGCATGGCAAACATTAAATTCATTGCTGTCTCACGCAGTCTGAGCGGTATCCTGGACTATGTTACAAACCGTGAGAAAACGGTGGAGCGTCTCATATCCGGTGTCAACTGCATGGCTCAAACAGCTCAGGATGAATTCGAAGCGGTAAAGAAACAGTTCCGCAAAACAGATGGCCGTAGCTATTATCACATCGTCCAAGCCTTCGCCCCGGACGATCCGCTGGATTTTGATACAGCGCATGAGATCGGGTTGAAGTTTGCGAAATACTTCAAGGGCTACCAGTGTGTGGTGGTCACGCATATGAATACAGCGCACATCCACAATCACATCATCATGAACTCGGTAAATTTTGAAACCGGTCAGAAGTTTCATCAGAGCGCCAGGGAGATGCAGCAGGCAAAGGAGTACAGCAACCAACTCTGCCGGGAGTATGGCTTGTCCTTCACCGAGAGCAAGGCGGATCCGTTCCGTATTCCTGCTTGGAAGAAACGGCTGTGCCGTACCATTAAGGAAGCTATGGAGAACTGTGCTACCCGTGAGGAGTTCATCGCATTCATGGCGGAGTACGGCTACAAGGTGCGATGGGAGGCGAATCAAAAATACATCACCTACACCACACCAGAGAATGTCCGATGCAGAGACAATAAGCTCTTCGACCAGACGCTTCTGCGCAGCAGCATGGAAGCCTACTTCGATATGGGCGGCTGTGAGTATCTGGAAAGCCGCATCGATGCCACCGAGTACGGTGAACTCCTGCCTACGGTGGACGATGCCGTCTGCGGTTTGATCTCCATTCTGGATGCGATGAACACCGGCGACAATGACCGCTTCCATCTGGAAACGCTGCATCACAGCAAGCAGGAGATCCGGCGTATTCTGGAACGCGGCGGCAAGATCGACCGCACGGTGGAATACGCCGTAGATGACGAAGATGAAGAGTACGAGCAGTACCACGGGTTTTCTATGCGGATGTAATGGCAAACCATTTCAAAGTTCTGATAGCTATTTCACGAGAAGTGTGGTAATTGTTTGTGTTGCAAAAAAATCTCAATCAAAGGAAGTGAAATACATGGCAAAACGAAGACCAGCCGGTGACGGCATGGTGCGCAAGCGGGAAGACGGACGCTGGGAAGGGCGTATCGTTATCGGCCACAAAGAAAACGGCGAACCACTGTTCCGTCATGTCTACGCCAAGACGCAAAAGGCACTGTTGGACAAGCTCCACCAGAACATCGAGTGCTACCGTGATGTGGAGTTGACCGAGGACAGCCGCATGACGCTGGGCCAGTGGCTGGACCGCTGGCTCACGGAGTACAAGGCGGGTACGGTGCGGCCCGGTACCCTCGAGGGCTACCGCCGCTACATCGAATACTACATCAAGCCGCAACTGGGCGACAAGCAAATCTCCTTCCTCTCCCAGCAGGACATCCAGCGGATGTACCGCCGCCTGAAAACGGAGGGGCGCATCCACGAGCACCCCGAGATGGGGCATCAGCTCTCCGACTCCATGGTGCGCCACATCCATTCCACACTCCACGCCGCACTGAAAGACGCGGTGCAGGCCCATGTCATTCCCAGAAATCCTACTGAGGGGACAACGGCGCCCAAGCCCAACTACAAGCCCAAGCGTATCCTCACCCGCGCGGAGCTGGACGACTTCCTTACAGTGGTGGAGCAGGACGAGGTGTGGCGGGACTTCTTCCATACGGAGCTGATGACCGGCCTGCGCCGCGGCGAGATCTGTGGCCTGCAATGGAGCGACTTCGATGGGGACGCCGGTACGCTGAAGGTGTGCCGCACTCTCCACAGCCAGCGGAAAGGCGAGTATACCGTCGGTGAGACGAAGACCAATCAGGGAATGCGTACCATCATCCTGCCGCACAGTGTTACTGAAATTTTGCGGCGGCGAAAAGCGGATGCCATTAGCCAATGGATATTCCCTGACCCGGTGAAGCCGGAAGATCCCGTCGATCCCAACGCGGCTTATTGTCACATGAAGACGCTACTCCAGCGGGCAGGGCTGCCCAGCATCCGCTTTCATGATCTGCGTCATACCTTCGCAACCCACGCCCTCACCAGCGGTGTAGATGCCAAAACCCTGTCCGGTATCCTGGGCCACACCAACGCCTCCTTCACGCTGGATACCTACACCCATGTCACATCGGATATGCAAAAGCAGGCTTGCGGTATCGTGGGCGGCTTCATGGAAGATATCTTCGGAAAGGAGTTGAAACCGTGGCAAGAAAGCGAAAAGCCGGAGACGGAACGGTAAGGCAGCGCAAGGACGGTCGGTGGGAAGGCCGCATCGTCATCGGCTATGACGATAACGGCTATCCCAAAACGAAAAATGTTCTCGCTAAAACGAAGAAGGAGTGCCTTGAAAAACTCCAAAAGCTCAAGGAGGAATGCGGCGGGCTGAAGCCGGAGAAGGTGCGGCCTGAGATGCCCTTCGGGGACTGGCTGATATACTGGTACGAGAATCACTCCAAGCCCAAGATCCGCCCCACCACGCAGGAAACCTACGAAAGCCGCATCCATCTGCACATCATCCCGGAGATTGGGGACATCCCGCTGAACAAGCTGACACAGAATGACCTGCAGCAGTTCTATGGGCGGCTCAAGAAAAGTGGCCGGAAGCGGTTCACCGACAAGTACGGCGAAGGGCTGTCCGACCGAATGGTGCGCATGTGCCATGCTACCTGCCGCTCCGCATTGGAAAAGGCGGTGCAGGATGGGTTGATCCGTGTGAACCCGGCCATCGGCTGCAAGCTGCCGCCGAAGAAGGCGCGGGAGATGCAGGTGCTGACGCGAGAGGAACTTCAAAGGTTCCTCATTCAGGCAAAGTTCGAGGGCTACTACGAAGTCTTCCTTCTGGACTTAGCCACCGGCCTGCGCCGGGGTGAGCTGATGGCGCTGCAATGGGACGACCTGAACTTCAAAACCGGCGTACTGAATGTGAACAAACAGGTCTACGATGTGCGCGGCCAGCTCCAAATCAGCACGCCCAAGACGAAGAACTCCGTCCGCAAGATCGTCCTGCCGCCCGCCGTGGTGGCGGTGCTGCAGGAGTATAAGAAAACAGTGGACTCCCGCTGGATGTTCCCGTCGCCGGTGAAGGAGGACTGTCCCATTACACCCGGCGTGGTGCGGCGCAGATTGCAGCTCATTCTGGAGCACGCAGGGTGCAAGCATGTTCGATTTCATGATCTGCGTCATACATTCGCAACGCTGGCACTGGAAAACGGCATGGATGTGAAAACACTCTCCGCCATGCTGGGGCATGTGTCGGCGGCCACCACGCTGGACATCTACACCCACATCACCGACGATATGCGGCTCACAGCCGCTGCCAACATTGACCGTGGCATCGGCAAAGTGGCGCCGCGGGAGGACGCTTCAAAACCGGAGCAGGAAACTGCCCCATCCCAGGCGGAAAAGCCGAAAATGACTGACTTCAAGCCCTATGTGGGCCGCAAGCGCAGATCCGGCACCGGCTGCGTCACCGAGATCAACGACCACCTCTTCGAAGGCCGCTATTCCCCCAAGTGGCCCGACGGTAAAAAACACGCCCGCAATGTTTACGCCCACACCCGCGAGGAGTGCGAGGAAAAGCTGAAGGTGCTGATCGCGGAGATGAAGGCAGAGATTGCGGAAGCACAGCGGTTGAAGGACGAGGGCAAAGGTGATGGGCGGCCAATAGAGGGAAAGGAGGGCAAGCGGGGAAAGAAGAAATAATTAAGTAAAATGCCGCCTTGAGTATTCAAGGCGGCATTTTGAGTTACATACAAAAACTATTTTGTATTTCTACGAGGGTACCCTTTATCTTCACGCAAGACCCTTACCGACAACTCCTCTTCATCAATCTCTCTAATTGATGCGCCTTCGCAGTCAATGCAAATATTACCTTGATTAAGAAGATGAAATTCCATTACTTGAGCGGTATTTTCGGGATCATCAAAGTCAAATGAAATAAGAATTTCGCAGTCAACTTCTGCTTCAGCATCCGTGAAATCTATATCAGCATATGCCATATAGAAATATTCTCTGTCAACGCTATCCCAAATTGAGTTCTCCTCATCAAATACTTCAGCATAGCCAGAAACTTTAATTGTGACATTGGTGCTTAGCAGCAAGCTATCACGGGCAATCTTTAGCGGGATAAAATTATCGCTAACACAATCGATCTTTACAGACTCAATTTCCAACTCGTTGAGGTTTTCGTAATCATCAAGTTCAAAACATTCACATTCAACGTTCTGCTGTGCGTTTGAAATTATTTCTTTATATGCACCTCTGAAAATTTGGCTGAGCATTTCTTGACTTAGTATGCTATCGATATTGCTGATTTTAGTTAGCGCATTAGAAATAGAATCGCAGATTATGACATTCTCTATCTGATTAAATGCGGTCGTCCAATCACTGTCTTTAGATATGACCAGCAAGATATCATTTGGATGCTTTTCAAGGTATTTTCTTGTAGCATCAAAAACAAAGGCATCTGGAAATTCAGCTTTCTTTTTACCAGACAACGCAAAAGGGGCTTTACTATTAAAATAAAGCTCAAATACAGAAGCAGGGTCACCAAAATCAAGACGAATCGCATCTTGGTAATATTGTTGATAAGCTTCGAAAAGTTTAGTCTGAATATCCAACTCCGAAATCTTGGAAGACAATAGTACATCATCAAGTTTGTAATGTTTTAAAGTGCTGGTGCACTTGCGAAGCTGAGTAAGTAGTGACTGGTAGTCTTTAAATATGCCGGAATCTTCAATATGTTTATGAATTTCATTTTCGAGCACTGGATGCGTTAACAAGGTAATGCCTTTCTCATCTGCTGTCGAGAAAAAAGAGGGAAGCAAACTTTTTACTATGCCAGGGAAATCACTATTTGCATCCCTAAAGGCGCATGTGTCAATTAAGATTAAAGTAATTCGATTCTCCTCGTTCATATTTGTTCCCCTTCCCGCTGCACTTTAGTATAGACTGATTCTTTACGCAAGGCGCAGGGCAACTGAGTTACCGTCGTTATAGCATTATATAGAATCATTATATAGTAATTAAGCATGCCTGTCTACATATTTGGTCTGCACTTTCTGTGCGAAAAGTAAAGTTACTTAGTCGACTTGACGGAGTTCGCATACAGCTAAAAATAGAGGACAATCTGATAACTTGTATAATCGTTTCACACTTTGCACAAGAACTGTCGAAAAGATATGTTAAGAATGACAAACTCAAATTCTGCGCCGCAATAGACAAAGAATAAGAAAAACCCCTCTGAAATCAACGATTTCAGAGGGATTTTGGTCCGAGTGAGGTGACTTGAACACCCAACCTCGACATCCCAAATGTCGCGCCCTACCAGTTGAGCCACACCCGGTTATTCACTTTTCTGTCATTATACCAAGGCGGGGAGGAAAATCAAAGATTTTCTGTCTGTGGTCATTTATGTGGTCAAAGCCGCTTTTGTGCCGTTTTCGGCAACCGGAGAAAAACCCGCTATCGCCCGTGTTGCAAGGATTTGCGGCGGTTTGTCTTGCCCCGCCCCGGATACCGCCACGGCACTCCCAAACCTATGTCTGAACTTTCAGCGAGGGGTCTTGCGCCCTCTTTGGCACTTTCCGGCACTCCTGCGGTTCCTCTTTGGAACTCTATTGGCCTGTTTATTTCAGGCACCGCTTTCGGCTTTTGGGATTTGTGTGGGATGAAATTCTGTATATTAAAAGTGCTTCCGACCAGATTTACCTCCGATAGCAGGTGCTTTTTGCCGCAGAGAGCAGCTCAGAAACTGCGCCGCATAAACAAAGAAATAAGCGCGGCATGGGGATTCTTATAAAGCTGTAAAACCGGATTTTTGTCATGTGATTAGCAATTGACAAGAATGACAAGAAAGATTGCCAGCGGCAGCGTCTGGAATAGTTATTTTCCTGAAGATATGCCGTTCTTTTCAGTAGCTATTTCCTACTTTCTGTGATATTGTTCGTTTGCCAAAAGGAGGCGACGATATGCGGAAAGAAAATACCATGACTGTCGGGCAGTGGTGCGGCCAGTGGTTCATCGCCAACCGCCCCAAGTGGAACGGCAACACCGAGGGCGGGTACCGCAATCTGATTTACGGCCACATCATCCCCAGCATCGGAAGTGTGGCGCTCTCTGACCTGACAAAGCAGACAATCACCGATTTCTACGACAGCCTGCAGAACCGGGGACTCTGTGCCAGAAGTGTGTGGTGCGTCCACCTGCTTCTGCGGCGGTGCATGGACGAAGCAGCACGGGAACAGTTTATTCCATACAACCCGGTGCGGCTCTGCCAGGAATCAAAGGCAGAGGAATACAAAGCAGCCCCTCTGCGCTTGGGGCAGCTCCAGCGTTACCTGAGCGCAGCAGAGCAGCTCGGCGTACTCTCCATCATCTATACAGGACTATCAAGCGGCCTGCGGCAATGTGAACTGATCACCTTGTCGTGGGCTGATTTTTATGTCCGCTACAGGTACATCCTCAAGGGTCAGCGCCTGCTGAAGCTTAACGCCAAAGCAGAACACCTTCTGAAGCAGATACCGGAAACGGACTTGCCGTATGTATTCCTCAATCCCAAAACCGGAGCACCGTATAAGCTGCACGAGTTCTACTACCTACACAAAAAGATATTGAAACGGGCACGGCTCCCGTGGGTGGCTTTTCGGGATCTGCAGCGCCAGTGCATGGAGGTGGGAATATGACGCTCCGGGAATACATCCTCTTCTGGCAGGAAACCTATGATAAGCATCAGAGCAGACCGACTACCTATGCGGCACACAACTATGTATTCAAGAACCATACTCTCCCCGGTTTGGGAGATATACCGCTCTCTGAATTGACATCGGAGATGGTCGGAGAATTTCTGGAGGAACGGCGGCGCTTCGGCAATCATCGACCCGGCAACTCTGGCCTGGGCGAAGAAACTATGCGGCACATCCACCGCCTGCTCCAACAATGCTTGGATCAAGCCATACGGGACGGTCTCCTGACAGAGAATCCCGCCAAGGCATTCCGCTACCGCAAGTCCACAACGGTGAAAGCGAATATCATGACGCCTCTGGAAATGGAGGACTATCTGGACGCCGCCGAGCGGCTGGGCTACCTCCCCATGTTCATGCTGGCGCTGACGACAGGCCTACGCCAAGGCGAGCTAATCGCCCTGAAATGGAGCGACCTTGATATCGAAAATCGGACGCTGACCATCGCAGAAAACCGTGCCGTGGTACGGCGAGAGCTGGTGGAGTACGGCAGTCAGACAAGGACGATAGCACTGACACCAGAGGTAATCGACCTCCTAATCAGGGAACACGACAAGCACCCAAGCAGTCCGCTCATGTTTATGCACCCGGCCACGCTGAAACCTTACTCGCCGCAGATGGTGCGCCGGATGCACGATGAGATCATAAAGGAAGCAGGCATCGACCATATCAGGTATGTGGATCTCCTCCATACCTGCGCCATCCTCGCTCTGAAGAACGGCGTGGATACCAAGGAACTGGCGCAGATGCTTGGACACTACCGCCCCACGATCACCAGGCAGAATTATGAACCCTATCTGCCCCACAAGGTACAAAAGGACGAAGATATACCAAATGAGGCCACCCAGAGCGAACTGCAACAGGCGGCAAATATTCTGGAAAATCTTCTGAAGTTCTGATAGCTATTCCGCAAAAGGTGTGGTATATGTTTGTGTCAAAAGGAGGCGAAGCCCATGAAATACAGATTACTCAAAGAGTTGTACGACTGCAGCTTCATCTCAGGATTTACACTGGCGTGGAAGCTGTCCGCAGAACTGAATAATTGTGAAAACGAGCGCTTAGCCTCCTGCCAAACCGGGAGACTGGGCGCTCGTTTCATATCTCAAAAGGAACATCATAAGGAGGAAACTACATGAGTGATAAACTATGGCGAGCGGTGTATGATCGATTTCACAAACCTCAGACCGATCCTGAAAAAAAGAAAGAAAATGTGGAGCGGTATCATGCGATGGTGAAAATGATGGTGGCTATCGAACGACAAAACCTGCTTCAAATTGCGGAAGACAAGAATTTTCTCAATAGCGATGCAGACCTTGATAGCTTTATTGACGGGCTTGAGACAGCTCTGATAATTTCTATGTTAGTCGAAGATGGCACAAACGAATTCATGCACCCTGGTGAAACGCCGCAGGGCATAAGAAAATTTACATTGGGAGGAGAATGAATGAAATGAAAAGGAGATTCATCGTTACTACTGCGATTACCGCCTGTCTCGCCCTGTGTGCCGCCGTGTGGCCACAGACCGAAAAGGTCGAGAAACCACCCACGCCGAGCGAAACGGCCAACGTGACCACTCCACGGCCGACACTTCCGGAGCCGGAAGAACTAATATTGCCAGCAATCACAGAAAAGCAAGAGTCGGGAATGCCGGAAGCTGAATCAGCCCCGGAAGTGGCCACCAAGGAGTTGCCCATCCCTGCACCGGAAATAGAAAAGCAATTCGAAGCGGAACAAAAAACTGCACCTTCTATGCAGACAGAACCCGCTCCGGTACATCCTACGCAGTCTGAATCGGCACCGGAGCCAATAGCTAACGATAACGAACTGGCGGATATGGTCTATGTCCCCGGCTTCGGCTGGATACGAAGTGAAGGCCCCAACCATGTCGAGTACGCCGAGGATATGTACGAGAACGGCAATAAAATCGGCATCATGGGCTGACCTCAAAAATTGCGCCGCATAAACAAAGAAATAACCGCAGGAGAGCAAAAAAGCATTCCTGCGGTTATCCTTTGCCAGTTTATAATTCAAAATCTCTCGTCTGGAAAGGACATCACGAATCTGAAAATTGGATTTTCAATAGACAAACTGAAGCTGCTGTGTTAGAATTAACTCGTATTAGTGTATACTCTGACACGAGGTGTTACGATGACGATTTGTTATAATAAGCTGTGGAAACTCCTGATTGATAAAAACATGAAAAAGAAGGATCTGCGTCTGGCTACCGGTATGTCCACGACCGCCCTTGCCAAACTGGGCAAGAACCAGCATGTCAGTACAGAAATCCTGATGAAAATCTGTACCGTGCTGGATTGCGACTTCTGCGATATCATAGAGCTCGTAAAGGAGGAAAACCATGATTGACTTTTCCAAAATCGAGCAATATCGGGAGAATAACCGTATTGAGGCCAAGAAAGCCCTTGGCGGGCTTCCCAAGAGCATTTGGGAAACCTATTCCGCTTTTGCCAATACCCACGGCGGCATTATCCTGTTGGGCGTGGAAGAATGGGCGGATAAATCCTTGCACACGGTAGATCTGCCAGACCCTGACAGACTCATCAAGGAGTTCTGGGACATCGTCAACAATCCCAACAAGACCAGCGTGAATGTGCTGTCCTCCAAGGATGTATTTGTGCAGGAAGTCGACGGCAATCATATCGTGGTCATCAATGTTCCCCGCGCGGAACGCTCCTATAAACCGGTGTATGTGGACGGAAATCCGCTCTGCACATACCGCCGTAACGGTGAGGGCGACTATCGCTGCACCAAGGAGGAATATCAGGCCATGGTGCGGGACGCATCCGTGAAAACGCAAGACATGCTCATTCTGAGCGAAATGGACTTGACGGTGTTCAACAAAGAAAGCATCCGCAGTTATCGCCAGAGAATGCGCCTTTCCCGCCCCGGCCATGTGTGGGAAGCCTTGGAGGATGAAGATTTCCTCCTGAAGCTGGGTGCTGTCGGTATCGGCTCTGATGGGAAAAAGCATCCCACCTCTGCAGGACTTCTCATGTTCGGCAACGAGTATGACATTGTGCGTGAATTCAACACTTACTTTCTGGATTACCAGGAGCAGTATGACGCTGATACCCGTTGGACTGACCGTATCATATCTTCCTCCGGCGACTGGAGCGGCAATGTGTACGACTTCTATTTCCGCGTCTATAACAAGCTGATTCAGGACATTAAGGTGCCGTTTAAAATGGATGGCGGCACCAGAGTGGATGATACCCCTGTGCATCAGGCACTCCGGGAAGCATTGGCAAATTGCCTGGTTCATGCCGATTATTACGGCAGACAAGGCCTGGTCATCATCAAAAAGCGTGATTCCATCACCATGGCGAATCCCGGCGGTTTCCGCATCGAGGTCGACGCAGCTAAAAGCGGTGGCGTATCCGACCCCCGCAACGGGACCATGCTGAAGATGTTCAATCTGATCGATATCGGTGAGCGCTCTGGCAGCGGTATCCCCCTCATTTTTGGCGCCTGGCGTGAGCAGGGGTGGGTAGTGCCTGCTGTCACAGAACAGCTTGAGCCAGAGAGAACAATACTGACGCTCCCATTCGAAAAAAATCGGCGATAAAAAATCGGCGATAAACGCAAAAATGAAGGAAACCATTATTGCGTATCTTACCGACAACCCCGAAGCAAAAGCCTCCTCGATTGCTGAGTATATCGGCCTGAAACCGTCTCGCACAAGAGACTATCTGAATGAATTGATTGCAGAAGGAATTGTTGTCGCTGAAGGCAGTAACCGTAACAGAACCTATCGGTTGAAGGCGTAACTGTTCTAATAGAGATATTGTTGAGCATATAAAAGAGCCTGCTCAGGATTAAGTCCGTTTTTTGGGACACGTAAGCCTGTAAAATGCTAATATGGGAGATTGCAAAAGTCTCCATAAAACGGAGGTGGCGATAAATGGCAAGAACGATTACTGTAAAGGGCATTGGCAAAGTATCCGCAAAGCCCGATTATGTGGTGTTTTCCATGACTTTGGAATCCAAGCATAAGGATTACGATAAGGCAATGGATATGGCTACCGACCATATCCAGCAACTCAATGAAACGCTGTGTGGTATAGGCTTTGAAAAGGATTCTGTTAAGACCACGAACTTTAGTGTCCGCACGGACTATGACCGTGTGAAAGACCGCAACGGTAATTATCAGAGCGTATTCCGCGGATATGAAGTGCCCCACAATCTGAAACTCGCTTTTGATTTTGATATGGGCAGACTGTCCCAGGCACTTTCCACCATTGCCGGTTGCCTGTCTCATCCGCAGCTTTCGGTGGCATTTACCGTGAAGGATGCAACGGCGATCAACGAGGAGATGCTTCGCTCCGCTACCGCCAATGCAAAGAAAAAAGCCGAGATCCTATGCGAAGCATCCGGCGTTACAATGGGTGACCTCATTGCCATTGACTACAATTGGGGAGAACTGGATATCTACTCCCATACCCGTTATGACTGTTGCGAGGACTCCATGCCTTTGATGGCAAAATCCATCGATATCGACCCTGATGATATTGACGTGAGTGACACGGCAACATTCGTATGGGAAATCAAGTAAGGAGGAACACCTCTGTTATGCCTATGAATGAAATGCAAAAGCAGACAAATGCAAATATACAGGCGAAGGCCAATCTGATCTGGGAAATTGCGACCCATCTGGTGGGGCTGTTCAAGCCCCACGAGTACGGCAAGGTCATTCTCCCCATGACCGTACTGAAGCGTTTTGATGACGCTTTGAAGCCTACCAAGGCTGCTGTTGTGGAGATGGCAAAGAAGCTGGACGCACAGCATGTCGAGGGCACTGCCCGTGACGGTATTCTGTGCCGTGTGGCGCAGTACGATTTCTACAACACAAGCAACTATGATTTTGCCAAGCTGATCGCCGACCCCGACAATGTTGAGAGTAACTTCGATGCCTATCTGCAAGGTTTCTCTTCCAACATCAAGGACATTATCGAAAACTTCGACTTTGCCAACACTGTCAAGCTGATGGTCAAAGGTGGCGTTTTGTTCGTGACCCTGCAGGAGTTCAACTCTGCAAAAGCTGATATGTCCCCTGAGAAGATCACTTCCGCAGACATGGGCTACATCTTTGAAGAACTAATTCGGAAATTCTCCGAGTCTTATGACGAACAGGCCGGTGCTCACTTCACCAGCCGTGACATTATCTATCTAATGACCGAGCTGTTGGTGGCTCCTGAAAAGGCTGAGATCATGGAGGAAGGCTGCACCAAGACAGCCTACGATATGGCTATGGGTACTTCCCAGATGCTTGGTTGTCTGACCGAGCGCCTGCAGGCTATCAGCGAGGATGCTGCTTTGACCTGCTTTGGTCAGGAGTTCAACCCCGAAACTTATGCTATCGCAAAGGCTGATATGCTCATCAAAGGCGGCAACGCATCTGGCATGAAGTATGGCGACACTTTGAGTGACGATGCCTTTACCGGCTATGAGTTCGACTACATCATTTCCAATCCGCCCTTCGGTATCGACTGGAAGCGCGAAAAGACCCAGATTGAAGCAGAAGCTAAAAAGGGATTTGACGGTCGTTTCGGTCCCGGGCTGCCTGCTATCTCCGATGGTCAGATGCTGTTTATGCTGAACGGCGTGAAAAAGCTGAAACCCGGCTCCGGCAGAATGGCAATCATTCAGAACGGCTCTTCCTTGTTCACAGGTGATGCGGGCTCCGGTGCATCTGAAATCCGCCGCCATGTCATTGAAGGCGATCTGGTAGAAGCCATTATTCAGCTGCCCACCGACCTGTTTTACAACACGGGTATCTCTACATATATTTGGGTGCTGGCCAAAGGCAAGGCCATGCACCGCAGCGGCAAGGTTCAGCTAATCGATGCCAGCAAGTGCTTTGTAAAGCGTCGCAAGAACATCGGCTCCAAGCGTGTTGACTTGGATGATGCCTGCATCGATCTCATCCTCCGTGCCTATGAGGGCTTCGTAGATGAAACCTACGAGGAAAACGGCCTTGCGGTGGAATCCAAGGTGTTTGACAACAGTTTCTTCGGCTTCACCAAGGTGACTGTGGAAACCGCCCAGGCAGATGCCAAAGGCAAGCCTGTTTTGAAGAAGGGCAAGAAGCAGCCGGTCAAGGGTGCGTCTGATACTGAGATTATCCCGCTGTCCGAAGATATCGATGCCTACATGAAAAAGAATGTCTTGCCTTATAATCCGTTGGCCTATATTGATCCTGCAAAGGATAAAATCGGCTACGAAGTGCCGTTTACCCGCCTGTTCTATAAGTTCGAGGCTCCGGCATCCTCCGAATCCATCTTTGAGGACATTAAGGCATTAGAGGTGGAGGAAACAATTCTGATGAAGGAGTTGTTTGGACATGCATGATATGAAAGATAGCGGTGTGGAATGGATTGGGGAGATTCCTGCTCATTGGAGCCCTATTCGATTCCGCTTTATTGCGAAAATTACGACAGGAAACCAAGATACACAGAATGCCGATCCAGATGGAGAATACCCTTTTTATGTTCGCTCTCCTATTGTGGAGCGCTGCAATAACTATACATTCGATGGCAAAGGCATTCTTATGGCTGGAGATGGTGCAGGCGCAGGACGCGTTTTCCATTTGGTAGATGGTAAATATGCTGTTCACCAGCGAGTGTACAGATTTTACGACTTCAAATACATGGACCCTGTTTTGCTGAAGTATTACTTGGAGAATCTTTTTGCAACTGTTATGGATTATGGAAGTGCGAAAACTACGGTTCCCTCGGTCAGACTTCCAATGATTCAAGATTTCGTTGTGTGTGTTCCGCCTAAAAAAGAGCAGGACAATATTGTCGCTGTATTAAATGAAAAGTGCGATCAGGTCGGTTCCCTTATCTCAAATGTGCAGGCACAGATTGAAAAGCTGAAAGCCTATAAGCAGAGCCTGATTACCGAGGTTGTCACCAAGGGCCTTGACCCCACCGTGCCGATGAAGGATAGCGGCTTTGAGTGGATTGGGGAAATTCCGGCGCATTGGGAAATAACACGAAAACTTGCTTTCGTGACAACAGAGGGAATCTCTTACGGTATTGTCAAGCTATTTGATCCTGACGATGTTAATGGAGTGAAGGTTCTTCGCTGTAGTGATGTACTTGAAGGATGGATTAAGCCCGACAACATCAGAACCGTGATGCAAGAGGTGTCGAATGAATATGCACGAACGATCTTATCTGGTGGTGAAGTGGTTGTAAATGTCAGAGGGTCCTTGGGCGGTTGTGCAGTTGTGCCTAAAACAATGGCCGGGTATAACATTGCGAGAGAAGTCGCAAAAATTGTGCTCAATGATTCTATGTGTAACCGATATGTTATGTATTATCTGCTTTCCAGGTGCTTTGTTGAATACAGGACGAGTCGTTTGTCTGGAAGCGTATATGTTGGTCTAAACATTGAATTACTTTCGTCTTGCCCTTTGCCAAATCCGGATTTGGCAGAACAGACTGCGATAGCAGACTATCTTGATGAAAAATGCTCTCAGATTGACCGACTGATTGCCATCAAGCAGGCAAAAATCGAAAAACTGGAGCAGTACAAGCGCTCCCTCATTTATGAGTATGTTACTGGAAAGAAGTGACCGCATGAGTTTGTTAGAAAAAATAGCCGATACACTCCTTGCCAAAAACTGGATCATTACTCTTCTGTCCTTTGTGATAAGTGTTGTTGTTTCCGTGTTTGTGCCTGCCGAGCTATTTGACAAGATTCCGTTTGACTCGAAAATCAATGTGATAGTTGGGCTTGTGGCTATCGCAATAGTTGTGTTTCTTGTTCTGTACTTTTTCACATGGTGTGTGGGAAAGCGAAGCTCGAGAAAGAACATGAAGAAAAGACATGGTGAAATAATTGAAGAGGAAGCCGAAGAAGCAGTTGAACAGTGGCGCTGCTTCTTTGATAGAATCCCGGACGAAGAATTCTCCATCATCATGTATTTTATGGTCACAGAAAACAAGCGACCATACAAGACATGGGGATATCGATGCGGAAGACCAGATATTTCTATCTTCAGCTATTCGATGGAAGAGCAGCTGTTCCACAAGACAACGACATATGAAGAATCGCCGAAGTATCTGGTTCGTTTTGCAAACGAAAGTGAACCCAGAATGATGTCCAGCAAGGGCGAGGCAACTATCTACACACTCAAGGATAATGTGTATAGAACATTAAAAGAGATAATCCGGGTAAAAGGCTCTTTGTCGCACTACCCCCGTAAAACATACAAACTTGACTATGGAAACGGTTCTGATCTTCCGGAATTTCAAGAGTCAAAATATAGTTTGCACGACGAATAAGGCTCGGCGAAGAAAAGTCGCCTGTGAAGTGACCCGTTCAGGCGAAAAACAAGGTACACTATAAGATAAACAAGGAACGGAGCATCAGGCTTATGAGAATTGAAAGTGGACGAATGCTGAATGACTACATTCAGCCCAATAAAAAGCAATATTGTATTCCGGTTTTTCAGCGGGACTATGCCTGGACCAGTGAACAGTGCGAGAAGCTGTTTGAGGACATTGTGCTTGCGTTCAAGAAGGATCGTGAGCACTTCTGCGGTTCCTTTGTCTATGCTCCGCTGCCCACCAGAAAGCATATTGACCGCTACATCATCATTGACGGTCAGCAGAGATTCACCACTCTGTACATTCTCATCAAGGCATTGGCGGATTCTGCCACGGATGAAAGCGACAAGGCAGAACTGGAGAAATACCTCTACAATGAGGACAAGTTCAATCGCTACGGCCTTGATGATAAGAGCAAGCTGAAGCTGAAACCCGTCAAGACGGACAACGATCAGCTGCAGCTGCTCATGGCAGGAAAGCTTGACAAGATGAACAAGGGCAAGGACGGCATCATTTATCACAACTATATGCTGTTCAGAGAGTTGATCGCTACTTTCCTGGCTGAAGATCCCGACAACTCCATTATGATGATCCACGACGGCATGGACAGTCTGATCTGCGCCGACATTAAGCTCGACCAGGATGACGATGCGCAGGAGATCTTCGAGCGTATCAACTCCACTGGCATTAAGCTGGGTCTGCCCGACCTCATCCGCAACTATGTGCTGATGACGGATGACGATCAGGAACGGCTGTACGAAGAATACTGGCTGGTCATGCAGGAGCTGCTGTCCAAGGACCGCATGGAAAGCTTCTTCCTGGACTATCTGAACATGAAGATGGATGGCTTCACCAAGGAAAGCGAAGCATACCGGGACTTCAAGCAGATTTACCTCAACGGCCAGTACACCAACGAATCCATGCTCAGTGAGCTTCTGCATTATGCAAAGCAGTATCACATCTTCCTTAATGGCGATGAGAGCCTGGGTTCTGAAATCAATAGTGCCTTGGATGGCCTGCGCAGACTGAATCAAACCACGGTCTATCTGTTCCTGTTCCATATCTTTGATGACTATGAGAACGGAGTAATCGATAAGACAGAACTTGCCAAGGTGCTGAATCTGCTGCTGCATTACAGCATCCGCCGTCTTATCTGTGAGATCGGTTCTAACTCCCTGCGTGGCTTGTACAAGACCCTCTACAGCCGTATCTTCGCAAGAGAAGAAAACAAGGTGCACTATTACGATGCTATCGTGTCCTTTATGCTGCAGATGACATCCAAGGATGCCATCCCCAGCGATGCTGACTTTGTGCAGGCATTGAAAGAACGCAATCTGTATCGTAAGAATGCCCTCTGCAAATATATCCTTGCTACCATTGAGAATCAAGGCAAGGAGAAACTGGTCATGGATAATCTGACTATTGAGCATATCATGCCCCAAAATAAGAATCTATCCACGGCATGGCAGAAAATGCTGGGTGATGATTGGACATCTGTCAGAGAACGGTATCTGCACACACTGGGTAATTTGACCCTTACTGCTCACAATAGCGAATTGGGTGATAGTCCGTTCCATGAGAAGCAGGAAATGCTTCTTGAGAAGAATACCCATGTTACCGTTTTGAACAAAGATGTCATGGATAAAACCGATTGGAATGCCCGTACGATTGAAAAACGCGCGGAGCGATTGACTGGGGTGATCCTCAAGCTGTTCCCGATCGAGCAACCGAAGCAGGAAATCGAATTCCGTGATCCCAGATATACTCTATATACGGTTGAAGATCCTCGCAATGCTACCTATAAGCATGTGGATTATTACGAACTGCTGGGTGAGCGAGTTAATGTCGACAGCTTTGCGTTTATGGTGCGCTCTGTCGCAAGAAAGCTCTTTGACCTGGATAGCAGCATCATTGAAGCCATGGCTAAGAACCATGAGAAATTCCCAACGTGGCTGAACCCTGTATTCTCTTACGAAGAAACCGGTGTCAAAAACCCGGTAGAACTGAAAAAGGATGCAGGCATCTACATTAGCACCGGTTACTCCGCTTACGACTGTATTTGCTTTATCCGTGCCCTGCTGCAGAAATACGATCTTGACATTGTAGAAGACTTTGTGTACAGCGCCCGTCCGACAAAGTACACCAAGGACGATCAAGAGGAGGTATCATGATGGACAAAAGCGAAAAGCGATTTGAGCGAGATATAGAATCCTTCCTGATTTCCCCGGAAGGTGGTTACGCTCAGTTTTGCGGACAAGATGCCGAGGGCAATTGGGTACATACTCGTCAACATGATGTTTCCAAATGCATCTATATGGATGTGCTCTGTGAATTCATTGCCAAGACTCAGCCCAAAGAATGGGCCAAGTACACCAAGTATTATGGTGTCAACGCAGCGGACAAGCTGTATCATCGCTTGGAAACTACCATTTCCAACCAGGGCCTGCTGTATGTCCTGCGCAATGGCATTGAGGACATGGGTTGCAAACTGAAGGTTTGCTTCTTTAAGCCGGAGTCTGATCTGAACCCCATTGATGCTGAACGCTATGAAGCAAACATCCTCGGCTGCACCCGTCAGTTCCGTTATACGATAGCAAACACCAACACCATCGATATGGTGCTTTCCGTGAACGGTATTCCTGTTGTTGCTCTGGAACTGAAGAATCAGTTGACCGGGCAGGACTATGTCTGTGCCATCAACCAGTTTAAGCATGACCGCAGCTCCAAAGAGTTTGCATTTCGTCTCAATCACCGCTTCCTGGTCTACTTTGCCGTTGACCTTTATGAAGCATGGATGACCACGCAGTTGGCAGATGGCAGCACTCGATTCCTGCCGTTTAACCAAGGCTCCAACGGTGCGGGAGTAACTGGCGGCGCAGGCAATCCCCAGAATCCAAACGGCTATGCCACGAGCTACCTCTGGGAGGAAGTGCTACAGCGTGACAGCCTGCTCGACCTCATCCATCGGTTTATTTCCTTTGTGAAGGAAAAGGAGGAAGTGGTCAAGAACGGCGTTACTAAAACTGTCACCAAGGAAAAGATGATTTTCCCGCGCTACCACCAGTACGATGTGGTGCGTAAGATCATGGCTGATGTGCGGCAGAACGGTGTTGGCACAAACTATCTAATTCAGCACTCTGCAGGTTCCGGCAAATCCAACTCCATTGCATGGATTGCATACCGTCTTGTCTCCGTTCACGATGCAGAGAACAATGGTCTGTTCGATTCCGTTATTGTGGTCACCAACCGCGTGGTACTGGACAGCCAGTTGCAGGATACCATCAACAGCTTTGAACATCAGGTCGGTCTGGTGGAAGCAATTGACGATAAGAAGAACTCCCGCAGTCTTGCAGAAGCCATCAACGATAAAAAGCGTATCATCATCTGCACCATCCAGAAGTTCCTCTTCGCCAAGAAGGATATGGAAAAATTCCGTGGGCGCAAGTTCGCCATCATCATCGACGAGGCTCACCAAGGACAGAATGGTGAAAGTGCAAAATCTCTCCGCCGTAGTCTGATTGATCTTGGCGTTGCTATCAAAGAGTATGCCGAAGAAGCCGAAATCGAAGAGGAAGAAGTGGATTTGACAGACGAGTACATCAATGCGGTCATCGGCCAAGGTAGACATGACAATCAGTCCTTCTTTGCCTTCACCGCTACCCCCAAGGGGCAGACTCTGGAATCCTTCGGTACCGTGGTGGGAATGACGCTGGAAGGTGAACCCATCAAGGCTCCGTTCCATGTGTACTCTATGCGGCAGGCCATCGAGGAAGGTTATATTCTGGATGTGTTGGCAAACTATACCACAGTCAAAGAGGCGTTCAGGCTGATTCGCGTGTCCGAGGATAACCCAGAACTCATTGAGGGTCAAGCTTCCCGTGCGCTGTTTAAGTATTATAAGCAGCACGGTTATACCATCGCTCAAAAGACAGAGATGATCATGACCAACTTCTTGGAAAACTGCCGTTATCAGATTGGCGGTAAGGGCAAGGCCATGGTCGTAGCAGACAGCCGTGCAAACGCAGTCCGCTATTATCTCGCAATCAAGAAATACCTCGCTGACCATGCCGAGCAGTGCGTTGGCTGTGATGTTATGATTGCGTTCTCCGGGGAAGTAACGTTGGATGATTATCCGAGCGAGAAGCCTTTCACCGAGGCAACCATGAACCTGGACGAGAACGGCAAGTACATCACCACTGACAAGAAGTTCCGTAAGGCGTTCCACAGTAGCCAGTACAACATTCTGGTCGTTGCGAACAAGTACCAGACCGGATTTGATGAACCGCTACTCCACACCATGTATGTGGACAAAAAACTGCGTGACGTGACCGCCGTTCAGACCCTCTCCCGTCTTAACAGAACCACTTTCGGTAAGAACAGCACCTTTGTTCTGGACTTCGAAAACACCGAGGAAGACATCAAGGGAGCGTTCCTGCCGTACTATGAAACCACTACCCTCGAGGGCAGCACAGATTTGAACAGAGTCTATGACCTCCGCAATAAGATTCGGGATTTCATGCTGTACAACTTCGAGGATGTAGAAGCCTTCAACAAATTTATGGCAACCCAAGCGAGCAAGGAACAGGATGCCACTGCGCTTGGCAGACTGGCTGGTATGTTCCGCCCCGTAATTGCACGGTACATGGATTTGAGCGAGGAGGACCGCTATACCGTTCGGGACTATGTGCGTAAGTTCAATAAGGCTTATGCGTTTGTCACACAGTTGGTACGGCTCCATGACAGGGATTTGTTCAACGAATATCAGTATACTCTGCACCTCATCAGACTTCTTCCGAGAATTGGTAGCGAGGATATTGGTAATATCGAGGACAAAATCAAGCTGGAGTACGCATCCCTCACGGAGACCTTCCGTGGAGCGATCGTTCTGGATGAAAAGCCGCCGGCGTTCGTCCCCGGCGGTAGTACCGCTCCGAAGGCGCCAAACAAGAAAAAAGATACCCTTCAGAGCATAATCGATAAGGTGAATGAACGCTTCAGCGGTAACTTCACCGATGCCGACCGCGTCATCATCGAGGGGATCTATCAGATGTTCATGAGGGACTCTGAGGTTAAGAAGTTCAGAAAATATGCCAAGGACAACAGTACCGAAATGTTCGTGCGGTCTCTGTTCCCTGATAAGTTCCGCGATATTGTGACCCAGTGTTTCCTTGATAACAACGACTCCTTTGCGAAATTGTTTAACGACCCGGATTTCTATCAGAAAGTTCAGGAAGCAATGGCCCAGGAATTGTACAAGGCATTGAGAAAAGAATAACACGATGTTTTTTTCACTTGCATCATTGCCTGCTGTTGAAGCCAGGATATAAAGCAAAATTTTAGAGCAAAGAATGGGGGTATGGATATGCAGATACTTCAATTAGATGAGTTTTTAAGGTCAATAAAACAAAATATAGATACTCCACATTCTTTGCTACTCGGTGCAGGTGCATCTATTGAATCGGGAATCCCATCGGCAGCAGACTGCATTTGGTATTGGAAACGTGAAATCTATTTATCGCAAAACCCAGGTGCAATTGGAAACTTTGACAATTCCAAGTCTGAGGCTGTCCGCAGAGTTATTCAGCGGTGGATCGATTCACAAAATATATACCCGGCAGAGAATAGCGCAGAGGAGTACTCGTATTTTGCGGAAAAGGCATACCCAATAGCGGATGATCGCCGGAAATACTTTCAGCACTTAGTGTCAAACCATGATCCAAGCTTGGGATACCATCTGATTTCTTTGCTCGCGTTAGAAAATATAATAAAAAGTGTGTGGACAACAAATTTTGATGGTATGACACTGAAGTGTGCACATCAATACAGTCCGCTCGTTCCCATAGAAATAACCGCAGAAACCTCGGGTAGGATATACCGTGGCGATGTTGACAAGGAGCTCCTATGCATCGCTTTACATGGTGACTATAAATATGGGGCGCTAAAAAACACAGAGAAAGAACTTGATTCGCAAGACGGTGAACTGGTAAAGGCATTGCTGAATGAACTAACCAACCGAGATTTAATTGTTATGGGATACAGCGGGCGAGACCAGTCACTTATGAATGCTTTGCAGCAAGTTTATTCGACGAAAGGTTCAGGCAAACTTTTTTGGTGTGGTTACGGAACAAGGGTTTCATCAGAAGTTAAAGCGTTGGTTGAGATGGCCAACAAAAATGGCAGAGCCGCTTTCTATATTCCAACTGAAGGCTTTGATAGTACAATGTATGCAATTGCTCGCCACTGCATGAGTGAAAATAGAGAGTTTTTGGGGAAAGTGGACGATATCAAAAAGAAGCTGTCTATTACACTTGAGCCACAGCATAGTGGTTTCCTGCAACCTGATCTAACTATAAACAAAGTGGTAAGCACCAATGCGTTCCCAATCGCATTCCCAAATCAGTGCTACCAGTTTGAGGTTTTGCTTGCTCCTGGCGAAAAACAGTGGGATTTTTGCAAAATGCTGGTTAGAGATGATGTTATGGCTGTGCCCTACAAGAATCTTGTGTATGCGTGGGGGTCGAAATCCGTCATCGAGGAAGCATGCAAAGGCAAGCTAAAAACCAATATTGAGTTATGCCCGTTAAGCAGAGCGACAATTGCTGGAAATAGTACATTTCGGGAGTTATTGCTCAAAACACTTGTTCGCATTCTTGCCGCAAGCCATGGCCTGGGACATTCAAAGGACAAAATCTGGGATACAAAAGAAGTGTTGAAGTACCGTATTGGAGCCAAAACTGTTACAGCATATTCTGGAGTTCGGCTTGCGTTGTTATTTGATAACAAATACAGTTATCTCACACTTGTTCCGAGTTTCATGTACGCTGATGACGCAGTACTAACCAGGGAAGGAAAAAAGCAATTTGCGGACTGGTTCAATGCGAGAGTCAATAATGGTCGGCCAAACCAAAACGCAAATGAGTACATTAGAAAATGGGTCAGAAAAGTAATCGGCAACAAAAGGTTTTCAGCCAATTATCCTTTAGGGAGTACAACGAACTTTACATTTTCGATTGTAAATAGCAGCGCGTTGGTTGGCGTGAACTTCGGAAAACAAGCTTCGATACAATTGCCCGTTACAATTTCGCCCAAACGAATTATTTTTTCTGGAATAGAATATCGAGATCCAACACTTCGATTCTGCGGCACATCTATGCGCGGTGTGGCTGAAGATTTCCATCCAATGCGCGGGTTAATTCTGAATGCCCCTGTAGATTATGCCATGAATAACAGCGTATTACATTCTGCAATCTCGGTAGGGGTGGTTTGTCCAGATGAGCATAACCAAAAGTTTGCTCAGTTCATTTCCGGTTTGAATCGCCAGTCGCAAGCGAAGCACAATACTGATTATCTAATTTCCTTCCCAGGTTTCTATCAGGCCTTCAAGACAGGTCTTGATTTACCTGATCCCACCAGTAGCAAGTGGAAGCAAATTACTGCTTCAAGTGAGCGGGATGTCCATAAAGCCGCTGTTGAGTTTGGCGATTCAATAATTAGAAAAATAGACCAGCTTAGCGCAAACTCTATTGATGTTATACTGATTTACATTCCCGAAGAGTATGAAGTATTCACATCATATACCGATGGAACGATAAATTATGATTTACATGATTACATTAAAGCTTACGCTGCGCAAAAACAGGTAGCAACACAATTTGTTCGAGAAAAAACGATTGAGAGCGATCTGCATTGCCAAATTATGTGGGCTCTTTCTTTGGCGCTGTATGTAAAGTCCGGGCGGACTCCTTGGGTGGTGAACGGAATACAGCCAGATACGGCTTTTGCAGGAATTGGATACAGTGTTATGAATGGACCGTCGGGAAGCAATGTGGTTGTTGGTTGCAGCCATATATACTCTTCTGATGGTCGTGGAATGAAGTACAAGCTTTCCAAAATTCAAGATTATTCGTTCGACAGAAAGAAAAATCCGTATTTATCCGAAGAAGAAGCATATAGGATCGGTCTCAATATCAAAGAATTGTTCTACAAATCTTTTTCTGAACTACCGAAGCGGGTCGTTATTCACAAACGTACACCTTTCCGGAGAGAGGAAGTCAAAGGATTGGTGGAAAGCCTGTCATCTGCAGGAGTTAAGAATATAGAGCTCCTTGAGATAACATATGAGGATAACCTGAAGTGCTTTGCGTTAAATGAGCGTTGCACGCAGGTGGACGGATATCCTGTGCGCCGCGGGATGTGCTTCCCAATTGACAAAAACACCATGTATCTTTTTACCCATGGAATTGCACCATCTGTAATTTCTCCGAAAAGAAGATATTTCCAGGGCGGTAAAAGTGTTCCGCTACCACTAAAAGTGGTTAAACACTATGGTTCTGGGGATATGGCACAGATTGCAACGGAAATTCTTGGATTGTCGAAAATGAACTGGAACAGTTTTGGACTGTATTCAAAACTGCCCTGTACGATAGAATCTTCGAATGAAATTGCACGAATCGGATGGTTGCTGTCTCAATTTGAGGGAACACTTTACGATTATCGCTACTTTATGTGAAATCCGATGTAACCAAAGTGGGCGGCAATAAACAGTGACACTAAAAACCACCAGAAAAATGACGGTAAAAACCAACGACAACACCTAACAACCAAGAGGAGCTGAGGCCAACAGGTCTCAGCTCCTTCTTTCGCAGCGACTATTCTTTTTTCTGCGATCCATTCAGGCTGGCCCAATGCTGGCGCAGCAGCCTTTCTGCTTCTCTGCGAAGGGAATTTTGGAACATGACAGCCATAACCAATGCGCTAAGCACTGCAGCCACAGACTCCAGCCATGGATATGCGGCCCAAAGCTGTTCTCCCCAGCAAGCAAGCGGAACACCAACAAGCAGCATAAACAGCAAAATAATGATGACAACGCCGGGTCTGCCGTAGCCTTCACGTCTTTTGATTTTGGCCCGTATCTGTCGAAGCGCACGAGCTCGGATATCCCGGATGTTTCTGGACGAACACTGTTTGTCCTGTGCGACGGATTCAGTGGACTCGCCATTGATGACAGTGCGGAACAAAATCTCCCTCTGCAGTTCGGTCAGCGCATGCAAGGCGTCATAGATTTGGGTGTCCAGATGCATGAAGGGATCTTCATCAGAACCCTCCGGCAGATACTTGCTTCGGTCAAACTAACGTCTGTCATTGTAAATCGCATTGCGTACTTCCTCCGGCAGGAACGCTTCCGGATTGTAAGATAGGGGCTGTTTGATATCCACATCTTCCAGAGTATCCGGCGCAACTCGCTTGTGAAAGTTGGCTTCGCTGTAGTAGAGCATGTGCTCCAGTTCCTTCCACTCCTCTGGGTGCTCCTTCACCCACTGGTCTGCGGCGGCGGCAGCTTCCGGGTCCATGGAGTGTATCCAGCGCCAATCCGCCTGAAGCTCTTTATAAGACTGGGTATCCTTGAAGGACATGAGCTCACCACCCTTTCTGCGTTCACAAAAAGTTTATAATTTGGGACCTTCCGATTTTGCGATTTTTCTCTAAGTAATAGTAGAAGGATAATTTCACCCGGGTGGAGTTTCCTTCGGTTCGGTACGGCACGCTCTCCGCGCTGACGAACCCACATGGCCTTAGACAGAGCACCCCATGAGAGCATGTGCGCTCTCTGCCATACGGCGATTCGCTCGGAAGGTCATTCCATCTCTGGCCGTGCTCCCGGGAGCACGGTCTTTTGCTATGTGCCGTTTCCAACGGCACGGCTATATAAATCATTTTAACACGGAGGAGGTAAAAAAGATAGTTCACAGATGAAAGTAAAAGACTTAGCTGCAAAGCAAAGGAGGGGTGCACACCAGTCCGACCGCAAAACAAAAACCGCCGTGACTGCGGCAACAGTCCGGCGGCTCGGCGCACACGCAGGCACGCACAAATCAACTAACCAAAGTATAGCAAACGGGCAGCGGAAAAGCAATGAAAATTTTCCGCACGCTCCCTGTGTGAGTGCCGCAGAAGTCTACAACAACACAGGAGGTATGAATTGAGTTACAACAAATGGCCCAAGCGCAGCGCAGAGAAAAACTATTTTATGGTGCCCAACGAGATATTCAGCATCGGTCTGGATTACCGGGAAATCTCACTCTATAGCTATCTGCTTCGGTGTGAGAACCGCGAAACCTATCAGTGCTATCCCAGCTATAAGACCATCGGCAAAGCAATTGGTATGTGTGAAAATACGGTGGCAAAGTATGTGCGGCAGCTGGAGGAGAAAGGTCTCATCTACACTGATCAGACCATCATGCAGAGCAAAGACGGAAAACCGCTGAATGGAAATCTGCTCTACACCATCCGTCCTATCCCGGGTGTACTCGAAGCGTTCTATGAGCGGCAGTTCCGGCAGGCAGAGGAGGCTGCCGCCCGCTATCGTGTGGCAGAACTCCTCAAAAAGTCCAACGCCCAGGGTCGCCAGAACGCCCTGTGTGCGCCTTTCCGGGAGGAAGCGAGTCCCAGTCCCAACCAGGGGGTTGAAGCCGGATGTGAGCCATTTTCGGCAGACTTTTGCGGGACGAAAGAAAAAGCAGGATAAAGGCCTGGCGTCGCAAGCGCCGCCGCAGCCGCCACTTCTGCCCGCAGTGCGGGCAGTTTCGGGAGTTTGAAGCTGGCGTCTTTGAGAGACGGAAAACCCGCCGATGGCGTCAGCTTCCCCGAAAAGCCCCGTGTTGCAGGGTTTTTCAAGGATGTCTTACAGCAAAAAGGAGGAATTGAATGAGTAAAGAAACCAGAGATCGTATTGCATTCCGGATGCAGCCGGAAACCAGAAGAAGAATCGAGCAGTGGTACGCCGCCGACAACTGCCAGAGCAAAAATGAGTTCATCGAGAAAGCCGTGAACTTCTATGTGGATTATCTGGGAATACAGGACAACACAACGCTGCTGCCCGTGGCAATCATGTCTGCCATCGACGGCAGGCTGAGCAGATTGGAGGACTATATTGCCAGAAGCAGCTTCGCAAGAAACGTGGAGCAGGACATGACCAACGGTATTATCGCAGAAGCGTTCGAGATGGATCGGGAAGATTTGAAGCGCAGACGGGCGCAAAGCGTCCGCAATGTGAAAGCCACAAACGGTCTCATCTCGTTGGAAAAGTACGCACGCTCCCGCCAGGAGCAGGACTGGGATGATGACGAATGGCAAGACTGATCCTGAAGAGTCCCTATATCAAAAGCATCGGCGGGGCCTCCGGATACCTTCGCTACATCGCAACGCGGGAGCGGGTGGAGCTTATCCCAGATGACCGTCCGCCCACACGAAAGCAGGAGCAGCTCATCGCAAAACTGGTCAAAGACTTCCCGGACAGCAAGACGCTCTACGAGTACGAGGACTACCTGACGAAGCCCACCAAAGTCAACGCCTCTGCGTTCATCACGCTGGTGCTGGAGACCAACTGGGATGCCATCCACGAGTCGGAACAGTACATGAAGTATATCGCCACCCGTCCTCGCGCGGAGCGCATCGGCGCTCACGGTCTGTTCGGTGATGAGGATGCAGTCTCTCTGGAGAAAGCCATGGAAGAACTGGAGAACTACACCGGAAATGTGTGGACGCATATCATCTCTCTCAAGCGGGAGGATGCGGTCCGGCTCAGCTTCGATAACGCCGCGGCGTGGCGAAATCTCATTCGGGCGCACCGTAACGACATCGCGGCGGCAATGAAGATACCGCCCGGTGACTTCCGTTGGTATGCGGCCTTCCACGACGAGGGCGAGCATCCGCACATCCACATGATGGCCTGGTCCGCAAAGCCGGGACAGGCCTATCTCTCCAAGGAAGGTATCCGTCAGATCAAGTCCAAGCTCACCAACGATATTTTCCGCAACGAAATGCTCCATCTCTACGAACAGAAGTCTGAGTCCAGAGATGAGCTGGTGCGGGAAGCGCGGCGGGCAATGCTGGAGCTGGTGCAGACCATGCGGGATAGTATGTGCGACCACCCGGAGGCCGAGCGGCTCGTGCTGGAGCTGGCGACGCAGCTCGGAACAGTCAAGGGCAAGAAATCCTACGGCTATCTTCCAAAGCGGCTGAAGAAATTGGTGGATGAAATTGTTGATGAGATGGAGCGGCTCCCCGGCGTGAGCAAGTGCTATGACCAGTGGCTGATGCTTCAGGGCAAGGTGGATGCCTACTACCACGACAAGCCCCAGAAATGTGTTCCTCTCTCAAAGCAGAAAGAGTTCTCGCAGATCAAAAACGCCATCATCCGTGAGGCAGAGTGCCTGCGGCTGGATGAGCTCACCTTCGAGGAGAAGAATCTCGGTCAGTACGATGAGCCAGAAGAATTCCGCAACGCCTCCTACGACTACTGGACACTCCGGGATGTGATCCGGGACGAGAGCCTGACCATGGAGGAGCGGAGCGGCGCCGTCTCTGAAATGGAAAAGCTGGCGGAAAGCGGCGATATGTACGCCCAGTACCTGATGGGAAAGCTCTGGCGGGACGGTCCTCTGCTGATACCCAACTCGGCGAATGCCCGGTACTGGTTTGAACAGGCGGCGGAGCAGGAACACATTGTGGCGCAGTACTCTCTGGCCAAGCTGTACCTCTCCGATGATGTGGAGGTACGGGATATCCGGCAGGGAATGAATTGGCTGTACACCGCCGCGGTCAACGGAAGCAGCTACGCCATGTATCGGCTGGCCAAGGAACTACTCAAAGGCGATTTGATCAAACGAAATAGTGATGCCGCGGTGGAGTGGTTCACCAGGTCGGCGGAGAGAGGAAATCCCTACGCCCAGTACATGCTGGGCAAGCTGTACCTCACCGGAAAGGAACTCCCCTGTGATGAGGAACGAGCAATCCACTGGCTGACCCGATCCGCCGAGCAGGGTAACCAGTATGCCCAGTATCTCCTGAACCATCTGGAAGAAAACCGCCCGCCCTCTGCAATGCTGGCGGTGACCCGGCTGCTCCATCACATGAGCCGGGTGTTCCGGGACAACTCCGTACCTAAGTCCCGCCCCGGCGGTGTTCAGATCGATCGAAAGCGGCTGAAGAAGCTCCAAGAAAAGCGCATCGCCTTGGGCCATAAACCGGACGACCATGAGGAGCAGTGGCCCGATCTGACCATGTAAGAGGCGCAGAAACTGCGCCGCAAAACAAAGAATAAAACCCTTCCGCACGGAAGGTAGAAAGGAACTGAATGAGAAAATCCAAATACAATTCGTTTGATGAACTCCCACTGATGCTGACCGTGGAGGATGTGTCCCATGTGCTGGGCATCGGTCTGGCCCACGCCTACGAGGTGGCCCACCGCAGGGATTTCCCCACCATCACACTGGGAAGCCGCATCATCGTTCCCCGTGACAAATTCATGGAATGGATCGACGAACAGGCTGCGAAAAAATCTGAAATATTTTAGTAGCTATTCCAAAAACTCTGTGGTATGTGTTTGTGTTAAAAAAGGAGGGATCATAAATGGCAAAGAAACGAGCCAACGGCGAGGGCAGCATCCGTAAAAAGCCCAGCGGCCGCTGGGAGGGCAGATATACCCAGGGCATCGACCCGGTCACTGGCCGGGCTATCCAGAAAAGCGTGTCCGCCAAGACCCAGGCGGAGTGCAAAGAAAAGCTGGCGAAAGCCATTCGGGAGAATCGCGGCGTGCCGCTCAATCACACGGGCGACTACACCGCAGCGGAGTGGTGCCGACTGTGGTTTGAAACCTACAGCAAGCCCAACATCCGCTACAACACCGCCAAGGGCTATGAGGGGATCATTGAACACCACATCATCCCAGCCATCGGTGGGATCAAGCTCAAGCAGCTCTCGTCCATCCACATCCAGAGAATGTATAACGACCTGAAAGAAAACGGCAGGATGCCCCGTGGGGCGAAACAGAACGACAAGCCCCTGTCCAACACCTTCGTGCGGCGTGTCCATGCGGTGCTGCGGGCGGCGCTGAAGCAGGCGGTGAAAGAGCGGCTCATCCCGTATAACCCCTGCGAGAACTGCCGTATCCCGCCCAAGGACAAGAAAGAGATGACCATCCTGCCGCCGGAGAAAATCGGCAGGTACCTCCAGGAAGCGGAGAAGTACGGCGTTCTGCCCATGTTCTATCTGGAGTTGTCCAGCGGCCTGCGCCGGGGAGAACTGCTGGCGCTCCAGTGGGAGGCCTTGAATGTAAAAGAGCGAATCCTGACGGTGAACAAACAGGTCACCCGCATGGAGGGCGAACTGGATGTGACAGAGCCGAAAACGAAGAACTCTGTCCGCAAGGTGGCGCTGTCGCAGCAGACCGTCGACCTGCTGCTGCAGGAGCACGAGCAGCACCCGGACAACCCCATCCTGTTCCCGTCGCCCCGCACAGGCGGTTACTGGAGTCCGGATGCCGTGTCAAGGATCAACCGGAAGCTGCTGAAAAACGCGGGCATCGAGGAGCATGTGCGCTTCCATGACCTCAGACACACATTCGCAACGATGGCAATCTCCAGCGGCGTGGATGTGAAAACCCTGTCCAGTATGCTGGGCCACTTCAGCGCAGGGTTCACACTGGACACCTATACGCACATCACCAACGATATGCAGCGGGGCGCGGCGGAGAAAATCGGCGGCTTCATGGAATCGGTCACGGCTAAGCCGGAACCGGAACCGCCTGATCCGCCGGAGGAGAGCCGGTGCAAGGTGATACCTTTTGAAAAGGTAGTCTAAGTGAGCAAAGGGATTCCCTGGATCACTTTTGTTGTCCAGGGAATCCCTTTAGGATGTATTAGAAAACACTAATTACTAATATGGAGCCTTCAGTAATCACTTCGACTATCTTGAAATTCCTGCAATGCAACCCAAAACGGCGAAGGTTCTTTACTGAACCATCTCCCATATTGATTTTGCAAATTCTTTGAACGAATAAGAATACACGCTTTTCTTGCACGACTAACTGATACAAAACAAAGCCTTCGGGCTTCTGCCAGTTTTCTTGGAGTGTTATCATAGTAGCTGGGAAAGCTATCCTTTTCCATGCCCGGCAATATCACAACATCAAATTCAAGCCCTTTGGAGCTGTGCCTGGTTGTTAGGACAACTTGATTTTCTGGGATGCCAAGCCGTGTTAGAAACTTAATCGTTAGCTGCGTATCGTGGCTTCGTGCTGTTTCGAGCAACTTATTGTAATTATCAATCTCGTCAGGATATCGCTCTGAAGCAGTAAAAGCAGAAACAATTCCCACCTTTTTGTCAAGATAGCATAACCATTCCGATAGATTATCCCTATAAACCTTACTTGCAGTTAAAGTTTGAAAAATTGTTCTTTTAAGTAAAAAGTAATCGTCTTCACTAATGATCCGCTTTTGAGAAATAAACGATTTCCAAGTTGAGCAAATTTCATCAAATGAGACGGAGCATTTATCCGAAACCCACTTTGCACAGTTTTGAATCCAGATAATAAGATCTGTTAATCTAAATGTTTGACGAGCAATATACGCCGGAATATTTTGTCTGGAACATTCTTGTGCCAATTCTGTTACTTGCTTATTATTTCCGACTAAAACTGCTATTTCGTGGTATGGTATGCCTTCTGTGTGAAATCTGGATATCTGCTCAATAACTCTTTCATATTGTTCATCCATCCCTTTGGAACATTCGATGAATTCCAGTTTGGCGTGGTAGTCTCGGAGCTTTCCAGAAGCAATATATCCCCGGCTACTTTTTAGAACATATTCCGAGGCATCTACTATTGTTTGTGAACTTCGATAATTGTTTTTCAGGTGAATGCAAGAAACATCTTGGCGTTGGCTTAATTCTATAAGGTAATCAGGAGCTGCTCCTTGAAAATCATAAATTGATTGATCTGCATCCCCAACCGCAAAAACTTTAATTCTTGTAAGATTTAATAGCGTTAAAATAAGTTCATGAAGCGGTTTTCCCAAATCTTGATACTCATCGACAATAATCCAAGGATACTTAGCCTCAAGTGCTTTGCGTACATAGGACTCATTTTTAATGAGTTCTACAGATTTTTTCACCATGCTGATAAAATCGAGATACCCGTTTTGTATCAAGAGTTCTTCAAAAGAGATGGCAGCCTTTAGTGCAATATCATAGCTTTCTATCGCAACACGACTAATTCCCTTTATATTCCTTGTGCGCTCTTTATCTACATCAATGAGCTTTGGAGTTCCCTCATAATTCTGAGAATTAAAGAGACGATTCTTTTCAGCTTCAGAGATAATCCGGATAGGCAGTGGTATTTTGTATTGCGGATATAGGGCTGCGAAAGGAGTAATAATTTCTGAAAGACAAAAACTGTGAACTGTACCAAGAAAAACATTTTTGCGCTTTTCCAACCCTAACTTTACTAACCGACTTTTGAATTCTCGGACAGCCTCCGTACTATATGTTAAACATGCAAGGCCGCGTGGTGGATAAATCATCTCGGCTAATAGCTGCATAACTTTCAAAGTCAAAACTGTTGTTTTCCCACTTCCAGGTCCAGCAATTACAACTGTATTATTTACAGCTTTATATGCAGCAAACTGCATGTCATCTTCGCTTATTTCCTGCAATTTTTTCTCAAAATAAGCATTCACCACATTCACCTAACTTTTGCAACAATCGCATCTATTGCATTCGATATATATTCTGGAATCATCGAGGCAGATATATGAGTGGCTAACCGTTGAGCGAAGCGGCCTTTACCGATTCCACTATAAGTTGACTCTATTTTGGAAAGACACTTGTTATACCTTCCAGAGGAAAGCTCTGCAGAGAAGTTATTTTTTTGAACCTGGCCACCATTTGTTAGTTGATTAAAAATAGAACATAGAACATCTCGATCTGGCCCAGTGGCCTTTTTGAAGATATCCACCTCAAGTGTGTATTCACCAATATAAGTGCCAAATGTTTCAAAGTATTTGCGCTTTTCCTCATTATTCAAATGGATATACTCCGGATCAACAGAGCCTTGATACATTCGATAAATACGATCAATCCCATCAAAGCCCTTGCCCACATGGTTTGCATCTTCAATATCTCCAAAATGCTTTTTTTCATCAACTATATGATAATAATCACCATCAGTGATAATAACATAAGGAATACCAAGTGCACCTACGAAACGACAATACGGTTCAAAATTCGTAGAATTTATGTTACAAATCACTACGCCGAGACGATCAAGGTCGTATCCTTTGGCTTTTGAAAAACTGGGAACCAAATATTCTTCGGAAATTCCCTCCACAAAAATAATACCTTTAGCAGTATAAAGTTCGCCTCGTTTGACATCAATGTATCTTGTTAAATCCGCATAATCGTCCTCAGACAAATCAATGCCTGCTGTTGTTTTTACCTCGGTACCATCTTTTGTCGTAATTAGATGAACAAGAGACATAATGGGTGCAACTGAGGATATATGTGTTGAGTGAGTTGTGATTATTACAGAGGTGTTAGTTTTGTTCATAATATGGCGATAGAGAAGCCGTTGATAAATTGGATGGAGATGCGATTCGGGCTCCTCGACAGCAAGAATAGTGATGCCATTCGCTGTTGGAACAAAATCCGAAAAGAACGCATATAGACCATCGTATAATGTGGCATCTTGCAGAGCCGCAAGATTCAAGGCGTAGTCATCGGAGCTGGCGGATTTTTCATAACTTCTTTCAAGTAAATGTTCATGATCCTGTTTTATCAATTCACGATATAAATCGCCGGATAGGAATGTTTTGATAGTATCATCTTCAATGAGTAGTAGAATCAAAGCTACATAGAGAATATTGTTGATTCCCAAACTTGTGTTGCCCGTTTCTCGGCTGTTAATTAGAGGTCGTAGGGCATAAAGAAGTTTAGTTGCATCGATATTCATTGTTTTCAGAGAAATACTGAACTCATCTGCACTAAAGGACACCATGTCATTCAATAACCGTTGCAGCCTATTCTCTAAATCATTTACTTGACCAATTTGTAAAGTATCTGCACCTTTTTTATCAAGAGCCTTTGATATCTCTAAAAGTACACTCTTGCTGACAGAATATTTTTGCTTAATAATTTGTGTTAGAGGAGAAGTTCGGGAACTTTTCATTTCTGCCTCAACATCACGGATGGCTTTTATCACACGAATATTAAGCATTTTTCGATCTTCATATGTAAAAGCCCTGCTTTCATCGTTTCCCTTATAGATGATGTAGCTATAGTCTGGTTTTGTAGCATCTTTTTTAAAAAACTTGTAGCTGATTTTTAATGTTTCTTTGCCTTCTACCATTACCGACGCATCAGCCAACTGGGCAAGCAAATTCTTATTATCCTCGAAATTTGCGAGATAGATCTCAATCAATATATAATGCCCATTATCCATAGGGTTTTCTATACCATCCCAAAAATCGGATTCTTCAAGCATTCTGTCTTTTTCAGAAAGCGTTGGATCAAGAATCAGTTGAAGTGCGTAAAGAAGATTACTTTTGCCGACTGCGTTTTCGCCAATTAATACCTGCTTTTCGCCAAGAGAAAAATCTGCTGAATGGAAGTTTCTAAAGTTTTCGATATGAACTCGACAAATATACGGTTGAGTTTTCATCCGGTTTACCTTCTTTCGCACGATCTTCCAGTTTCTTGTTCCAGCGGAAGTATCAATGATATACTCTTTGCTACATGTAGTGCAGTGAAGATATACACTATGCTCTCTAAATCCTGGAATGTTGTCATGCTCCTCGATAATTGTTCCTTTTCCACATGGACATTCGTATTCATAATATTCTGTGTCGCCAGCGCCTGCACCGTATCCTGAATGCTGTTCACACTTAGCAATAATTCTTTTAGTCCGCATATACATCTGCCCCTTTTTGCAAAAAAGCCGCGTGGGAGTACACCCACACGGCGGCCTTGGTGATACAAAGGCTCACCGTAAAATAATTATAAGGGATAATGCCGAAAAATTCAAGTTTCCGTCGTATCTGCGGCGAAAATACCGAGTTGCACCCGTTAGGGATTTAGCGGTTTTTGCCACTCTACCATACAAGGCTACAACGACAATTTTACCTCTCTGACCACAGTTGAAATGTGGTCAAGTGAAACTCAAAAACAAACTTTTAACGCAGAAAAACCGCCTAAAAAGGCGGTTTTTCAAAGAAAGGTGGTCGGAGTGCAGGGACTCGAACCCTGGGCCTCCTGCTCCCAAAGCAGGCGCGCTACCAACTGCGCAACACCCCGTTATGAAGTTAGGCGATCCGGTTGGGCGTATTCTCCCAAAGCTAGCGCTCTACCAAACTGAGCTACGCCCGGGGATATTGCCCTAATATTATACACGGGACGGGGGAGAAATGCAAGCTTTTCTACGGCCGGGATCACAATTCCCTTTACGGGCGTGCGAAAATCTGGTATAATGCAGGAAAACGAGAATGGATCCGGGAGAGAATCACCATGAGAATGAGAAAAAGACAGAATCTTGCGCCGCGGATGGAGGCCTGCCGGTCGGTATGGCTGGAGGACGCGGCTTATCTGCGCGGCAACTGGCGCTCGCTGATGCCGCAGGCGCGCGAGCTGCGGCTGGAGATCGGCTGCGGCAAGGGAAAGTTCACGGTCGAGACGGCTGCGCTGGAGCCGGACGTTCTGTTCGTCGCCGTGGAGCGCGTGCAGGAGGCACTGGTGCTGGCGATGGAGAAGGCCCTTTCCATGGGACTGAAAAACGTCTATTTCCTGAGCATCGATGCCGCCAAACTGGAGGAGTACTTCGCGCCGGGCGAGGTGGACCTGATCTACCTGAACTTCTGCGACCCGTGGCCGCGCAAGAAGAACGCCAAGCGCCGCCTGACGTTCCACACCTTCCTGAAGAGCTACCAGCGCGTACTGCGCCTGAACGGGGAAATCCACTTCAAGACGGACAACGCACCGCTGTTCGAGTGGTCGCTCGGCGAATTTGAGGCCTGTGGGCTGGAGATCCGCAACCTGACTCGCAATCTGCACGAGAACGGCCCCGTCGGCATCATGACGGGCTACGAGGAAAAATTCTACGCGCTCGGCACGCCCATCAACCGCTGCGAGCTCATTAACCATGGCGTCCTGCCCGATCCGGAGCCCGCAGAAAAAGACGAGCAGACGGGTATATTGTGAGATCGAACCGGGAATCCTGTGAAATAGCCGGACGGAAATGGCCATGCGCTGCGGGCTGCGGCAGAACGGGAATATTTCTGCGTTTTTTCGATAAAAATTCTGAAAAACTCTTGCTTTGACGCAGAAAACGCGGTATAATGAGTTCCGATGCGCCCGAAAGAGCGCATCTTATCAAGCTGCAAGGAAGTGCGCTATGGCTACCTCGAAGAAAAACGGAAAATCGACAGAGGAACTGATGGCTCCTCTGAACGCGCTCATCAGCAAGGGCCGCCGCGACGGCATGCTCAGCTCCTCGGAGCTGATGGCCGCGCTGGAAAAAATGGATCTTTCCGTGGATAAGATCGAACAGGTCTACGACACGTTTGAATCCATCGGCATTCAGATCGTGAGCGGGGACACCGAGAACGATTCCGACCCGATGCAGGGCCTGCTGGACGACCTCGACATGACCGGCGCGGACCTGGATGAGGAAGAATCGCTGGTCGATCCGGTCGAGCTGGCAGCAGAATATAATCTGGACGATCCCGTCCGCATGTATCTGAAGGAGATCGGTCAGGTACCGCTGCTCTCCGCTGAGGAGGAGCAGGATCTTGCCCGCCGCGTCGCCGAGGGCGATCAGGAGGCCAAGAACAAGCTGACCGAGGCGAACCTGCGCCTTGTCGTCTCCATTGCGAAGAAGTATTCCGGCCGCGGCCTGCATATCCTCGACCTCATTCAGGAGGGAAACACGGGCCTGATCCGCGCGGTGGACAAGTTCGACTATACAAAGGGAAACAAATTCTCTACATATGCGACCTGGTGGATCCGGCAGGCGATCACGCGCGCCATTGCCGATCAGGCAAGAACGATCCGCGTTCCGGTGCATATGGTGGAGGTCATCAACAAGGCAACGCGCTGCAACCGCAAGCTCGTGCAGGAGCTCGGCCGCGAGCCGACGCTCGAGGAGATCGCCGAGGAGTTGAACCTCCCTATCGAGAAGATCATCGAGGCGAATCGCACGGCGGCGGACACGCTGTCGCTCGATACGCCGGTCGGCGACGAGGAGGATACGACCATCGGCTCCTTCGTTGAGGATGACAACACGCCGGGGCCGGCGGATGCCACGAGCAACACGCTGCTGGCCGAGGCGCTCAGCGAGATCCTCAACACGCTGACAGAGCGTGAGGCAGACGTCCTGCGCCTGCGCTTCGGCATGTACGACGGCAAGACGCACACGCTCGAGGAGGTCGGCCAAATCTTCGGCGTCACGCGCGAGCGCATCCGCCAGATCGAGAACAAGGCGATCCGAAAGCTGCGTCACCCGAGCCGCGCCAAGAAGATCCGCGATTTTTACTGCTGAATAACCAAACGCCGCTGCAGAAGGCCTGCAGCGGCGTTTTTGACGAAAAGAGGCCGCAGGTCCGGTAACGGGCCTGCGGCTGCTTTATTGAGATCACGATCAAAGATCGCAGTTATTGACTGTGCGCGGGAAGGGGATGACGTCGCGGATGTTGCCCATGCCGGTCAGGTACATGACGCAGCGCTCGAAGCCGAGGCCGAAGCCGGCGTGGCGGGCAGAGCCGTACTTGCGCAGGTCAAGATAGAAGCCGTAGTCCTCTTCCTTCAGGCCAAGCTCATGCATGCGGTTGCGCAGCGTCTCGAGGTCGTCCTCACGCTGGCTGCCGCCGATGATCTCGCCGATGCCGGGGACGAGGCAGTCCATGGCAGCGACGGTCTTGCCGTCCGGGTTCAGCTTCATGTAGAAGGCCTTGATCTCCTTCGGGTAGTCCGTGACGAAGACAGGCCGCTGGAACACGACCTCGGTGAGGTAGCGCTCGTGCTCGGTCTGCAGGTCGCTGCCCCAATGGACCGGATACTCGAACTGGTCATTGTGCGGCTCGAGCAGGGCAATGGCCTCGGTGTAGGTCACATGGCCGAAGTCGGACGTCATGACGTGGTGCAGGCGCTCCAGCAGGCCCTTATCCACGAACTGGTTAAAGAAGCTCATCTCCTCCGGAGCGTTTTCCAGCACATAGGAGATGATATACTTGATCATATCCTCGGCAAGGCGCATATCGTCGCTCAGGTCGGCAAATGCGATCTCCGGCTCGATCATCCAGAACTCGGCGGCATGGCGCGTCGTGTTGGAATTCTCGGCGCGGAACGTCGGACCGAACGTGTAGATGTTGCGGAAGGCCATGGCATAGGTCTCGCCGTTGAGCTGGCCGGAGACGGTCAGGTTCGTCGGCTTGTTGAAAAAGTCCTTCGTATAGTCGACTTTGCCGTCCTCCGTAAGAGGTACGTTGTTGAGGTCCAGCGTCGTGACCTGGAACATTTCGCCTGCGCCCTCACAGTCGGAGCCGGTGATGAGCGGCGTATGGACATAGACGAAGCCGCGCTCCTGGAAGAACTGGTGAATGGCATAGGCAGCGAGGCTGCGGACGCGGAACACGGCCTGGAAGGTGTTCGTGCGCGGGCGCAGGTGCGTCATCGTGCGCAGATATTCCAGCGTGTGGCGCTTTTTCTGCAGGGGATAGTCCGGCGTGGAAGCGCCCTCGACCGTGACCTCCTCGGCCTGCAGCTCAAAGGGCTGACGGGCGTCCGGCGTTTCGACGAGCGTGCCGCGGACGATGAGAGCAGCACCGACATTCGTCTTGGAAATGGCGGCAAAATTATCCATCGTATCATGATAGACGACCTGCAGCGGCTGGAAGAACGTGCCGTCACTCAGGACGATAAAGCCGAACGTCTTGGACGCGCGGACGGAGCGCACCCAGCCGCCGACGGAGACCGTCTTTCCGACGTAGTCTACGGTGTGCTTGAACAGGTCTCGAACAGTTACGAGCTCCATAATGACTTCAACCTCTCTTGTGTTTCAGGGTTCGCCGAAGCGTTGCGCTGAATTCGATTTGCAATCTATTATACTCGAATCGTGCCCATATTACAAGCTTTTTCCCACAAAAAACGCCCCGACAGCGAAGTCGGAGCGCTTTTGAGGATCATCCTGCCATGGTCAGATAGCCCTCGGCGGCCAGCAGCGCGGCGAAGCGGCGCAGTGCCTGTGCTGCCTTCTCGATGGGAATGTGATAATCTGCGGCTGTGTGGCGGAGAATGTCGTTCTCCGGCAGCTTCTGCTGCAGAAGGTTCCAGAAATAGGCTCCCGGCCGGTTGATGCCCTTCACGGCAGGGACCTTGCCGCGGGCCTGCCCGGCGGCAACCAGAAAATGCTCGTCGCAAACGGTCACGAGCGCCACATCTTTCTGTAAGGTGTATGTCATGTTTGCGCCTCCATCAGGGTATCGCGGCACAGAGCGGCCGAGGCCGCGTCGCCGCGGTTTTGCAGCAGCCAGACGGGCACCTGCGCCAGCAGGCGCTCCTCCAGCGCACAGGCTGCGCGGACATCGTCCGCGTTCTTGCGGGTAAACAGCAGCTGCGTCAGCAGCGGCCCGGCTGCCTCAGCCGGGAGCAGACGGCGCATGCGGTTCTCTTCGCTCTGCTCCAGCAGAATGATGCCGCCGAGCGGGGCGGCGTCCAGAGAGCCGAGGCCCTCCTTTCCGCGCCAGGGTGAGGGATGGACGAGGATGCCGTCCTCGCGGAATTCCAGCAGAGGCTTATCTCCGTTCAGAATTTTTATTTCGCTGCCGAAGCACAGCTTCCAGAGCATGTACTGCGTTGTCTTACCGGTCCCGCTGTTTGCGGTAAAAACCCATACGCGCCCGCGCCAGAGAATGGCAGCACCGTGGAACAGTATGCGGCCGTAGGGGAGCAGGGCATCGCAGACACGAGGACCGAGCTCCAGATATTCGACCTGCTCCGGCGTGGTACCGGCCTCGTAGTGCGGTGCGGCCTCTTTGAGCGCATCCTCCGGGACCCGGACGGCTGCGACCGGGCCAGCCTCCGTCCAAAACGGCTGAAAGCATGCCGCATAGGCCGGGCTGCGCAGGGAAAGGCGGACCGGGATCCCTGCCAGCACGACGGTCAGCTCCATAGATATCTCCTTACCAAATTGAGCGAATACAGTTACGGGGAGACTGTGCCTCTCCATAAGGTGGTTTATTGAATATTCGTGATCTCGCCTGCGTCATTGAACGTGATCTGCCTGCCGTCAGGCATGGTGAAGAGATACATGCCGGGACCGATGCTCTGCAGACCGCCGCCGCCCGAAACGGGAATTTCAATATTATTGGCTTTCAGGATGTCTGTCAGCTCTGCATTCATGATATCATCCATTGTGATTCCTCCTGTTCTTACCCACGGAGGGTGAAGTACTCGTAGATCAGCGCGCGCGCCTCGCCGTAGACGGTCGTTCCGTCCGGCGTGACCCAGTACGGCGTGATCTCGATCGCAGCGCCGCGCTGCAGGCCCTGCAGGGAGTAGGGCATTGTCATCAACAAGGCATCGCGGCTGACGCTGCGGCCAAAGACCATCTGCGCCGTAAAGACGCGGAAGCGTTCGGTCAGCTGCGGTACGGCGACGCGCTTGCCGTTGATGATAAAGCCCGTCTCTGCAAAGCCGCGCCCGTCGACGGCGGAGAGCAGCGTGATGCTGTTGCCCTGCAGGAAGCTGTTGCGCTGATATTCCACGCGCAGGTAATTATAACTGACGTACTTGCCGTAGAGCGTGCGGTTCTCCTGCACATTGGAAAGATCGGCAGGCGTGCGGTAGGCGTCGTCTGTATACCAGCCTGCGAAGACCTTGCCGCCAAGCTCGGCCGGGGCGACCTTGCCGCGCTGATCGCCTGTCAGGACGGTGATGCTGCGGGTGTCCGTGCCCTCGTGCAGGGTCAGCGTAACGGTCTCGGGCTCCGGCTCGGGCGGAGCGACAGGGGCGTCCGTCGCGGCGTCAAGGGAATAGGTCTCGGCGAAGCGGATGGTGGTTTCGGCAGCAGAGACCACCGTGCAGGCCGAGCCGGTCGTTTTATCTGAGATGCCAAGACTCTGATGATCATCCGTTGTGCCGGTGCCGCGATAGGTGCAGGTGCGCACGCTCGTGCCGGTGACACGGATGCCGTCAAGCGTGACCCAATAGGGCTGGAAGGAGAATGCGGCGTCCTTCTGATAGAACGCGCCGTCCGTCCAGCGATACAGGCCAATGTAGCCGTCGTCGCGGCTCGTGGCCTCGATTCCCTCAGTCGCGTTTAAGCTGCCGTCGCGGACAAAGAGCTGCTGGTAAAGCTCGCTGCCCTTGTTTGCATTCACGACGCCGTAGGCGATGGACGTGCCGTCCTTTTCGGAGAGATAACTGCTGCTGCCGGACAGGAAGCCGACCTCCTGATAGAGCGTGCGGTCAATGGTTGTCAGCAGATACGTTGCGATGACGCCGCGCTCGCCGTTCGAGCCGCCGTAGACATGCTGCCAGACGTTATAGTTGCGCGGTGCAAGATAAACATCACTCGGCTCCCAGATGTAGTAGGTGGCTCCGGCCTCCGGGGTGAAGTCCATGGCGTTCTGCCCGGCGGCAAAGCTCTGAACGTTGTCTGCTCCACAGGCTTCGGCAGAGAATGCGCCGCCATAGAGATGCCCGGTGAGTACCTGCGCCGTGAGATCAAAATGCTCCGTCACGGCGTGGGTGTCGGTCTGAACGACGGTGCCGTTCTGCACATGCGCGACCTTGAAATCACGCCCATAGGCGAACCAGAGGTCCTGGTTGGAGCTCACGGCCGTCAGCGTGACGGTGGCGCTGTCGCCTTCGGTCAGGCTGCCGTCATTCAGGATATAACTGCCGTAGTAGGTGTAGCCGTCGAAGATCTTGTGGTCCACGGTATAGGGCGTGTTATAGAGCAGACCGGTCGAACCGTTCACGCTGTGGTATTCCGCAGGCTGGACCTGATTGGCGAGGGCGGGGGACTCGACCACGGTGCCCTGCGCGTTGACAGGCAGGCCCTTATCGTTTACCTGATACCAGTGCACGAGCAGCTTGCCGCCGCCCACGGTGACCTCGGGCTTCGGAAATTCGGCTTCGGCATTGCGGCCGAGGTAGTCGATGTAGGAGAAGGTGGCCTGCTCATTCGTGAGAAGCGTTTTGCCCGTGGACGGGTTACAACCGGACTTGATGGTGACCCGGTACTTCATGACGGGCTTATCCTGCTCGCTGACGTTGCCGACCGTCCAGTGAATGGCGCGTGCCGCGGAGTCATAGGAGGCCGTGCCCTGACTGATGTAGACGTCGGCGTTGCCTGCAGCATAGACGGCCATATCGGTCGTGATGATGGGCGCGGCGTCCTTGAAGACAAGCTGAACGTTGTCACCCATCGTGTCGGCGACGGAGCCGGCACGGGCCGCAATGGAAATGCTGCCCGCAATTGAGGTGAAGGCGTCCTTCAGCGCGGTCTCAATGTTCGTCGAGGAGGAGATAGCGAAGAACCCCTTCGTCGGATTCGTGGCACAGGCTTTCAGAACGCGTTCGCCGTCGGTGCCTGCCTGGAAGGCGACGGTGTAAACGGTAGTGCCCTCTGCAGTGGCCTGTTCGGCTTCCCACATGGTCGGCACGCCGAGGTCTGTTTTAACTACGTTTGTGGTATAGACCCAATTGCCGGACGAATCCTTGTAATAGTTGCAATCTATATCTCTGCTGACACCCTTATTGCAAGTGACGGAACTTGCAATAGCATTGTGGGAATAAGTGCCAAAATCATTTGTACCGCCGTCACCAAGCGTTAAATTATAATCAGGGAGAAATGTATCAGCTTTGAACTGACCACCGGAATGATTTCGATTAAATACTAGGCCATGGCTGCTTTGGCAATTCGTATAGGTGGCATTTACAGCAACAAACGCATAGGCTTTTGTTGGCTCGCCATCACTCAGCAGCACGATGCTCTTATTCTGCCCGGTGGATTCCGCGGAGTTCAGCAGGGTACGGGCTGTGTGAAGGCCAAGCTGCGTAAACGTGCCGCCGTTGTCATTGTCCTGCTCGATCGCGTTGATCTTACTCTTCAATGCTGCCTTATTTTCATAGGTATAGAACTTGGTATGGGTCTCTTCGAGATTGTAGACGACCAGCGCGATGCGCGTGGTGCTTTCCTCGGTGAGCAGCGTGTCTACAAAGGCGTTTGCAGCGGCTTTTGTCTTTGCCATGCGGCTGTTGTCGTACATGCTGTTCGAATTATCGATGACCAGCACGACGTCGGAGGTCGTCTTATAATTTTTGCCCTGAATACCGAGCGTGACCTCCCATGTGTTTTCCTTTCCCTCGACAGCGGCAGCACTTTTGCTGAGCTGGATCGCGCCCTCTTCGGGCCAGACGGGCTGCTCACTGTTGTCTGCGAAGACGGCCTCGCCGAGCAGGGCCAGCGTCAGGACGACGGTGAGCAGAGCAGCAAGCGTTCGTTTGATGCGTTTCATGGTGTTTCCTCCTCTAACGACTCTTCGGCAGGTGAGTGCCGCAAATTTTCTGCGTTCTGTAACGCAATGGGCATTTTTCGTTTTTGAGAATAGCATATAACAAGATGAATGGTGCTGAAGTTTTGTGTTCAAAAAGAATCGGATAAAATGTTAAAGAATTTATCCGATGTAAATATCTATATCTGAAATAGAGGAAAAACGGGAATAACTTTTGACCATAGTTTACTACATATGAAAGCCTTTTGCAAGCCCTTTCTGGAAAAATTATGTGAAAAAATATCGCGTTCCATATTAAACGATATTTCGATAGATTTCGAGGTTTCGCCCCAGACTATGCAGTTTCAGAACAAAATACGGCAGATAACAGCAGACTCTTTTTGATATCCTTCAAAACTTTGCATTCTTGAGGAAAAGTGTTACAGACGCTAACATGCTTGTAACGTTTATTCGCGGAAGTATTTGTGCAATACTGCCAAAATTCTCGACAAAAATTTTGTCGGATTTGCCTCCGAAAAAGCCTTGCGGGAACTGGGAGCGTTGTGTATAATAGAATTACAATTTCAGATTGATAGCTGTAACGAAGTGCTGCGCGCACGGGCTTCCGACTATCACTCAGGGATTCTTGAGTGGAGATGTTGAACGAATGGTTCTGCATCCCCATTTTTGTTTTATTCACGCCATGGAAATCACAAACAGGAGGTACACGAGCATGTATATTCTTGGAAACGGCAGACTGATCACCCGCAGTCAGGCCCTTCCGTATCTGGAGAACGGCGCCGTCTGCATTGACGGGACAAAGATCAAAGCGGTCGGCGAGACCGCTGCGCTCCGCGCCAGATATCCCGAGGCGGAGTTTCTTGATGCACGCGGCGGCGTCATCATGCCGGCGTTCATCAACGCCCACACGCATATTTATTCCGCACTGGCCCGCGGTCTTTCCATCAAGGGCAACAACCCCACGAATTTCTATGAGGTGCTCGACGGTACCTGGTGGGCTATTGACCGCAAGCTGACGCTCAAGGGCACGAAGGCCTCGGCTGACGCTCTGTACATCGACTGCATCAAGCAGGGCGTGACGACGATCTTCGATCACCACGCCTCCTACTGTGAGATCCCCGGCAGCCTGTTCCAGATCGCGGAGTCGGCAAAGCAGTTCGGCATCCGCTCCTGCCTGTGCTACGAGGTCTCCGACCGCGACGGCGAGGAGAAGTGCCTGCAGGCCATCCAGGAGAATGCCGACTTCATTACCTGGTGCGAGAAGGAGAAGGACCCCATGCTCGCCGCCATGTTCGGCGGACATGCCCTGTTCACCATCTCCGACAAGACGTTCGACCGTATGGTCGCAGCGAACAACGGCCGCACCGGCTATCACATCCACGTTTCCGAGGGCATGAACGATGTCTACGACAGCCTGCAGAACTATGGCCGCCGCCCTGTGCAGCGCCTGCAGGACCACGGCATCCTCGGCCCGAAGACGATCCTCGGCCACTGCATCCACGTCAACACGGCGGAGATCGAGCTCCTCAAGAACACCGATACCATGGTCGTGAACAATCCGGAGTCCAACATGGGCAACGCCGTCGGCATCTGCCCGGTGCTGCCGCTGTCCAAGGCGGGCATCCTCCTCGGCATGGGCACGGATGCCTACACGAATGATATGCTCGAGTCTCTGAAGGTAGCCCTCTGCTCGCAGCGGAGCAATGCCTGCGCGCCGAATGTCGCGTGGTGCGAGGTCACGGACATGCTCTTCAAGAACAACGCGAAGATCGGCGCGCGCTACTTCGACGCGCCCCTCGGCGTGCTGGAGCCGGGCGCGGCGGCGGACGTCATCGTCATGGACTACAAGCCATACACCCCGTTCTCCGATGCGAACATCGACGGCCATATGATCTTCGGCATGACCGGCCGCCAGTGCCAGACGACGATCGCCAACGGCAAGCTCCTCATGAAGGACCGCGAGCTCATCGGTATCGACGAAGAAGCTGTCAATGCGCACATTCTCGAGGAATCCAAGAAGCTCTGGGGCGCGCTGAACGACTGCACCTACTAAGGCTTCTCTCCCGCACATTGCATCGGCTGAATTGTGCGGTGCTGCCCTGACAGGGAATAACAACTAAGGAACCTCTGAATAAATCGGCTGCGGCGCTCAGCGGGTCTTTCGCCCCAACTTATCGGTATGAAAAACTTGAAATATTGCGCAGCCGTTGGCGGCTTTGCCGCCTTACGGATGCGGCATGCCCCTTGCGGGTACACAAAGTATTCCTGCAATTTCCAAACCTCAATTTGGAACAAAATCCCTCGCTGACCGCTCTTGCAATTGAATCAGAGGTTCCCTAAGAAATTAACGATAACTTTCTGTCATATTCTGCCAAATATGATCCTGCGCCGCGCCTGCCTTACCCGGGGTGCGCGCGGCGCCGCAACAAGCATCACAGGAGGATGATCCCATGTCTGAGAAAATGTATCCCATTCCGTTCCGCAGCCTGATGAACTGGATCCTCGCAGAGCGGGAGAAGACCGGCGAGGTCTTCGGCGTGCACAAGCGCTGGATCGCCGACCCGGCCAAGACGCTTCCCATCTTCGGCGAGAAGATCGAAAGCCCGTTCGGCCCCGCTGCAGGCCCGAACAGCCAGCTGGCGCAGAATATCATCGCCGCCTACGTCGCAGGCGCGCGCTTCTTCGAGGTCAAGACCGTTCAGAAGATGGACGGCGCGGAGCTTGCCGCCTGCGTGCCGCGTCCCTGCATCCTTGCGGACGACGAGGGCTACAACCAGGAGTGGTCCACGGAGCTGGAGGTCGTGCAGGCGCTCGACGAGTATGTCAAGGCGTGGTTCGCCCTGAAGATCATGGCGAAGGTCTGGCATTACGGCGACCCGGACGGCTTTGTGTTCAACATGTCCGTCGGCTATGACCTCGAGGGAATCCGTGGCCCGAAGATCGACCACTATATCGAATCCATGAAGGATGCCTCGCAGCTGCCGGTGTTTGCCGAGTGCCGCAAGGTCCTGACGGAGCTGTTCCCGGAGGAGGCGGCGTTCATTGCCTCCATCTCGCCGCAGGTCTCCCACAGCGTCACACTCTCGACGCTGCACGGCTGCCCGCCCGATGAGATCGAGCGCATCGCGTCCTACCTGCTGACCGAGAAGCATGTACACACGTTCGTCAAGTGCAATCCGACGATCCTCGGCTATCACGACGCCCGCACGATCCTCGATTCAATGGGCTATGATTACATCGTCTTCGACGATCACCATTTCAATGAGGATCTGCAGTGGAAGGACGCCGTCCCGATGTTTGAGCGTCTGCAGGCGCTGGCGGACCGCGAGCAGCTGCAGTTCGGCCTGAAGCTGTCGAACACGTTCCCGGTCGATACGACGCGCGGCGAGCTGCCGAACGACGAGATGTACATGTCCGGCCGCTCCCTGTTCCCGCTGACCATCGAAATGTGCCGCCGCATCTCCGCGCAGTTCGGCGGTAAGATGAAGATCTCGTTCGCGGGCGGCGCAGACTTCTTCAACTGCGACAAGCTGCTGGCGGCCGGGATCTGGCCCGTCACCGTCGCCACGACCATTCTGAAGCCGGGCGGCTACAACCGCCTGACCCAGATGGCCGAAAAGACGGCCGGCATGCCGTTCCGCCCGTTTGACGGCACGGACACCGAGGCCATTGCGGCTCTGTCCGCCGCCTGCCGCACGGATCCGCACCACTGCAAGCCCGTCAAGCCGCTGCCCACGCGCAAGTCCGAGGAAAAGGTGCCTTGGTTCGATTGCTACTCCGCCCCCTGCCGCGGCGGCTGCCCCATCGCACAGGACATCCCCGAGTATCTCGAGTTGTGCCGCAAGGGCCTGTATAACGAGGCGCTGGCCCTTATCACGGAGCGCAACGCTCTGCCGTTCATCACCGGCACGATCTGCGCGCACCGCTGCATGGGCAAGTGCACCCGCAATTTCTATGAGGATCCCGTCCAGATCCGCGCGGCCAAGCTGCTGGCGGCCGAGAAGGGCATCGATGCCAGAATGGCATCCGTCGTCCGCCCGGCTCCCGTTCCCGGCAAGCGCGCTGCCATCATCGGCGGCGGCCCGACCGGCATTGCTGCGGCCTACTTCCTCGGCCGTGCAGGCGTGGCCTGCACCATCTTCGAGCGCACCGGCAAGCTCGGCGGCATCGTCCGCCATGTCATCCCGGCGTTCCGCATCTCGGACGAGGCAATTGACCGCGATATCGACCTTATGCAGGCCTACGGCGCGGAGGTCCGCCTGAATACCGAGGCTCCCTCCGTCGAAGAGCTGCACAAAATGGGCTATACCCACATTCTCTATGCCACCGGCGCATGGAAGCCCGGCAAGCTGAACATCCCCGGCAACGTCCGCGGCGTCATCGGCTGGATGCAGGAGCGCAAGGCCGGTGCGAACGAGCCGCTCGGTCATGTCGCCGTCGTCGGCGGCGGCAACACCGCCATGGATGCTGCCCGCGTGGCAAAGCGCGGCGGCGCGGCGTCCGTGACGCTCGTCTACCGCAGAACGCGCCGCTTCATGCCTGCCGATGCGCAGGAGCTGGAGCTTGCCATGCAGGATGGCGTGGACTTCCTCGAGCTGGCTGCGCCCGTCAAGCAGGAAAACGGCGTCCTGACGTGTGAGAAGATGCGCCTCGGCGAGCCGGATGCCTCCGGACGCCGCAGCCCGGTTCCGACCGGCGAGACGGTCGAGCTGCCGTGCGACCTCGTGATCTCCGCCGTCGGCGAGCAGGTCGAGGAGCAGGTGTTTACGGACAACGGCATCACGCTCAGCGCAAAGGGCCGTCCTGCCTTCTGCACGAACGTTCCCGGCGTCTATGCTGCCGGTGATGCGCTGCGCGGCCCGGCTACGGTCGTGGAAGGCATCGCAGACGCAGCCCGCTTTGCGGAGGCCGTCATCGGCGCGCCGCATACCTATGACATCCCGGCGGAGGCCCATCCCACAGAGGCCGAGGCTATCGCCCGCAAGGGCATCCTGCGCGCACCGGGCAAGGCCTGCTGCGAGGGCGAGCGCTGCCTGAGCTGCGACACCGTCTGCCAGAACTGCGTGGACGTCTGCCCGAACCGCGCCAACGTCGCCGTTCGCCTGCCGGACGGCCGCACGGAGATCGTGCACGTCGACAAGATGTGCAACGAGTGCGGCAACTGCACGGCCTTCTGCCCGTATGCCTCCGAGCCGTGCAAGGATAAGCTGACGCTGTTCCAGACGACGGAGGACATGGACGATTCCAGAAACTTCGGCTTCTGCTTCCTTCCGGATGGCAAGGTCCGCGCCCGTCTCACGACGGAGACCGTCGGCGATCCGGACGAGCTGCCTGCCGATGCCGCCCTGCTCGTGCGCACGATCCGCGACAGCTATTCTTATCTCTATCGTTAACATTACAAATGAACCCCCGGAGCTTCGGCTCCGGGGGAACTTGCGGTCAGGAGACAGCATGGAATTATACGAAATCGTCAATCGCTATCATATCGGAACGAACTACAGCTGCGCAGAATCCATCCTGCTGGGCTGTGAAGAATATTATCATCTGCATTTGCCGGAGCAGGCGCGAAAGCTGTTTACGCTGCTGGGAAGCGGCATGCAGACAGGCCTGTCCTGCTGCGGCGCACTGACGGCCGGAACGGCGATCCTCGGACTGATGACCACGCCGGATGGCGCGTGGAACAGCGACAATCCGGTCGGCGCCGCGCTCGTGGAGGAACTGACGAACGTATTCGGGCAGTTTGAAACGCTCTGGTGCGATGAGCTGCGTGGGCTGGAGATCGACGGCTATGAGGACCCGTGCTACTGCGTGGTGGAGACCGTTGCCAAAAAGCTGCAGGAGCTGCTCGCGCGCTGTGAGGAGGAGATCCCCCATGCAGAATGAGGAATGGAACGTCTCTGCCGTATCGCTCTCGCCGGAGCTGGTGCGCCTCGCGCAGCAGAAGCAGGCGCGGTTCGAAGCCTGCCGACAGGCTGCGGAGAACGGCAATGAAGCCGCCATCACGGAGCTTGGCATCAACTATTTTTATGGCACAAACGGCGTCCCGGAAGACCCGGATGCCGCATTCTACTGGCTTAGCCGGACCTCGCCGGAGAATGCGGCAGGCCGCTGCTTTCTCGGTGCGTGCTATGTGATCGGCAAGGGAACAAAGCAGGATGAGCGGACTGCGGCTGAGCTGTTTCGGGACAGTGCCGCCCTCGGCTTTCCGCCTGCACAGTATGAGCTGGGACTCTGCTATGAGCACGGCATCGGACTGGAACGGAACATGGCCCGGGCGGTCGAGCTGTATGCGCTGGCGGCGGAGCAGGAGGATGCACAGGCCCAGTGCGCCCTCGGAAACCTGTACTTTACCGGGAACGGTGTGGAGCAGGACCGGGCGCGTGCCGCGGAGCTTTATACGCGCGCAGCGGAGCAGGGCGACGTGCAGGCACTGAGCTGCCTTGCGGAATGCTATGAGGCGGGCTGCGGCGTCCCGTGCGATCTGGACCGGGCCATTGCGCTGTACGATCAGGCTGCTGCCCTCGGCGACGGCTATGCGCACGAGGAGGCGAGCCGCCTGCGGCTGCTGCGTAATAACCGGCGGCGGAAGTGGGATTTTGAGAGCCTGCAATGATTCTGCAAAGAATTGGAGCACCTGCATGACGCGGGTGCTCCGTTTTTGACTCAGCTTCCCAGAAGAGCGGCAAGGTCCGCCTCCGGGGTGGTGATGGGCGCAATGGCATAGTGCTCCACGAGATACTGCAGCACGTTGGGCGACAGAAAGGCCGGGAGCGTCGGGCCGAGGCGGATATTCCGGATGCCGAGGTGCAGGAGCGTCAGCAGGATGCAGACGGCCTTCTGCTCATACCACGACAGCACCATGGAAAGCGGCAGATCGTTCACGCCGCAGTGGAAGGCCTCCGCCAGCGCCAATGCGATCTGAATGGCGCTGTAGGCGTCGTTGCACTGACCGATGTCCAGCAGGCGCGGCAGGCCTGCGACGGTGCCGAGGTCCATGTCGTGGAAGCGGTATTTCCCGCAGGCGAGCGTCAGCACGACGGTGTCCGGCGGGGTCTGGCGGACGAATTCCGTGTAGTAATTCCGTCCTGCGCGCGCGCCGTCACAGCCGCCGACCAGGAAGAAGTGGCGGATCGCGCCGGAGCGCACAGCCTCGACGATCTGCGCGGCGTTTGCCAGCGCGGCGTCGTGCGCAAAGCCCGTGGTCGTGCCCGTGCCGCCGTTCATGCCGGTGCGGTGCTGTGTCTCCGCATAGCCGCCCAACTCCAGCGCCCGCTCGATGACGGGCGTAAAGTCCTTCTCCGCGCCGATGTGCGGGAGATCGGGGTAGGCGACGACAGCCGTGGTGAACACGCGGTCGGCGTAGGACGGGCGCGGCGGCATGAGGCAGTTCGTCGTGAACAGGATCGGCGCGGGCAGGTCTGCAAATTCCTTCTGCTGGTTCTGCCATGCCGTGCCGAAATTCCCCTTGAGATGGGGATATTTTTTCAGCTCCGGATAGGCGTGTGCCGGGAGCATCTCGCCGTGCGTATAGACTGCGATGCCGCGGCCAGCCGTCTGCTCCAGCAGGAGCTTCAGGTCGTGCAGGTCATGACCGGACACAACGATAAACGGTCCGGGCTCCACGGTGAACGGGACATGGACCGGCGTCGGCTTGCCGAAGCTTTCGGTGTTGGCTTTATCCAGCAGCGCCATGCAGCGCAGGTTGACCTCGCCCAGCTCCAGCACGAGCGGCAGCAGCTCCTCCATGCTCCAGTCTTCGCCGACGGCGAACAGAGCTTTAGAAAGGAAGCGCTCGACGGTCTCGTCCCGGTAGCCGAGCACCATGGCGTGGTACGCATAGGCCGCCATGCCGCGGCTGCCGAACAGCAGCAGGGACTTCAGGCTGCGGATGTCCTCCTGTGCGCCCCAGAGCTGCGCCAGATCATAGTCGCCCGTCCGGCCGCAGGGCGCGGTGCAGACGGCACAGTCCGGCACAAGGCGCTGCTTCTCGGCCCGGACGCGCCCGGCCAGGGCGTTCAGACTGTCCGGATCGAAATTGACGTTCGTCAGCGTGGCGAACAGGCCCTCGATCATCAGCTGCCAGGTCTCCGGACCGGCGTCGGGACTGGTGTCCGCCGCGCGCGCCAGACCGATCAGCGCGCCGGTCAGGCGGTCCTGCGCCTGCGCAGTCTGCGCGTCCTTGCCGCAGACGCCGCGGCTCGTGCAGCCGGTGCAGCCTGCGGTCTGCTCACATTGAAAGCAAAACATGTTGTGGTCCATGGGAAAACTCCTTCTTGTGGTTTGGGGTTCACTTCATGGACACATCATAGCAAATGACAGCACGCAAATATGTTGGTATGCCAACATGACGGACGCGATTTTCGTTCCAAATTCAGGGAAGCATAAATTCGGCGGGGATCGATACGCCGTTCATGAAAACGGCAAGGCAGATATAGTTTCCATCCGTCGTGATGCTGGCATTGTCCTTCCATGCCGCGGTGATCGCCTCGTCTGTGCCCTCGCTCTCGACGGCGCCCTCGTCCACGGCCTTCTGGAGAATGTCCACGACCTTCTGCACGTCGGCGTTGTTCTCAACCTCAAGCAGAACGACCTCGTCCGGCGCGCCGGTCACGGGGGAAAGGCCGCCGCTGACCTGCCGGAACGAAATTTCCTCCAGTCCGGGGAACAGGGGACTCAGCTCCGAAATGTCCGAGACCGGGAACAGGGCCGGCGCGTCCGCGCCCATGGCGGTGATGCCGCTCTGATAGAGCATCTGCAGATCGCGGGACGCGGCGGGCTCTGTCGAAGCAGGTTCCGTCGAAGCCGCTTCTGTCGGTGTCGATTCCGTCGGCGTCTGTTCTGTCGGTGCCTGTTCCGTCGGAGCTGCATCCGTCGGCGCCGGTTCCGTCGGGGTGGGCTTGCTGCTGCAGGCTGCAAGCAGGCTGAGGATGCAGGCCACTGCGAGAAGCAGAAACGTCTTTTTCATGTTTTTCATGGGAATGGTCTCCTTTTTTGTTTTGATGCGGTCAGGCACCTGCGCTGACCCCGTGTATCCATCAAGACGGCGTACAGGAAGAATTGTTTCGCGAATTGCAATCCATAAAAAAGTATGGTATCATAAACTCAACGCAGGTTATCCCTTTTTCTAATGGAAAAGGGTCAAAAAACGAAGTGACCGCAGCCCCTCTGCGGTCCAATATAAAAAATATGATACGAAAGGAGAAGCGGACATGGAACGGATCAAAAAGAACTTCGGCTTTGGCTTTATGCGCCTTCCGATGCAGGACGGCGAGGTCGATATCGCGGAGACGAACCGTATGGTAGACGCATTTTTGGACGCAGGCTTCAACTATTTTGACACGGCGCACGGCTATCTGCAGGGCAAGAGCGAAAAGACGCTCAAGACCTGCCTGACGAGCCGTTATCTGCGCGACCGCTACATCCTGACGGACAAGCTGACGGAGAACTTTTTCAAGACCGAGGCGGACATCCGCCCGGTGTTCGAGAGCCAGCTTGAGGCTGCGGCGTCGATTATTTTGATTTCTACCTCATGCATTCGCAGTGCTCGGAGAACTATGGCCATTTCAAGGCCTGCCGCGCTTATGAGACGGCGTTTGCTCTGAAGGAAGAGGGCAAGGTCCGCCACGTCGGCATTTCGTTTCATGGCCGCCCCGAGCTGCTCGAGCAGATCCTGACGGAGTATCCTGCGATCGAGGTCGTGCAGATCCAGTTCAATTATGTTGACTATGACGATCCCTCTGTCCAGAGCCGCAAGTGCTATGAGGTCTGTCGGAAGTTCAACAAGCCGGTCATCGTCATGGAGCCGGTCAAGGGTGGAAACCTTGTCAAGCTGCCGGACGATGCACGCGCCGTTCTGGATGCCCTGCATGGCGGCAGCCCGGCCAGCTATGCCATCCGCTTCGCTGCGGGCTTCCCCGGCATGCTGATGGTGCTCTCCGGTATGAGCACGCCAGAGCAGGTGCAGGACAATATCTCTTTCATGAAGGACTTTAAGCCGCTGGACGAAACGGAGCTTGCTGCCATCGCGAAGGTGCAGGAAATCTTCCGCAGCAAGAACCTCATCCCGTGCACCGGCTGCCGATACTGCACGGACGGCTGCCCGAAGCAGATCGCCATCCCGGAACTGTTCGCCACGATGAACGCGAAGCAGATCTACCACGACTGGCATACGGATTATTACTACAATGCCGTCTACGCACTGCCCGGTCATAAGGCCTCGGACTGCGTGAAGTGCGGCAAGTGCGAGTCCGTCTGCCCGCAGCACCTGCCCATCCGCCAGCTGCTGGAGAATGTGGCGAAGGAGTTCGAAAAGAAGGAAGCGTAAGGGAAATATGAGCCGGAATATGGAGTAAAGAGACGCCCTGCAAAATTGCGGGGCGTCTTTTTATATGGCTGAATCGGCGTGGAACCTGTGAAATACAGATAAAATTAAGCAATAAATTTTGCTAAAATAGTTGAAATTTGACAGTGTACTGTGATATACTTTTCACACACAAGCTTTCACACAACAAAATATCGGATTTTTCTGTCAGGCCTGAAAAGGAAAACTTGTTCCATCTGCTTGGTAATCGAAAAAGAACATAAAATGGGAGGATGAACTATGCAAAAGCGAATGATCAGCGTCATACTCTGCCTGACCCTGCTGATTGGCATGCTGCCAGCTGCAGTTGCAGTCGTGCCGGGAATGAAGGGCGGGACATCGACCAATGTGGGCAATTCTGAAGGATTACAGGATTTGACAATTGAAGACGGCATTGCTGCCGTTCGATTTGCAGTATCTGAGGATGCCGAGCTTGTGGTTGCTGTGTATGAGGAAGAATCCGGACGTCAGATCGCATCTGCTAAGACAACAGTGCGACCGAGCGACTCGACGGCGATCCTTCCTCTGGATACCGCACTGCCGCAGAATTTCCATGCGGAGGCTTTTTTACTTTCGCCCAATGATTATACTCCGCTTTGTGAGAGCCTGCGTGTTGAGGTAAATGAGCCAACCCTGCCGACAGAGCCGAGTGAGCCGACAGAGACCACCGCACCGACGGAACCGAGTGAGCCGACGGAGACCACCGCACCGACAGAACCGAGCGAGCCGACGGAGACCGCTGCACCGACGGAACCGAGCGAGCCGACGGAGACTGCTGCACCGACGGAACCGAGCGAGCCGACGGAGACCGCTGCACCGACGGAACCGAGCGAGCCGACGG
>ERZ1673752.366-NODE-366-length-79633-cov-11.319963_pt1 | contig 79633 bp, 72 predicted proteins | sample MGYA00580195_ERZ1673752 | MGnify/ENA primary metagenome ERZ1673752 (study PRJEB41218, sample SAMN15661744) | gut metagenome | host: Homo sapiens | place: Canada: London | collected 2015-08-20/2019-03-30 | study: EMG produced TPA metagenomics assembly of...
CAAGGATGGCGGGGAAGTTACGGAGCTTTTGTGGGACAAAGGGAATACCGTTGACGGCGGCTACGTCATCCAGAGCTCGTACACGTTCCTGGATTCGGAAAACCGCATTGTCTGCCCCACCAGCAACAATCACGTGCTGATGCTCCGTGCGACGGAGGAAGACGGCAGCGTCATCCCCGAGTTTGAAAAGGTGCTCGATATTGACATCAAGGCGGCAGCCGAGGCCGCGCTCGGCAAGGAGCTGACGCAGAATCTTCTGTCCGTGGTCTTTGACTACGACGGAAACCTCTGGTTTGCCACGGGCGGCTTCCGCATCTACCCCGAGCGCCAGCAGCAGGGCGTTCTCGGCTACATCGCCCATTCGGCCATCGAAACGATCCTGAACGGCGAACAGGCAAACCTCTCGGACGCTGTTTTCGTCTACGAGCTGGCGCTCGGCGAGGGCGCGGAGAACGGCATCGCCGCCTCCAAAGACGGCGCGGTCATTCTGACGAACAGGAACTGCTATCTGCTGCGTGCCGACAATGGCGTCGACGTTGCGTGGTGCACGCCGTATGAAAGCGTCGGCGCGAAGGTCAGCGGAGAAAACGATAAGACCACCGGCGGCGGTCTGGCATGGGGCGGCGGCTGCTCGCCCACGCTGACGCCGAACCTCGTCATGTTCACCGACAACGCAGACCCTGTGAAGCTTCTCGCGCTCGACATGAAGACCGGTGAAGTGGTCGCCAGCATGCCGGTTCTGGATGATCTTCCCGAGGGCTATCAGGTGGCGGTCGAGAACTCCGCGATCGTCTATGACGACGGTGAAGGTACGGTGAGCACGATTGTCTGCAACTGGTTTGGCGCTGGCAATGCAGGACTTGCTGACCCCAACAGCGACTCGTCCATTCAGAGCTACGCAAATATTTACGACCAGAACTGGCTGATGAAGGGCAACGTGATGATCGCCCCGGGTGTCGAGCGCGTGGACACCGTGAAGACTGATAGCGGCTATGAGATGAAGCGCATCTGGAGCCGGAACGATCTGAGCGACACGTCGATCCTGAAGCTCTCCACCGCGACGGGCTATATCTACGGCTATGTGCAGGACCTGAACACCGGTATGTGGCAGTACATCAGCCTGGATTTCGAGACGGGTGAAACCGTCTTCACGATGGACGTTTCCAATAAGTTCGGCTACAATAACATGGCCATCGGTATGTACGCCGGCAACAGCGGCAACGCGCTCTACTGCCCGACGGGTTATCTGGAGCTGCTGCGGCTGCAGGACCGCTTCGTCTACCTGCCGGAGATGCCGTACCGCAAGGTCGACCTCGATCAGGCGGCAAGAAATGTTCTTTCACAGGCACAGTTTGAAGCTGATGGCGGCGAAGGTGAAGTCGCGAGCTGGCGCAATACTGTGACCGTGCGCAGCGTTCATCCCAACACCACGGTTGCCTTCCGCGTGAACAATCTCTCCGGAAATGCTTCCGATCTGAGCCTCTACGCTTACGGCGCGGACGGCAAGCTTTCGAAGGTCGCTTCTGAGCTGTGGACGATCACGGACGAGAATGGCGAGGCTGTGACCGAGCTGACAGACGGCGTGCTCTATGAGCTGCGCGTAACCGTCGCCGACGGCGGCGCGTTCGACCTGAGCGAGGCTGAACGCGAGATCAAAGTTTCCGTTGTACTCGGAACGTAAGAAATACCGAGATCCGGCGTCATCTGACGCCGGATCCTTTTTATATGCAGATGCAGGAATTGCTCCGAAACACTTGCATTTTGCTGCTTCCCGCGCTATAATAACGTCGTTATCGATAATGACGTTATTGATTTTAAGGAGGAACTGCTTTGGCGAACAGAGATCACTCGCTGGATGATGGCATTGTCTGCGCGGCTTATGCGGAATTTCTGGCCTGCGGCTTCCGGAAGGCGTCCCTCCACAAGATCGCGGAGAAGGCCGGGGTCACGACCGGTGCGATCTACACGCGGTATCAGAATAAGGACGCGCTTTTTGTCAGTCTCCTGCAGGAGTTCTTCGGGACGCTGAACGACTGTTTTGCCCCGGCTGCCGCGGAATATGAGAAAGCGGGACGGCTTGGCACAACAGACGCGCTTCTGGAAGCGATCGATTTTGAAGAGCGCATGTACAGGAAGCTCCTGACGGAGCACTACGATGACTGCACCCTCTTTTTCAGCTGCAGTGACGGCAGCTCTGTGGAGGCCATGCTGAACGATATGATGCGGCAGAAGACGCAGCAGACGGTTGATTTTTTCTGTCAGGTCTACGGCAAAGCGCCGGACGCGGAAGCGCTCCGCCTGCTGATGGGCTCGCAGTTCTGGTTTTTCCGGCAGCTGCTGGACGAGCACCTGCCGGAAGACGCCATGCTCGCCTGCCTGCAGACGCTCCTTGGCTTTTTCAATGCCGGATGGCGGCAGCTGTGCGACACGCTGCAGTAAGGGATCGGGCGGGATGGCCGCCCGTTTCTTACGGCCCACGGTTAGAGATAACTAACCAATTGCCAGAAAAGAGAGAACCATGATCGAGTTTACATTGGAATTTCAATACGCGGAGGAACAGCGGGCGGCCCTGCAGAAAACCGGCGGCAGTATCCCCGAGGGGCGCTGCGTGGTGCTCTGCGGCGGAAGCGGGTGCGGCAAGTCGACGCTCCTCCGGTGCCTGAACGGCCTCATCCCACAGTTTTACGAAGGAAACTTAACGGGCTTCTGCCGTCTGAACGGGCAGGACACCGCCGGGATGTCCATCGGCGAGACCGGCGAGCTGGCGGCCTCCGTGTTTCAGGATCCGCGAAGCCAGTTTTTTACCGTCAACAGCTCGAACGAGGTGGCCTTCGGCCTTGAAAACCACGGTCTGCCGCAGGCGGAGATCCGGCGGCGCGTGGATGCGGCGTTCCGGGTATTTCATCTGGAGCGCCTGCAAAACCGCAACGTCTACGAGCTTTCCAGCGGCGAGCGGCAGCTCATTTCCATTTTATCCGCATGGGCGATGGACACGGACATTTTCCTGCTGGACGAGCCGACGGCGAACCTTGACTTTGCGGCGACGCAGCAATTAAAGGAAATCCTGCTGGCGCTCAAAAAACAGGGAAAGACGCTGCTTTTCAGCGAGCACAGGCTCTATTATCTTGCCGATATCGCCGATGAATACTGGGTGATGGCGGACGGCGAAATTGTCGGGAAATACACCGCCGAAGAAGCGAAGGCGTTTTCGGCGGAGCAGCGGCAGGCGCTCTGCCTGCGCACGCTCGATCTTTCGCAGATTGCCGTGCCGGAGAAGGATGCGCCGCCGGAGGCGGCACAGACGGCGCTTCACGCTTCGGGAATCCATTATACATACGGCAAAAAGGCGGGCGAAATTCTCTCCGACGCAAGCTTTTGCGTCCGGGAGCATGAGATCGTCGGGCTTGTGGGCGCAAACGGCTGCGGCAAGACGACGATCGGCAAGCTGATCGCGGGGCTGTACCGGCCGTCCGGCGGCAGGATCGAGCTTTTCGGAAAATCGCAGACGCCGAAACAGCTGCAGAAGCAGGTGCTGTTCATCCTGCAGGAGGCAGAATTTCAGTTCTTTACCAATTCCGTGCTGCACGAGCTGCAGTATGGGCACAGGGTCACGCCGGAATTTGAACAAAAAACGGAAGCGCTTCTAAAAAGCATGGGCATGTGGGAGTGCCGCGGCCGGCACCCGTTTTCCCTTTCCGGCGGGCAGATGCAGAAGCTGACGCTGATGATGGCGTATCTTTCCGACAAGCCGATTATCGTGCTGGACGAGCCGACAGCAGGACAGGACGCGGAAAGCCTCGCGCGCTGCGCGGCGCTCATCCGGGAGATGCGGAAGGAGAAGACCGTTCTCATTATCACGCACGATCTGGAGCTGATCGCAATGGCCTGCGGCCGCTGCATCGGGCTGTCAGGCGGCCGCGCCGAAACGGAGTTCTCGGTCGGCACGGCGCATGAGCTGCAGGACATCCGGCAGTATATGGAGGGCTTCCGTCCTGCGGAGATTGTGCCGCAGAAGCAGCACAAAGAGCTGTTCCACCCGGCGACAAAGCTGCTTTACTGGCTGGTCTTGATGGTCGTGATCTCCACGGCGAACAATCCGCTGGTCTATGCCTGCTATGCAGCACTGCTTCTGCTGACGCTGACGGACGGCTGGCTCGGAACGGCGATTCTGGGCGGTGGAAGCTTCGCGGCGCTCTGGACGGCGAATGCGCTGCTGCCGGACACGGTTTTTTCGTTCATGCTGGTGCTGTTCCCGCGGATCATTGCCATCGGCATTTCCATGCGGACGCTCATCGGGCGGAACGAAGCCAGCCGCACGCTGGCTGCTCTGCGCGAGCTGCATCTGCCGGAACGGCTCATCATGATCGTGGCGGTCATCTTCCGCTTCTTCCCTGTTCTCTCCGGAGACATGAAGCTGCTGCGGCAGTCGATCGCGACGCGCGGCGCGTTTTCAACGTTTGGGCAGAAGCTGCGGGCGCTGCCGTCATATCTTGAGATCCTGACGATGCCGATGGCGCTGCGCGTCATCCGCATTGCCGAGACACTGTCAGCCTCTGCAGAGACGCGGGGGATCGACTTGCGGCGCAGAAAAAGCAATTACCTGTCGCTTTCCTTCTCTGCGTGGGACGTTCTGCTCTGCGCACTGCTGCTGGTGGCTGTCGCCGCCGGGCTCATCCTGTGATCGCCGTCTTTGCGACGTTCAACCATATTTTTAATCAAAAAGGAGACTTTCCCATGAGCACCGTATCTACCAACAAGCTGAAGATCAAGGACATCATCACCGTCGTCCTGCTGGCTCTCATCAACGTCGTCATTTTCTTTGCCAGCTCCGCGCTCTACGCGACGCCCGTCACCATCATCCTGATGCCGGTGTTCTTCGCGCTGCTGGAGGGCATCGTCTACTTCATCATCGGCACGAAGGTCAAAAAGCCCGGCGCGATCCTCATCTACAGCATTGTCCGCGCCATCATGGGCGGGTATCTGCCGTACATTCTTCTGTTCATCCTTTCCGGCGTGATCGCGGAGCTGCTGCTGCGGAAGATGGGCTACGGAAACGGCAAGGCGCTGACCATCAGCTATGTTATCAATCAGGTCTTCGCCGCCTTTGGCAGCACCATCATCCCCTACGCGATCGCGGCCAAGGCGATGGCGGATCAGGCGGTTTCCGACGGACGGCAGGACAATATCCTTGCTGCGTCTGAGCTTCTGCAGTCGTGGGTGTCCGTCGCGCTGGTCGCGGGCGTGATCGTGACTGCGCTGATCGGTGCGGCCATCGGCCGGCGGATCGTCAAAAAGCATCTGGCCGCATAATGTTTGTCAAAGGAGCTTCCCATGAACAAGACCTCTGAACCCAAGCGCTCCGCAGCCTCGTGGCTGCTGGAGCTGGCGGACGGCAGAAAGGGCGAGTATGCCCTCAGCATGCTTGCGGCGCTGCTCGGCGTCGGCTGCTCGCTCGTGCCGTATTTTCTCATCATTCAGATCATTGGCGCGCTGGTGAACGGCACGGCGGAGCTTTCCCGCTGCCTGACGCTCTGCGCGTGGATGGCGGGCTGCTGGGTGCTACGCTATGTGCTGCACAGCGTGTCAACGACCCTGTCGCACCACGCGACCTTTTATGTGCTGGCCAATACCCGCGCGCGGCTTCTTGACAAGCTGGCCACGCTGCCGCTGGGGACGGTGCTGGACCGCTCCTCCGGCTCGTACAAGAACATCATCGTGGAGCGCGTCGACTCCATCGAGACGACGCTTGCCCATCTGCTGCCAGAGATGACGGCCAATATCGCCGGTGCGCTGGCGGTGCTGGTACTGCTGTTTGTGAAGGACTGGCGCATGGGGCTTTCCATGTTTATTGTCCTGCCGCTTGGCATTGTATGCTTTCTGTCCATGTTCAGCGGCTATGAAGAAAAATTCCAGCGCACCGTGACCTCGACCAAAGCCCTCAACGATACGGCGGTCGAGTATATCGGCGGCATTGAGGTCATCAAAGCCTTCGGCCAGTCCAGGACCAGCTACGCGAAGTTCGTCTCCGCCGCAAAAGAAGGCGCGGACTGCTTCATTGACTGGATGCGCGGGAGCCTGTTCGGGCAGGTCGCGGGGATGGCCATCTTCCCTTCCACGCTGCTCGGCATTCTGCCGGTCGGGTGCCTGCTTTACATGCACGGGACGCTTGCGGCAGATACGTTTCTGACGGTCATCGTCCTGTCCTTCGGTGTGATGCAGCCGCTCATCACGGCTTTTTCCTACACGGACGATATTGCGCAGGTCACGACCATTGTCAGCGAGGTGGCGGACGTGCTCTCGGGCGAGGATCTGCAGCGCCCGGAGACGGCGGAGAAGCTGCCCGCGGATAATTCCATCGAGCTTCAGAACGTCCGCTTTGCCTATCACGACAAGGAGGTGCTGCACGGCGTGAGCCTGCGCATCGAACCGGGCACGGTCAACGCCCTTGTCGGCCCGTCCGGAAGCGGAAAATCCACGATCGCGCGGCTGATTGCCTCCCTCTGGGATGTGAAGGACGGCGCGGTCAGGCTTGGCGGCGTGGATATCCGCACGCTGCCGCTCGCGGAATGCACGAAGCGCATCGCCTATGTCTCGCAGGACAACTATCTCTTTGACCTCTCCGTCATGGACAACATCCGCATGGGCAAAAAGGGCGCAAGCGACGAGGAGGTCATCGCCGCGGCGAAGGCCTGCGGCTGCCACGAGTTTATCATGGGTCTGGAGCACGGCTATGAGACGATCTGCGGCGCGTCCGGCGGGCATCTTTCCGGCGGCGAGCGGCAGAGGATCTCCATCGCGCGCGCCATGCTGAAGGACGCGCCTGTCGTCATTCTCGATGAAGCGACCTCCTACACCGACCCTGAAAATGAAGCGGTCATCCAGTCGGCGCTGGCAAAGCTCGTGCGGGGACGGACGCTTCTGGTCATTGCGCACCGGCTGTCCACCATCGCGGACGCCGACCAGATCATCGTCGTCAATCAGGGTAGCATTGAAGCGACCGGCACGCAGGCGGAGCTTCTGGCGTCCTGCCCGCTGTATAAAACCATGTGGGACGCGCACATCAGCGTCAAAGACGATGGGGAGGTGGCGTGATGTTCCGGACACTGAAAAAGTTCTTTGCCTTCTGCGGAGAGGATAACCGCAGGCTGTTTATCGCGTCCATCTGGCTGGGCGTGATCAGCGCGATCTGCTCGGCCATGCGCATTCCGGCTGCCGCCATCGTCATCCGGGCGCTGCTGGAGAAAAACGTCACGGCGGCGACGCTATGGACGAGCCTCGGTATTATCGTTCTTTCGCTCGTCGTGACCATTGCCATCAACATGAAGTCCACCATGCTCCAGACCCGCGCGGGCTACCGCGCATGCGCGAACAAGCGCATTGAGATCGCAGAGCATCTGCGGTATCTGCCGATGGGCTGGTTCAATGACAACAGTCTCGGCGAGGTGACGTCCGTCACGACCAACACGATGGAGAATATGGCGAACGTCGCCACGCGCGTGGTCATGGTCACGACGCGGGGCTTTCTGACCTCCGGGATCATCGCGGTCATGATGTTCCTGTTTGACTGGCGCATGGGACTCATCACGCTGGCGGGGCTGGGGCTGTTCTTCGCCGTCAATGCCGCGATGCAGCGGGCAGAGCAGGCGCTGGCGCAGCGCAAGTTCCATGCCGACGAGCGGCTGGTCGCGAAGGTTCTGGAATCTGTGCAGGGTATTGCCGAGGTCAAGAATTTTGACCTGACCGGCGATTCCACGACGCAGGTGCATGCCGCTGTGGAGGAAGCGCGGAAGGCTTCCTTCGGGATGGAGCTTCCGTCGGTCCTTTATATGCTGGCGCAGTTCATCGTCAACAAGCTCACGGGCGTCGCCGTCTGCGCGGCTGCCATCGTCTTCTACTTCGGCGGCACGATGGAGCTGACGAACTGCCTGCTGATGCTCCTCTGCTCGTTTATCCTCTTTGAACAGCTGGACAGCGCCGGAAGCTTCTCTTCCCTGTTCCGCTCGATCGACATCGGCGTCGACAAGGCGAACGCCATCCTGACTGTGGAGCCCATGGACATTGACGGCGAGGAGCTGACGCCGGAGCAGAAAGACATTGCGCTCCGTCATGTTGATTTTTCTTACGACAGCAAGCCCATTCTGCGTGACGTATCCATGACCATTCCGGAGAAGACCACCGTCGCCATTGTCGGCCCGTCCGGCTCCGGCAAAACGACGCTCTGCAATCTCATGGCGCGGTTCTGGGATGTGCAAGCGGGCAGCGTAAGTCTCGGTGGGCGCGATGTGCGGGAATACAGCTATGACAGCCTCATCCGCAACTTCTCGTTCGTGTTCCAGCGGACGTATCTGTTCTCGGACACCATCGCGAACAACATCCGCTTCGGCAAGCCCGACGCGTCCATGGAGGAAGTAAAGGCCGCCGCGAAAAAGGCGCGCTGCTATGACTTCATTATGGCGCTGCCGGACGGGTTTGACACCGTCATCGGCGAGGGCGGCGCAACACTCTCCGGCGGCGAACGTCAGCGCATTTCCATCGCCCGCGCGATCATGAAGGACGCGCCGATCATCATTCTCGATGAAGCCACAGCCAACGTCGACCCGGAGAATGAAAAGGAGCTGATGGAAGCCGTCGCCGCGCTGACGCACGACAAGACGGTCATCATGATCGCCCACAGGCTCAAAACCGTGCGGAATGCCGACCAGATTTTCGTCCTCGATCACGGCGAGATCGTGCAGCAGGGCACGCACGACGGGCTGCTCGCGCAGGACGGCCTTTACCGCCGCTTCGTAGTCGAGCGCAGACAGGCCGCCGGGTGGAGGGTCTGATACAATCAAAACCAGCGGCAGTGTACATACTGCCGCTGGTTTTCTTTCTATAACAGGCGCTCTTTCCCGTTCTTCGGGAGCGCTGCCTGCGGTTATGCCTGCTTGGCGAGCTGGTCGAGAAGAATCTTCTCTGTGTAGCCGCAGGCGCGGGCGACGGAGCCGGGTTCAAAGGGATTTGCCAGATTCGCGTAGCGCAGTGTCTCGAGATAGCTGCGGCTGCCGCCGGTCTTGCAGAGGTTCAGATAGTCCTGCCATGCGGCGGCTTTGTCCTCGGCATATTTCTTCTTGAACTCCATCGCGCCCATGGTCGTGAGCGTATAGTTGATGTAGTAGAAGGGATAGAGATAGATGTGCAGCTTGTGGTACCAGTAGCCGCCGCGCTCCATGAACGCGTCATTTTCGTATCTGCGCCACGGCATGTATTTTTCCTCCAGCAGGTGCCACTGGTATGTCCGCTCCTTGGGCGTCAGCTCGGGATGGGCATAGCAGATGTGCTGGAACTCGTCCACGGCCACGCCGAAGGGCACGAAGGTGATGGCCTCCTGCAGGTGGGCGAAACGGAACTTATCCGCCTGATCGCCGAAGAACCACTCGGCATAGGGATAGGCGAACTGCTCCATGGACATGGAGTGGATCTCCGCAATATCGGTCGATTCGCTGTAGTAGTCCAGGATGGGCTGGCTGCGCATGGCCATGTAGCCCGCGAAGGCGTGTCCAAGCTCGTGCGTCAGCACCTGCATATCGAAGATCGTGTGGTTGAAGCAGGAGAACACGAAGGGTGCTTTCAGGCTGGGCAGGCTCGTCATATAGCCCGTGGAGGCCTTGCCCGGCTTATTCTGCAGATCCATCAGCTCATGGTCGATCATGAAGTCGATAAATTCGCCGGTCTCCGGGCTGATCTCGTGGTACATTTTCTGCGCGGTTTGGACCATGAAGGCGTCGTCGCCTGCGGGCTCGGCGTTGCCGTCCGGGAAGACCATCTTTTCATCGTGCCACATGACATGGTCAATGCCGAGCCGTCTGGCCTGCGCGTCATAGAGCTTCTGGCACAGCGGCACAAGGACGGTGCGCACCTGCTCGCGGAAGGAGGCGACCTCCTTCTCGCCGTAGTCTGTACGGCCCTGCTCCAGATAGCCGACAGGGATATAATTCTCATAGCCGAGATTTTTGCCCATCTGGTTGCGGATCCTGATCAGTTCGTCCCAGATCTCCTCCAGCCGCGGCTCGTTATCCTCGTAGAATTTGGAATACGCCTTGACGGCGGCGGCGCGCATGGCGCGGTCGGGATGCTCAAAATACTTCTGGATGCCGTAGAGATTCAGCTTTTTGCCGTCAAAGTCGATCTCAGCCGTGGCCATGATCTTCTGATACTCGTTGGTCAGGCGGCTTTCCTGCTGGCGCAGCGGGATGTTGGCCTCGCAGAACAGCTTTTTCTGCAGGTCGATGGAGACAAAATACTGCTCTCCAAATTCCCTCTCAATGTCCGCGCGGAAGGGGCTGGACGCGATGGCCTCGCTGAGCGCGACCTCCGCACCGCTGAGCGTGGGCAGCGTGTCCTGCAGATAGCGGATCTCCGCTTCATAAAATTCGTCGCGCGTGTCGAGCGTGTGACGGATGTGCGCAATGGAATACTGCGTGAACAGCTCGCTCTTTTCGCGGTCGATCTCGAACATCAGCGTGCGCAGCGCTTCGTAGCTCTCCGCATGTTCGGCCTCTTCCTTCCACTGGGCAAGCTGCTTGCGGCGCGCCTCCAGATCGGGGCGCTGATATTCCAGTGTTGAAAACCTGTATTGTTCCATAGCGGTTTCATACCTCCTTATGTTTTATGATAGCCGCGCGCAGCGCCGCGGTCAATAGCCTTTGGTGAAAAGCCTTCCTCATACAGAAGGTATGGGCGGCGTTCCGGCATGATCGTGATATGCCGCAAGGTAGCTGAAGCAGAACCAGAAGCCGTCGCGTGCGAGAAGCTTTTTCCGCAGTGCAGCGGCTTTTTCTGCTTCTCCGCGTGATTCCAGCCATACACAAATTCCATACGCCGCCATCGCATATTGCAGGTCATCCGGCTCTGCTTCCAGTTCTGCGATCATAGCATCGGGCTGCGCAAATCCGGCAGCCACGCGCATAGCCTTTTCGTAGGCTGTGTGATGACCGACGTACATATCGGGACGATAATGCTGCTGCAAGGTCTTTTGCGCCTCGTCTACCTTTCCCGCACGAAGCTGAGAGAACACCAGCCAGTAGACATCCGCGATATACATATCATCGTCCTGCGGCACAATGGCAAGAGAACCCGAAAAAGCAGCGATTGCCTTTTCATAATTTTGCATCATGTAATGCGCCATGCCGATGCGGTAGCGCGACTCGACGCTTACGCCGTCCGCCTGCTCACAGCGGATATAATCCGCCAACGCGTTTTCAAATTGCAGCGTGTCGAGATACTTGGGGCCGCGCTTGCGATAGGCTTCCATCCGTTCCGGACAGAGCGCAATTGCCTGCGTCAGGACGTCGATCGCCTCGCGGAAGCGAAGCTGCCAGCACAGCGCATCGGCAAGCGCCAGGAGATTTTCATAGGTTTGCGGCTTTGTGCGGCAGGTGAGGATTTCCTCCGTATCGGAAAGTCCATGCGGAAGATTCCAAAATTGGCTTTTCCAGTCTGCGTGGACATCGGCAAAATATTTTCCCATGTTACCCCTCCGAAATGGTTTCTTTTTTGGCAGTCAGCCAGAGACTGATCAGGTAAAATGCCAGACACAGCAGCATGACGCACACGCCGGGTGCCAGCAGATATTGGTACGCGCCCCGCAGAAACGCGCCGCGCTTATACGCAAAATTGACCATCGTGCCCCACGTCGGGCGGTAGAGATCGCCAAGCCCCAGAAATGAGAGCGTCGACTCCATCATAATGCAGCTGTTCACTCCAAGCAGGAAGCGCGAGAGCAGCACGTCCGACAGATTCGGCAGGATGTGCCGCATGGCAATATGGGCGCGGCTGTAGCCGAGGATCCGGCAGCTTTCGATAAACGGCTGTGTGTGCAGCTGCAAAACCTTTGCGCGCACCGCGCGCGCCGTGCCGACCCAGCTGAACGCCGCGATCAGGACGATCAGGTGCGCGGCCGAGCTTCCAAAAAACGTCGCCAGAACGATGAGGGTAATGAGCTTTGGCAGCAGAACAAAAATCTGAATCAGGCCATTGAAAATCTGCCCGACCCAGCCGTGAAAGCTCCCCAAAATCCCGATACCCGCCCCCAGAATCAGCGTCAGAATACTGCTCAAGACGCCGACCAGCAGCGTCTGCCGTGTGCCGTAGATGAGCTCGGTCAAAATGTCATAACCCATCGCGTTTGTGCCGAGCAGATGCTCCCGGCTTATGGGGAGCCACTTCGTGAACAGCTCTTTTTGACTATAGCTTGTAAAAAGCTCGGGTGCAAATGCAGCCAACGCAAACATGAGCAGCAGCAAAAACCCCAGAAGGAGCGGCATAAGCCTTTTTTTCTTCATGCTCTGCCCTCCAATCTACGCTTGGGGTCAATGAGCAGGCAAAGAAGATCGGACACGAGGATGGACAGCACCATGATGCACGTCGTCACGAACAGAATGCCCTGCATGAGCGGATAATCGAGTGTATAGACCGCCTCTGTCAGCAGCGATCCCATCCCGCCGATGGAGAAAATTTTTTCGATCACGACCGAGCCGCCCACGCAGAGCGACACGCTCATGCCGAGCATCGTGAGAAACGGCTGTGCGATCGAGCGCAGGAGATAATCCCGGCGGATGACACAGTCCGAAAGCCCCCGTTGCTTTGCGTATAAAATGTCTTTCCCGTCCGATGCGCTTGCCGCCATGTTGCGCACGAGCAGATACCGGCTGGGAAGCGCCGCCAGCATCAAGGTTCCGACCGGCAGCAGCAGATGCAGAACTCTGTCCCATACATACCCAGCCGTGCCGCGCACAGCCTCCGCGGAGTTCAGACCGGTATAGGGCAGCAGCCGGTTCTGAAAGCAGAACACGATCATCAGTCCCAGTCCAATTAAAAACGTCGGCACGGCGTTGAGGATGATCAGCATCGTCGTAGAAAGCCGGTCGGAAAGACCGCCTTTTTTGTACCCGCACCGAAGTCCCCAGAGAAGACCGATCCCTGCCGAAAGCAGCACCGCCGGAACCGTGATCTGCAGTGTATAGCCGATTTTCTCGCCGATGAGCGCCGAGACAGCTGCGTCCTTTTTATACGAATATCCAAGCGTTCCATCCAGCAGCGAGCGCAGGTAGTAGCCGAACTGCACCACAAGCGGTTTGTTCAGATGCAGCGCATCCTCGTAAAATGCCACCTGCGCGGGCGTCATATCCTGCTCGGAAAAGCCTGTCAAGTACGCCACAGGGTTGCCCGGCAGCAGCCGCGGCAGGAAAAAATTCAGAACCACGACCAGCAGAAAGCACACGAGCGCAAGCCGCATATTTTTTCTGTAATCCTTCACGCCCGCACCTCTTTCAGCCGGTGGTCTTCGTCAAATTCATAGACTGTATCACAGTAAAAATCCGTCAGCGCCCGGTCGTGGCTGATGAACAGCACAGACCCGCCATTGGACAGCATCTGCGCCTTTACAAGCGCCAGCAGATTTGCCTGCGTGGAAACGTCCAGCATCGACGTTGCCTCGTCCAGAATCAGAAGCTTCGGGCTTAAAAGCAGGCAGCGCGCCAATGCCACACGCTGCGCTTCGCCGCCGGAGATCTGCCGCGGCAGATGGGAGAGGATTTTGGCAGGCAGCTGCATCTGCGCCAGAATATCCGTAATCAGCTTCTCCGTCTCCTGCCCGTTTTTCGTCAGACGATGATAGGAAATCAGCTCCCGCAGCCCCACACCGATCTTCTGCGAAGGGTCGAGCGTTGCATACGGCTGCTGATAAACCATCTGGATAGAAAGGCCGCGTCTTCTGTCATAGTTGCTTTTTTCGGACACAAGCAGCTGGCCGTCGAGAAAAGCTTCGCCCTTGTCGGGCTTCGTTACGCCGCAGAGAATTTTTGCAAGCGTCGATTTTCCGATGCCGCTCGCGCCAAACACGCCGATGATGCTTCCGTCAGGAATGGTCAAGGAAACATCCTGCAAAACCGTCTGGTTGCCGAACGATTTGCAGCAATTTTGGATCTCAAGCATGGCAGCACCACCATTCTGTTTTCCCGTCCGTGCGCTTCTGCATCGCGCCGTTCAGGCAAGCTTCCTCCGCTTCCGGACATCGCGCGTAAAACGGACAGCCGGACACGCCCTCGCGCAGAACAGGCGACGGCTGCATCCCGTTTGCGACCTGCGCGGTCAGAAGCGCCTTCGTGTACGGATGGTGCGGAGTACCTAAAACAGCATCCACCGTTCCCGTTTCCAGCATCCGTCCGCCGCACAGCACCAGGACCCGGTCACAGCGCGATGCGACGGAAATGTCGTGTGTAATAATAAGCTTCGCTGCATCCGGGAAAATCGAGTCCAGAAGCGCAAAAAACTGCGCACGCCCGGCTTCGTCCAATCCGTTGGTCGGCTCGTCCGCGATCAAAAGCCGCGCTCGGGAGCAGGCCGCCAGCGCAATCGTCACGCGCTGCGCCATGCCGCCGGAGAGCTGAAAGGGATACTTGTCCAGAATCGTCTCCGGCGCGTCAAAGCCCGCAAGACGCAGCTTTTCTGCCGCCGATGCCGGGAAATCTTTGCGCGGCAGGCCGAGCTTTTTCAGACTGTCATAGAGCTGCTTGCGCACCGTGCGCGTGGGGAGTAAAAACTCCGCGCCGTTTTGCGGAATATAAACAAGCTTATCTCCACGCAGCGTTTGCAGCTGCTTGCCGCTGGGAAGCGCGTCGCCGTCCATCTGGATACAGCCGCTTTGCATCCGCACGTTCGCCGGGAGCAGTCCCAGAATGGACAGCGCCAGCATCGTTTTGCCCGAGCCGGTTTCCCCGATGACCGCCAGCCGCTGGCCGGAAGAAAGGGAAAAAGAAACGTCCTGCAAAAGCACGCGTTCGCCGCGCGAAAGCTTTGCGGAGATCGTATCGCAGGCATAGGAAAACGCCGGAGCTGATTCGGTTGTGTGCATCGGCGTTCCCTCCCTTCGCAATTTCAATTATTGTATCGTATCCGAACGGCGTGCGTAACCCTCCCCGGGGGATGGAATTTGATAAAAACGCGGAGATTTCCGAAGAAATCTCTGCGTTTGAACAGAAGCTTGATTACTTTGCCGTGATCGAGAACCAGGTGTTTGCGTTGTTGAGACCGAACACGGCGTCTACGGTGAAATTCTCATAGGCTGCGCTGTGGACAAGGATCTGGCTGTCCCAGTAGAGGGCAATGAGCGGCATGTGTGCGGCGTACCAGTCCTGCAGGCCGCCCGCCGCTTTGGTGTATTCCTCCACGGTCTTCGCCTCGCCCATTGCAGAAAGGATGGACTGGAATTCTTCGTCAAACACCTGGCAGCCGCCCTGCACGGGGTGGGTGCCGTCGACGTAAATGGATGCAAGACCGTTCTTCATGCCCATACCGGCAGCCGTGTAGCCGTAGATTGCGGCTTCCATGGTGATATTGTTTTCAGAGAACTTGTTGCTGGTCTTGGCGTTGTAGCTGTCGCCGTCCAGCGTTTCGAGATCCACCTGAATGCCGAACTGCTCGAGCTGCGTCTTGACAAGCTCTGCATAGCCGACATGGGCTTCCTTGCCCGCGTTGCAGGTGAGCGTAAAGGCGCAGACCTCGCCATTCGCGTTCACATAGAAGCCGTCCGCGTTCTTTTCGGTGTAACCGGCATCTGCCATATATTGCGCGGCTTTCGTCAGGTCCTGACCGAGCGCCTCGGTCTCCTTATAGCCCACGGTCACGGGCGGCACGAAGCCGCGGTTGGGGTTGATGGCATAGGCGCTGCCGAATACGGTGCGGAAGCTGTCATAGTCCAGCGCATAGGAGACTGCCAGCCGGAGGTTCTCATCCGCAAAAGGCCCATTCGCGTTGTTGAACGCCAGCACCGCCGGTGCATTCGCCGCCGTGACGGCTTCGAGCGTCAGCGTGTCGGTCGCAGCCAGCACATCCTGATACGAACCGGAAACGCCCGTGGAGTATGCCCACGTCATGTCCAGATCGCCGTTCTGGAGCGCCAGATACATGGTATCTTCGTTGCCAAACAGCCGGTAGGTGAGCTTGCCGACATTCGGTGTCTGCGGATAATATGGATTCGGAATGAATGTGAGCGTCCCAGCCTCCTTGTTGAAGCTGTCGAGCATATACGGTCCGCAGGTGACGCGGGCTTCAGCTTCTGTGACGGAATCCTTGCCCTCGTAGATGTGCTTCGGCATGACGCGGAAAGACGTCATGTTGGAAAGCTCACGCACGTTGGCAGACGAGAGCGTCAGGGAAATGGACATTGCATCGCTTGAAAGCTCATAAGACGCATATTTTGCTTCCGTGACCTTGCCGTCTTCGTCCGTTTGAGAGACAAAATTGGCGCTGCCGTTTGCGTCGTCATATTCGAGTGTGAACAGAATATCCTCCGCCGTGACTGGTTCGCCATCCGACCACGTCATGCCCGGCTCGATGGTGTAGACCCACGTGACGGAATCCGCGGTCTCGTAGGAAGCCAGCAGCGGATGGTAATTGCCCTCCGCGTCCTGCCAGACGAGCGGCAGCTCGCTGACGCCGCTGGCCAGCATATCGAAGTTATACTCACCGAACGTCGCTGTCTCAATGGCAGCCGTCGTGCCGACCGTGAACTGCTCGATGGGATATGCGGGTGCTTCCGGTTCCGACGGCTGCTCCGCCTGTGTCGGTTCCGTCGGCTGATCCTCAGTCTGTGCTGGCTGTTCCGCTGGCTGCTGCGTCTGGGATTCCGGCTTGCTGCACGCGGCGAGCGCAAGAAGCAGGCTCAGACAAAGTAAAATGGCAAGAAGTTTTTTCATCATCGTTCCTCCTGATGTGCTGTCTCGCACAAAAGCGCGGCGCTTTCTTCCCCAAGAAGCGCCGTGCTTTTGTACGAGGACGGGATTGGTTTCGCGTATGAACCGATGGATGTATTGTACCAGAAGGAAAGTTTCGGCGGAAGCTCCCCCGGGGGATGCTTTTTCTGCAGTAAGTCAAAATGCGGAACCCTCCGCGGGGGATTTTACGCAAAAAAGAATATGGAATTGCGAAAAAAAGAACGGATATTTGTGCAAATCAAACGATATAGTATTTCGATTCTTGTGAAAAGTATATAATCATTTTCATAATATCCCCCTGCACGTTTTGTCGGATATGGCCTGCGCCCCTATCCGCCGAGCGTCAGTGCGCGGACCGCCTCGACCAGATCGACAGTCTGGCTCCGGGACACGAACGCGGTCGGCTCGCCGTCCACGCAGGCAAGGCAGGTTTCGCCGTCATATCGCCAGAGCGTCAGCGTGAACGTCGGGAAATCCTCGTTATCCAAATGGATAATCAGCGAAATTTCCTCCTGTCCGGCGGGCGTTTCGTCCGTGAAGCTGACGGCGGTCAGCGAACGCAGCGCGGTGCGCAGGTCATAGACGTCAAACTCCGCGCCGTCATACGTCCATGTGCCCTCCGCATCCTCGTCGTCTTCATCCTCGGGCGGGGTGTAGGTAAAGGTATAGTCTTCGCTTTCCAGCGCAACGTCAATGGAGGTCACCGTGTCAAACTCTGCCGTGAAAAGCTTCTGGTGCCGCAGCGTGTCATAGGACACCGCTGTCAGGTCGTCAAACTCTGCCCGCGTGATCTGATAGACAATCTGCGATTCGCCGACGCGGGCATAGCAGGTCACGTTGGGAAGCTCGTCTTCTTCGTTTTCCAGTGCTTCTTCATACGCCGCCAGCTCCTCCGGGTTCTGGGCCAGATGCAGGACCAGCGTCCCGGAATCCGTTTCATTCCCGTTCTCGCCAGAGCTGCTGTAATCGATCGTAATGGTCAGCGCAGGATTATCCAGCCCGAACGTCTGCAATTCTTCATTCGTGATGTTGTAGCTGACATAGTCCGTCAGGTCAAGACCCATCAGCGCCGTCAGCCATTCGTTAACGTTGTCCGTATCGAGCGGTTTGCCGTCTGTGAAGTACACATCGTCCGCGCAGATACTCGTGCCGTCCTCGTCATAGGAGATAACATAGTTTTCGCTGCCAGAGAACGCGATCTGCTTTGCCGTGTCAAATTCCGGAATGGTATCATCCAAAATCATATCCCGCAGCACCGCGCCGAACTCGTCCAGTGGGTCGTGGCTGACCAGATACGCCTTGCCGTCGCCGATGGAGACATACCGCTGCTCGTCCATCTTGCTGAAATCGCCGAGCTCTACGGTGTAGGTTTCCTCGCCTGCGGTAATGCTGATCGTACAAATCGGCTCATCAAGACCATACTGCGCATAGTCCTCCACGTCGTTGATCACGAACGCCGCCGCGAAGTCCTCAAACTGCGCAAGCAATTCGTTGACCTTTTCTTCATCCACGGGGAACGCAAAATCGCCATCATATGTCCACGCTGCGCCCTTTGTAAATGAGAATGTGCCGTCTTCATTCGTCCATGAAAGCGCTGTGACGGTGTCTATCGGGATGGTGAGGATCATCTCCCCGCTGTTTTTGATTTGCTCGACCTTTTCTTCGTGGCGGCTGACAAGCACCGCCGTGATGCTGATGGCTGCGAACACGGCGAGCAGCACACAGAGCGTGACCTGTTTCTTACGCATGGCGCCTGCGCCTCCTTTCAATCACAGTGAATACGCCGTAGACCACGAACGCGCCGGGAATCACACCGATCACCCAGGTTTTCAGCATCGACGCCGCCGACTCGGAGATGGTCAGATAGTTGTAGCTCAAAGATTTGCTGTGAATCGACACCGCCTCGCGCTCACCGATCAGGCTGGAGAGCGCATTCATCGCGAGGTCGAGGTTCGCGCCCGAGGAATAGGCGTTATACATCTCATCGAGGAAATAGCTCGACGCAAACCAGACCAGCTGCCCGTCATTTCCGGTATCGACCGACACGGCCACCGCAAACGGCCCATCTGTGTCGCCGTCCTCTTTTTCATAAGTATCAAGCTGGAACCCCGCCGTCTTGCTGAACGCTTCATCGGACGTGGTAAGCAAGGCCGTCGCGGAGCTGCCGGTGATGGTGAGGCCCTGCGCCAGCGGGAAAATCGCGTAGTATTTTGCTTCGATCAGCGGGTCGGTGATGTCGTTCGACTGGATATCGGGAAGCAGGATATATGGCTGCTGGAAGGCATAATGCTCGCGGTCTGTATCAACGACCAAGCCGTCTGCTGCCTCTACACCGTAGCTTTCCAGTACGCTGTAAAGATTCGTGAGCGTGCCGTTTTCCGTCGGGCCTGCAATGACGAGCAGCTTGCCGCCGTCTTCCAGATAGTCTTCCAGCAGTCCGGCTTCTTCGCTTGATATATCGCTCTCCGGCGCGTAGATCAAAAGCGTGTTCGCGTCTTCGGGAATTTCGTCGGTATTGAGCAGCGAGAACGACTCCAACTCCATATTTTCCTTCTCAATCTGCGTCCGGAACTCTGCGGGCAGCTCCGCTTCGCCGTGTCCCTCGAGCGTATAGACCTTCGGCAGCTCGTCGGAGATCACATAGTCGATGGCGGACGTGATCGCGCCCTCGCCGTCAAAGGAGTAGACATAGGAATATGTCGTATAGTCCACATCTGTCAGATAAATGTCGTTGTAGGAAATATACCGGCTTTTCTCGCCGCACTCGACGATAAGGCTGTTGCTCGGTACATCTTCGTCGGTATATTGTGCGGTGAATGTCGGATAGACGTCCGGATTCTTTTTGGTCACGGTAATGTGCGAGGACAGGCTTTCGTATTTGCCGAGCAGATTCTCGATCACCTCGTCCTCTTTATCGGACTGCACGACCCAATAAATCGTAACATCTTTCTCAAGATTATTGACCACGACCTTTGTGCTGCTTGTGATGGAGTAGAGCTTGGTCGAGCTGATGTCCAGCTTCGTGAGCGCCGTGGGAAGAACCGAGGCAAGAATATTCACCGCGATCAAGATCGCCAGCACAACGGCGGTCACGGCTAAGGCATACGAGCCGCCCTTAGCCGCGATGCGGCGCTGCAGCTTTTGGTGCTTCATCAGTTGTACCTCCGTTTCTCCAGAGACTGCACGGTCAAAAACAGGCCGAGCGCGATGACGGACGCATAGAATACCAGCGCCGTCAGATCAAACACGCCGTTCACGAACGTCGTGAACCGGTCAAACAGCGAGAGCTTCTGCATCAGCTTCGGAAGAAGCCCCTCAAAGCTGTTGCCCAGAAAATAATAGCAGCCCAGCACGATCACGATCAAGCCAGCGCCCACGCCGAGGGCAATGGCATTGTTCTTCGTCAGCATCTTCACGATCACGCCCACGAGCGCCGCCAGCACGCACAGCGCGACCGCCGAGCCAAGACTGGTGGACGATACCTGTTCTGCCAGCGATACGCTGAAATAGTTGAACAAAAAAAGCACGATCGCAATGCCCGCCGCGAAGCCCTGATTGTCCGTGAGCGACGAGATGAACATCCCGACTGCGATCAGCGCCGCGCCCATGACAAAGAACGCGAAGATCGAGCCATACGCGCCCGGTAAGTAAACTTCTCCGTACTGCGCAAAAATCATCGGGTAGACAGCGATAATTGCCATCGGCAGGAAGAACATCGCAAGAAGGGACAGATACTTTCCGCCCACGATCTGCCACGTGGTCAGCGGCAGAGAATATAAAAGCTGGTCGGTCTTCTGCTTGCGCTCTTCTGCAAACGAGCGCATGGTGAGCACCGGAATGATGACCACCAGAATGATGGAGATATAATTGAGGGCGTATTCAAAGTTCGCAATAGAGGCCTGAATGTTGTAGATCATCGCGCCCACGCCGACGATGCACAAAAGCGCCGCGCAGAATAAATAAACCGTCAGCGAGTTGAACGCGCTGCGCAGCTCGTGCTTGAGAACTGCAATCATCGTTCCTGCACCTCGCTTTCCGTTTCTGTTTCAACCGGCGGTTCTGGTTCTTCCGCCGCGCCAGACTCCGTGAGCTCGAGGAACACATCCTCGAGATTTGCCTTCTTCATCCGCATTTCAATGACGGGAAGACCCTTTGCCGCAAAGGCAAGCGTCAGTTTTCCGCAGACAGCCTTGGCATCTTGTCCTTCCACAAGATTTGCCGTCACGCTGCAAATGCCGCCCGTTTCGGAAATGTCCCAACCGGACAAGCCATCGAGCTGCGCGAGAATTTCTTCGGCTTCCACTTTGGCTGCTTCCACCTGAAAGGTAATTCCGCTCGACGCCGTCAGCAGCTTTTCGAGATTCTCCGGCGTGTCGAACGCAACGAGCCTGCCCTTGGAGATAATGAGCACCTGCTCGCAGACCGCCTGCACCTCAGAAAGAATGTGCGAGCTCAGAATGACCGTGTGCGTTTTCCCCAATTCCTTGATAAAATCACGGATCTCAATGATCTGGATCGGGTCAAGACCCACGGTCGGTTCGTCTAAAATAATGACCTGCGGGTTGCCCAACAGCGCCTGCGCAATGCCGACTCTCTGCCGGTAGCCCTTGGAGAGCGTGCCGATGAGCCGGTCGCGCACGTCGGCGATGCCCGCACTTTCGACTACCTCGTCGATCTGCGTGCGCAGCGCCTTGCCGCGCAACCCCTTCGCCTCGCCGACAAACTCCAGATACTCCTGCGGTGTTTCGTTCATGTAAACGGGCGGCTGCTCGGGAAGATAGCCGATCAGTTTCTTCGCCGCCTCCGGCTGCTCGAGAATATCAAAGCCACCGATCTTAATTGCGCCGTCCGTCGGGGACAGGCAGCCCGTCATCATGTTCATCGTGGTCGATTTTCCCGCGCCGTTCGGCCCCAGAAAGCCGTAGACATGCCCGTCTTCGATCGTGAACGACAGGTCGTCCACCGCCAGAAAATCGCCGTAATACTTCGTCAAATGCGTCACTTCGATCATGCGCACCGCTCCTTCCGGTTTGATTACCGGATGATCATACACGCACAACTTGAAATGAACTTGAAAAACGCCCGCGCGTTCCGATCGGAACACACAGGCGTTTTCTTTTTTATAGACGTACCGTAAATGTGATCTCTTTACCGTTCTGCCGCGCCCTGATCGTGCCGCCGTGGGCTTCGGCGGTCGCTTTCGCAATGGAAAGCCCCACGCCGCTGCCGCCGGTGTTGGCGTTTCTCGATACGTCCGGGCGGTAAAAGCGCTCAAAAAGGCGCTTGCAGTCGAGCTTCTCAGCGCTTTCGAGCGTATTATAGACCTCGATCTCCGCGCGTTTTCCGCTGCGGCAGACGTGCAGGCGGATGACGCCATGCGCGGCAGAATATTTGACTGCATTGTCCAGCAGGATCGACACCAACTGCCCAATTGCAGTGCGGTCGCCCGTAATTGTGATTCCGTCTTCAATGTACTGCGTGTATGCCTTGCACTTCGCCGCGGCCAGAGACGAAAACGGCTCAGCGACCTCCCACACGGCGTCGCTGAGAGAAAACTCTGTGCGCTCGGGAAGCGGGTTCTCTTCGTCCAGCCGGCAGAGCGTGACCAGACTTGAAATGAGCTTTGACAGCCGCCCGGACTGCGATTGAATATTTTTGACCCATTCGTTTTCTCCGTTTTCCATCGCCAGAATGTCCGCGCTGGTGGAAATCGCGGTCAGCGGGGTTTTGAGTTCGTGGCTGGCGTTCGTGATGAACTGCTTCTGTGCAGCTAAATTGCGCAGATACGGCGCGATGGCGCGTTTTGAAAACAGCACAACCAGCGCAAAGACCAGAAGCAAACTTCCGCCCGCAACGGCCAGCGTGATGAAAAGCAGCGACCGGATGGTTTGCAGCTCGCGCTCGGAATTAAGGAAGAGTACGACCGTTTCCTCCTTGCGGGTATCTACAAGATACCGGTAGCCGCTTTCATAGCCGCGCATTTTCCCACTGGACAGCGCCGCGTGTGCGTAGCTTTCTGCGTCCGTTTCCGAGACGGAGGCAACATAATCCTGATTGATTTTTTGAATTGCACCGTCAGGCGTGCAGTGCACGGAGAAAAAGCGCAGCGAATACTGCACTTCCGGCGAAAAGTGCATCCAGTCGTCAAACGGCGGTGCGCCGCGCCCATCGGAAAACGGCGCGTCCATGCTCTCGATCTCCAGCAGCCGGTCCAGCGCTTCGTCCTGCTGGCGCGTGATGTTGCGGTAATTGCCGATGTTCAGCACGAACAGCAGCACGGCCACGACCGCTGTGATCGCCGCCATCGCCGAACCGATAAACCGCCAGCGCATCTCCTTTAACATCGCGTTTCCTCCAAAGCATAGCCCGCGCCGCGAATGGTTTTGATCTCAATATCCGCTTGCAGCGTCTTGAGTTTCTTGCGCAGAAACCCAATGTATGTCCAGACCACATCCATCTCTGCCTCCGCGTCCAGGCCCCAGACCTTTTCCATCAGGTGCTCTGAGGAAAAGACCTGCCGGGGATGGCGCAGAAACAGCTCCATGAGCTGAAATTCCTTGTTGTTGAGCCTCGTTTCGCCGTATGGGGTCAGCAGCTGATACGTACCGCAGTCCAAGGACGTGTTGCCGAGCGTCAGGCGGCTCGGTGTGTACGCGCCGCTTCTTCGGGTGAGCGCACGCACACGCGCTAGAAATTCGCTTGCGTCAAAGGGCTTCGGCAGATAATCGTCCGCGCCCGCATCCAGCCCTGTCACGCGGTCTTCCACTTCCGCTTTTGCCGTCAGAAACAGCGCAGGCGTTGTGATCCCGAGCGCCCTTGCTTCGCGCAGGACCGTCAGGCCGTCCATACCCGGCATCATGATATCCAGCACCAGCGCGTCATAGCTCGCCGCCTGTATATAATCGAGCGCGTCTTTTCCGTTGTGCACCACGTCGACAGCATATTTGTTCCGTTCCAGCATGACCTTCAGCGCACGCGCGATGGTCACTTCATCTTCCGCAATCAGGATCCGCATGAGGCAGTCCCTCCAATCTATACCGATTTTAGCACAACAAGCTAAAATGAACCTGAAATTTTCTGTCATACAGCGAAAAATCATGCAAGAACGGCGCGGACAAACTTCTCCGTCCGTCCCGCTTTTTCAGGTACATTTCAGGCCGCGCTGCTAAACTGGCACTACCGAACGGAAAGGAGCATCACAATGGAGCTTACTGGAAGCTACCGGCATGAACTGAAATATCAGATCAGCCCTGCTGACTACCACGCACTTCGGCAGAGGCTCAGGGCCGTCATGAAGCGCGATCCGCACACGCTTGCGGATGGACTTTATACAATACGAAGCGTCTACTTTGATAACTACCGCGATAAGGCGCTGCGGGAAAAGGTGGACGGCGTGCAGCGCCGGGAGAAATTCCGCATCCGCTATTACAATGACGACTTTTCTTTCATTACGCTGGAAAAGAAGATCAAGCACAATGACCTCTGCATGAAGCTCGACGCCACACTGACAGCCGGGGAGTATCGGCGGCTTCTCCAAACGCCGGGACCGTGGATGCTGGAGCATCTGCAGCCCCTTGTCCGGGAGCTGTACTGCAAGATGAACACGCAGCAGCTTCGTCCCCGCGTGCTGGTGTCCTACGTGCGCGAGCCGTACATCTACGATGCCGGAAATGTCCGCGTGACCTTCGGTTCCCATATCCTTGTGATGAACTGCGCAGATGAGATAGCAGAAAACGCCGTGCTGGATATTCTCGGAAGCGATACCGAGCATTATATCGTGAAATCCAAGACCATCACAGCCTCTGGCATCGAGCTGACGGCGGAGCTGCGTACAAAAAATGCGTCCACGGCGTTTGTCAATTCGATCGCGCAGCTGCCCGGTGTGGAGAACGCGACCCTTGTCAGCTACAACGGCGAATACCTGACGGCGGCCGATACGCTCTATCAGGTGGTGAAGCTGCGCGGGCAGTCCATCCAGAGGCAGCTGGACGGGACGATCCCCTCCACGCAAAGCGCGCAGCGCACCGGCGATGCGCTGGTGGATGCCTCCGCGCTGGACCTCAGCGCCATGGGCTATATGAATAACGGCGGCGCGGGCGGCTTTGACGGTGGAAATGCACCCATGGAAACAGCAGACGAGGAATCTGCAGCCCCACCCCAGTCCAGCACCGAACCGTCGGATGGCTTCGACCCGTCCCAGTTCGGCGGTGCCCCGCCGGGCGGCTTTGCTCCTGCTCCATCTGACGGCAACAATACATCCGCAGCGATATCTGCCGAGAATCTGACCCTGTATGGGATATCTCTGCTTATTATCGCCGCAGCACTGCTTTTTGCAGTCCTGTACCGCAGAAGACCGCGAAACCGCTGATCCCGGCCGACAGTTAAAAACGAAGGAGCAGGTGTGCCGCGTCCTGCGCCTTTCCAGAGCATATCCAAAAAGTCATAGCCGCCTACTAAGCCGACGGTTCCTGAAACCAAAAGGGCTTGCTGCCTGCATTATGCAGACAGCAAGCCCTTTTAGTTTCTTAGCCACCCTTTGATTTATCCCCTATTTGTTACAGCAGGCCGTGGTTGATTTGTTTGAGCTGGGTGTACAGCTGACTGTAGAGCTGGTAGCGGTCGTGATAGCGGGCGGAGAGTGCGGGGTTGGCGGTATAGAGGCGGCCTTTTTCCACGCAGATGCCGGCGGCTTCTGTGAGCGAGGCAGCCGCTGTCTTACTATAAAGCTGTATTCGTGTTACCTCTTCGCTTCCGGCTGGAGAGGGCCGTAGAAGTAGCTGGCGGTCGCGCCGCCGTCGATGAGGAAGGTCGAGCCGGTGATGAACGCGCCTTTGTCGCTCATGAGAAGCTCGGCGACATTGGCGACCTCATCCGCCGTGCCGGGCATTTGGCGAACATATTCTTATAGAAATCGCCGCGCGGGCCGCCCAACTCATCCAGCGCCAGCGGCGTGACGATGATGCCGGGGGCGATCGCGTTGAGCCGCGCGCCGCGGCTGCCCCATTCTACGGCCTGCGCCATGACGCGCTTTTCATTGCAGCGCTTGGCCAGCTGGTAGGCATGGAGCGTATCGCAAATATTCTCCGGCTGCAGGAGATCCAGTTTCAGGAGTTCCTCCGTAGGCGCAGTCGCCAGCAGCCGATCCTGTTCGGCGGTCAGGGCGGGCATCCGCCAGCCGGACTGGCTGGAAATCGTGACGCCCACGCCGCCGGCTACGATGACCTTGCCGACCTCCTCCAGCAACACTGCCGTGCCGTAGAGATCGACCTTCAAAATCGCCTCAATGGGAGCCTGACTGGGCGAAACGCCTGCGGCATTGACCAGCATTTTGATCGGGCCGTACTTCTGCCCTTCGGCAATGAGATTCCGGATGGATTCGCGGCTGGACAAGTCCATTTCCATGGGGACGACATCAAAACCTGCTTCATTCATGGTCTTTGCAACGGCCTGCGCATTTTCGATTCTCTTATCGCCCACGACGATCTTCATGCCCGCACCCATCCGGCGGGCAATGGCCATGCCGATCTGCCCGGCACCGGCCCAAAGCATGACCTGTTTCATGCATCTTCCTCCCGGATCCAGGTTTCAAGCGCGGGTTTTGCGCTGTCTGCGCTGCTTCCGTGAATGGCAAGCCCCTTGGTGACGCGAGCGCCGGGCGCGGCCTTCTGAATGTCCTGCACGGTATGGGAAAGGCCGCTGCCCTCGTGGGTGCAGAAGGGGTGGATGGTCTTGCCGGTGAGATCGTAATGCTCGAGGAAGCTGTAAACGGCCATGGGCATGGTGCCGCAGTAATTCGGATAGCCGAGATAAATTTCATCGTAGGCATCCAGATTCGCAGGCAGATGCAGAAGCTCCGGACGGGCATTTTTCTGCCAATCGGCCTTGGCCTCAGCCACGCAGGCGCGGTAGTCTTCGGAATACGGCTGCGCCTGCTCGATCTTATAAAGCTCGCCGCCGGTCAGCCCGGCCAGCATTTCGGCTGCTTTTTCTGTGTTGCCGACAGAGATGCGGCGGTATGCGCCGCCGAAATAATTTTCTCCCGCGCGGGAATAAAAAGCGATCAAAATAGCCATGTCAATGCTCCTTTTGCTTCATTTTATGGGTTTATTATAATCGGTTCGGCTCCTGCAATCAATTACACTTTTGCAGGTCCTGTGCCGTCCCCCCAATTGTCCGTTCAGCAGCGCGGCGAAAGCTGCGTCAGAAAAAAAGCCGAAAGTCCTCATGGAGGACTTTCGGCTTTTTTCTCAGTTCTGTGTCTGGCCGTAGTAGGCGTTTTTGCCGTGCTTGCGGAGGTAGTGCTTGTCGAGCAGCTCCTGCTGCATGCGGGTCTGGTTCGGGTTCATCTGCAGGGAATGGAAGTTCATGAACGCGACCTCTTCGAGGACGACGGCGTTATGGACGGCCTCGTGCGCGTCCTTGCCCCAGGTGAAGGGGCCGTGGCTGTGGACGAGGACGGCGGGGATGGCGGCGGGATCTTTGCCTTGGAAGGTCTCGACGATCACATTGCCGGTCTCCGCCTCATATTCGCCCGCGATCTCTGCTGGGGTCATCTCGCGCGTACAGGGAATTTCACCGTAGAAATAATCGCCCTGCGTCGTGCCGAGAGGTGCAATGCCGACGCCTGCCTGCGCGAAGCTCGTCGCCCAGCGGCTGTGGGTATGAACAATGCCGCCGCAGGCCGGGAAGGCTTTGTAGAGCACCAGATGCGTCGGCGTGTCGCTCGATGGCTTCCATTTGCCTTCGACGACGTTGCCGTCCAAATCGACGATGACCATATCCTCTGCCGTCATGCCGTCATACGGCACGCCGGAGGGCTTGATGACGATGAGGCCGCTTTCCCGGTCGATGGCGGAAACATTGCCCCAGGTGAAGGTGATAAGGCCGTATTTTGGAAGCAGAAGATTGGCTTCCAGAACGTCCTGTTTCAGTTTTTCCAGCATATTGCGCCTCACTTCAGCTTCCATGCGAGGTCGTTCAGGAACAGCTCGTGCTCCAGACCTTCGACCGTGGTGTCCTTTGTGATGTGGACGAACTCAATTTCCATCATCCGTGCCCAGTCGCGCAGCTGCTCGGCGGTCACGTCGTAGCTGAGGACGGTATGATGGGCACCGCCAGCCGTGATCCAGCACTCAACGCCGGTGGTAAGGTCAGGCATGGCCCGCCACATGACGCGCGCGACAGGCAGGTTCGGCATGGGCATGATGGGCTTGACGGCTTCAATGTCCTGCACGATGAGGCGCAGCCGGCCGCCCATGTCGATGAGGCTGACCACAACGCCCTTGCCTGCCTTGCCCTCGAAGACGAGACGGGCGGGGTCTTTTTCGTTCATGCCGATACCGAGGAAGTGCGTCTCGATACGCGGACGGCCGGAAGCGACAGACGGGCAGACCTCCAGCATGTGCGCGCCGAGGGAATATTCCTGACCTTTGACAAGGTGGTAGGTGTAATCTTCCATGAATGCGGACGCGCCGTTGCCGTTTTCGCCCATAGCCTTGAGGATGGCGGTCATCGCCGCGACCTTCCAGTCGCCCTCGCCGCCGTAACCGTAGCCCTGTGCCATGAGATGCTGGGAGGCAAGGCCGGGCAGCTGCTCCATGCCATAGAGATCCTGGAAGGTGTTGGAGAAGGCTTTGCAGCCCTCGGCGTCCATCATCTTCTTCATGGCGATCTCTTCGCGTGCCTGATAGCGAATTGCATTGATATCGTCGGTCGCGAAATCGTACTTTTCGCGATAAACGGCCATGAGTTCATCAATTTCCGCTTCCGTGACGGCGTTCATCTCTTTCACAAGGTCGCCGACAGCCCAGGTGTTGACTTCCCAGCCGAGCTTCTTCTGGACCTCGACCTTATCGCCCTCGGTGACGGCGACGTTGCGCATGTTATCGCCGAAGCGCATGACTTTCATATTTTTGGACACGGCAACACCGATGGCAGCCTTCATCCAGCTGCCGATGCGGGCCTGCACGTCCCCGTCCTGCCAGTAACCGGCGATGACCTTGCGCGGCTTGCGCAGGCGCGCGCCGATGAAGCCATGCTCGCGGTCGCCGTGCGCGGCCTGATTGAGGTTCATGAAGTCCATGTCAATCTCTTCATTGGGGATCTCACGGTTATACTGGGTCGCAAAATGCAGCCACGGCTTCTGGAGAAGGTCCAGACCATTGATCCACATTTTAGACGGGCTGAACGTATGGCACCACGTGACGATACCGGCGCAGTTGTCGTCGAAGTTTGCTTCTTTCACAACCTGCGTGATCTCGGCGCTGGACTTGGCAGTCACTTTATACTTGAGCGGATACGGCAGCGCGGCGGAGAGCTTCTGCGCCATTTCCTCCGCGCGCTGCGCGACGGTGGTCAGAACGTCGTCGCCGTAGAGCGTCTGCGAGCCGACAATGAACCAAAATTCGTAATTTTTCATCGGGAAACCTCCTTAAAATGCTGCGACGGCAGCCTTTTCTGCGGCAAGGCCGCTGCGGTACTGCGCGAGATAACGGTCAAAGCCTGCGGCATCCTCCGCGTCCGGCGCAAGTGTGGTGCACTTCACGCCCGCGAAGATCTCATCTGCAAGATAATTTTCGAGCGTCTGCCCGGCTTTTTTCTGCAGCATGTAGGACGCGAGCAGCGCCATGCCGTACGGACCGCCCTCGCCTGCCGATTCCATGCAGGTGACGGGCGCGTGGCAGGCCGCGGCCATGTATTTCTGGCCGACGATAGGCGTCTTGAACAGGCCGCCGTGGCCGGTCAGGCTGTCGATGGCGACATGCTCTTCTGCGAGAATGTCCATGCCGAGCTTGAGCGTCGCCATGGTGGCATAGAGCTGGGAGCGCAGGAAGTTTGCAAGGGTAAATTTGCTTTCCGGCCTGCGGACGACCATGGGACGGCCTTCGTCCAGATGGGTGACGCCCTCACCTGCCATGTAATTATAGGTCAGGATGCCGGAGCAGTCTGTATCGCCCTCAAGGCTCTTCTGATAGAGCTTCGTGAACAGCTCGCCGGTGGAAACCTCCGCGCCGAAGAGCTTCGCGGTCTCGCCGAGAAGGCTCACCCATGCGTTCATGTCGTTCGTGCAGTTATTGCAGTGCACCATAGCGACAGGCTTGCCGGTCGGGGTGGTGACCATATCGATCTCAGGATAGACCTTTGAGAGAGGCTTTTCCAGAACGACCATAGCGAAGATGGACGTGCCTGCGGAGACGTTGCCGGTTCTCGGCGCGACGGCGTTGGTCGCCGTCATGCCGGTGCCCGCGTCGCCCTCCGGCGGGCAGAGCGAAATGCCTGCGGGCAGGAGGTGATCAAGGTATGCGCTTCCGGTCTCCGTCAGGGTCCCTGCCGCCTGTCCGGCTGTCAGGACGGTGGGCAGGACGTCGCGGAGCTTCCAGCCGAAGCCGTATTTTGCGGTCAGCGCGTCGAATTTGTCGAGCATGGCCGCATCATACGTGCAGGCTGTGCTGTCGATGGGGAACATGCCGGACGCTTCGCCGACGCCGACGGCGTTTTCACCGGTGAGAAGATGGTGAACATACCCGGCCAGCGTGGTGATATGGGCGATATTTTTGACGTGCGCTTCCCCGTTCAGGATGGCCTGATACAGGTGGGCCACCGACCAGCGCTGCGGGATATTGAAGCCAAAGGCCTCCGTGAGCCTGTCCGCCGCTTCGCCGGTCATGGTGTTCTGCCACGTGCGGAACGGGGCAAGCAGGTTCCAGTCCTTGTCAAAGGCCAGATAGCCGTGCATCATGGCAGAGACGCCCATCGCCGAGATCTCGCCCGGCAGCTCGCCGAGATTCCGGATCGCTGTGCGAAGACCGGCCTGCACCTCGTCCATGTGATATGTCCAGACGCCGTTTTCCAGGCGGCTTTTCCACGTATCATCGCCGCTTTTTACGATCGCGTGCGTCTCGTCCAGCAGGACGGCCTTGATGCGGGTGGAGCCAAGCTCGATGCCGAGAACATACTGTTTCATCTTACAAGCCCTCACGAATCTTTATTTTTGCGGGAAAGGACGATGCTCTGGATCACAAGGAACAGGCAGATCATGGCCGCGACGGTGATGTTCGTCCACCACGCCTCGTCAAGACCCAGCGATGAGACGATATTCTTGATCGTGCTCAAAGACAGGACGCCGAAGAGCGTGCCGATGATATTGCCGACGCCGCCGGTCAGCATCGTGCCGCCGATGATGGAGGACGCGATGGCGTTCATTTCCGCGCCGCTGGCGTGCGACGGGGAGCCGGAGCCGACATGCAGGAAGTAGACGAAGCCGCCGACGCCTGCGAGGATGCTGCAGATCAGGTGGGCAAGGAACTTGGTGCGCTTGACGTTGATGGCAAGCATGTTTGCACTGTAGCTGTTGCCGCCGACCGCGTAGACGCTTCTGCCGAACTTCGTCCAGCGGAGCACCACGAACAGGATCGCGACCACGATCAGCGCGACGATGACGCCGATCTCCACGTAGGCCGGGACGTAAGCGCCGAGCTTATTGACAGATCCCATGCCAGGGACATAGATGCGCGTCTCCTTGAGGGCCTTGAAGGCTTCGTTTTCCACATTGAACTGTGTGGCATTGACGATGGTCGTCATGCCCTTGGCAAAGAACATACCCGCGAGGGTGACGATGAAGGGCTGGATCTCAAGGTACGCGATCAAAAAGCCCTGCACAAGGCCGAAGGCCATGCCGATGCCAAGCGCCAGCAGGATCGCCGTCAGGACGGTGCCGCCGTGGTAGTCGAGGTTGACCGCACAGCTCATGCAGACGAGCGCCGTGAGCGTGCCGACGGAAATGTCGATGCCGCCGGTGATCATAACGAGGCTCATGCCGCAGGAGAGGATGAGAAGGGCTGCGTTTTCATTGAGGATGTTGAAGAACGTCTGCGGCTTTTTGAAGCCGGAGCCGAGAAACAGGATCGCGCACAGATACATGACGACAAACACGCAGATCGTGATGATGAGCAGCAGCTTGGCGTCTGTCAGGCGGCTTCCGCGCGTGAGCGTGGTCTGCTTTTGATTATTCCGCATGGGTGCCGGCCTCCTTCTTTTCTTCGCTTCTGTGCCGTTTTTTGAGCGCTTCCAGCTTTTCGCGGACCGTCGGCGCGCTCAGCACGACGAGGATGATGACCACGACCGCCTTATAGGCAGGCAGGGCGCTGGAAACGACGTTGAACTTGAAGAGCGTGGTGGTGAGGAACTGGATGACGTATGCGCCGAGGACGGACGCCCAGATGTTGAACTTGCCGCCGGAGAGCGCGTTGCCGCCGAGCGCGACGGCGAGGATCGCGTCCATTTCAATGTCCTTGGCCACGACGGAATAGTTGATGGTGGAGAAGCGGCTGACCTTGATGAAGCCCGCCACTGCCACGCAGAGGCCGAGGATGACGTAGGTCAGGAACTTCACGAACTGCGGATGGATGCCGTTGAGCCGTGCGGCGCTGGCGTTGATGCCGACCGCCTGCGAGTACAGGCCAATGTTCGTGAACCGCAGCAGCGCCCAGGCGAGGATCATGCAGATGACGGCGATGAAGATCGGCGTCGGGACTGCGATGCCCGGCAGGAAGTTGCCGTAGTAGGCGAAGGACGAGTCGGAGATCATGGGCAGCTCGTTATTGTTGATCCACGCGGCGATGGAGCGGCCGGCGGTGTAGAGGATCAGGGTCGCGACCATCGGCTGAATTTTGAAGACGGCGACGAGCGTGCCGTTGAACGCGCCGAAGAGCATCGACACGACGCAGCAGGCCAAAAACGCCACAATGATGGGTGCCTGCAGCGTATCCGGGCGGGAATTGGTGCCGCACAGCACGCGCAGCACGACGCTGCCCGCGATGGCGATGGTGGAGCCGACGGAGATATCCTGTCCGCCGGAGGCTGCGGTGACAAGCGTCATGCCGATGGCGAGGATGACAAGCTCGGACGCGTTATCGAGGATCGTGATGAGGTTGCCCGTGAGGACCAGATCGCCGAGGCTGTTTTCCTTCAGCGTGACGGCAAAGAACGACGGGTCGGCCACAAGGTTAAAGATGATGAGCAGCAGAAGCGCTGCCAGCGGGATGAAGATCTGTTTCCGCACAAGGCGGGTCAGGAAGTTCCCCTGCCGTTTTTCGGTCGTTTCGTTCATGCCTGTTCACCTCCGGCAATGGTTTTCATGATGCTGTTCTGGTTGAGGTCGCTGCCGCGCAGCTCGCCGACGACCTGCCGGTCACGCATGACGATGAGGCGCGAGCAGACGCGGAGCATTTCGTCGATCTCGGACGAAATGAACGTCACGCTCTTGCCCTCTGCGGCAAGCTGCAGAACGAGCTTCTGGATCTCGACCTTGGTGCCGACATCGATGCCGCGTGTCGGCTCGTCGAGGATCATATAGACGGGGTTCGCCAGCAGCCAGCGCGCCAGAATGACCTTCTGCTGGTTGCCGCCGGAAAGCGACTTGATGGGGGTATCGGTCGAGGCCGTCTTGATACTCAGGAGCTTGATGTACTCTTCGGCGTATTTTTCGGCCTTGGCCTTCGAAATGGGATGGAAGAAGCCGTCGAGCACCTGCCGCGCGAGAATGATATTATCGCGCACGGAAAGATCGCCGATGATGCCGTCGCGCTTGCGGTCCTCCGGCAGATAGCTGATGCCGTGCTTCATGGCGCTGAGCGGAGAGGTGATCTTCACGGGCTTGCCGTCCATCTTTACGGTGCCGCCGGAGACATGATCCGCGCCGAAGATCGCGCGCACGGATTCGCTTCGGCCGGAGCCGAGAAGACCCGTAAAGCCGTTGACCTCACCCTTGCGGATGGAGAAATCAAACGGCCGCACGCCTGCCGCGCTGGAAAGTCCTGTGGCCTCGTAGACCACGTCCGCGCCCTCCAGCGCGTCCGCAGCACTGTCGCTCTTGATTTCGGACAGGTCGTCCAGCTCCTTGCCGAGCATCTTGGACACGAGCTGCACGCGCGGCAGGTCTGCGATCTTGTATTCGCCGACGAGCTTGCCGTCGCGCAGGACCGTGATGCGGTCGCAGACGGCGTAGACCTGCTCGAGGAAGTGCGTAACAAAGATGATGCCGACACCGCGCGATTTGAGGTCGAGCATGAGCTTGAAGAGCTTTTCGACCTCCTGCTCGTCAAGAGACGAGGTCGGCTCGTCGAGGATGAGCACCTTGCACTCCATATCGACCGCGCGCGCGATGGCGACCATCTGCTGCACGGCGATGGAGCAGCTGGACAGCTGCTGCGTGGGCGCGGCAGGGATGGCCAGCGCTTCGAGGAGCTTCTTTGCGCCCGCGTTCATTTTGCGCCAGTTCGTAAAGCTGCCTTTGGTTCTTCCGATATATAGATTCTCCGCCACGGTCAGATTCGGGCAGAGTGTGATCTCCTGATAAACCGTACTGATGCCGACCTTGAGCGCGTCCTGCGTCGTGCGGATCTGTACGGGCGTTCCCTCCATGGAAATAGAGCCTTCGTCTTTGGGATATACGCCTGTGAGTACCTTGATGAGCGTGGATTTGCCTGCGCCGTTCTCGCCCATCAGCGCGTGGATCTCGCCCCTGCGCAGCGTGAAGTCCACACCGTCAAGCGCACGGACGCCGGGGAAGAATTTGCAGATCCCCCGCATTTCCAGTAAAGCTGTTTCCTGCATTGCGTTCGCCTCCATAATGGCATGCTGCGTGCAGCGCGGATACACGGAATGATCCATATACGCCGTGCCGCACGCAGCCGTTCAAGTCATATGATGCTGTGTGATCTGATCAGATGCCGTAGTTGTCAACGTCTTCCTGCGTGATGGTGGAAGCGTCGAAGCCCTTCTCGTCCATGATGATGACCTTTTCAGCCGGGGTCTTGCCGTTTTCAAGGTCCTTGATGATGGAATCGATGTAGGAAGCCTGGAAGGGGTTGCACTGGCCATCATAGTTCCAGTTGCCGGCGAGCAGCTCTTCGAGCGCCCACTTGTTGCAGTCGAAGCCCATGACGATGACGTCCTTGCCGACGCCGTGGGAGATGTTTGCCTTGTCGAGAGCCGCGACAGCACCCTTGGCCATGTCGTCGTTCTCAGCGTAGATGACGTTAAATTCCTTGCCGGAGTCGATGACGGACTGCACGATCTGCTGGGCAGTTTCGGCGTTCCACTCGGCTGTCTGCTGGGTCACCATGTTCCAGTTGTCGTTGGCTGCGACCTGCTCGTCAAGAGCGCCGGTACGGCCGATCTGAGCAGCGGAGCCCATAACGCCCTGGATGTGGATGATGTTGTAGGTCTCGAGGTTCTGGGAAGCGAGCCAGTCAACAGCGGTCTGGCCTTCCTTGGCCATGTCGGAGACGATGGAAGCGACATACAGGCTCTCGTCAGCGTCGATGGTGCGGTCGAAGAGGATGACCTGGATACCGGCGGCCTGTGCGTCCTGCAGGACGGAATCCCAGCCGGAGGTACCGGCAGCGGAGATGAGCAGGTAGTCAACTTCGTCCTGGATGAACTTCTGGGCAGCAGCGATCTGCTCGTCGTTCTTCAGGCTGTAGGCGAAGGAAGCGTCATAGCCGTTTTCTTCGGTGAACATCGCCTTGAGGTCCTTATCGTTGGCAGTGCGGTAGCCGGACTCGTTGGGGTCGTTGTTGATGATGCCAACCTTGATGAGCTTGCCGTCGGAAGCGGCGGTGTCGGCTGCGGTATCGGCAGGAGCGTCGGCCGCGGTGTCTGCGGGGGTGGTGTCTGCGGCGGTGTCGGCCGGAGTGGTGTCGGCGGACGGCTGCGCGCAGGCGCAGAAGGCGGCGATCATGGCGACCGCCAGAAGCAGGGCAAGAATCTTTTTCATGTTTTGTTCCTCACTTTCAAATTTTGTTCCAAATTTGTTTGTGTCTCAGGTTTTCGCCTGTCATGGCCCTATTAAAGCGTGCGGCGGGACGAAAATCAATCCGGCGAACAGCCGTGCGGACATTTTCGGCACAGTGGATAAGACAGCTTCTGCCGTGCGCAGCGCAGCTGCGGACAGGTTTGCGCTTTTTCGGCGTTTTCCGCGGCTTTCCTTTTGTTTTTTTATTCCGGCCGCGGCCATTTTGTTTGTGATTTTCCGATTCTGCGCCGCCCGGACAGCGGCTGGCGCGGACAGCCGGGCGTGCAGAATCCCCCATAGCGCGCATAAAATGTTTGAAATCTTCCGCCCTGTGTTTGAAAATTTCCGAAAATAATTTGGTATATTTCCGCGCTGTTCGTACAGATTCCGGTTTTCTTCTTGTCTGCGCTTCATTTTTTCAAAAGAAAACGAACAAATCCTGCGGTGCAGTTTTCCGGCCTGTATGGTACAATTGTCACCGGAAAGGACGGTGAGGCATATGACAGCCAAGTATCTTGCGCTGGCGCAGGCGCTGCGGCAGGCGCTGCCGGAATGGTACGCGCGCGGCGTGCGGCGGCTGCCGGGCGAGCAGGAGCTGGCCGCGCAGTATCATGTCAGCCGCCAGACCGTGCGGCAGGCGCTGGCCGCGCTGGAGCAGGAAGGGCGCATCGAAAAGCGGCGCGGCAGCGGAAGCTATCTGCGTCCGGCGGCCGCGAACCAGAACCGACGGATCGCCGTGATCGCGACCTCGCTCAGCGACTATATCTTCCCTTCCCTTCTGAAGGATGTCCAGTCGTGTCTGGCGGCGCAGGGCTTTTCCGTCGTCATTCATGCCACGGAGAACTCCATCCGGTCGGAGCGCGAGCTTCTGCAGCAGCTGCTGCTCGATCCCCCGGCGGGGATCCTGGTCGAGGGGTGCAAGACGGCGCTGCCGAACCCGAACGCCGAGTTTTATCAGCAGCTGCAGACGCGGGGGCTGCCGCTCACGTTTCTGCATGGGAGCTGCCGGGAACTGGCAGACGCGTTCTGCGTCGGGGATGACAATTACGGCGGCGGGTATCTGCTGGCCGAGCATCTGATCCGGAACGGGCATAAAAAGATCGCCGGAATTTTCAAATCCGACGATGTGCAGGGGCCGGAGCGCTATCACGGCGTGGTGTGCGCAATGCGCGACGCGGGGCTTTTCCCGCTGGATGAGAACTTCCTCTGGTTTTCCAGCTTTCAGCGCCATCAGCTCGTGGAGCTGCAGGACGAGAGCATGCTGCAGGCGTTTCTGCAGCAGCAGCTGGGCGGGTGCACGGCAGTCGTCTGCTACAATGACGAGATCGCGTTTCACCTCATCCGGACGCTTCTGCGCGCGGGAAAGCGCGTGCCGGAGGATGTGGCGGTCGTGAGCTTTGACAACAGCTATTACTGCACCTTCGGCCCCGTCAGCATGACCTCCATCGGCCATGAGCCGCACGCCATGGGCCGCGCGGCGGCGGAGAATCTGCTCAGCCAGATCCGGCATCAGCCCTGCCGGAGCGTCAGCCTGCCGTGGATGTTATATCAGAGACAAAGCGGATGAAAACAGCGTGTATCCGGAGCGGATACACGCTTAAGACTAAAAAAACACTTACGCTAGTTACTGCTGTAAAAACTGCCAAACTGTTGTAGGGGCGGGCGACTCTGCCCGCCCGGCAGAAAACGCCGATTTCACGAAAATCTTCGGAAAATTCGAAACATTTCACGGGCGGACAGGGTCGTCCGCCCCTACAGTTGCTGCGCTTGCTTTGAATTGCTTTGCAAGCAGCAGACTTTTTTGACAAACTGCAGCGTGTATCCATGTCGGATACACGCTGTTTTTTAATACATGCGAATGTCGAGGAGGGCGTCGGTGATCTGGGTGGCGGTGAAAAGCTGCTCGGAGATGTAGGACAGCTTTTCCGGTGTTTCGCCGTGCTCGAGCTGCTCGATGAGCGCGCGCACGCGCGGGCCGTGCAGGGGGTTGCACTCGGCGCACAGGTCGATCTTCCCCTCCTTGCAGTAGGTCAGCGCCGTGCGCACCGCGTCGAAGGAAATGAGCGTCACGCCGCCCGCTCCGTAGGCGATGTTCATTTCATCCATGGCCTGCATGACGCCGAAGCACATGTTGTCGTTCTCGCAGTACACCACGTCCGGCGCAGGATTGTCGCGCAGATAGCCGAGCGTGACCTCATAGGCCTTGGCCTGCGTGAAATCGCCGTTCAGCTGCGCGGCGATCGTCCAGCCCGCATGGGCAGCCACGCCCGCCTCGAGGGCGGCGCTGCGCTGGAGCTGCGCCGTGGAGCCGGGCGTCCCCTGCAGGTGCAGGATCCGGACGGCTGCGTCCGCATCCGTCCGCGTCTGCAGCTTCTGCGACAGCCACGCGATCGCCTTGTCGGCCGTCCCGCGGAAGTCGGAGCCGACCCAGCTCGTGTAGAGCGTGGGATCGTCCACCACGACCTGCCGGTCGACGATGATGACGGGGATGCCCGCGGCGCGGGCCTCCTCCAGAACGCTCTCCCAGCCGGTCTCGGTGACGGGCGCGAGGACGATATAGTCGACGTCCTGCTGGATGAAGGTGCGGATGGCCTTGAACTGGTTCTCCTGCTTCTGGCGGGCGTTGTCGAACAGAAGCTCAAAGCCGTTTTCCTCACTCAGGCTCTCGCGCATGGACTCGGTATTGGCCACGCGCCAGTCCGATTCCGCGCCGACCTGCGAAAAGCCGACGGTGATGAGCGCGGTCTCCTCCTCCGGCGTCTGCCGGACGTAGGGCATGCAGGCGCTCAGGAACGAAAGCGCCAGCGCGCAGATGAAACATGCAAGGCGCTTCATGCCTCCGCCTCCTTTCTGATGGGAAAGCGCAGCGTGACCGTCGTTCCGGCGTTCGGCTCGCTTTCCAGCTCCATGGAGCATGCCCCGCCGTACAGAAGCTTCAGACGGCGGTAGACCGTCCGCAGGCCGAAGCCGATCTGCTCCTCGGTATCGAGGCTCTGGCGCAGCTGCTGCAGGCGCTCCGGCGGCATGCCCGCGCCGTCGTCGCGGACGAGAATGCGGACATGATCGTCCTCCTGCGCGGCATCGACAAGGATATGGCCCATGCCGCGGCGCAGCTTGATGCCGTGGTAGAGCGCGTTTTCCACGAGCGGCTGCAGCGTCAGCTTCGGCAGCACGCAGGCGCGCAGCTCCGGCTGGACATTGATCTCGTAGCAGAGGATGTCCCGGTAGCGCACCTGCTGGATCTCCAGATAGCTGCGCACGTGGATCTCTTCCTCGCCGAGCGTGATGATATCGCGGCCCTTACTCAGGGAGCTGCGGAAGAAGTTGGACAGGCTCGTGACCATTTCAACGGCCTGTTCGTTTTTCCCGGTCTCCACGAGCCAGATGATCGTGTCGAGCGTGTTGTAGAGGAAATGCGGGTTGATCTGGCTCTGCAGGAGCGCCAGCTCCATGGCGCGGAGCTTGTCCTGCTCCTGCCGGTTCAGCTCCATCTGCTGCTGCAGATGCTGCGCCATGTGCTCAAGACTGCTGCTGAGCGCCTGCAGCGTCTCGTCCTCGGCGACGACCGGCTCACGCGCGGCAAGATCGCCCCGGCCGATGGACTGCGCGCGCTCGCGCAGGGCGTAGATCGGCTGGGTGATGCTGCGGCTGATGGCCGCCGAACGGCGCATCAGGACGACCACGAGCACCAGCGCGCCCACGGCGACGAGGCCAAGCTCCAGCCAGAGCCTTGCGGTCAGCGCGACCTGCAGGGAGCTGAGATAGCCCGCCTCATGATAGAGATAGGTATAGAAATACTGCTGGATCAGATCGGTCAGGATATAGACGTTCGTTTCCAGCTGCTCCATACGCGCGTCATAGCCCTCGGTCTCGGTGATCTGGGTGATGCGCTCGCTCAGGTTCTCGCAGAGGTCGATCGCGCTGGCGATCGCCTTGCGGCTCTGGCGGTCCTGCGTGCCGTCCAGCAGCTCCTGCGCGAGCACCTTTGCCTCATCGACCTCCTGCAGGGGAAGCGTCTCGCCGTAGCTGCTGTCGATGACGTAATAGTACATTTTGAGGTCCACATCCTCCTTGAAATTCTGGTTGAACTGGGAGGCGCGGACGATATTGGCGGTGACGAAGGAATACTGGTGATTGTGCAGAAGCAGGATCGCCAGCGTCGCGACAAGGATCGCGCAGACGAGCAGAAGCATGCTCCACAGCAGGCGGCGAAGCTTCCGGTCCAGCGAGGCGGGCGGGTTATTTCTGCTCATGTGCGTCACCGTTTCCCATGCGGTAGCTGCTGGGCGTGCAGCCCTGCGTCTTTTTGAACAGGAAGCTGAAATAGCGCGGGTCGCGGTAGCCGACCTCGTAGGCCACCTCGCTCGACCGCTTGCCGGAATAGCGCAGGAGCTCCTTGGCGCGCGTCATGCGCTTTTCCGTCAGATATTCAACGAACGTCTGCCCCATCTCCTGACTGAAGACGCCGGAAAAATAGTTGGGGCTGATGTTGGCGGCCTTCGCCACGGCGTTGAGGGAGAGATTTTCGTCGGTGTAATTTTCGTCGATATAGTGCAGCGCCCGCTTGAGCATGGATTTATACTGGTTGCCGGATTCCTCCTCCCGCAGCTCGATGGCGCGGCGCAGGAAGGCGGCGCAGCTCTTTTTCAGCTCGGGGAGACCTGCGTTGTCGTCGAGCGCCTGCGCGCTCTCCAGCGGGCGCAGGAATTCCTCCTGCGAATAGCCGAAGCTCTTGGCCGCGCGGATGGCGCTGAAGCGCAGCTCCAGCAGCACATACTGCCGGAAGAGCATGGAATTGAGCGCATTGCCGAAGGAGGCAAGATATTCCGAGACAAAGTCCGGGATCTCCTCGCGCATGCCGGTCTGCAGGAAATTGCGGATGATGGCGGGGTCAGCCTTGCTGGCGTCGACCTCGTCGAGTTCAGATAAGCTGCTGTGCTGCGGCTTGCGGAGAACATCGCTCGTCAGGATATGCTGCTCCGGCAGCAGATGGCGGTATGAGAGGATGGTATGCGCCTGCGCGTAGCAGCCGGGCAGTTCGCTCAGGCGGGCGACCGGGTCGCTGAGCGCCGCGTACCAGCCGAGAGACGCGTCTCCGGCACAGCGGCGCTGGATATTTTCAAGGCATCGCTGCACAGCCTCGTCCAGACCGGCGGCGCTTCCTTTGACGATGATGCAGTAGGTCATGAGGTTGCAGCGGAACAGCAGATATTCGCCGTAGCGCAGCAGATACGCCATCAGCTCCTCCAGCCGGTCGGCCAGCGTCTGCGAATATTCGGCTGCGCCTTTGGTCTGGAGCGTCAGGAGGATGATGGCATAGCCCTCCGCGTCGAGGTCGATCTGCAGCTTTTTGGACTGCTCATAGATCTCGGACACGCGCAGAGAACCGGAGGTGAGCTGCTCGAAGAACTTGCGGCGGGCATACTGCTCATACTCCTGCCCTTCCTGCTGGAAGCGGCGCAGGTAGGCCTTCTGCTCGCGCTCTTCGCCGATCTTCCGGCTGACATCCTCCAGCGTTTTCAGGAGGGAGCTTTTGGTCACGGGCTTGAGCAGGTACTGCTCCACGCCGATCTCAATGGCCTCCTGTGCAAACTCAAAATCGTTATGCCCGCTGATGAGGATGATCTTCGTATCCGGCAGCTCGGCGCAGACGAGCTTGCTGAGCGCCAGCCCGTCCATAAACGGCATTTTGATGTCTGTGATCAGGATATCCGGACGCAGCTTGCGGATCTGCGGCAAGGCAAGCTCGCCGTCGGGCGCGTCGCCGCAGAACTCAAAGTCGTATCTTGCCCAGTCGATACAGTCGCGCAGGCCCTCCCGCACGACGCATTCATCTTCCACCAGAAAAACCTTCAGCATTTGATCACCTCAGAACTATTGTATCATTCTTTTCCAAGGTTTGAAAGATTTTTTTGTTTCTGGAACGCGTTCTTACAGTTTCCAGCCGACGGCCTGCTCGCGGCCGGTGATGAACCGGCGGTAGATGCCGTCCTGCCGGATCAGTTCGTCGTGCGTGCCGCGCTGGACGAGGCGCCCCTTGTCCACGACAAGGATCTGATCGGCGCGGCGGACGGTTTTCAGGCGGTGGGCGATCATGATGACGGTCTTTTCATGGGTCAACGCGCCGATGGCCTCCATCAGCTCCCGCTCATTTTCGGGGTCGACATTGGCTGTGGCCTCGTCCAGAATGATGATGCTTGCGTCCTTCATCATGGCGCGGGCGATGGAGAGCCGCTGGCGTTCGCCGCCGGAGAGGGTGCCGCCCGCTTCGCCGATGACGGTCTCATAGCCCTGCGGCAGCTTCATGATAAAGTCGTGGCAGCGGGCTTTTTTTGCCGCTTCTATTACCTGTTCCATCGGCGCGTCCGGCTGGCCGAAGCGGATATTGTTGGCGATCGTGTCGCGGAAGAGATAGACATTCTGGAACACGAAGCTGAAATTCTGCATCAGGCTGTCCATGTCGTACTCGCGCACGTCGCAGCCGCCGAGCGTGACCGTACCTGCGTCCACATCCCAGAAGCGGGAGAGCAGATGGCAGAGCGTGGTCTTGCCGCTGCCGGAGGGGCCGACGATGGCGGTGGTCGTCTTTTCGGGGATATCCAGCGTGATGCCGTTTATGATGGGCCTTTCGCCATATGAGAAGCGGATGTCCTCCGCATGGAGGTCGCGGCACTCCGGTGTCAGCTCCGCGCCGGAAATATCCATGGCGGGCAGGTCCAGAATGTCATTGGCCTGATTCACGCAGGTATCGACCACGCGCAGAAGGCTCGACTGCGTGCCGGCCTGTTCCAGCCCCACCGTGAGAAGGAACGAGCAGATGCAGAGCATGATGCAGGTCAGAAGCTCCATATGGCCGCCGGTATAGAGCACAAGGGACAGCACCACGACGCCCACATCTATAAGCTTGGCGACTGCGTTCTGCGCCCACATGAGAGGCTGGAGCTTTAATTCCATGTCAATGTTGGCTGCGGCGTTTTCGTCGATGGCGGCCTCCAGCTTGCGGTTATACTTGCCGGTCAGAGAATAGGATTTCACTTCAGCGATTCCCTTGATAAATTCCAACACGCTCTCAACGACCGCCGTATCACCGGCCAGCTTTCTGGCTGTCGTTTTTTCGGACCTCCGCTGCAAAGCGTGATTGACAACATAGTAGATCAGCAGACCTGTAATGATGAGCAATCCGACGCGCCAATCGAAGAGAAAGACGGCCAGCGTCATGACTGCTGTGGAGAAGATGCCCTCGGTGACGAGCATGACCACGCGGGTGGAAACGCCGGAGAGGTTGTCCATGGTGTTGGTGGTGACGGATGTGATCGCACCGAGGCTGTTTTCACTGAAATAGCCCATGGGCAGATAGCGCAGATGCTCGGCGATCTGCACGCGCTTGTTGGCTGTGGTGCAGTAGCCGCCGTCGGTCTGCAGGGCGGTCGCGCGGTATTTGAGAAGCGACGAGCCGGTGGCCGACACCAGCATGATCGCCAGCGACAGCAGGATCGTCTCCGCAGTCACGCCGCCCGTGAGGATCGCCTGCAGCAGGACGCCGATGGCCGGAAGCTTGAGCGCCGAAAACAGCGCCGCGATCACGCCGAGGACGATGGAAGTATAAAATTCTCTGCGCTCGCGCGTATCGCAGAAGCGGAAGAACTTTCTCAGGATCTCAAGCATGGCAGGCATCTCCTTCCGCACTGTCGCGGGATGCGAGATGCGCGTTCCACATGGTCTGATACAGGGGGCAGGCCTGCAGCAGCTCCGCCTGCGTGCCTGCCGCCTCGATGCGGCCGCCGTTCACCACGGCGATCTGGTCGGCGTCCACGATGGTGGAAAGCCGGTGGGCAATGACGATGAGCGTTTTGCCGCGCACAAGCCGCGCCACCGACTGCTGGATGATGGCTTCGTTTTCCGGGTCGGTGTAGGCGGTCGCTTCGTCAAGTATCACGATGGGCGCGTTTTTCAGCATGGCGCGGGCGATGGAGATGCGCTGCCGTTCGCCGCCGGAGAGATGTCCGCCGCCGCTGCCGACGACCGTATCAAAGCCGTTTTCCAGCTCCATGATGAAGTCATAGCAGCCGCAGTCACGCGCGGCCTGCTCGACCTCGGCGTCCGTTGCGCCGGGTCTGCCCATGCGGATATTTTCCCGCACGGTGGTATCGAACAGGAAGTTATCCTGCGATACGCAGGCGACGAGCTTATGGTAGCGCTCTGCGGAAATGTTGCGGATGTCCGCGCCGCCCACCAGAATGCTGCCGCTGCTCACGTCCCAGAAGGAGGCAATGAGCTTGGCAATGGTGGATTTGCCGCTGCCGGAGGGGCCGACGAGGGCGTTGACCGTTCCTTCGCGGAAGGTCAGGTCGATGCCGTGCAGCACCTCGGTATCGTTGTAGCCGAAATGAACGTCACGCAGCTCCACGGTACTGCCCTGCGGTGCTTCTACGTCCGTTTCGGGGCGCGGCAGCTCCGGAGCGGTCAGAATGTCCGTCACCTGCGAGATGATCGTGCCGACCTTGGCCAGATCGTCGGTAAATTTCATGCAGCCGATGATGGGCGTGATGAGGCCCATGGAGAGGATGACGATGAGGACAATTTTTTCGGGCGAAAGCGTACCGTTTTTCAGGAGCAGTCCGCCGATGGGCAGGACGCTCAGGAGCGTCGCTGGCATGATGTTCATGGCGAAGGTGAAATAGAAATTGCTCTTGTTCATCCAGTCGATATAGCTCCGGGCGCATTCCTGCGCAGCCGATACAAACTTTTCATAGCTGCTTTTTGCCTTGCCGAAGACCTTGATGACCTCAATACCGCCGATGTATTCAACAGCCGTATCGTTGAGGGTGTTGGTGGCCGCGACGGTGCGGGCGTAATTTTGATTGTATCCCGCCATCATCAGCAGGAAGAAAACCATGCCCAGCGGGAACGTAATGAGCGAGGCCAGCGCCATGCGCCAGTCCAGAACGAGCAGATAAATAAACGTCGCCAGAACGGCCGCAGCGTTGCTGCTCATCTCCGGGATGGCGTGCGCCAGCGTCGGCTCGATGGAGTCCACGCGCTCGACGAGGATGTTCTTGAGTTCTCCGGAGCCTCTGGCCTGCACATCGCCGAGCGGCATGCGGGCGAGCTTGGCAAGTCCCTGCTTGCGGATATTGCCAAGGACGGCGAAGGTTGCCTTATGCGACTGCGCCGTGGAAAGGGAATGAAACAGCACACGCAGAAGCCAGAACGCCGCCATCCCCGCGCAGTCGATCAGATAGCCTGCGAGGTCTTTATTTCCGGCCAGCAGCTTGCCGATGACCCTTGCCATCACAAAGAACGGCAGGATCTGAAACGCCGCGCCGAGGACGGCGAAGATCACGCTCGCGAAATAGCCTGATTTTTTCTGTCCGGCGAAGGTGAAGACCCAGCCGAAGGTACTTTTTTCTTTTTTCACGTCTCTCACCTCACATCAAAAAGCTTTTTGATTGTTGGAACGGTTTCTTCCGTCACGGATACGTCATCCTGTATGCCGCCATTGTCCAGATGGAGCACTCTTGTGCAGGTGCGGCAGACGAACTCATAGTCGTGGGTGACGATGAACAGGATCTTGCCCATTGCGGAAAGCCTTTGGACAAGCGCGGAAAGGCGCGCCATACTGTCAAAGTCCAGGCCGCTGGTGGGTTCGTCGAAGATGAGCAGCTCCTTGCCGCTGACCATGGAGGCCGCAGCCGCCAGCCGCTGCTTCTGTCCGCCGGAGAGCGTGTTCGGGTGGCGCGCCCGGAATGAAATAAGCCCCAGTTCTTCAAGCGTCTTTTCTGCGAGCGCTGTGTCCGGCTGCTTGATGCCGAAGGTGCACTCCGCTTCGACGCTTTCGGCGAAAAGCTGGTAGTTCACATCCTGCATGACCATGTAGGAACGCTTCCTGCGTGCTTTTGGCGTTTGCGGTTTCCCATTCCAAAGACAGGAGCCGGTCGTTTCCTTATGCAGGCCGCAGAGTGCGCGGGAGAAGGTCGTTTTCCCCGCGCCATTGTGGCCGACGACGGCAATGACATCGCCGGGCGCGGCCTGCAGGGAGAGATGCTCCAACACGGATTGCTTTTTATAAGCAAGCGACACATTTTGAAGCTCCAATACGGGTGCGGCGGCAGAGCGCATGCGGCAGGCCGGTTTTTCTTCCGTCAGGTCGACTGCCCGCAGCCCCATGCTCTGCCGTTTCCCGGCGGGCAGCGCGCGGAACTGCTCCGGCGTCCAGTCGCCTGCAATGCGTCCGTTTTCAAGGCAGATCACGCGGTCGGCCAAGTCCATCAGGTAATGGAGCCGATGCTCCGCGATCACGACAGTCTTCCCCTGCCGCCTGATGCGCTGCAGATGCGCCCGCAGATCACCGATCGCCGTCATGTCCAGATTGGAGGACGGTTCATCCAGCAGATAAATCTCCGGCTCCATGGCATAGACCGACGCAAAGGCGATCTTCTGCTTTTCGCCGCCGGAAAGGGTGAAGATATTGCGGCCCAGCAGATTTTCGATGTGCAGCGCATTGGCCGTTTCTGCCACACACTGCCGCATTTTCTCCTGCGGAACGGCCTCGTTTTCCATGCCGAAGGCGATCTCGCTGTCGGTGTCTACATTGAAAAACTGCGTCCGTGGATTCTGGAAGACGCTGCCCACCTTCTCCGCGATGCGGTACATGGGAAGACCGGCGAGGTCTTCGCCGTCAAGCAGGATCTGCCCGTGCAGCTCACCCGCAAAAAACTGCGGGATCAGGCCGTTGATGAGCCGCGTCAATGTGGTTTTCCCACAGCCGCTCCGTCCGCATAGAAGGACGCACTGCCCGTCCGGAATGGTGAGGTTAATATTTTTGAGTCCGCCGTCTGTGCTGTCCGGATAGGTGAAGGACACATTCTTAAATTCAATCATACACCCACCGCCTTCCATACAATCTCAGCAGCAAGAAACACCGTAAACAGCGCCATTGTCAGAAGGTCAGCTGCCCTCATTTGAATTTTTACAAGGCAGGTGCGTGGCTTTGGATTCTCAATACCGCGGGTCACGGAGGCGATGGACAGCTCATCCGCCGCCTTGCTCGCCGCCGTCAGAAGGGGCACATAGATGCAGTTCACCGTCATGGCCGGGGTCTTCAGGAAGCCGAAGAAGGTCGGCGAAACGTCCCGCAGGCGCATGGCGTCCTTGATATAATGCCAGTCCTCGCGGATCGTCGGCAGATAGCGGAGCATGACGGCAATGGGGATGGTCAGCTTTTTCGGCACATGCAGCCGCGCCATGGCGGAGAGAAATTCACCGACTTTTGTCGTCGCGATCACGAGGCCCGCCAGCATGCCGCAGGCATAGACCTTATGCACAAGGCCGAGAAAGGCCACGAACATCGTCCGCCAGGTGCCGGTCAGCACGCCCATGCACCAGACGGTGAACGCACAGATGAGCGCATAGGCGAGGATGCCGCGCAGCGCGTATCGCCATTTCCCGCTCAGGGCGGCAAGCAGGCCGATGAGCGCCACGAGCGCGAACTGAAACTGCAGGTTCGGCGCAAACATGGCGCTCAGGACGCAGAGCAGGATGAGGCATAATTTTGTCCGCGGGTCGAGGTGCAGCGGCATCATTTCGTGATACCGGCCTTTTCAAACTGTTTTCTGAGCATTTTGCAGCCCACAAAGGCACTGACGGCTGCGGCAAGGATGGTGCCTGCCAGCATGATGACAAGGATCCACGATGTGCCGGTGGAGCGCATGGTGTCGATGTAGGACTGCTCCGTGCCGTTGCCGAGCATGGTTTTTGCCCAGCCGTCCGGGTCGGCGAAGAAGACGAGATAGGAAGCGGTGCCGCCGAGGGAGATCAGGATATAGGAGAGCGAATTGATCTTTTTGCTCTTATATTCGCCTGCGCCCGCGGCAAGGTCGGCGACGACGCCCATCAGAAGATACCCCAGTGCCATGGCCCAGTGCATACCCGTAACGAACCAGACGATGCAGAGGATCGCGCCGAGGATGGTGACGGCCCAGCGTTTTTGCACTTTAGCAAGCATGAGCAGGTATATCGGCCCGCAGAGCAGCGCGCTGCCCACGGGCATATAGAACGTCAGCACCGGGTTCGGCGCGAAGAAAATGCCGCCGACGAGGGCGAACACGAGGAATAGCGCGGAAAAGATACCGACTGTGACCAGATCCTTGACTGTCAGGCTTTTTTTGTTGATCGTCTGCATATAAAAAACTCCTTTGCGATGAATAGACGGCTTGACTTTTGCGCCGCCGTTTGATATGCTCCGGTTAGAGTTCGCTAACCGAAGTTCAAGGTATCATACCGCAGGCATTCCATCAATATCAGGCGGCGCTTTCTGCCTGATCGTTGCAAAGAATTGTCTGTTCGTTGCAAGGAGGACTATGAAGCGAGATATTGTAACAGAGTACTACCGCCCGCTTCTCGAGCAGAATCATTTTCTCCCGGTCCCCTGCCCGGATAACTTCGGTCCGGCCGGACAGTGCTGGCAGATTGCGCCCGAGATCGGCGGCGGTCACTACTGGGTCTATGCAAAGCAGGATCTGTTCGATATCAAGATCCACGACTTTTTCTTTCATGAGGATCAGTGTCTGGATATGTCGATCCCGGAGTGCATCAGCATCCAGCGCTACGACTCCATCTCCGGCGAGGAGCTGAATCCGTACCGCCGGCTTTCAGCAGGCGACATTCAGACCATCGTGGGCGGCAAGCAGCGCTACCGCGCGCTCATCCACAAGCGCATCCCGATCCATGCGGTCGGCGTTGAGATCCTTCCGGGCTATTATGAGGAGTTTCTGAAAAAGCACTACCCGGATCTTTATTTCGATCTGCCGTCCGCCTTTCAGAGCGTCAATCAGGCGACGGACTTCCCGGCCATGTCCAAGCTGCTGTTTGAGATCGAGAACTACAGGGGCGACGAAGCTGCAGCGGCGCTCTTTTACGAGGCCAAGGTCACGGAGGCCATTGCGCTGGTCGTGGACGCGTGGAAGCGGCAGAGCCAGAAGCATGAGAAGCCGCTGTCCAAAGAGGACACCGAAAGCCTGCAGAATGTGGTCAGCTATATTGCGGACCATTACGCCTTTGATATCCCGCTCGAGCGGCTGGCCAGCATCGCCTGCATGAGCGAAAGCAAGCTGAAAAGCTGCTTCAAACGGCAGTTTGGGTGCAGCATCACGCAGTATATTCAGGGCCGCCGCATGAGCCAGGCAGAGCATCTGCTCATCGGCACCGATTTTACCATGGGGCAGATCGCCCAGATGATCGGCTACACGACCTCCAGCCGGTTCGCAGAGCTGTTCAAAAAGAACACGGGCATTCTGCCGATCGAATACCGGAAGCTCGCGCGGAAGGACCGGCAGCCGCAAAGCGGCCACAGAGAAATGAAACAACTTTTTCAGGAAAAGGGGACCTGATCATGAAAATTTTAGTATATGGCGCCGGTGTGCTCGGCTGCAATCTGACGCGGAATCTGTTCCGCGCCGGAAAGGACGTGACGCTGCTGGCGCGCGGGAACTGGGCGGAGGAGATCCGGAAGAACGGACTGCGGATCAAGGATAAGTTCTCGCCCCGCGTGTCAGTCAGCCGGGTCACGGTCGTGACGGAGCTGAAGCCGGAGGATGCATATGACGTGATCTTCGTCGTCATGCGCTATACGCAGCTCGGCTCGATCACGGAGATCCTGCGGGCAAACGGGACGAAGAACATTGTCTTTGTGGGCAACAACGTGCGCGCCGCCGCGCTGGCCGCTTCGCTGCCGGAAAAGAACGTGCTGTTTGCCTTCGCGCTCTCGGCGGGGCATCGCGAGCCGGACCGCGTGGCGTCCATCGACCTCAAAAAGATCACCATCGGGCAGGTCGCGGGCGCGCCCTCCAACGAGCGGCTGATCGGGCAGATCTTTGAGGGGACAAAGTATAAGGTCGTCTATGAGCCGAACATGGGAGATTATCTTCTCTGCCATGCGGCGTTTGTGCTGCCGGCAGCCTTTGCGTGCTACAAGACCGATGGCGATCTGAAAAAGCTCAAGGGCAACACGGCCTATCTCACCCGGATGCTCGACGCCAACATTGAGGGCTACCGCGCCATCCGGGACGCGGGTCACACGATCCTGCCGAAGGACGACGCCGAATTTGAAGGCGCCGCGTACCGCAAGACCTGCCTGCGCTTCTTCAAGCTCATGTGCGCGACGAGCCTCGGAAAGATCTGCGCGTCCGACCACGCAATGAACGCGACCGACGAAATGAGCGCCCTGAACCGGGATCTGAAGCAGTTCTTCGACGAACACAGGGCGAAATACCCTGTGTGGAAAGAACTCGAAAAAGAGGCCGGGAAATATCTCAAATAAAAAAATTCAGGTCATGCCGCCTGCGGATGCAGGCGGCATGACCTTTTGTGGTTATCCGTTCGTGTATGAACGCGTTTCTTCCGGCAGGAGCGTGCCGTTTTGGGCGATGAGGCGGCCGTCTTTCCAGACATATGCTTTTGCGGCGGTTTCGATGATGGCTTCTTCGGGTGTCTGCGCATCAAGCAGCACCATATTGGCCCGATTGCCCGGCAGGATGCCGTAATTGCGGATCGCTGCGTTCTTTGCGGCGTTGAAGGTGATCATGTGATAGATCTGCCGCAGCTCGTCGTTGGAGCAGTAGTGCTGCACCTTGGCGGTAAGAAGCGCCTCCTCCAGAAGATTGCAGTTTCCCCACGGGCGGAAGGTATCGCGGATGTTGTCGCTTCCGAGCGAGACATTGCAGCCGGCCCCGGCAAGCTCCCGGATGCAGGTGGGGCCTCTGCGGTTCATGGACATGAGATACAGATTGCAGGACGTCATGGACGCGACATGCAGCCGGCATTCGCCCGCCATCCGGATCGCCTCTTCTGCTTTCTCCTTATCCATGCCGTGCGCGGTCAGCGCAGTCAGGTGTCCGCAGCAGGCCTTTCCCTCGTAATGATACTCCTTCACTTTTTTCATAAAGTACAGGAAGCAGTCGATGTCGGGAACGTCGGATTCTCCGATGTGGAGATCGATGGGAAGGGCCAGCTCTTTGGAGATCGCAAAAAGGCGGTCCATGGTTTTCCAATAGGTCTCATCCATATACGGGTATCCGGCCACGCCGTCCACGGTGCCGTCACGGACGTATGCCCGGATCTCGCGTTCAAGTGCGGGCGGAAAGGTGGAGTTGACCCGGATCTCACACAGATGCGCTTTTTCGCGTTTCAGGATCTTCATCGCTTCCAGCGCCGCCGTTCCCCACGCAGGAAGGAGCAGGGCATTCGTTTTCAGCAGCATCGTACCGTTTCTGGCGCACATGTCGACGACCCTGCCTGCATTTCTGACGATCATGGCGACCAGCTGCTCGCGTGTATAGTCAAAGTACTTGAGATTGCATTTATCCTGATCGTTGCAGGCGGAAATGATGCTGAGAGTACCGTCGTCATCCATGGTAAACGCCTCGTCGATGTGCATGTGCGTGTCCACAAAGGACGGAGAAAGAAGACGGCCCTGCCCGTCGATCACGCAGCGCGCCTCTCCGGAGAGATCCCGGCCCACGCCGGCAATGCGCCCATCCTGCACGGCGACGGTCTGATGCGGGAGCACGCGTTTGTCCTCACAGTAAACGGAAACATTCCGGATCAGATACTCAAACATGCTCCGTACCTCCCTGCAGCTGATCAACAAGCACCTTTCCACGCTTCATGATCAGCAGCCGCTTCGGCTGGTCGATCAGCGCGTTTTCTATGGACTTTGCATCGAGAACAATCAGATCGGCAGTATTCCCCGGCAGGATGCCGTAGTCCTTCAGGTGCATGGCGCGCGCGGGGTTCCAGGTGATTGTTTCGAACATGCGCCGCAGCTCCATGCGGGTCCCGCGCTTATGGATCTGCGCGGCGGTAAGAAGCTCGCTTAAAATATCTCCGTTTCCGAACGGATACAACGCATTCCTCACATCGCCCGTCGCGATGCACACGTTCGCGCCGCTGTCCCACATCTGCGCAAAGGGAAACGCGCCGCGGGAAACCTTCGTACCGGCGCTGATCATGTCGTTGGAGGGCAGGGCCACGGTGGACAGATAGACCTTTCCGCAGATCGCGCTGAGCTCCAGCAGCTTGTCGATGCACAGTCTGGGATCCCCGGCGGCAGCCAGATGGGAACACGCGACCTTTTCGTAGAGTGAAACCTCTTTCCGCCCGTTCATGACGGCGGCCAGATCATAGAGTAGCTGCCAGCCGTCGCCTGTGGCGGATTCCATATGCAGATCCAGCGGCAGCTCGTATGCAGCTGACAATGCGAGCAGTTCGTGCAGATTCTGCGAATATGCCCCCGCCGGACTGCCGTCCTCATGGAACGCGGGATAGCCGCCGATCACGTCGATCCGGCCTTCCTGCGCGTATTTCCGCCAGAGTGCATCCGCACTCTTCCAGTAAGGGACGACATTCTGCAGCGTCATTCTGTCCCGGAACTCCGCCTTCAGCGCTTCATACGCCTCCATGGCCGGAGCGCCCCATTTTTGTGAAAATGTGATATGGCACCGGGCAAAGAGCACGCCTGCGCGGAAGCTTTTCGTCAGCATTCTGCGGCCTCTGTCCAGCATATTCTGCGTCACTTCCGCTTCGCTCCGATCGCCGTAACGTTCTTCCAGCAATTGATACTGCGCGCGGCAGGCCTCCGCCCGCGGGCGCTCCGTATAATCGTCCAGCAGACAGGCTGTATCCGGGTGAAGATGCAGGTCAACGAAGCCGGGACAGACCACGTTTCCCTGCAGATCGATCACTTCATCTGCCGCTTCCCGCGTATGGGCCCCGACCGCTTCGATCCTGCCGTCATGGATCACGATATCCATCGGCGGCCGGTCATAGCCCAGCGGGAACAGCAGCTTTGCGTTTTTCAAAATCATTCGCGGCATTGCTCAAACACCTTTCAAATGGTTTTCGTAAAACAGGGAGTTCCGAAATGGAACTCCCTGTTTTTATAGCAGGATCAGGAAATATCACCCACAACGTTGGACACGAAGTAGTCCATGTTCATAAGATCATCAAACGAAGCGTCCACGCCGTCTGCAAGGCGCACTGTTCCGGCCTGATCGACGACTTCGCCGTAGAACGGGTTTGCTGTCTCGTCGCCCGCCACCAGACGGTCACGAACGTCCTTGATCATGGTCTGCGCCTCTTCGGGGATCACGGGGTTCAGCTCAGCGATATCGACGACGCCTTCCTTCATGCCCCACCAGATCGCGTCATTCGTCCAGGTGCCGTTCTTGACCTGATCGACCACATAGGTGTACACCGTGCCCCAGTTCCAGAGAGAGGACGTCAGAACGTAATCGGGCGCATAGGAGCTGGAATCGGAGTGCTGGCCGCAGGCATAGACCTGATGCTTTGCAGCAGTCTGGGAGACAGAGGGAGAGTTCTCATAGCCGAACAGCGCATCGGCGCCGTTCGCGATCAGGGTCTCGGCCGCTTCGCTTGCCAGCGCGGGATCGTACCAGGAGCTGATCCAGACGACCTGCACGACAGCATCGGGATTGACGGCCTTCGCGCCCAGCGCAAAGGCGTTGATGTTGCGGATGACCTCTGCAATGGGGTAAGGCGCGACATAGCCCAGAATGTTGCTCTTTGTCACAGCGCCGCACGCCATACCGCAGAGATATGCGCCCTCATAGTTGCGGCCGAAGTAGTTGCCCATGTTATCCTCGGTCATGTAGCCCGAGCAGTGCATGAAGATGGTATCCGGATTTTTCGTTGCGACGTCCGCGCAGTCGTTCATATAGCCGAAGGAACAGGCAAAAACGATATCGCAGCCCTCTTTTGCGAAGTTGTTCATGTAGGTCCAGCCATCGCTTTCCGGAACATTGTCGGCAAACGTCGTCTCGACGCCGGGCATGGCGGCAACAGCCTGCTGGCCAAGCTCATGGCTCGTGATCCAGCCGCCGTCACCAACGGGAGAATCATAGAGGAACGCGACCTTCAGCGTTTCATCCGTCTGGCTCTGCGTGTCATTCGTCCCGCTCTGCGTTTCGTTCGTCTCGTTGGAAGAGGTGTCCTTCTCCGCAGAGGCGCTGCATGCTGCAAGGCTCAATACCATTACGAGAGCCAGGAGTACTGCAAGAATTTTTTTCATGTTCATTCTCCTTCGTTTTTTATGTCATGCCGTTTCCGGTCATGCACTGGTTACTGCCTGCTCTTCTGCGGTGCGCTCGCGCATATGGAGCGCGCCGATAAAGCAGATCTGTGTACAGAAGCTGCAGCCGATACATCTGGACGGATCGAATACGGGATGACGCTCCTGATCCAGAGACACCGCCTGCGCCGGGCAGCACTGGCAGTTGCCGCAGGAGGCGCACAGGGACGTATCGACCGCCGGGATCCGCTTCTTTTCGGACAGCTTATCAAACGCTGTGATGACATCGGGAAGCGCGACACCGCGCAGCGCTTCGATGCTTTTAAGGCCCCGGCTTTCCATCAGATGCCCGATGCCGCTGTACAGCTCATGCAGCGCCTGCCTGTATCCGTACCGCATGGGCATGGAGCAGAACTGCACAAACTCCGCGCCGACGGCGAGGTAATCCGCAGCGTCGTTATAGGAGGTGACGCCGCCGCTGGCGCTGATCGGGACGCCCTGTCCGGTGGCCTTCGCCACGGAGAAGATATTGGTGGTAAAGATCCGCTTTCCGCCCATACCCATGATCACGCCGTCTTCCCAGGTCTTTTTTCCGCGATCCTGGAACACGAGATTCGGCAGCGTATCGCCGATGGTGACTGCGGCCTTCGCGCCGGGGAATGCTTCGGCTACCTCACGTACCGCGCGGATAAACGGCGAGATGGATGGCACCGAGGCCGTGAGCTTGAAGAGCTTGATGACATTGGGATCGCCGCACTCCAGGATCCAGCGGGCGACCTTCGTCACCTGTCCGATATCCTGATTGAGGGCAAGCGCATCCACGCCGTCCGTTCCGGGACAGGACAGGCTGTACTCGATGCCCATTGCACCGGCCTGCTCCAGCATTTTTGTGTTATACTGCCATCTGCGCCTGTTTTCTTCGTCATCCGGCGTCATTTCCGTTCCCGTGGAGGCCATCGTCAGGCGATCGGGAAATTCTTTCCGCAGGCGGGCAACATCCCCGCACAGCTGCTCGAGCGTGCGTGCGGAGACGCTGTCGCAGTTCGCGTAGCTCAGGGCGTCGGCGCAGTACATGTATTCCGCAGGCGTTTTGATCGGGATATCGTGGAAGGCCGTCTTGAGGATCGCGCCGCCCCAGCCGGCCTCATAGGCGGCTTTGACGCGATCATAGCCGTCGGACATGGGAGAGGCGGACAGGATGAACGGATTGGGGACGGGATAGCCGAGAATATCGCATGCCATGGAGACCGGATATTTTTTCAGGCTTGTCAGCGGCGCGCGGGCGCCGTCTTGCGTTTGCGCTTCCAGTCCCAGCGCTGCCAGCAGCTCGTGTCCCGCGCGCTTGCCGGAGGCGACGGCGTCCACGACGGTGGACGGGCCTTCCGCGTATTCGCCGCAGTGCAGGATCCGGCCGCCCGCCTCCGACCGGAAGGACGGACGATTGCCCATGGCAAGGACGATGCAGTCAAAGCCGGATTCTGTCCGGTCAGTGCCGGGGACGGTCTCCACGTTGGCAGGCTTAAAGTCCGCACCCGCTTTGAGCTTCACGGCGTGGGCCGTGACCGACAGGCGTTCACCTTCTCTTCGGATGCACTGCAGCCCCGTGCGCAGGTGGATCTCCGCTTTCGCAGCAAACAGGAAGTCCCGGTCCTCGTTGGTCAGAGGCAGCTCGCAGACGGTCTCCAGACAGAACACATGCAGCTCCCCGCAGCCGTCCCGCAGCGCCTTGCGTATGCAGTCCATGGCAACCGCGCCGCCGCCGATGACTGCCATTTTTTTGCAGGAATACCTGTCAAGGAGGAAGTCTTTCGCGCTCAGCGCAAGCTCTGCGCCGTCGATCCCGCCTGTCACGCAGGTATCCCGGCCGACGGCGACGATCACGCCGTCCGTTTCCTTTTCCAATGCGGCAATATCGATCTCTTCCTGTCCCAGACGGATCTCCACGCCCAGAGACTTTACGAAGCCAATGTCTTTTTCCAGCGCCGCCGGATCAAGGCGCTGCGCATCGATCTGCAGGCAGGCGCCGCCCACGCGGTCGCTCTTTTCATAGATGCAGACATCTACGCCGGCATCGGCCAGCACTGCGGCGGCAGCCAGACCGGAAGGGCCGGAGCCGATCACGGCGGCCTTTTTGCCGCTTGCGGGGCGCGGCTCCACTGCAGGCGCGCCGAGGGCGTCCGCCCGCGCCAGAATGGCGGCCTGCAGCTGCGGGATGCAGACCGGCGCACCGACCGCGTTTTTCGTGCATGCGTTGACGCAGTGCTTTTCCGAACAGACCTCGCCGCAGGCACGGCCAAGCGGGTTCTGCATGCGGATCAGCTTCGCCGCCCGCTGCAGATCCGACGGGCGCATGCCGCGCGCCGCCGCAATAAATTCCGTGGGACAGACGCCTGCCGGACAGGCCTGCATGCAGGGCTTTTCGCGGCAGGTCAGGCAGCGCTCCAGTTCCGTGCGAAGCGCACGGTCGCTCATTTTATAGATCTGAGTCTCCATGTTATCTCCCCTCTCTGTAATATGCTTTTCCCAGCGCTGCGGGGCCGACGGCGGTCTCCAGCGAAAGGCCGCGCTTTCTCGCGCAGATCATGGAAATGCACAGGGCAAGGATCGTGAACACATACGGGAGCATCTGAAGGATATACGGGGAGATCGTTGCTCCCGCGATCTGAATGGCAAGCTGCAGGGCTGTGATGCCGCCGAACAGATACGCGCCATACAGTGCCTTTGCCGGATTCCACTGGGCAAAGATCACGAGCGCGACCGCGATCCAGCCCTTGCCTGCGGTCATCGCGGGCTGCCACAGAGTCGTATAGGCAAGCGAGATATACGCGCCCGCCATGCCGGACATAAAGCCGCCGAAGGCCACCGCGCCGTAGCGGATCCCGTTCACGCTCAGTCCGGCCGCGTCTGCGGCAAAAGGATTGTCGCCCACGGAGCGAAGCGCCATGCCTGCGCGCGTCTTATAGAGGAACAGCATGATCAGAACGGTCATGACGTAGGAAAGGTACACAAGCGCGTCCTGATTGAAGAAGATGCTGCCGATGACCGGAATGTCGCCCAGAAAGCCGAGCTTGAAGGGCTGGAAGCCATTGGCGCTCTGGCCGATATAGGCGTTGCCGATCACGGAGCTGAGGCCGGTCCCAAGGAAGTTCAGGGAAAGCCCGCTGACGACCTGATTGACGCGGAAGGTAACGGTGAGCACAGCGTGAATGAGGCTGAAGAGCATCGCGCAGATGCAGGCGCCCAGCAGGCCGAGCCATGCGCTTCCGGTCGTTGTTGAAATGGAGAACCCGAACATTGCGCCGATCAGCATCATGCCTTCAATGCCGAGGTTCATGTTGCCGCTGCGTTCGGCAACGATCTCGCCCTGCGTGGCCATCAGAATCGGGGTACCGGCACGCACGGCGGCAGTCAGAATACTGATGATCGTATCCATGCTTTACTCCTTTCCCGCCTTTTTTACGACGATCTTATGATCCATAAAGAACTTACTGACAAGGATGCAGACAAGCAGCAGGCCGATGGTGATCTGGACGTTATCGGAAGCCACGCCCATCGTGACCTGCAGGCTCTCCGCGCCGACGAGCAGAATGCCGCCGAGGACCGCGCCGAAAATAATGACGAGCGGATTTGCACCGCAGAGCCATGCGATGATAATGCCGTAGCTGCCGTAGTTATTCGACACATTGCCGGGCTGCAGCTTGTGGTGCAGACCCGCGACCTCGCCGAAGCCAGCCAGCGCGGCAAGCGCGCCCGCGATCACAAATACCAGCAGGATATTGCGCTTGATGGGAATGCCCGCGTATCTGGCACCCTCCATGCTCTCGCCGGTGGCGCGGATCTCAAAGCCGAAGGTCGTCCGTTCCAGCAGATACCATACCACAAACGCTGCAAGGAGCGCGATGAAGAAGCCCGCGTGCAGGCGGCTGCCGAACAGCTGCGGGAGATAGGCCGCGCGGACGAACTTCCGCGTGATGGGGAAGCCCGGACTGGCCGGATCGCGCCACGGGCCATAGATCAGGTAGTTCATCCAGGAGGTCGCGACGTAGTTCAGAAGCAGGCTTGTCAGCGTTTCATTCACGTTGAGCCAGCGCTTCAGCAATCCGACAAGACCGCCCCAAAGGCCGCCGCATACCATGGCGGCCAGGATCATCAGAAGGATCAGCGGAACGGCCGGCAGATCTTCGCAGCTCTGCTCCACAAGGACCGCGCCGAACGCACCCATGAACAGCTGACCTTCGGCGCCGATGTTCCACAGGCGCATCCGAAGACAGACGCAGACGGCCAGCGAGGTCAGGATCAGCGGCGTTGCGCGGACCAGCGCCTCGGAGAAATAGTATCCGCTCTGGAACGCCGAGGTACACATGCCCGCAATGGCTTTGAGCGGATCGACGCCGATACAGAGGAACACCACAGACAGGGCAGCGAAAATAAAGAGGAGAGATGCCGCGATCATCAGCGCATCGGCCGTTCTGGAAAGCTTCGCTCTGGGTTCAAACTGCAGCTTCATGCTCTGCACCTCCCGTCATGATGAGCCCGATCTTTTCTCTGTCAAAATCCTTTTTCTCGAGATTCGCCGCAATGTGCCCGCCGGCCATGACGATGATCCGGTCGGACAGACGCAGGACCTCGTCCAGCTCCTCCGAGATCAGAAGCACGCCAACGCCCCTGTCCCGTTCCTCGCAGAGCTTGCTCTGCACAAATTCGATCGCGCCGACATCCAGCCCGTAGGTAGGGTTCACGGCAAGGATCAGCTTGTGCGGGCGCGTCAGCTCTCTGGCCAGCACGACTTTCTGGACATTGCCGCCGGACAGCTTATTGACGGCCATGTCCGGGCCGGGCGCCGCGATATCAAAAAGCTCGATGAGCTTTCTGGCATTTTCATCGATGGCGGATTGATCGATGGCGCCATGCTTTTTGTATTCGCCTTTCATGTAATCCTTGGAGATCAGATTCTGCGCAATGCTGAAGCCGGGGATCAGGCTCAGGCCAAGGCGCTTTTCCGTGATGCTGCTCACGCCGGAATTAATGATCTCGCGGATGGATTTTCCCTTATGCGATTGGCCGTCCACAAGGATCTCGCCGCTCTGGATCTTCCGCAGGCCTGCGATGGCCTCGGAAAGCTCCGCCTGTCCGTTTCCGGATACGGCGGCAACGCCGAGGATCTCGCCGGACCGGATAGAGAGAGACACGCCTTTGACAGCCTCCAGACCTTTGTCATTGTTGACGTGCAGGTCTTTTACCGTAAGCACTTCCCCGCCGATCCTGTCGTTTGCGGAAACATTGTTCAGATCAACATTTCTGCCGACCATCATCTGCGACAGATCCCGCATGGAGGTCTCTTCTTTTTTTACGGTCCCGATCAGCTGTCCCTTCCGGAAGACCGTGATGTCGTCCGCGATCTCCATGACCTCGTTGAGCTTGTGAGAAATGAAGACGACGGCGCAGCCGGCCGCGGAGACGCGGCGCATCATGCCGAACAGCTCCCGGATCTCGGGCGGCGTCAGCACGGAGGTCGGTTCATCCAGAATGAGCGTCTGCGCGCCGTGGTAAAAGCACTTTGCGATCTCCACACGCTGCTGCTCGCCGACGCTCAGCTGCCACACCTTCGCGTCCATATCCAGCGCAAGGCCGTAGGAATCCGTGATCTTACAGATCTGTTCCTTCAGCTTTTTCCGGTTGACGATGAACGGGATCGGTGAGCCGAGCACGATGTTTTCCAGCACCGTGAGCTCGGGCGACAGGGTGAACTGCTGATAGACCATGGCTATGCTCAGATTCATGGCATCCTTTGGGTTGGAAATGGTAACCCGTTTTCCGTCGATGAGGATCTCCCCAGAGGTCGGCTGGAGCATTCCGGCGAGGATCTTCATCAATGTGGATTTTCCCGCTCCGTTCTCGCCCAGTAAGGCGTGTACCTTCCCTTTTTCCAAGGAGAAGTTCACGCCATCCAGGGCTTTCACGCCCGGGAACTGCTTGCAGATGTTGTTCATTTGGACATATGCTGCCACTGCTGTTTCCCTCCCTTTGTTAAAAATGCATACAAAAAAACGCCCAAACTACCCCTATCCAATGAGAGTAGTTCAGACGCTAAGTGTAGTTCCAGACGCTAAGTGTTTCTGGGAGATCAGACTTATCACTTTTTTCCGCTTCTAGCAGACGGGCTGCCTGCCAATGTCGCGCGTCCGCAGAAAATTCATTTCTGCTTCTTAAGTTTGATTCGATCTTACCATCTCAACCCGCGGTTGTCAATGCGCATCTCGCGCGCGCCGTGAGATTTGGAGGTCTTGCCAATTTCCTAAAAAATTTTTAGGTTAATTCCTTCAAAACGCATAAATCGTGCCGATGCTCAAAGCCGGCAGACCGTCTGTTTGAGAAGGTCTGCCGGTTTTTCATGAAAGTTCCCGTCACTCTGCGTGCTTCTGCGATGCGGAAAGCACCAGAACGCAGACGATGATCATGCCGCGGATGAGGTACTGCATACCGACGGAGAAGTTCGCCGCGCTCATGACGGTCACGACGAGGCACAGGAACATTGCGCCGAACAGGGTACCGACCGGCTCCGCACGGCCGCCCGCGCAGAGCGTGCCGCCGATGACGACGCTGCCGATCGTATCCATCAGGTAGCTGTCGCCCATGCCGAGGAACGCACCGCCGGTGCGTCCGGCGAGGAACATGCCGGAGATCGCCGCGAGGATCGAGCAGATCATATAGGCCAGCGTCTCCACGAGATCCACGTTGATGCCGCCGAGGATTGCGAAGAAGCCGCCGATAAAATAGCCCCAGAAGGAGGCTTTATAGCGCCTCCAGCCGCTGCGGATCATGGCATCCTCGCGGTTGCAGAAGCCGCGCAGGACGGTACTGCAGCGGAGACGACGTTGCCGTTCTCATCAACGGCCTCGGCGCGACGCCGCTCGACGAGCAGTATATCGTCTGCCGCCGCGTCAGTCAGTATCTGGCGCAGAAGAACATCCACGTGCACCGCTATTTTGTCGGCGAGTTTGCGACCGCCATCGAGATGGCCGGTCTCTCGATCTCGCTGCTGAAGCTGGACGACGAGCTGCGCCCGCTCATTGACGCGCCTGCCAACACGCCCTTCTTCAAGGTGCTCTGAGACGGAGGCTGAGAGATATGCAGAAACAGGGATTCATTCAGATTCTGAAAGAGACCAGCCGCATCATGACGCAGGAGCGCGAGCATCTGATCGAACTTGACAGCGTCGTGGGCGACGGCGATCTTGGACTTACCATGAGCGACGGCTTCCTTGCCGCGTATCAGGCTGCCGCCGCATGCACGGACGACGACTGTGGAAAGGTCCTCTATGCAGCCGGAAAGGCCATGTCGACCGCCGTTCCGTCCACGATGGGGACGCTGATGGCCTCCGGCCTGATGGCTGCGGGCAAGCAGCTCCGCGGCAAGCCGGAGGAGGACGTTATTCCGACGCTCGCGGCCTTCTGCAGCGCATACCTTGACGGCGTGATGGCACGCGGCAAGGCGCAGCGCGGCGAAAAGACCTTCGTAGACGGACTTGCGCCCGCCGTCGACGTGCTGTGCGCCGCCGTGGAAGCGGATGCCCCCGCGGATGTGCTTGCGCGCGCGAAGGACGCCGCATGGAAGGGCTATGAGGATACCGAAACCATGCTGGCCATCCATGGCCGTGCGGCCACGCGCGGCGAGGCCTCCCGCACGCTCCGCGACCCGGGTGCCTATGTGGCGTATCTGCTCGTCAGCGCCCTGCCCGCCGCACTCAGTTGATCCCGTTTCCCCGGACATAAAAAAGGAGAACCGCTTTTGGCGGTTCTCCTTTTATTATTATAGTGTCGATTGACAAAGGCGAAGAGATTCCGTATAATGGTAATAGAATGGTGAAAAGATCCGATCTGAAAACTCCGTAAAATCGCAGGATTTCACGGAGTTTTTTCGCAAAAGGGAGGAAGCTGCATGGACCGGAACGCACGGGGTACGGGAAAAATGACGGATGCGGAGCTTTCGCGGAAGCTGGGGCACTATCAGAGGCTGGCGTCCCGCTGTCTGGCGGTGGGGCTGATCGGCGTGATTGGCGGGATCGTCTCGTTTTTCGCGGTGCGGGACCCTGCGCTGCGGGCGATCCTTGTGGCGGTGCTGTTTTTCGGTGGGATCTGCTGCGCGATCTTTCTCGGCGGCGGCGCGCGGAAGAAATTAAAGCTGCTGCTGCAGGCGCAGATAGGCGATTTTTTCCAGTCGGAGCTGGAACGGACCTTCGGCCCGATGCTGGATGATGCGGAACTGCGCATCGACAAGACGTTTTTGCAGTCGCTTCCGCTGCTGGAGGGCCGGTGGGAGGAATGCTTTGTCGAGGATAATTACACGGCACGCTATCGGGGACTTCCCTTCTCCGCCGCCAATGTGCGGCTGGATCACACGTACAGGAGGGGCAACCCGCGCGAGGGGTATGAGACCTGCAGCGACACGGTCTTCCGGGGGCTCGTCCTCCGCTGCAAAACGCGGATACCGGCACCGTCCCCCATCCGCGGCAGCGCGCGGACAGAATCCGATAGCAGCGGCGTGAAGACCGGCAATGCGGCCTTTGACCGGCGCTTCCGCGTCACGGCGGAGCCGGAGCAGGACGCACGCTGCCTGCTGACGCCGGAGTTCCTGTAGCTGATCGGAACCCTTGAACGCGATGCGGCGGGAAAATTGCTGGGTTTCCTGTGGGATGGCGAGGTCTTCTCGCTGGCCATGGAAACGAATTACGCCTTTGCCTCGATCGCAAGCCATGTCGATCTGCGCGACCTTGACGCGGCGCGCCGGAGCTACCGGAACTCGCTGCAGGCCATGGCAGAGCTTCTGGATCTGCTGCTGACGGATACGGCGCTCTTTGCCGGGCAGGATCAATAAGCTGCATGAAAAATCCCACACGCTTTATGCGTGTGGGATTTTGATTTAGAGCTGACAGGCGTACCACTCCTCGCCGGTCTTTTCAAAGCCGGCGGAGCGGAACATGGTCTGGCTCTGGGTATTGAAGGAATAGATATTCGCGATGACGCGCGGCATGCCCTTTTCCTTTGCGAGTTTCAGCATTTCCGCGACGCAGCGGCGGCCGATATGGTGGTTCTGGTATTCCTTGCAGACGACGATGGCGATCTCCGCGTTCTTCCGCAGGGAAACGTCCCCGACAAGAACACCGTTGTATTCGATATAATAGCAGTCGCCGTTTGCACAGAGGTAATCGTACATGCGGTGCAGCAGCTCCGCGTCGTAAGGCGTATCGCGGTTATCCACCTGTCTGCACACGTCCGGATCCTGATACCACGGAAGCGAAGCGGCGTCATTTCTGTAATACGGGATCAGGCGAAGCTCCCGGTCTATGATGCGTTCTGTCATATTTTCGGTCTCCTTTCCGCAGGTTCCGGCAGAGCTTGTTCAAAGTGCCGTCCCCTTTTTTGGGACGAAGAAATGCTCCATATTGACCCGCTCCAGCTCCAGAAGCTTTACCTTGCGTGCGATCCCGCCGCCGTAACCGGTCAGGCTGCCGTTTGTACCCACGACGCGGTGACACGGAATGATGAGCGAGATGGGGTTGTGCCCGACCGCGCCGCCGACGGCCTGCGCGGACATCCGCTCTTTTCCCTGCTGCCGGGCAATTTCGGCGGCGATCTCGCCGTAGGTCATGGTATGGCCGTACGGGATCGTTAACATAATATCGCAAACCTGTTTCCGGAACGGCGTGGAATCGTAGCGGAGGGGCGGCGTGAAGTCCGGTTCACGGCCGGAAAAGTAGAGATCAAGCCAGCGCTTTGCGTCCTTGAACAGCGGGTGCTCCCTCTGCTCTGTTTGTTCCGGCAGGATATTGCCGAAATACCGCTGTTTGTTGAACCACAGGCCGATGATCGCTTCACCGTCACAGGCGAGCGTGATCGTGCCGAGGGGGGCTTCATATTCGGTGGTACAGACCATATCAGGCGCTCCTTTTGTCGTACATATATATCAGACTTTTCCATCCTTCTTTTTGGGGCGGTAGTCCTTCATTTCCGGGATGGCGCCGCCGGAGACAGCCCAGAGGTAGAGGCTCGCCACGCTGCAGTATGGGCTGAAGCGGCGGCGGTAGGTCTCGAAGCGGTCGCGGGTGATCTCGCGGTGGTGATAGACCATGCGCAGGCCGCGCTGGATGGCAAGATCATCGTAGCTGAAAACATCGGGGCGCTGCATGCAGAACAGCAATATCATCTCTGCCGTCCAGACGCCGATGCCCTTCAGGCTGCTCAGCGCACGGATGGCGTCTTCATCACGCATGTGTTCTACGGCGTCCAGATCAAACGCGCCGGTATGGACCTTTTCGGCAAAGTCCGTGATATATTCCGCCTTGCGGAAGGTCATGCCGAGCGACTGAAGCTTTTGGACGCCAGCGGACAGGATCGTTTCGGCGTTCACTGTGCCAATCGCGTCCTGGCACCGGGCCCAGATGGTCGCCTGCGCCTTGGTTGAGATCTGCTGGCCGATGATGTGATGGACGACGGACGAAAAGAGGTCCGGATCCACGGCGCGGTCGATATGGCCGACGCGGTCAATGACGCTGCAGAGCCGCTTGTCCTTTCTGCGCAGATAGGAAAGCTCGGTCTCTCCGTAGGCAAAATACATGTTCGCCGCCCCCTCGTGTTTCATTTCTTCAATTATACCGGTTGTTTCGCCGCATGGCAATTCCAATTATCTCAGAAACTCATTTCTTCCAGTGCTTCAGCTGGGGGACGACGGCTTCCATGTGGGCGCGGACCTGCTCTTTGGGCCAGGAGTCGCTCGACATGTGCTCCACGCAGAAGTCGATCAGCTGCTCCGGGCTTGTATATTTGAAGGTGCCGTCTGTGTAGCACCATTTGCAGTAATCCTCGTTGAATGCGCCGTCCGGCTCTTTGCTGGTGGTCGCGTCCTCGAGCGGCATGCCGCAGCACTGGCAGATCAGCTGCCGCGGCGAACCGAGAAGCGTATTGATCGATACGTCGTAAAGCTCAGACAGGAGCTTGAGTGTTTCCGTGTTCGGGGTGGTCTCGCCGGTCTCCCAGCGCGAGACGGCCTGCCGGGTGACGAAGACCTTCTCGGCGAGCTGCTCCTGCGAAAGGCCCTTCTCGGTTCTGAGCTGCAGTAATACGTCCCTGGTATCCATGTTGTTCTCTCCTTTTTTCCATGTGAAACCACTTTAACACGAAAGCTGCCGGGATACAAGCAACGGGCAGTTGCTTTCTATAAAATTCCTGCCGCGTCAGGTCCTCCCTATTGACAATCCGCGGGCTTCGTTGTATAATGCACGATATGCATTATATGATGCGTAACAGACGTTCTATTTCTTCACGAAAGGATGCGGCTTGATGGCTCCGAAGAACAAGTTCACGAAGGAAGAAATGGTGGAGGCCGCGCTGCGGGTCGTGCGGGCAAACGGCATTGACGCGCTGACGGCGAAGACGATGGCGGACGCGCTCGGCACGTCCACGCAGCCGATCTTCACGGCCTTCGGTTCCATGGACGGTATCAAGAAAGAGGTCTATGCCGCCGCGATCCGGGTCTACGACCGCTACACGGAAGCAGGGCTGCGGGAGAAGATTCCCTTCTTCGGCGTCGGGATGCAGTACATCCGGTTCGCGCGGGAGGAGCCGGAGCTTTACCGGCTGCTGTTTCTGACGCGAGCACAGGACAAGAGCTTCAGCGCGATGCGGTCGATGCAGCATCTGCAGGCGCTCGTGCGGCCGACGCTGATGGACATTTACAGGATCACGGAGCAGGAAGCGGATCTTTATTTCTGTGACCTGTGGTTCGTGGTGCACAGTCTGTCCACACTGATCGTGACCGGCGACTGCCCGTATTCCGACCGGGAGATCGGGCAGATCCTGACGGGCGTCAGCATCAGCATCTGCAGGTCCATCAAGGAGCTCCCCGGCTTTGCAGACGGCAGCTTTGACCGCGACGCGGCGTTCCGCGCGCTGATCGGGAAATAGACGGAGGTGCATGCGATGACAGAAAAAACGTCTGTGAAGACGAATTGGCTCTGCTGCCCAAAATGCGGCGGCAAGACGCGGACGCAGATCCGGCCGCACACGGTATTGGAGGACTTTCCCCTGTTCTGCCCGAAATGCAGATACGCCAGTGTGATCCGGTTCCGGGACGGAAAAATTGAAGAAAGCAGCATGCCAGACGCTTAAGACGCAGTGCAGACCGGAAAACGGTTTGTACTGCGTCTGATTTTATAAAGGAGGACTGGCGGCCATGAAAGGATTTCTGAAAAAGCATCCCGCGCTGGCGGATGCGTGTGACACGGTATTAGCGCTGCTGTCCGGCAGCTTTGCGCTGGTGGCGGTGGGATTCATCTGGCTCCGGGAGCGGATCGGCAAAAATACAGAGACAGACCGCAGATGAAGCTGCTGGAAGAGATCGGCTCCCCCATGATCCCAGAGGAGACCTACGCGAAAATTGTAAATGGAACTGTTTGAATTTGAGGAACTGCATATGAAGCATATTGTGATTTATGTACATGGAAAGGGCGGCTCAGCGGAGGAGGCCGCGCATTACGGGCCGCTGTTCCCGGACTGTGAAGTGATCGGGTTTGACTATCACGCGGCAAGCCCTTGGGAAGCGAAGGCGGAATTTCCGCCGTTTTTTACGGAACAATGGAAGCGCTGCGACCGTCTGACACTGGTGGCCAACAGCATCGGCGCGTTCTTCTCCATGTCCTCACTGGATGAGACGCCGGTCGACCGGGCGTATTTCATCTCCCCTGTCGTGGACATGGAGAAGCTGATCGGACGGATGATGAGCTGGGCGAACGTGACGGAGCAGGAGCTGAAAGAAAAGAAGGAGATCCCGACGGCGTTCGGCGAGACGCTGTCGTGGGAATATCTCTGCTATGTGCGGGCGCACCCGCTCGCGTGGCGCGTGCCGACGCGCATTTTATACGGCGAACACGACGATCTGACCGATCCGGAGACCATTTCGGCCTTTGCGCGGAACACCGGTGCGGCGCTTACCGTCATGCCGGGCGGCGAGCACTGGTTCCACACGGCCGAGCAGATGCGGTTTTTAGACCGCTGGATCACGACGTAAGGAGGAAATTCAGGTGAACGAAGCTGAATTGATAAAAGTATGGGAGCAAGAGCAGAGCATTGCGCACATCCACGGGTGGGATTTTTCGCACCTTGCGGGACGGTACACGGAGGAGACGGATCTGCCGTGGGATTATCAGGACATCATTCTGGACGATCTGACGCCAGATATGAAGCTGCTGGACGTTGACACGGGCGGCGGCGAATTTCTGCTGTCGCTCCATCATCCATATGCAAACACGAGCGCGGCGGAGAGCTATCCGCCGAACGTGCAGCTGTGCAGGGAGACCCTTCTGCCGCTCGGGATCGATTTTCGCGCGGGAGACGGGCTGGATGCTCTGCCGTTTGCGGATGCATCCTTTGACCGGATCATCAACCGCCACGGAGATTTTAACGTGCAGGACATCCAGCGCATGCTGAAAGACGGCGGACGCTTCATCACGGAGCAGGTCGGCGCGGAAAACGACCGGGAGCTGGTGGAGCTGCTGCTGGGCCAGACGCCGCTTCCCTTCCCGGAGCAGTATCTTGAAGTCGCGCGCAGGAAGTTCTGTGACGCGGGCTTTACCATTCTGGACGCGCAGGAATGCTGGCGGCCGATCCGGTTCTATGACGTCGGCGCGCTTGTCTGGTTTGCACGCATTATTGAATGGGAGTTCCCGGGCTTCAGCGTGGAGCGGTGCAGGGATCGCCTGCTGCGCGCGCAGGAACTGCTGGAACGGAACGGCTGCATTGAGGGCCGGATCCACCGGTTTATGCTGGTATGCGAAAAAAGATAACAGATAAAAGCGAGGTATTTCAAAATGAAAAAACAAATTGTTATGAACCATAAAAGCAAACACGCGCTGCTTCTGGCCGCGCTGGCCGGCGCAATGCTGCTGGCGCTGACGGCCTGCAGCAGGCAGCAGGCGCCGGACGCTTCCCTGCCCGCGGCGGACGTTCCGCCCGCGGTACAGGCGCAGCCGGAAGCGGAAGCGCCGCAGGCAGCGGAACCGGAACTGTCTGAACCTGCGGTACCCGCAGAACCGGCAGAGCCGGAGGCACCGGCGCGCACGGTCTCGTATGCCATGCTGCTGGACGGCACGGAGACGACGGTCTATCCGGAGGTCAGCGACGCGGAGATCATTTTCTGGGACAGCGCCGCAGGCGGGCAGATCGCCGCAGTTGCGAAGTTCGCGCAGGCGATGCCCGGCGCGGCGGACGCGCTGCAGAGCTGCGACTTTACCGACCTTGACGGCGACGGGAACAGCGAGCTGAGCGCGAGCTTCACGTTCGCGGACGGCTCATCCGCGAGCCTTCTTTGGTTCTACACGGACGGCGGGTTTGTGTACAACGAGGAATTTTCCATCCTGCCCGGCGAAGCGCCTGCCGGAGGCGAATCGGGCAAGGAACGTCGAGAAACCGGCCGCGGGAAACGGTAGAATAGCGTCTGTAAGGAGTTGAGACGTGTGAAGGAACAAATTCTGGCCGTCCAGCGGATGCAGGACTACATTGAAAAGAATAAAGCGGAGGAGATCAGCCTGTCCGATCTCGCGCGGGCGTCGCTGTTTTCCCCGTGGTATGCCTACCGGCTGTTCCGGGACTGTCTGGGGCTGACACCGGCGGAATATGTCCGCAAATACCGGCTCACGCAGGCAGCCCGGGCGCTTCGGGACGGCTCCGTCAAGGTCATTGACGCAACCTATGACGCCGGGTTTTCCAACGTGGATACGTTCACGCGGGCGTTTTACCGGGAGTTCGGGCTGAATCCCTGCGACTACCGGAGGCATCCGGTCCCGGTCACGTTCTTCATTCCTTACGGTGCAAAATACCGTGAACTGAGAAAGGAGTCGATCGACGTGACCAATGTACAACCCATTTTCATACAGGTCATCCGCAAGCCGGAGCGCCTGTGCATCATCAAGCACGGCAGACGCGCAGAGGATTATTTCCCGTACTGCGAGGAGGTCAGCTGCGATGTGTGGGGCCTGCTCATGAGCATGCAGTCTCTCTGCGGCGAGCCTGTTTCCATGTGGCTGCCGGAGAAGTATAAAAAGCCGGATACCTCCACCTACGTGCAGGGTGTGGAGGTCGGACTGGACTATATGGGGATCATCCCGGAGGGGTTTGACGTCATTCACCTGCCGGAGGCGGACTATCTGCGGTTTCAGGGGCCGCGCTTCCGCGAAGAGGATTACTGCGAGGCCATCCGCACCGTGCAGGCGTCCATGGACAGCTATGACCCGTCCGGCATCGGATACCGCTGGGACGACGAAAACCCGCGCATCCAGCTCGAGCCCCGCGGCGAACGCGGGTATATCGAGCTGCGCGCTGTCAGGAGGATCGCGGAATGAAGGAAGCGATCTTCGTGCAGGGGCTGACCAAGGCCTACGGCGGAAAGACCGTGGTCGATCATCTGGATCTTTCCGTAAAGAGCGGCACGGTGTTCGGGCTGCTCGGTGCAAACGGCGCGGGCAAGAGCACGACGATAGAGTGTATGCTCGGCACGAAGCAGGCTGACAGCGGAACGGTGCGCCTGCTGGGGCAGGATCCGAAGAAAAAGCGCCGCATGCTTTTTGAGAACGTCGGCGTACAGTTTCAGGAGGGCGATTATCACAAGGAGATCAGGGTCTCCGAGCTTTGTGAGGAAACGGCAAGTCTTTACCGCAGCCCTGCCGATTGGCATAAGCTGTGTGAACAGTTCGACATTGATGACAAAGTAAACGTTGCAGTGAAAAGTCTTTCGGGCGGCGAACGGTTTGAGGATGCATATCTGCAGCTTTCAAGCGAGGAGGCGGACGCATGAGACGTTTTTTTATTTTTCTGAAAACGGAGCTGAAGCTCAGCGTGCGGGATATGAACATGGTGATCTTCGCTGTTATCATGCCGCTTGTGATCTTTATGATCCTTGGCATCATTTACGGCACAAAGTCCGCCTATGACGGCGCGGGCTATACATTTCTGGAGCAGACCTTTGGGGCAGCCGGTGCGATCGCCATCTGCGCGGGCGGCCTGATGGGACTGCCGCAGGCGGTATCCGGCCTGCGGGAACTGAAGATCCTCAAGCGCTTCCGCGTGACCCCGGCCGGCCCGGGATTCATTCTGGGGGTCGAGCTATCCATGTATATCGTCTACTGTATCGTGTCGCTGGCAACGCTGGCCGCGGCGGCGCTTTTATGTGGTGTGCGGCTGCGCGGCTCGCTTCCCGCTTTTCTTGGGAGCTGGGCGCTCACCATGCTCTCGACATTGTCCATCGGCATGCTGGTGGGCGGTGTTGCGAAGGACAGCAGGCAGGCCAGCGTCATTGCGTCGATCCTCTGTTTCCCGATGCTGATCTTTTCCGGCACGACGCTGCCGGTCGAGGTCATGCCGAAGGCGATGCAGAAGATCGTCGGCTTCTTTCCGCTGACGCAGGGCATCACGATGATGAAGCACGCGTTTCTGGGAATCAGAACAGGAACTGTTCTGCTGCCGGTCTGCGTGATGGTCGGCGTGACGGTGGTTTGCAGCGGGCTTGCCATCCGGTTTTTCCGCTGGGAATAACGCGCTTCCCTGCCCCGTGCATCGTTCGGTGCACGGGCAATCGCGCGTATTTTTTTACTTGACAAATCCTTCCGGCTTGTGTAGAATAACGGTTGTTATCGATAACAATAGTTATTTCAGAGGTGAGGCTATGCCTGCAGTCAGAAAAGTATCCAGAGAAGCCATCGTCGATGCGGCGGTGGAGGTTTTGCGGGAGGGCGGCGCAGCCGCCATCAACGCCCGCAGCGTGGCAAAACGGCTGGGCTGCTCGACGCAGCCGATCTATCTGTCGTTTCAGAGCATGGACGAACTGAAAGCGGCCATGACGCAGCGGGCCATCGCGCTGCACACGCAGCACGTGCGGGAATCCCTCCGCATCCGGGAAAGCGGCGGCAGCTGCTACAGCCGCTACAGCCGGTACAGCAGCTACGGCGTGGGCTTTGTCAAATTCGCGGCGCAGGAAAAGCATCTGTTCCGGTGGCTGTATCTGGACGGCGGGCAGTCTGGCCCGTATCAGGACGACGTGCTGCTGCCGGAGATCCTTGCGGTGATCGCGGAGGAATACGGCTACCCGGAATCGATTGCAAAAAAGCTCCATCAGGACATGACCTATTATTCCTACGGGCTGGCGATCCTGGCGAACACCGGTCATCTGCAGCTGACGGACGAAGAGCTGCTGGCAGCCTTCCGCCGGGAACTTACGGCGCTGGCCGCCTGTTACGGCGTATCCCCTGTTCCGGTACAGCTCCGGAAGCAGGATGAAGAAAGAAGAGACATACAGTGAAAGAAATCGAAGTAAAAACAAAGCGGCTGACGCTGCGGCCGATGACGGACGCGGAAATTGAGGCGCTGATCGCGCGCACGGAGTCCGAGGAGCTACGCGTCGCCTACGGCGAAATGCTGGACGGGTGCAGGCGCGATCCGGAAAACCGGGTCTGGTATGCGCCGTGGCGCATGGCGCTGAAGGGAGAATCCGACTGCATCGGCGATCTTGACTTCAAGGGGCCTGCCAAGGCGCACGCTGTGGAGATCGGCTACGGCATTCTGCCGGAATATGAGGGAAACGGCTACACCACGGAAGCGGTGCAGGCGATGGCCAAATGGGCATTTGCACAGAAAGATGTGGTGTTCGTGGAGGCGGAGACCGATCCAGAAAACAAGGCCTCCCAGCGGGTGCTGGAAAAGTGCGGGTTCACGCCGGACGGAACGATGGGTCTGGAAGGACCGCGGTTCGTGCTGGAAAGCCCGCTCACCAACTGGCAGCCCATTTACATGCTGCTCGGCATGAGCATTGGCATGTCGTTCGGGCAGCTGCGCGGACAGATGGCGCTTGGCATGGCCGTCGGTCTGGGCCTTGGCTCGCTCGTCGGCATCCTGCTCAGCCAGTCCGAGAAGCAGAAGCGCGAAGCGCTCCGGGCGGAGCGAAAAAAATGACCATATTTTTCTTTGGAACCTATTGACAAGTGCAATTGGTATGCGTATAACCTAAAACGTTCGATGCAAAACGTATATTTCAAAACGCTCGTTTTATAAAACAGGGAGAATCCATATGCCGCCGAAGCCGAAGTTCACAAAAGAAGAGATCGTACAGACCGCGCTGGCGGTCGTATCCGAAAAGGGCATCGAGGCGCTGACCGCGAAAGAGCTGGGCGCCGCGCTGGGCAGCTCTGCCCGGCCGATCTTCACGGTGTTCAGCAGCATGAAGGAGGTACAGGACGCGGTGCGCGAGGCCGCGATGCACCGATTTGAGCATTTTGCGGAGCAGTTCGCCGAGCAGAAGCAGCCGGATATGCCGCTTTTCAAGCAGGTAGGCATGCAGATGGTGCTGTTCGGCGCGAAGGAGCCGAAGCTGTATCAGCTGCTGTTCATGCAGGAAAACCGGAACGCCGTCTCGTTCGACGATGTGTTCGGCGCGCTTGGCCCCACGGCGGAGACCTGCATCGGGCTGATCCGGGAGGAACACGGCATGAGCGAGGCGGACGCACGGCTTCTGTTTGAAAATGTGTGGATCTACACGTTCGGCGTCGGCGCGCTGTGCGCGACGCGGGTATGCCGGTTCTCCGAGGAAAGGCTCGGCCAGATGCTCTCCACCCAGTTTCAGGCTATCATGCTGCTCGTCAAACACAGACAGGAGGAAAAAGGATGAGCTTTTTACAAACGCAATGGATCCTGTGTCCGGTGTGCCGCGGAAAGACCCGGACGCAGGTCCGGACGGATACCGTTCTTGAAAACTTTCCGCTGTTCTGTCCGAAGTGCAAACGGACATTTCTGATCTCGATGCGGAACTGCAAAACCGAATATGACTGTCAGCCAGACGCTAAGACGCAGAGCCGAATCTGAGAAACGTGATCAGATTCGCTCTGCGTCTTTTTTATCACACAGGAGGAGAAAACAATGGAATTAGCTGCAAAACTACTGACTACGGCGGGCATTCTGATGCTGCTGGCGGGGGTGCTGTTCGGCATCACGCAGCAGTGGCTGTATGCGGCGCTGATCTGGATCGGGGCGTTCGGCTGTCTGGCGGGCGCGGTGAACTTCCGGAACTGGAAGAAGATCGTGCAGGACAGCGAAAACATGAAATAAATCAAGGAGAGATAAGATGAAATCGTTACAGACCATTCAGAAGCTTTCCCGGCTTGGGAAGGTACTCAGCAAGATCGCGTTTATTTTCTCCGTGATCGGCTTTTTCGGCTGCATCGCGGGGCTTGTCAGCCTGCAGTTCGGCAATGGAATGCCTTTTAAGCTCGGCGGCGTGACGCTGCACGGGATGATCTCCGGCGAGTTGGGCGGGGATCTCAAAACCGCATCCGCGGCGCTTGGCGGCTGGCTGATCGTCTGTGCGGGTGAGGCGGTACTGGCCAGATTTGCGGAGGGGTATTTCAAAAACGAACAGACCGCCGGGACGCCCTTCACGCCGGGCGGTGCGAAGGAGCTGCTGCGGCTCGGCATTCTGACGATCGTCATCCCGACGGGCTGCGCGGTGCTTGGGAGCATTGCGGAAGGCGTCATCGCCGGGTTCCTACAGGTCGAAACGGCTGCGGCGCTGGATCTGTATTTTGATAATGACGCGAGCATTGTACTGGGGATCATGTTCCTCCTCGTTTCCCTGCTCTGCCGCTATGGCGCGGAATTACAGGCAGAAAAAACGATCTGACGATATCAAAAACAGGACGCACCCCATGCGGGTGCGTCCTGCTCTGCTTATCAAAAGCCCATATCTTGCAAAGCAGTACGAAACAAGCGCCATCCATGTAGGGGACGATGCCCACATCGTCCCACTGCAGCGGTTGCGAATTTGCCGCAAGCCGTCGTAAAATCGGTCTTTTCTGCCGGGTCGATGTTGGCATCGACCCCTACAGCCAAACCGGAAGTTTTCAGCATAGAATGGACATTGATGATGATTTTTGATAGTCTCAGCAGGACGCACCCACAAAGGGTGCGTCCTGGTTTTGAGGTATGCGAGATAGCGGTGCAGGAGGGCTGCGGATTCGGCTCTGGTGGTGAAGCCGGCCGGATCGATGCGGCCGTTCTTGCCGTTCATCAGGCCTGCGCCGACGGCCCAGCGGACGGCATCAACGGCATAGGCCGAGACGCTTGCCGCGTCGGAGAAGCTGGCGAGGCTGCCGCTTGCTGCCGTCTGCATGCCCTTAAGGGACGCATAGCGGTAGAGGATGGTCACAAACTGCTCTCTGGTGATCGGGGCGTTGGGCTTGAACAGTCCGCCGCCGAAGCCGGTGACGACACCCTTGTACTCTGCCCAGGCGATCGCCTTTTCGTAGTAGCTGCCGCTGGCGACGTCGGTGAAGGAGTTGGCCGGTGCGGTCGGTTCGCCCTCGACACGCCAGAGGATCGTGACGAGCATACCTCTGGTGATGTTGGTCTTCGGCGCGAAGAGCGTCGTGGTCACGCCGTTCATGAGGCCGTTCTCGTAGACATAGCGCACGTCGTCATAGTACCAGTCGGACGTGTAGACATCCGTGAAGGGCATGACGTCGTTCAGGCGGTCGGTCAGCGCGAAGACGCCGAGGCGGCGGCCGGAGAAGATGAGCGTGTACGCGGTCTTGTCATTCGTCGCGGTCAGAACGTCATAGGTGCCGTCGTCGCTTATTGCGTAGGCGCGGAAGTCGGCTGCGTTCTGGGTCTTTTCCGGGGTGTAGGTCAGCGTGACGCTGGCAGTGCCGGAGGTCAGCTCGGTCAGCTCGCGTGTGCCGTCCGTCAGCCAGACGCGCCAGAGATCTGCGTTTTCGAAGGTCGATCTTGCGGCCTTCGGCAGGTTGACGTTGGCCAGCTGCTCGGAGCAGACACGGAACGAAGTGCCGGTCAGCTTTGCAGCCGCGCCGCTGAGTGCGGAAGCGTCCAGCGCAAGCTCTACGCCGTTCATGCGCACGCGCAGGCTCTGCTTCTGCTTGATCAGGCTCTCAAGGATGGACTTGGGAAGCGTGACTTCGCTGGCAGAGATGGCCTTGGACGTCGTGGCGTCGAGGATCAGCTCGCCGCCGTCCTTCAGATCCTCAAGCGCCTTTTTCGCTTCGTCGGCATCGACAGAGGCAGAGGCCTTGCCGCCGCTCACGGTGGGCGTGAGAGAAATCGTGACGGAGCTGCGCTTGCCGGGGACGTCAACAGCGAAGCGGGAAAGGACGGTCGTGGTGAAGGATGCATAGCCGTCCGCATAGCTTGCGGTCAGCGCGGTGCAGGTATCACCGGAGAGGATGCTGGTGCGGACATTGGCTGCCAGCTCGTCGGTCTGCAGGGTATACGGAAGCTTCAGCTGCGCCGTGCCGTTCAGAGTGGTGACGGCTTTGCCGCCGCAGGTCGCGGAGGCGAGGCCTGCGAGGCTGGCGGCGTCCAGCGTGATGGAGCCGAGTGCCGTCTCGATCACGAGCTGGGCGTTCTTGTTTGCAAGGGTGCGGACGTCTGCGCCGGGGAGCGTCAGGCTCACGCCGCTTGCGGCGGACTTCTTCGCGTCGACGATGAGCATGCCGTTATCGGCCAGAATGTCCAGTGCGTCATAGAGCTTGGAAGCATCGACGGACGCGTTCTTGCCGCTGATCGTGGCTTCGACCGTGACGACCGCCTCGGTCGACTTCACATAATCGCGCACGAGCGTGATCGACTGCACGCGCTGGAGCATGCGCATGGCGCTGCAGACATCGTCGGAGGCCATGCTGTCGCAGTCTTCGAGCTGCTCATAGGAGCTCCAGCTCAGGCCGTGGGCAAAGCGGAGGTTCGTGGACTTGTACGCCGTTGCAGCGACCTGCGCGAGGGCGGCGCTATCGGGCTCGGTCTCGATCTTGCCGGTGTTCCAGGTCAGAGCGACCATGGCCGGAACGACCTGCTTGCCTTCCTGGCTCTTGTTGGTGTTGCTCTTGCTGTTGGGGAAGAAGTAGATGTTTGCTTCGAGATCATCGAAGGTGACGCGGTAGGAGGCGTCGTCCGCGGTGACGACGAGCGTATCGCCGGTGCCGAGGGCTTCGCCCGCGAGCAGGCGGTCGATGGTCACGTACTCGGTCGCTGCCATGACGGCCCAGCCCTTCATGCCGACGTACTGATAGCCGGCCGTCGACTTCGTGGCCATGGCTTCAAGGTCGGACAGGGTGTAGGCTGCGAGGGTGGTCTTTTCGCCGGTCTGGCGGTCCTGCATGTAGACCGTGAGGACGGTGGGCAGGACGCTGTAGAGCGCGGTGGCGCGGGTCGGCTCGAGCTGTTCGAGGGAAACGCCGCCGTCCTGTGCAGCATAGTAGAAAATCGCGTTGACGCTGGGGCTCATGGTGTATTCTGCGCGGCCGTCCGCATCCGCGGAGGTACCGCCGCCGCAGCCGCCGCCTGCTGCCGCTCTGAAGTGGTAGACAGGCTCGCCATCGTCATGATACGTGGTGTTCGTCCAGATATAGGTGATATCGTCCTTGTCCTTGTTCTCGCTGTCAAGCTGCTGGTTGCCGAGGTCAATGAAGCAGGTATCGAACTGGTTGCGGAAGAAGTATTCCTCCGGCTGGTTGCAGTAGACATTGACCTTCAGGCCATTGTACCAGCCCGCCATGTAGAGAGACAAGCCCTCGGTCTGGCTGATATAGTCGCCCAGATGGACCTCCTGCAGGTTGACGCACTCGTAGAACGTGCCCTCGGGGAGGCTCGTGACGTTTTCATTGCCCGCAAAGGTCACGGAGGTCAGCTCGCCGCAGTCGGCAAAGACATACTTGCCGAAGCTCTGGACGGTGGCCGGGACGGTCACGACCGTCAGACCGTGGCAGTTGCGAAACGCGCCATTGCCGATGGTGGTCACGTGATCGAGGGGCAGGCTGGTGAGCTTGACGCAGTAGCCGAGCGCGCAGTCTTCGATCGTGGTGACGTTGGATGCATTCAGGGTCTCAAGGGCGGTGCAGTACCAGAACATATAGGGGTAGATCGTGGTGCCCTCGAGCGTCGCGGTCTTGAGCTCTGGGCAGTTCATGAATGCGCCGGTATCGCACTGCGCCGCGGCGGGAACGGTCACGGTCTCGAGCTTGGAGAAGTAGAAGGCATATTTGCCGATCTTCGTGACGTTCGTGAGGTCGATCGATTTGAAGCCTGCGCGTTCAAAGGCGCTTTCGCCGATAGATTTGACGGAAGCTGCAAGCGTGACGTTCGTCAGAGCCTCGCAGCCCCAGAAGGCCTTGGCTGGGATCCCGGTCACGCCGTCTGCGGTGGTCACGGTCTGGAGGTTCTTGCTGCAGTCGAAGATATAGCTGCCGAACTCCACGCCTGCCGGAAGCTCGACGCTCGTGAGGCTGGACTGGCGGAACGCGCCGTCCTCGATCTTCTTAAGAGAAGACGGGAAGGTCACGGACTTGAGCGCGCCGTTCGCCTGATTGCCCGCGATCTGCATGAAGGCGGCTTCGGCGATGATCTGCGTGCCCTCGGGGATGGCGTAGGAAGCGTCGGATTTGCCGACGGGGTAACGGATGAGCTTGGTGCCGTTCTTATTGAACAGGACGCCGTCCTTGACGCTGAAATACGGGTTCGTGTCGCTGACGACGAACTCCTTCAGCTTCTGGCAGCCGCGGAAGACGTTTTCCGTGCCCTTCGTGGGCGCGGCTTCGGGGCCGTCGGCCTTGACGTTGCTCTCGTCGCCGGGATCGGCGGTACCGAGGTCGGTCTCGTTGCCGTCCATGGTGCCGTCCGTCGGGCGCTCGATCTCGACGGACTTGCCGAGGTTCTGGAGCGTGTCGGGGAGCTTGATGGTCTCGACATTTCCGCAGTTATTGAACGCGAAATCGCCGATGGATGCGACTCTGGCCATCCTCCGCATCCGCCGCGAACGCTGTGACGCTCAGACCGGCGAACATGGAGAGGATCATGCTGCAGCCAAGCAGCAGACTTAATACTCGTTTCTTCATAGGCTCCTCCAAAATTTCTGTTTCTTCTTGCTGTGGTTTTGCGTTCCCGCTTGCTTGCGCCCCCTCGTGCGCGACCTCAACCCCTTCTTTTTCACGTTTCGTTGTATTTTACCAGATATAACGAAAAACTCAAAATTCCCATTCTCTATTATCGTATGTTCTTCCGATAATGCAGAACCGCCGTACCTCATCAGCGAATTTTATGCGTCTATTCGTCGATGGTGAATGGTATTCGGAATTTCAGCGATTTATCTAAAAACAGTGCCTGGTTTTTGTCAGGCAGCGCGGCGGCTTTGGCTTGTCAGGCCTGCGGCGGGCGTCTATACTGAATAAAAATGAAGGAAACAGGAAAGGAACACCATGGAAGATCTACTTCTCAGGCAGCTCGAGGCCAGAAAGCAGCGGCGGCCCTATGCCGTCGCGACCATCGTGGAGGCGACAGGCTCCACGCCGCGCACGGAGGGCAAGATGCTCGTCTATGCCGACGGCAGCAGCATCGGCACCATCGGCGGCGGCATTGCGGAGCTGCGCGCAAAAAAAGACGCTGTGGAGGCCATCCGCAGCGGGAAAAACGCGCTGGTGCGCTATGAGGTCGTGCCGCAGGGCGCGCAGGCCGGGATGGTCTGCGGCGGCGCGCTGCAGGTGTTCATCGAGGTCTGGCATGTGAAGCCGCTGCTCGTGATCTGCGGCGGCGGGCACGTGGGCACGTGCGTGCTGCGCGCGGCGAAGCTCACGGGGTTTGAGCTGTGGCTGTTTGATGACAGGCCGGAGAACACGATCGCCGAGGCGGTCGGGCTGGCCGACCGGTTCTTCCCGACGGGGCATGATTTCTATACGGGCGTTTCGGCGCAGGAAATTCCGGCGGGGGCATTCTTTGTGATCTGCGGCCACAGCCACGCGCAGGACGGCGAAGCGCTGCACGCAGCGCTGGAAAAAGACGCGGCCTACGTCGGCATGCTGGGAAGCCGTCGGAAGATCGCGGCGATCTTTGAAAAGCTGCGCGGGCTGGGCGTTCCGCAGGCGAAGCTGGACACGGTCTGCACGCCGATTGGCTTTGATCTCGGCGGCGAAACGCCGGAGGAGCTGGCCATCGCCATTCTGGGGCAGATCCTGCTCGTCAAAAACCGCGGGGTTTCTGCGCTGCGGGCGGAAACGGAGGAAAAAGCATGATCTGGCTGACGGGAGACACGCACGGACATTTTGACCGCGTGGAGGAGTTTTGCCGGGAGCATCACACCACGCCCGACGATATTCTGATCATTCTGGGCGATTCCGGGTTCAATTTCGGCGGCGGCGAACGCGACCGGTTCCTGAAAACGCGCGCGTCGCACTTCCCTGTTACGATCTTCTCCCTGCACGGCAACCGGGAAAACCGGCCGCAGAACATTCCGGGGTATGTGACAAAGGACTTCCGCGGCGGAACGGTCTATTATGAGCCGCAGTTCCCGAATCTTCTGTTCGCGGTGGACGGCGAGGTATATCAGTTCGGCGGCAAAGACTGTCTGGTCGTCGGCGGGGCATATTCCACCGGCAAGGAATACCGGCTGGCGAAGGGCCTGGGCTGGTGGCCGGACGAGCAGCCGTCGGAGCAGGTCAAGCAGCGTGTTGAAGACCTGCTGGCCGCGCGCGGCTGGCAGATGGAGATCATTCTGACGCACACGTGCCCGCTGCGCTATAAGCCGCTCGAGGCGCTCAAGAAGGATCTGGATCAGTCCACCGTCGACAGTACAACGGAGCAGTGGATGGACAGGATCGAAGAACGCCTCTCCTATGCGCACTGGTACTGCGGCCATTTCCACACGGACAAGACCGTCGGCAAGCTGCAGATCCTGTTCCAGACGTTCGTACCGTTCCCGGCGTGAAACAAAAACAAACCGCAGGCCCTGTTATGGGGGTCTGCGGTGAGACTATCGAAAGCATCAATGCCCGTTCTTTGCTGAACGCTTTCGGGTCTGTTCGTAGGGGACGATGCCTACATCGTCCCGGCAGAACAGGCCGTTTTTATGAAAGATTACGGCAAATTCGCAACCTTTCTCGGGCCGATGTGCACCGGCAAGCGGCAGGCC
>ERZ1673752.369-NODE-369-length-79396-cov-13.453385_pt1 | contig 79396 bp, 63 predicted proteins | sample MGYA00580195_ERZ1673752 | MGnify/ENA primary metagenome ERZ1673752 (study PRJEB41218, sample SAMN15661744) | gut metagenome | host: Homo sapiens | place: Canada: London | collected 2015-08-20/2019-03-30 | study: EMG produced TPA metagenomics assembly of...
AAATGCTCCCAATACATTTCAATTTGTCGCTCCGGATGATAAAACGTAAAGTCCGGATGGATGCAGGTTCCATTCGGCAGATACAAGGGACATTCGTATTTATATTCGATCCCCCTTGCAGTAAAAAGATCCGCTAAGATCTTCTCCGACTTCGAACGCACTTTTTCATTTTTATTGGTATAAAGATTTTCACGCATATTGCTAGTGGATTTTGGTTGGAAAGCCCGCCTTTTCCATTGATCCATCCGTTGCCGATTCGTTGGTAGCAAAGGTTGAACAGACCGCTTTCGCATGGGATGTAAAATATCGTAGAGAAGATCTAATTCCCCGGACTGATAGTCTTTTAACAGTCCCTCCAATTGTGGGATCCTTTTGCTAATCAATCGACGCGCTGCCATATCATAACTTTTTTGAGCCAATGTGCGCACCGTTTCGTTTTCATCACTTCCTAAGTAGCGTTTTACCATTTCTTGTTTGCCCGTATTATTCTCATCACTGCGAGTTATCCAATAAAATTGATAGCGATCGTGCGACTTTGAAATGACCAGCCCCCCCTTTATCGATGTACGAGAAAGTGTCGATTCTCTTTTTTCCAGCTCACTCCATGCTTTCTTATACTTCAATAATGTTTTGCGCAAAACGAACTCCAAATAATCCATATTTCCCTTCCTATAGCAATGTTAAAGTTTCATTCCTCACTCCTCATAGGTACAAACGCTCCTTTCCTATTGTCCTCTAGTTTTTGTCTCAAGGCGTCCCAGAATTTAAACTCTGTTGTCATATTTAAAGCCCACTCTGTGCTAGTCATTTCGAGCGATATGTCGGAAGAAGCGTAAACGTAAGGCGTTGTCTTGTCCTTTTTTCCTTGTTAGTCTAGAATAATTCACGAAGGTCAAATAAAGGAGGTAGAAATGGATAAGAAATTACTGGATAAATTTTCGAAGCGCTTTGCCGAAGACAAGCAATCGCAAGGAGTAAAAAATGCCATCGCTTCGGTGGGCTTTGAGAAAGCTTCCTTCAACAATAATGTATTAAGAAAGCACAATTTCGTGTTTTCGGATGAGACCAAACGTGGCGATATCACCAACCAAAAGAGCAGCGGTCGTTGCTGGATGTTCGCATCTTTGAACGTAGCGCGCGTTTCGGTGATGGAAAAACTGAACATGAAGACGTTCGAGTTCTCACAGAACTATACGTTCTTCTGGGACAAGCTTGAAAAAGCTAACTACTTTTTGGAGAACATTCTCCACACGTTGGATGAGGACATTGATTCCCGCCTGATGAAGCATTTGTTGGAAGCGCCGCTGCAGGATGGCGGCCAGTGGGATATGTTCAAGGAAATTTTGAAAAAATACGGTGCGGTGCCCAAGAGCGTCATGCCGGAAACCTTCCATTCCTCGAATTCCCGCATGCTCGATACCATCATGACCACGCGTCTGCGTGAAGATGCTTGCCGCATCCGTCAGCAATACAAAGAAGGCAAAAAAGAGAAAGCGCTTCGTGCCGAAAAGGATGACATGCTCTATGAAATTTATAACATCCTGACTAAGGCCTTGGGCGAAGTACCAACGAAATTCGACTTCTCCTATCGCGATGAAGATGAGAAATTCCATCGCATCGAAGGCATTACTCCCCAGGAATTCTTCAACAAGTACGTTGGTTGGAACATGGACGACAAGATTTCCCTCATCAATGCTCCTACGGCAGACAAGCCCTACGGTAAAGCCTACACCGTCCAGTATCTGGGCACGATCTACGAGGCTGATCCGGTCCGTTACGTCAACGTCCCCATGGAAGACCTTAAAAAGGCAGCCATTCGCTCCATTCAAGACGGTCATCCCGTCTGGTTCGGTTGCGATGTCGGCCAGCGACTGGGTCGCAAGGAAGGCATCATGGATCTGGAAACCTACGACTTTGAAGACACCCTGGGCTTCACCCCGGGCATGACCAAAGCCGAACGCTTGGATTACAGCGAATCCGTCCTTACCCATGCCATGGTTCTTGTCGGTGTCGATCTGGACAAAAAAGGCAACCCGCTGAAATGGAAAGTGGAAAACAGCTGGGGCGATGAAAATGGCGATAAGGGCATCTACTCCATGAGCGATGCTTGGATGAACGAGTTCACCTACCAGGTCATGGTGGATCGCAAATACGTGGATAAGAAGTGGCTCAAGGCCTACGATGGCGAAGTCACCGAACTCAAGCCCTGGGATCCGATCGGATCGTTGGCGAAAAACAACTGAAATATAATATTTACTTCATAAAAAGGGGCTGCCTCAAAATGCCGATTTTCGGCAAGATTTTGGGGCAGCCCCTTCCTTATTTAATAATGCCCGGCGCAGTGGGGTGGCGTAATCGGGCGAGCGTATCACGCCAACAGTCAGCTACGTGGGCGACAGATTATCCGGCAACGGGCAGCTTAGCAAAGCGGCTTTTGCCCCATCTATCGACGGCGCCCCATGTCATTTTCCAGATCGATAAATGGCATGGGGTGCTCGCGCGACCGCTACCCCATGTTATTTTTAAGATAGAGCAATAACATGGGGTGTTTTTCTAAAATTGCTGTGTAAAAACCCATGTTATTTTTGAAATAGCGAAATAACATGGGGCAAATCAGAGCTTTTTTCCTTCAAAACCCCATGTTATTCTGCAAATCAGAAAATAACATGGGGCAATTGCGAAACGACTACCCCATGTTATCTTTAAGATAGAGCAATAACATGGGGTGCTTCGCCAAAATAGCTGTGTTAAGCCCCCATGTTATTTTTGAAATAATGAAATAACATGGGAGAAATCAGAGTTTTTCTCCCTTCAGTGCCCCATGTTATTCTACAAATCAGGAAATAACATGGGGCAATTGCGAAACGGCACCCCATGTTATTTTTAAGATAGAGCAATAACATGGGGCGTAATGAAAGAGCGGCTAACGTAACAACAAACTTTGGATGAACCGTAAGCAAGAGAACCGCGGAATGCGAACATTCGATGGCAAGGGAGATGCTCTGTTACATCCTTTTGAGCATCCCCCTTCTATCTTCGTCTTTTTCCTCACGCATGAAACACTTTGATGAATTCCTGTTCCTGCGCCTGCATTCTCGCGCTAAACTCGCCATAATCTTCGGCATTCGTCGGAATTTTTAAACCATATTTCGTGACCGAGATATCCTCACGCGGCGTGACATTATCTTCATACGTCAAGCCGCGGTTAAGCTTCATGGTCGAAGCATCGTAGCCTTCGGCTTCGGGATAGAGGTAGTAGCCTGTTTTTGCCTCAAAACGAAACATATAGGCAAGCACCTGCAAATAATCACGATTGCCGATTGTATCCATCATCTTATATTTAGCGTCTGCAATGACTCTGGGGTGACAGTTTCGACTGATGAAATCCGGATAAATAATCCCCCGATTGCGATCAAAGAGTCTCTGCGCTCCGATCCCTCTCTTATTCATCGGATGATAGAACACGTCTTTAATGAGCAAATTCACGTATTCCTCCCAGAGCCAAGCGCCGTCAAAGAGAATGCCATAAAGCTGCCTAGTACCGGTTCCAATTTTGTGTTTTTGATGCTGCAAAATCAATAGGCATAACCGTTGTAACGCAAGATATTCACGAAAATATGCATGGCGAACCGCACACTTCTTGTTGAGAGCAATTATTTTTCGCCTGTTGAGCGGTTCATAGCTCGGCGTCGCTTCGATAATAAGCTTCACCTCGTCTTTTACTTTATTAAGAAGCCTCTGTCCGTAAGGCTTCCCTTTGATATACTCGATGGCGTGCCGTACCAGCTCCATCAGGACATTATCGTACGAAAACTCACGATTGCTGTAGGCAACGTTGCCGACAAATGGGGTGTTAAGCAGGATATGACGCGCCACATCAATCGTTCCTCTGACATTGCCGTCATTGTACCGGTAACAACGGTATTTCTTGAATACGCCTTTTCGCATCGCGAGCTTGAGGTAATGCGGAAACAGAAACAACAAAAAATTGAACAGTCGATCCTCGTAATCCGCATCCGCTTTCAAATTCACGATATTCGGAAAGGACAGCACCCTATCTAACAGATAACGGAAAAAATAATCCTCCGCCGCACCACAAAAACGAGATTCGATAATGAGCCGTTCATCGCCGTAGCCGAGAAATCCCATGACATTACCGGAGCGATAAAAAGCATTGATGCTTTGGAGAATCATCTGCTCTGCGGTGATATCCTCCGCTTCCTTAACGGTTTGGGGATAAATAAAGATGCCTTCGCGCTCCAGCTGTTCCAACGTTTTGTCCGAAATTTTTTCGGTCAAATTACCGATGGAAGAAAAATATTCCTTTTTCTGTTGCGCATTATCCTTGATCTTGAGCAGTTTCATCCTCATCACCTCGGATGGCATCCTCATAGCCATAAGCTTTGGCAAAGCGATTCATGATGCTCTCTTCATCGTACATCCCTTGAATGTAATCCTGCAGGAGCGGTTGCAGATAATCGGTCCAAAGTTTATCAAAATCAATGGTTTTCAGCTTCAAGAAATACGAGGCGCCTATTTGATAATTCTCATTCAAATCTTCAACGCCGGCGATCTCGTGATTCAGTGCCGTCATTCTCCGGATGGCTTCTGCCTCTAGTTCCTCATCTTCCAGCTTTGCCAACATCGCCAGATTTTCATCGGCTTTCAGTTCTACGAAGCGGAAACGACGGCGCATGGCAAAATCAAAGCTGTCCACCGAGCGGTCAATATCGTTCATCGTACCGATGATATAGACATTTTCGGGAATGTAAAATTTTTCATCCGGATCCGCATGCAGATTTGCATACTGCGTGACAATTTCTCCGGCCTTTCCGCGATACCCTGGATCGATGGCAAAGAACAGTTCCCCAAATATTTTTGAAATTTCGCCGCGATTGATTTCATCGATGATGAAAATATATTTTTTTAACTCTTCCGGTTTTGTTTGTGCCTTTGCCGCTGTATTCTTCTGCGCTCGGATGGCTTTATAAAGCGGAAAGATGTACGAATAACCCTGCGTGGCAAATGTCTTGCCGAAAAATGCCGTAATATCTTTTATTTTTTCGAATTCCTGTCCGGATTCCAACATCTTTTTAAGGATGTCCAAATTTAAAGTAAGACGGTTCACCGACGGGTTCTCGGAAATATACACATAGATGTGTCGGTCATCCACATCGGTAATGGTGAACACATTGCCGTTAATCGTTTGAAAGGTGTCCACACCAAACTCGACACTGTCGAAAAACGCCTTCATGGCCTCTTGCACCGAAGCCTCGTTTTCCACCACTTCTTCGGATTTTTGAGAATCCTCGTAGTTCTTACGAGCACCGGCAACAAATGCTTTAAAAATACCATCCTGCAATTCAAAGCCCATCGTCCCGTCTTCATTAATCTTGGGCCGCAAGCCTTCCACAAAATCAGAATAGTCATAGCTCGGATGGAATTGGACAAACGCCACCTGCTTTTTCTGCTCCTCCGTCAAAAGCGTATAATCGTCGAAATAGCCGTCACTAATAATATCGGCGGCAATTTCTTTGGCCAAATAGGTTTTTCCGGTGCCGGGCGCTCCTCTCAAAATTAAATTTTTGGATTCCACCAGCATGGACGAATAAGGATTAAGGTAGCCCTTGTTTTCCGGATCAAGTTCTTCCCGAACCGCTGCTTCCTCTTCTGCCGCTTCGCTTTCCTTCTTCTCTTTTTCACGATATGTCAGAATAAACTGATCCCCCGGTTCCCCAAAGCGCTTCAGGCATTCCTGCACGAAATAAAGCGTGGAAAACACATTCCAGCAATAGATAACGAACTGACGCCCGTTGTCGTAACTGTATTTTGAAAATTGCCGATCCGAATTGAAGTGCTTCAGGAATTCTTCAAAGCTTGTATAGATACCTCGAATTACCTCACTCTCCGGGTCATATTTAACGACCGGAAAGTTTTCTTTCTCCTCCACGGATAAGGCGGCTATCTGCTTCTCGAAAACCTGAAAAGCAATACGCGGCAAGGTTTGGTTGGAAATTCTTTGTTCGCTTTTTCGGTAGTCTCTTTTTATTATTTCGCCATTTGCCCTCTTCATATAGGCATCCAACGGTGTATAGTTGTCGCCCAGATGTAAATTATCGATCGTAAAGCGTTCATCCGTCGATTCCATGCTCTCGGCAGTAATCGTTAGCTCAAATTTATCCTGCTTTGTCTCGATGGTAAAACCCCGATGCTTTAGCCAATTGTTGGCATCAATACTGTTAAATGCATCAATGGAGATAGGAAGACCGTTTGCCAAATGGTCCGCCACCGCCACTACGTACTTTGGTGGATACTCTTTTCCATCCTCGGCAACAAGGATATGTTTTGTGCTTCTGTTTTTTTGCGGCACACCGTTTTTATCGATATACTCCAGTGCCTTCTGGATGTCTTCTTTATTAATCTTTGGGATGCTCATGCTGCACCTCCTTCGCATTTTTATTCCCAGGCATCGATACGATGGAAAATTTCATGTACCAGTATGGAGACTCGTTTCATTGCTATTTGGTTCCGGTGGCTAGTATCCGAAAATAGCGATAGTTATTTTCCCCTTTTCTCCCATTCTTCCCTCAATAAACTGTAAATGGCCGCATCCACGATGCCCTGATTACTTCTGTCCGCCTGCCGTAACGTCCCTTCATAGATCAAGCCGCACTTTTTCATCACTTGCCCGGAATGCGGATTGTTCGGATCGTGTTGAGATTCAATGCGATTCGTCCCAACTTCCTGAAATAAAAAGGGAATGATCGCTTGGAAGGCCTCTGTCGTCATTCCCTTGTGCCACCACTTTTTCCCAATCGCATAGCCGATATGGACCGTGTCGGTCCTTTCCTCTTTTCCGACAACCGAAAGAGAGCCGATCCCTTCCTGAAGCTCTTTGAGCTCAATGGCCCATTGGTAAAAAGAAGGATCTGCATAGGATGTCACCCAAGACTGTAAAACCGCCTTGGTTTCTTCCACCGATTTCACTGCTTGCCATGTCAAAAACTTCGTGACTTCTTCGTCGGCATGCCAATTGCGAAACATCGCCTCCGCGTCGTCCATCGTAAAAGGACGTAAGATTAAGCGTCGCGTTTCAATGATTTGTGTGCCTTTGTGGTGCATTGTTTCTCCCCCTGCCCATTTGGTCATTTTTTCTAATTTATTGTAGCGTAGCACGAAAACAACTATTTGTCATAACTCGGTGCTGCGGAGCTGGGAGAGAGAATCCTGTACATAAAAAGTATCAACCAAACAAAGAAAGAAAGGTTAATGCCCATGAAAAAACGTACCCTATGGATGGCGGGTTAACCCGCCATCCATAGGGTTGCATACAGGAAACTCTCTTATGTTTTTGATCTCACATCGTTTACAAAGGTGCCGTTGCCTTGCTCCACGAACTTCTTTCGCAGACTGCGCCGGTTATGGTTGCATCGGCATCATGTCCGTTGTATTTCCCTGAACGCCCATGGTTTTCATAAAGAGCGTCTGCGGATCCGCAATGACCCAGCGATCATCGTCATATTTCACGTCGATATCAAGCGATGTTTCGTCCGTCTTAACGGTGGAAAGATCTAACTTCGAATAGTCCGGCTGACCATTCGGCCCGATAACGCTCATCATTTTAGACGCAAGATCCATCATATTGGGGGCTGTCACCTTATAGGTCAGCGTTCCTTCCGTCTTTCCTTTCTCGATCTCGCCACTCACGTAAGCGGCTTGCACCTTCGCAAAAACCGACTTGTACATATCCACTTGCTTCTTCACGTTGGGATCGTCCATGTTCAAACTTGAACTTTCCTTTTCAGCGCTCTGCTGCTTTTCGCGCATCTCCTTTGGCAGGAACTTTGCCATTTCCTTGGCATCCATCTTGGCAAACGCCTGAAAGAATCCTTCGACAGTTGACTTGGTTTCTTCCGTGGGGGAGGCATTTGCGCCGCACGCCGTCAGAACCAGCAACAAGATACAACCCCATGCCATCCAAATCCGCTTTTTCATAGGCCCTCCTTTTTGCTCACGAGTTCTAGGAGCATCGTCCTACAATAGAGGAATACCCATCTTTTGACATTCTGCAATCGTTTGATCTTATGAACCCGGAGCAAACCGTGGACTACTGATTGGAGTATAATGAAACCGTGCTACCTGAAGGCACGCCCGGCGAGCAAACTGTTCGCGAAGCAGAGCAATTTGATTTTGATACGTCTTGATGAAATTTAGGTATATATCGAAGCAAAGAAAAAGAGGTGCATCATGATGAAGGAAAATAGAGTCAATGTAAAAGCACCTTTCAAGGAGAGATGGGCGGCCTTTAAGGAGGCGTATTATGAGTGGGCAAGGTATAACCCATACAAGGTTTATCCTCTCCCAAACAGAAACGTGATATGGAACAGAATAGAAAAAGAGACTGAAATACCTAAAGATTTTGTAGCGCAAACTACAGTTTTAGCCAAGATAAGGGCAAAAGTTGATTTCATTTATAAAAATGAAATGAAAAGAAGAAAAGCCGTTGTGACAAATACAAAGAAGCGTCTAAGAGGGAATTTGAAGAAAACATTCTTAGATCTGTTCTGATATGGAAATAGAAAAGAGATCGAAAAGCACCCTGAACTACAGGGTGCTTTTTTAGTATCGATTTTGCGAAATTTTATGGTTTTTCTCAATTTGATTTTTGACTCTAAGTTTATAGAGCAGTGGACATAATTTTACCCCTCCTCCAGCCACGATGTTTGTGGCTGAAGAAGGGGCTCTTCATTGCTTATTCTCCATACGGCATTACTTTTTCTGCTGCCGTTTGCTCTCTGTCTTCCGCGTATTCGTATTGCAAGTTACCTTGCCAACGCCGTTTCTTCAGATATTCCGCTAAAGCTTTATCCGTGCAGAACACACGGCAGCCTTTCAAACCGCGTGTTAAGAGGGTACGATAGGTGTTGCGGATGATGTCATCGCCGATCTGATGCGCTTTCTCCGGATCGGTTTTGGATAATTTTTTAAGGCCTTTTATAGATTGGTCTGTAACCACACGCGCAAATAAATCCGTTTGTACTTTTCCATCTTACAGCAGATTGCGGACTTCAAAGCCGAGGAACAGGACAAGCCGTCCGGCGGACGGAGCAGGGAACAGGAAAGATGAAAAGAGCGGTGTGGCTTTCGGGCTGCACCGCTCTTATTTTTTTGCCCTGAATGTCGCAAGCGGAATGTATAAATAAATTGCGACATATCTTCAAGGCCGGTATAATAGAACCAGCGATTAAGGAGGCAGTATGGCTGTTTCATATGAGAAATACAGAAAGCTTCTGAAAGAAAGCAATATGAGTGCTGCCCGTCTGGGGCGCAAGGCCGATATTGCGCCGAATACGATGACCCGGCTTCAGAAGGATGTGGAAGTATCCCTGACCGTCCTCGGACGCTTGTGTGAGGTGCTGGGATGCAATTTCGGGGACTTGGTGGACTATGTGCCGGAGAAGAAGGAGTGAACGATAAGGGATGACATCTCGCGTTGACATTAACGAACAACAAATATATGAAATGCACCCTGAACTCCTTCGGATTCTTTTGAAGGATTGTACGACCAATCGGACAATTATCTGGGGAACCAATAATTATCTGAGCTATGGCGCTGATTACGGCGAACGCTACCCCATGCACATCGATCAGATCACAGGCACTCATGCTGGCATTATTCAGCCCAGAGTGGCGAAAAGCCATGAACATAAGGGCGCGAGAACCAAAGAAATGGCTGAGGTCTTTACACCGTCCTGGATTTGTAATGCACAAAACAACCTTGTGGATCAGGCCTGGTTTGAACGGGACGTGGTGTTTAATCGTGAACTTGACCATCATTGGGAAACGATTACGGACAAGATTTCGTTCCCAGGAGGCAAATCGAAAAAGACCTGGAAGGCTTATGTGGATGAGCGCCGTCTTGAGATTACCTGTGGAGAAGCACCTTATTTAGTCAGCCGTTATGACACCGTTACTGGAGAAACCATTGAGATCAAAGATCGCATCGGCCTTCTTGATCGTAAGCTGCGCATTGTAGGAGAAAACACGGAAACAGAAGATGACTGGCTGAAATGGGCGGAGCGTGCTGTGCAGGCGACGTATGGTTTTGAATTTCAAGGTGACAGCCTCCTTCTGGCCCGGGAAAATATCCTGTTCACCTACAGCGATTATCTGGAAGAAGCCCTGAAACGCCAGCCAAGCATTCAAGAGCTGATCAAAATTGCAAAGATCATCGCCTGGAATATCTGGCAGATGGATGGGCTCACCTTCACCATACCGTATGAGGTTCCCGATGAGCTACACAGGCAAATGACACTGTTCGATCAATTGGAAGGAGTAGTAGAAAAACCGAAAGCAAACTGTCTGATTAAAGATTGGCGAGCGAAAGAGATTATAGAATTCCGTAAATTGGTAGAGAAGGGAAAGCAATGATTGATAATCTTGAAGTCTTAGAGCATTTAATTGTTGGTCGTGTAACGCCCCATATTTATGCTTTTTCGACCAACACAGTCCCGAACTACCTGAAAGTTGGCGATACCTATCGTCCGGTATCGACGCGTTTACATGAATGGCGTCTGTATTTTCCGGATTTGACAAAGAATTTTGAGGATAAAGCCAGCGTAGCCGAGGACGTCTATTTTCGTGATTTTGCTGTTCATCAGTTTTTGGAACAGGAATTGAAAAAAGTTCGTCTTCTTCCCGAAGACATTGAAGAAGGGATTTACTACAGCAAAGAATTTTTCCGCGAGACGAAGCCGGAAGACGTTAAACAGGCCATCCAGGATATTACAAGTTCTTACGAGCAAAATAGTGGAAAATATGCCTTTTATGATGCTTCCCGTCGTTTGCCGGAGGAGTACCACTATGAGCGCGGTGCATCCTGGGCGCTTCGGCCTAATCAAGAAGCTGCTGTTGAGGCTTTTCAGAAGGCGATACAGGCCGGTAGACATAAGCTGCTCATGTATGCGGTGATGCGCTTTGGGAAATCCTTCACTTCCCTTTGCTGCGCTCTGGCGATGGAAGCCAAACTGGTTTTGGTTGTTTCTGCGAAAGCGGATGTCGCCGAAGAGTGGAAAAAGACGGTCGAATCCGCTGGGAATTTTAAGGATCATGTTTTCGTTGACAGCCGTGCTTTGAGTGCCAACGAACGTATTTTGGAAGAAACGCTGGAAAATGGAAAACGGGCAGTCATTTTCCTGACGCTCCAGGATTTACAGGGCAACGCAATCAAAGAGAAGCACCAGGAAATTTTCGAACATCGGCTTGATTTAGTGATCGTGGATGAAACGCACTTTGGCGCACGGGCTGCCTCGTATGGCAAGGTTCTTGCAGATGTTGACCATGAGGATGATGACGACGCCGTGAGTCTTGATGACGCGGACGAAGTCTTAAAGCGACTCCATGCAAAGGTACAGCTGCATTTGTCTGGAACGCCTTACCGCATTCTCATGGGCAGTGAGTTTGAGCCGAAAGACATTATCGCCTTTGTGCAGTTCACGGATATTGTCAACGAGCAAAAAGCTTGGGACGCCGCCCATTTGGCCGACGATGAAACGAATGAATGGGATAACCCGTATTTTGGGTTCCCTGAGATGATTCGCTTTGCCTTTCATCCCAATGAATCTTCCCGCAAAAAGATGGAAGAGCTTCAAAAACAAGGGGTCAGCGCAGCGATGTCGGCGCTTTTTAAGCCCTTGTCGACGAAGAAAGATATCAAGACCAATGCGCATAAGAAATTTCGATTTGAGCAAGAGATTACTGAGCTTTTGCGCGTGATTGACGGAACAAAGGAAGATGAGAATTTACTGAGTTTTCTTGATTATGACAAGCTGAAAGAAGGCAAAATGTGCCGCCACCTGGTCATGGTTTTACCTTACCGGGCGTCTTGTGATGCGATGGAAGCCTTGATCGATAAACACAAGGATGAATTTAAGAATCTCGGAAATTATCGAATCATCAATATCTCCGGTGTAGACGGCTCCAAAAACTATAAGCGGCCGTCCGATGTGAAGCGCCTCATCCGTGAATGTGAGTCAGAAGATCAGAAGACGCTGACGTTGACGGTTAACCGTATGCTGACCGGAAGTACCGTGGAACAATGGGATACAATGCTCTATTTCAAGGATACGGCTTCTCCTCAGGAATATGATCAGTCGATCTTTCGTTTGCAAAATCAATACACGCGTGAATTGCGCGATGAAGAAGGACATGTCATTAAAGAAAATCTGAAGCCACAGACTTTGCTGGTGGATTTTGATCCGGCAAGGCTCTTCCGGATGCAGGAGCAAAAAGCGCTTATTTACAATGCCAATGTAGAAAAAGGCGGAAATGCCAAACTGAAAGCCCGCATCGAAGAAGAACTGCGCATCTCTCCTGTGGTGCTATTGAATCACGGAAAAATTCACCAAATTGAAGCTACCGATATTCTGGAGGTAATCAGCGCCTACCATAACAATCGTAGCGTGAACGATGAAGTGATTGAAATTCCGGTGGATATGGGATTGTTGGATGACCCGAGATTTAAGGCTCTGATTGAACGACAAGGAGAATTCGGTTCCAAACAGGGCATGACGCTAAGCCCCGCAAGCGGTGAAGGCGATTACCTAGATGTTCCCGATGTTCCCGATGTCCCCGTTGACGGGAACGCTCAGCCTCCAGTTCCTGATTCTGATGGAGATGAGCAGGAAGACGAGACAACGCCTCCGACACCAAACACAGACGAAGACAAAGAAGAACAGAAACTTGCCAAAAAGATTCAGACCTTTTATCAGCGCATTCTGTTCTATGCTTTCCTGACGCCGGTTCAGGTCAATTCGGTACAGGATGTTCTTGATACTCTCAACGATGGTCCGAATTCGCGCATTGCCGATAACCTATCCATAAACCGTGCCATGCTGGAGGCTTTGCTTGAGCGCATGAATCCCTTTATGCTCAGCAAGCTAGACTATAAGGTGCAAAACATCTCATCGCTTGCCCATGATGAAAGTCTGTCCCCGGTAGAACGAGCGACCACCTCTTTGGCTAAGTTCAATCGTATGTCAGATTCTGAGGTTATTACGCCAGCCAAAGTCAGTCATGATATGGTTGCGCTGCTTCCGGAAGATGGTATTCGAAACATAATGTCCGGTAAACAAAATTTTCTCGATATGGGTGGGAAAGCCGGTGAATATCCGCTGGCACTGTTCCGACGTTTAACCGAGGAATTAGGCTACACACTGGAAGAAGTTAAGGATCGGATCTATTCCATACCGACTTCGTCTATCGCTTATGAGTTCACCAGACGGTTTTATGAAACATTGGGACTGAACACACAAAACATTGCCCGAGGCTTCAATGCCTATGATTTACTGAAAATCAAAGATGAAAAGGGCGAGATGGATTACGAAAAAGCTGCAATGCTACTTCAACAGATGAAGCCTTTTGAAACAATCACCTTGACAGAAGCATTAGAGAAAGGAGCTGATGCCGTGGAATTTGGCGCAGTGGTTGGAAATCCGCCATATCAGGAGAAGGATGGCGGTGCACAGGCTAGTGCAAAACCCTTGTATCATGAATTTGTCTTGATAGCAAAAACGTTATATCAAAAGTTTTTGTGTTTAATCATACCAACACGTTGGTTTGCTGGAGGCAAGGGTTTAGACACCTTCAGGGATTATATGCTAAACGAAAAATATTTGAGAAGATTAGATGATTATTTAAATCCCTTTGAAGTATTCCCAGAGACAAACAATCGTGGTGGCATTTGTACCTTCTTAATGGATAAAGAATGGAATGCTGAAATAGGCCTAACAAACATTGTGACACATGGAGAAGATGGCGAGAAATCCAGCATTGTAAGAAGCATGAAAACTAATGGTGTTGAAATCTTTATTCGAGATTCTATCGCCGTGAATATTATTGAGAAAATCTTTCAGAATAAAGAGACCGCATCTTTTGAACAGTGGGTGTCTCCAAGAAAACCATTCGGGATTGAATCTAATATCATTAGAACGTCAGCTTTTAGTCTAAGTCCTGATGGAATGGAATTCCCTGTAACATGTATTGGAAAAAGATTCTGCAAGGGATATATAGACAAAAGACACATTAAGCAACATCTGGAGTGGGTTAATGTTTGGAAGGTTATTGTTCCAAGAGCAAATAATATTGGAACAGAGCTGAACGATGATAATTTGAACTCCATGATACTAGGTTTAAATACGGTATGTACAGAAGCTTACATTGTTGTCGGCGCAGAAAACGACCTAGATAAACAGAAGGCGGAAAATCTGCGAAAATATATCGGTACAAAGTTTTTCAGATTTCTTCATAAGCAAGCCAAAGCGAGTCAAGACGCTTCTAGGCAAACATACCATTTTATTCCTGTGCAAAATGTTTCGATGGATTCAGATATTAATTGGGAATGTTCACCAGAAGAACTTGATGAACAACTTTTCGAAAAATATAGTCTTACAAGCGAAGAAAAGACTCATATTAAGACGAGCATCAAAGACATGTAGGGAGGCCAAATAAATGTACACACCTATGCATCGAGAGCTCGGCTTACCGGCATCAATCCCACTTGACTGGACGCTAATGCAGCGCGTTGTAGAAGCTAAAATGCACGAGCAACGAGACCTTGACTTTAAGATGATTGGATACAACTCGCAAGATCCACACTCAGCGTCTGAATTAGCAAAAGATTTATGTGCGATGGCAAACTCTGGGGGAGGATGGATCATCTGCGGCATAAGAACTGATCCTAAGAAAGACATTGCTGAAGAACTAACACCTTTTACTATTGATAAAAATACAGATCAAAATATCTACCGCATTGCTTGGACAAACGTTCAGCCCTCGCTGTCAGAAGTAAAAATTCATGCTATTTCATCTCCTGATGAGAAGTGGATTTATGCGATAGAAGTCCCCCCCTCCGAGTTGTTCCCACACTTATGTCTATATCAAAAAGGGAATGAGTCTTATCCGTTCTATGCGCCTATACGAAATGGTTCCTCAACCGTAGGTTTGACAGAACCAGAGCTTCGTCGCCTTTACAGACAGTCTTATCAGTTAAAAAAAGACAAAGAGGCTAATGAGAAACAACTGTATGACGAATTTGCAGAATATGGGCAGATATACGATGGCTTGACGTTTATCTTTATGGGGATTCCAGAGTATCTTGTAGAGAATCGCCTTGATCAGGTGACTATTAACCAATCATTAGATGGAATCAAAACAAATCAGTATCGCTATGACAACAAGGATCTGTGGCTTTTAAGAATTTTTGGCGATGAATTTGCAAGAAGCAGACGCGGATTACATTCATGGGTTTTGCGTAATGAACGAGACATGGATCAACATCGCTACTGGAGACTGGAATTAAAGGATAACGGCATTCTTCGCATTGCAATTCAATTAGGTGGCTGGATAGGCTGTGAAGACTGGTCTGAATACCCTGCCGGAACTAAGAACCAGGCATCTCAGTGTTTTATTGAGGATGCCTTAGTCGAGGCTTATGCTTTTTTGGTCAAATGCCAACAGAAATGGCACCCATATACCTACAAAATCACGGCTGGATTATCTGGTCCTGCAGAGATGCCTCTCATTATACGTGGAGTGGACGCGTGGTATAGAGGGGATAGATCGCAGCTAATACCTGAGTCAGCAAGTAAACAGATTTATCATTTTCAGCCGATTTCTGCATATTTAGACATCAATGCGGACGACAAAGAGAGGTTACATGTTCTTTCCTCACTTGGTGAAGATATTATCAACCAAGGCGAAATTTCACTCTTGCAAAGTATTATTGCTGAATAACCTTCACCTCTCCATCTTCTTCTCAATGCCCTGCTCATAGTTCCGGCGGTATTGAATCAGTTCCTCAAATTGCGCCTTGTTGTCCTCGTATCGGGACATCAGGGCGTTCTTTTTTGGTGCCAGATTATCCAGCTGTTTGAGAATCTCTTTGCTATTCGGCAGGTCGGAATAGCGCTCTAAAATTGCCATGGCGGCCATCTTGTAGACGGCCAGTTCACTGCGGTATTCCACAGCGAAAGCCTTGTCTTCCGGATGCGCCTTGTGGTACTTGTAAAGCTTACGGTAGGCGTGCACGGTGTGCGCATTTTCCATATCTTGCGAAGAGGCAGCTTTTTTTGAATCGGTTCGAGTGCTTGTTACACGCCTAATGAATCAAGGTGCTCCTACGAAACTATCTCTGCCAGAGATTAACGCCCGAATCAATGAGTTACTGAAATCCAGCATAAACAGCGAGGGAGTGATCAATTTATTCTCGGACGCAAAAACTGAGTTTTCACTCTTCGATCCAAAGTTCCTCGAAGAAATTGCAAAAATGAAGGAAAAAAATCTTGCTGTGGAGCTGTTAAGAAGATTGATAGATGATCAAGTGCAAATATACAAGCATAATAATGTTGTTAAATCTGAAAAATTCAGTGAAATCATACAAGGTGTGATGAATCGCTATCTGAATGGAATGCTTACGAACGAGCAGGTAATCGAGGAGCTGTTAAAGATAGCAAAACAGATTCGAGACGCTCGTAACGCAGGAAAGGCAATGGGCCTGTCAGAAGAGGAGTTAGCATTTTATGATGCTTTAACCAGGCCGGAAGCAATTAAAGATTTTTATGAGAATGATGAGCTGATTGCTATCACAAAAGAACTGACTGAAGCTCTTCGTAAAAATCAAACGATCGATTGGCAAAAGCGTGACTCTGCGCGGGCCAGAATGCGCATGATGATCAAAAGACTACTCAAAAAGCATCACTATCCACCGGAAGGCATGGAAGACGCTGTCCAAACGGTAATGACGCAATGCGAGTTGTGGACAGATCATGCCGAATTCTAAAAATACAAGCTCAATTCAAATCTGGGACAAGTAACACGAGTGCGTCTTCTATCTGTGAAGAGGTAAAGGATCATCAGAATCTCCACTTACAGATGGAAGGCGCATTTGTCATCTCTTCTTAACTTTTAAATAAGGCTTCTCTTATAACACCTATTATTCAAAAATTTATGTTCCCCCTCCTTACAACAGCTTAATCCCCGCTTTTTCACACGCTTTCTGCGTTTCTTCGTCCCAGACACTCGCCTGAATTTCGCCGATGTGCGCCGTCCCCAGCAATAACATGCAAAGGCGCGATTGGCCGATGCCGCCGCCGATGGTCTGCGGATATTCTCCTTGCAGCAACGCGCGATGGAACGGTAGCGATGCGCGCTCTTCGGCGTGGGCGTCTTTGAGTTGGCGAGTGAGCGCAGCTTCGTCCACGCGAATGCCCATGGAGGAGAGCTCGAACGCACAACCGAGCACATCATTCCAAAGAATAATATCGCCATTGAGCGTCCAATCGTCATAGTCGGGCGCACGATCGCCGTGTGGCTTGCCCGAACGCAGCGCGCCGCCGATGCCCTGAATAAAAATCGTCTTGTATTGCTCCGCAGCCGCGGCTTCCCGCTCCTCCGGCGTTTTATCCGGCCAGCGATCCTCGAGTTCCTGGGCGGTGAAGAACGTCACTTCGCGGCGGATTTGGGTGTCCAGCGATGGGAATCGAGCCTGCACCAGGTGATTGACATTGCAAATGGTCGAAACAATCGCTTGAACCGTTTCGCGCAGGGTTTTCTCCGTGCGCTCGGCGGGCGTAATGATGCGTTCCCAATCCCATTGGTCGACATAGATGGAATGGAGATTATCCAGGGTTTCATCGCGACGAATGGCGTTCATGTCGGTATAAAGGCCTTGACCGGGTTCGAAGCCGTAGCGACCAAGGGCCATGCGCTTCCACTTGGCCAGGGAATGCACAACCTCCGCTTCAGCGCCCACATCGGGAATATCAAACGAAACCGGACGTTCCTTGCCACTTAAGTTATCGTTTAGGCCGCTGGCACGCAGCACAAAGAGCGGCGCGGAAACGCGCTGGAGATTCAATGCCTGCGAAATCTCTGCCTGAAAGGTCTTTTTGACGTAATCGATAGCACGTTGCAATTCAAAATGGTCCAGTTTCGGAACATAATCGGACGGGATAGTAATCATAACAACCTCTTTTCTTGCATTTGGTTCATTTTACCACCTTCCGCTGATGCGGTGTACCGCAATCACGCCAACCGTCAGTCGTATACAAAAAAAAAGCGCCCGACTGGGCGCTTTTTCTTTATACCTATTTTCTGTGGGTTACTCTTTTTCGCCCATGTTATTCCACCACCTCGTAGGTGTCATCGCTATGAAAATCTTCCGACGCTTTCTCGGTGGCAGGACGCGGTTCGACCTGTACTTTGAGATCTTTGGCGTCTGCCGTGACGGTCACGTGATCGTGATCGGCAATGCTTCCTTCTATCAGCATACGGCCGAGAATGGTCTGGAGATGCTTCTGCAGATAGCGTTCGATCGGACGTGCGCCGAACTGCGGCGAGTAAGCATGGGAGAGGATGAAATCGTGGGCAGTAGCATCCGCTTCAATGGTGATGTCGCGTTCCGCCAGATGAGCGGAAATCTTTGCCAGGTTGAGGTCGATGATGCGACCAATTTCGTCCTTCGTGAGGCCCTTGAAAGTGATAATGTCATCAATACGGTTCAGGAACTCGGGACGGAAGGCGCGATGCAGGGCTTCGTCCACCGTCTTTTGTGCTGCATCGGTGAGGTTGCCTTGCGCATCTAAGCCATGCAAAATGGTATCGGCGCCAAGGTTCGAGGTCATAATGATGATGGTGTTGCGGAAGTTCACCGTACGGCCTTGGTTATCGGTCAGACGCCCGTCGTCGAGCACCTGCAACAGGATGTTAAAGACATCGGGGTGGGCCTTTTCGATTTCGTCAAAGAGGACCACGGAATAGGGCTTACGACGCACGGCTTCCGTCAGCTGACCGCCTTCTTCATAGCCGACGTATCCCGGCGCAGCACCGATGAGACGGGACACGGAGTATTTTTCCATGTATTCCGACATATCAATGCGCACCATATTGCGCTCGTCATCAAACATCGCTTCCGTTAAGGCCTTAGCAAGCTCGGTTTTGCCGACGCCTGTGGGGCCGAGGAAGATAAAGCTGCCGAGCGGTTTCGTGGCATCGGAGAGGCCGGCACGGGCGCGCAAGAGCGCTTCTGAAACTGCCGTGATGGCCTGTTCCTGACCGATGACGCGGCGATGCAAAATTTCCGGCAAACGGAGAATCTTCTGTCGCTCGCTTTCCACCAGCTTGGTTACCGGAATGTGCGTCCACTTGGAGACCACTTCCGCCACTTCCTCTTCCGTGACCTCTTCCTTCACCGCATCGTTATCCTTTTCGAGAGCATTTTCACTCTCTTCATACTTCTTCTGCAATTCCGCCAGCTTGCCGTAACGCAGCGTCGAGGCTTTTTCATAATCGAAATTGCGCTCTGCCTCCTCAATGGCATGACGGGTATGATCAATTTCTTCCTTAATTTTCGTCTGGCCTTCGAGGGCTGCCTTCGCATTTTGCCACTGAATAAAGCCCTCGTTGTAGGCTTCTTTCAAATTGGCCATGTCGGCTTCCAACTCGGCCAGGCGTTTCTTGGATGCCTCGTCGGTTTCCTTTTGCAGGGCGACTTTTTCAATCTCGAGCTGTAATATCCGACGACGTTTTTCATCCAATTCTTCCGGCATGGAGTCAAGGGCCGTGCGCACCATAGCGGCTGCCTCATCCATGAGGTCGATGGCCTTATCCGGCAGGTAGCGGTCCGTAATGTAGCGATCCGAGAGTTTTGCCGCAGCAACAACCGCACCGTCCGAGATGCGCAGACCGTGATGCAGTTCGTATTTGGATTTAATGCCACGCAAAATGGAAACCGTATCTTCCACTGACGGTTCGCCCACCATGACTTTCTGGAAACGACGCTCCAGCGCGCCGTCTTTTTCAATATATTGGCGATATTCGTTAAGCGTCGTCGCGCCGATCATGCGGATTTCGCCGCGGGAAAGTGCCGGCTTCATGAGGTTCGACGCATCCATAGCGCCATCCGTACGTCCCGCACCGACAATCAAGTGCAGTTCATCCACAAAGAGGATGATATTGCCATCCGATGCCTTAATCTTTTCCAGCACGGCCTTTAAACGCTCTTCAAATTCACCGCGATACTTGGCGCCGGCTAAGAGCTGGCCCATATCCAGGGCAAAAATCGTCGTGTCCCTCAAGCCATCCGGCACATCGCCATTGATAATGCGCTGGGCGAGTCCTTCTACAACGGCCGTTTTCCCCACGCCCGGTTCACCGATGAGCACCGGATTATTCTTCGTGCGACGGGAGAGGATGCGCGTCATATCGCGAATCTCTTCATCACGACCGATAATGGGATCCCCCTTACCTTCCCGCGCTTTTGCGGTGAGATCCGTTCCGTATTTCTTCAAGACATCTTCCGTTTCTTCCGGATTGTCCGTTGTCACCTTGCGAGAGCCGCGCACAGCTTTTAACGCTTGTTCGAACGCATCACGCGTAATATGATACTGTTTCAAAATCTCTTCGGACGGAATATGGCGTTCCGACAGCAAGGCCAAATACAAATGCTCCGTCGAAACGTATTCGTCGCCCATCTTCGTGGCTTCATCCTTTGCATTCAGCAGGATGCGCTGGAAAATCGCGTTCGGATAGACCTGCGAAGCGCCCTGTTGCTGCGGTAAATTTTCCATGGCCCGTCGCACCGCCGTGCGGTAGGCCGCAATCTGTACGCCCAGATGCGTCAGCACCTGCGCCACCATGCCGTCCGTTTCACGGATCAAGGCATCGTGTAAGTGGAGATCCGTCAATTCCGGATTTCCGTTTTTAATGGCCGCATTTTGTGCGTCCTGAATTGCTTGTAATGCTCTTTTTGTATATTTATCTTCCATCATGACTCTCCTTTCTGCGGATTCGGAGTCTGTTATTGCTGTAATTTTTTATAGATGGCTTCCTGTTCCGGCGTAAGCACGGCAGGATTCTGAATGGCCATCTCCAAATACAAGTCGCCGCGCGTTCCTTGGCGATTGCGATACCCCTTCCCCGGCACGCGCATGCGTTTACCTGTTGCCATGCGGGCAGGAATGTTCACCTGAATGCGACCGTCCAACGTATCAACGGTTTTCTTCGTGCCAAAATAGGCTTCCCAGGGAAGCAGGGTTACGGTTTTTACGATATCCACGCCTTCGATCGTATCGGGGGAAAGCAAGCGAATCTTGACCATCAGGTTACCGTCGAGGCCAAACTTTTCACCCTTTACGCGAATGCGGTTACCGTCCTGAATTCCTGCCGGCCAGCGCACCGTGATATTTTTCGTTTGCCCACCGATTTGAAACTGCAGGGTCTTTTCACCGCCTTGATAGGCTTCCCGGAGCGGCAAATCCATCGTGGTTTCATAGCGATCCTGTGCACGCCTTGCGGTAGCACCGTTCGCAGCGGCGCCGTAGCCCGCCGGACCGTAACTGGTCCGATACGTGGCGCCCGAACGACCGTGGAGCAAATCTCCCAGATCGCCAAAGCCGCTGAAATTCCCACCGGCATGACCTCCCTGTCGCGCCCCACCGCCAAAAATCATATTGAAGAAGTCGGAGAAGTCGCCACTGCCGTTCGTTTGATAGGTATAGGTTCCTTGGCCATTGCCAAAGTTTCCGAATCCGAAATCTCGCGGGTCGAAGTTTTGACCCCCTTGGAAATTCATATTGGTGCCAAACTGATCGTATTTTTTACGCTTATCGGCATCACCGAGGACTTCGTAGGCCTCGTTAATTTCTTTAAATTTTTCCTGCGCCGCGGTGTCATTCGGATGCAGATCCGGATGATATTTTTTCGCCAACTTGCGATACGCTTTTTTAATCTCTGCTGCGGATGCCCCTTTATCGACGCCAAGCGTCTTGTAATAGTCTTGATATTGCAAAGCATCCTCCTTTCCGGTCAATCTATGGACAGCGAAGAGAATTCTTCGCTTATTTTTTTGACCATCTTTGACTTACCGTTATTATACTCCGCTTATTGGCGAATAACAAGCCTTTTCAAAAGATTCTGCGCTTGCTAATTTTTTCTCATTCTTGTAAGTTTTTGCATTTCTTTATATGATTTAGCAAAGAGCAGCGCCGCTGTGGGATGAGCGGCGTTCATCACTCTCGCCATTCCTGACGGGTGTACAAGAAAGGATTCATTATGGAGAAAAAACAACGTTTCAGTCTGGCGATACAGATCTTTATCGCCCTAGCGCTCGGCATTCTTGTCGGCATTCTGTTGCAGGGAAAGGGGGATTTTACAAAAGCCTATATTCAGCCCATTGGTACCATCTACATTAATCTCTTGAAATTCATGGTGGTGCCCATCGTCCTTTTCTCCATCATCGATGGAACCATCTCCTTGGGCGATATTCGTCGTGTGGGCTCTATTGGTTGGAAAACTTTCGTCTATTACATGGCAACCACCGCCATTGCGGTGGTCATTGGTATTGTTTTTGCCACGCTCTTTAAAGGATTTTTCCCGCTCTTACAGACGGCGGGATTGAAATATGAAGCCAAAAGTGCCAATTTCATGGAAGTCATCGTGGCGATGTTCCCGAAAAATATTTTGGAGCCGCTGCTAAAAGCGGATATGTTGCCGCTGATTTTGATGGCGCTTCTCATTGGTGTGGGTATTCTTCTTTCCGGTGAGGACGGCAAACGCGTTGGCAAAGGTGTGAAGAGCATCTACACCGTGGTTATGAAAATGATGGAAATCATCATCCGTCTCACGCCCATCGGCGTATTCTGCTTAATGACCAACGTCATTGCGATCAATGGGGCTACCATCGTCTCCTCATTGGGCATCGTTCTAGGCGTCGCCTATCTGGGTTACTTCACCCACATCGTGATCGTCTATGGTTTGAGTGTCCACCTCTTTGCCAAGATGAGCCTCATGAAATTCTTGCGCGGCATGATGCCCGCCATGACCACGGCCTTCACGACTTCCAGTTCCAATGCGACTCTGCCCCTTACCATTCAATGCTCCAACGACCTGGGCGCTGATCCCAGCGTTTCTTCCTTTGTTCTGCCCCTTGGCGCAACGATCAACATGGACGGCACGGCCATCTACATGGGCGTCAACTGTCTCTTCATCGCCGCCTGCTATGGCGTCAATTTGACCATCCCTCAGCTGATTTCCGTCGTCCTTACCGCCGTTCTTGCCTCCATTGGCACGGCAGGCGTTTCTGGTGCCGGCATGATCATGCTGGCGATGGTCCTGACCAGTGTTAACCTCCCTGTCGAAGGCATTGCCCTGATTGCCGGTATTGACCGTCTCTTCGACATGGGCCGTACGACCCTGAACATCACCGGCGATGCCACCGCCGCCCTTGCGGTGTCCCAGTGGGATCGCGCTGCCAAAGCGAAAAAGGCGAAGAAAGCAAACTAATGCCGCATCAACCTGCGGCCGACAGTCATGCAATAACAGTGAAGGCGGCCTTTTGGGCCGCCTTCACTGTATCAAATTGCATCGCATAAGCGATTTATTTCAGCACGCCCTTCATCAGATTCATGAAGAGGCCGGCCAAGAATGTAGCTACGGCAACACTTAGAACCATGCAAAGTGCGACGGCTAAGAAATTGCCTTTGCCTTTGCGGCTTCTACCGACATTGGTGAGATTTTTGGCTTTTTGGGCCAGGGACTGCATGGGTTGGTGGCTCTTCTCTTGCCGCGCTTCCGTTTCCGTGGCAAATTTCAGGGCTTCGGCGGAATAGGGCATTTTCTTGACGTCAAGGGCTGCCCGCGCGGTGGCCATATCGGTAACAAGGATGCTCTTGACACCGAGCTCTTGGAGGCGTTGCATTTGCTCCGGAGTGGAGACGTCCTGGGTCATAATCTGCAGATCATGTGCATTGCAAAGTTCGACGAATTGACGCGTGGTTTGCGTGAGGGTGGGAAGAACGTAGTGAATCTCCAATTCTTCAAGCTTGGCAATGATTTCTTCGTCAAGTGTATCGGGAATCAAACCAAGGGCGATGTCCGGGTAGCGTGTATGCAAAAGACGCAGGCTGGAGAGACGGGAACAGGCCAAGAGCAAGCGCTCTTTGCCTTCGACGTCGGCCAGGCAATTCATGAGGTCTTCTTCAAAATTGGAATAGGGGAATTTAGCATTTTTCACCATCAAAATGGTGGTGTGTGGCAATGGCTCCGCCCAAGTTAAGTATTCCTTCAGCGATGGAATATGCTGATCCAATTTCGTGTAGGGCTCGTTAAACTCTGCTTCTTGGATTTCGCTCAGATCATGATGTCGTACCAGACCGATGGCATCAGTGGCAATGCCTAAAGCTTCATCGCGGAAGACGATGGGCTGATGATCGCGTGTCATCAGAACGTCCAGTGCAATGCCCTCCGCGCCGTTTAGGAGCGCCTGGCGAAAAGCCATCATGGTGTTTTCCGGTAAATGCTCGTGATCCCCGCGATAGGAATAGATTTTCATACCTCTTCCCCTTCCTCTTCTTCCAACGCCGTTTCCAGTTCCAGCCACTCGTCGCCAAGGGCTTCTAATTTCTTTTGAATTTGCGTGAGCTCATCGTGGACACGCTGTGCTTCTTCGTAATCCTCATAGAGCGAAGGATCATAAGCTTTCTGCTGCAACGCCTCTTGCGTCGCCGTCAGCTCTTCCGTTTCCCGCGTGATCGCATTGATGCGCGCGCGCATCTGACGTAGCTGCTTTTTTGCTTGCTGCGCCTGTTTCTTTTCCTTTTTCTCTTGCGTCTTTGTCTTTGTTCCCTGCGCTTCCTGTGGCAAAACGGTGCCATCGCTCTTATGCTGCAGATATGCATCATAGTTACCCAGATGCATTTCCATGCCCGTCGGATGCAGACGGAAAATATGCGTGCAAACGTGGTTTAGAAAATAGCGATCATGGCTGATGACAAAGACGGTACCCTCGTAATCCAACAATGCCTGCTCCAAGATTTCGCGGCTTTCGATATCCAGGTGATTGGTCGGCTCGTCCAATAAGAGGACATTTGCCGAGGAAAGCATGAGCTTCAACAAGGCAAGACGGGCTTTTTCACCACCGGACAGTTCCCCCACCAGACGGAAAATCTCTTCGCCGATGAATTGGAAACGGGCAAGATGGGCGCGTACCGTATAGTGATCCATCTGTGGATAGGCATCCCACAGTTCATCCAGAATGGTTTTATCCGGGGATAAGGTGCGCTGCTCTTGGTCGAAGAAGGCAATCTTCACCGAGGAGCCAAAGGAAACCGAGCCTTGATCGGCTTGTTCTTGCTGCAGGAGAATGCGAAACAGTGTCGTCTTCCCGACGCCGTTCTCACCAATGAGGCCAATGCGCTGGCCCCGATAAATATTGAAACTGACATCCTGAAAAAGAATGCGCTCTCCAAAGGCTTTGCCTAAGCCATCGACAGCCAGGACATCTTCCCCACTCGGATATTTCGGGGTAAGACGCAGACGCATATGCTGCACATCTTCCGGCGGTTTCTCCAATAACACCATTTTATCCAGGAGTTTCTGGCGCGAACGGGATTGGGCAATGCCGCGCTTGCGTTTCGAACCGCCCAGATGGCCCAAGCGATCAATGATTTCTTTTTGTCGCGCAATTTCTTCCTGCTGATTTTCATAGGCATGGCGCTGCACTTCCAAGTCCTTTTCGCGGCGACGTGTATATTCCTGATAGCCGCAGGCATACGAAAAGACTTTGCGATGCTCCACCAGCAAAATGCGTTGACACACCTGATTTAAAAAGTAGCGATCATGGGAAATGAGAAGCACTGCCCCGCGGAAGGAGGCCAGCATCTGTTCGAGATAGGCGGTGACTTCCATATCCAAGTGGTTCGTGGGCTCATCCAAAAAGAGGATATCGGGACGGCCGCAGAGCATCGTTGCCAGTTCCAAGCGCGATTTTTCGCCACCGGAGAGAACATTCACCGGCGTGTCAAATTGCTCCTCGGAAAAGCCCATCCCCTTTAATATGCCGCGAATTTCCGAGTCATAAGAAAGACCACCTTCGTCCACGAAGCGATCTGTCAACAGGCGATGCCGCTCCATAACCGCTTCGAGTTCCTTCGGTTTATCGGCGAGTTCGCCCATCTCCTTCTCCAAGGCACGCAATTTCTTCTCCAGTACGAAGGCACGGGCATACCCTTTCTTGCACTCGTCATAGAGGGTATCGTTACTTTCGATATGGACATTTTGTTCCAAATAGCCGATGCGCAAATCGTCGCGATGGAAAATGGCGCCATGATCCGGCTCCAGTTCATGCACAAGCAGGCGCATAAGCGTCGTCTTCCCCGAGCCATTCACCCCGATGATACCGATCTTCTCGCCTTTTTCTACCAAAAAGGACACGTCCTCCAAAATCGAATGCACGCCATAGCTCTTATACAATTGTTGAATGGTCATTTCTGCCATGCGGTGCTCATTTCTAAGGCCGTCGGACTTCTGCATCGAGCGTTTGACGCTACTGCAACATTGCGCCGCTGCCCGTTTCAAATCCCTTGTAATCTTTCCAGTTGCCCATGTAATAAATCAGGCTAAACAAGCTTTCGTTTAAGTAAACATTCTCCAGCACTACCCCGTGCGGAAGATGCAGATCCGTCTGTGCATAGTTCCAGATGCCGCTCACCCCGGCTTCAACGGCGCGATCCGCCACGGACTGCGCCACAAGACGCGGCGTGGTGATGGTTAAGATGTCAATCTGTTTTTCGGCAATGGTTTTTTCCATTGCATCTACGGACAATACCGGCGCACCGGCAATGGTCTTGCCGATCATTGCTTCATTCACATCAAAAAGGGCCTCCAGATGCAGGTGGTTTTCTTTGAACAAATCCGAGTTGGCCAGCGCCACGCCCAAGTGGCCGGCACCTGCGATGGCTACATGATGTTCCTGATGCAGGCCGATGATGCGCGTAATCTGTTCTCGCAGGGATTCCACGTTGTAGCCGTACCCCTGCTGTCCAAAGCCTCCAAAGTGGTTCAGATCCTGCCGAATCTGCGAAGCGGTAAAACCGGTGATATCACTCAACTTCTGCGATGAAATGCGCTCCACGCCCTGTTCATGCAGAGCAATCAGATAGCGCAAATACTTCGGCAATCGTCGGATGACCGCTCCCGAAATCGCTTTTTCCATACTCTCCTCCTACCCGTCCCAATGCGTCAGTGAGACGGATCCTCTCCGTTTTCCGACGGAATAATGAAAGCCTGCCCCGCAACCTCTTCCAAGGTGAGCGGCGCTTTCGGAGCCTGCTGCAGCCAGCGCGGCCCCACATATTTTACGAGCAGCGTCAACACGCTGATCATGCGCGCCAGTGTCCAAAAGCGAAAATATAACGGCTGGCGTAACATCGAAAACAATAAACCGGGATCTTCCGTAAAGGCTTGCCAAGTGGTAAAGACCTCCGGCGTCAAGCAGCACAAAAGCACCCCTTCCGCCAGGCCGATCCAGACATCGCCGGCGCTGGCTGGGCGACGCAGGAAAATGCCCACAACATGAAAAAACAGTCCTAGCCAAATCACCGCATTGAGTGGTACCTGCACCGCCAATACGACCATGGCCCAAGAGGCGGCCACATTTTGAATGACAAAAAGCAGTACATAGCTGATGGCAAAGAGAACCAGACTGACGGTCAGTAATACCGTCAGCAATTTTCCCAATCGCGTCGGTTCATGCGCATTCTTCATGATTTCCTCCTTATAGTAAGGGTGCGAACAGACGGCAGATGGGCTCCTTCAACTTCAGGAGCCAGGAGCGCTTGCTGTACACTTCCCGTGTCAACAACGTGCTCTCCTGCATATCTTCGTGAAACGCCCGTTTCAGACGTGCATTGATGCGCGGCGAATAAACCAATTCCGATGCCTCAAAGTTTAACGAAAAGGAGCGCTCATCGATATTACAGGAGCCTACCATGGACACGTAATCATCGATAATCATCACTTTGCTATGCATGAACCCTCTTTCGTAGCGATACACGCGCGCCCCGGCGCGAATGAGATCCCCGGCAAAGGACATGGTGGCCGGGAAGACGACCGGATGGTCGGGACGATTCGGAATCATGAGGTTCACCTCCACTCCCTGCTGCAGTGCTACGACTAAAGCGTCATAGAGGGACTGATCGGGAATGAAATACGGTGTCTGCATATAAATCACGTCGTCTGCCGAAGCAATCATCTTCAGCATGGACAGTTTAATATTCGCTTGTGGCGAATCGGGGCCGCTGAAAACAAGCTGGCAGAAGGCATCGCCATTTTCACTGGGATGCGCAATCACCTCGCGCTCTTCCATTTCATCGCCGCCGGTCACGAAATTCCAGTCTTGCAGAAAACGCACTTTGAGATCCGCAACCGCAGAGCCGACAATACGCAAATGCGTGTCGCGCCAAAAACCGAAGCGATAATTGCGTCCTATGTATTCATCGCCAACGTTGAAACCGCCGATATAGGCAATGCGTTCATCGATGGTAACGATTTTGCGATGGTTACGATAATTCAAACGCAGATTGATATAGCGCAAAAAAGAGGGATAGAAAATGCCCACCTGAATGCCTTCTTGGCGCATCACGCGTTTCATGCCGGTCGAAAGGGCGCGTCCGCCGACGCCATCGGTCAAAACGCGCACGACCACGCCGCGGCGTGCGGCACGGATCAGCGCCTGAATCACCGTCGTGCCAAGCACATCCGATTTCAAAATATAATATTGAAAATTGATCTCTTCCTGCGCAGCATCGATATCTTCCAGTAATTTCTGAAATTTCGAGGCGCCGTCGAAAAAGGTCTCGACGTCATTATCGCCGGATAAGCTCGTCAGTCCCGTGCGCACATTGAGACGGATCAGTTCCAGATAGTCCTGAAAGCGTCCTTCTTCCTCCACCGGTACCTGTGTCGTAACCTCATCCCACTTGATCAGCGCATGATGCAACACATCCACGTCCAATGATTCTTTGGCTCGGAAAAGGCGACGACGACGTGTATCACGTCCCAGAAGCAGATACGGAATGAAGCCCACGATGGGGAAAATAGCAATCATCATGATCCAGAGCATGGTGGAGCGTGCCGGTCGGCGACGATTGGAATACACAATCGTTATGGCCAGCAAGATATTAATCCACCACGCATTTTGCGCCAACAGATTGAATAGGTATAACGGATCCATGGCACCCTTCCACTTCTATTTTGCACGCATTATTTCTTATATTTGGCTTGTTTATAGCGTGCTTGACCGCTCAAAATGGCCTTACGCATACGATACGCGGCCGGCGTCACTTCAATCAGCTCGTCCGCTTCAATGAATTCCATCATTTGCTCGAGGCTCAGGCGATTCGGCGGCGTCAGTTTCAGCGCATCGTCAGCGGCCGCCGAACGAATATTGGTTAACGCCTTCTTTTTGCATACATTGACATCCAGATCTTCGCCCTTCGGGTTCGATCCGATAATTTCGCCTTCATAGACCTCTTCACCGGCACCCAAAAATAGCGATCCTCGCTGCTGCGCGGCAAAGAGACCGTAGGTTGTTGTCGTACCGGTTTCAAACACCACAAGGGAGCCCACCGAGCGAGTCGGAATTTCGCCCTTATAAGGCTCATAGCCCGCAAACTCGTTGTTCAGCACCCCCGTGCCGCGTGTGTCCGTCATGAGGCTCTGGCGATAGCCGATGAGGCCTCTGGCGGGAATACGGAATACCAGACGCGTATAGCCCGACGGCGATGTTTTCATCTCCTGCAATTCGCCCTTGCGCTGACCGAGCGCCTGAATCACTGCGCCGGCATATTCCTGGTCGACGTCCACCGTGGCTTCCTCAATCGGTTCCAAGCGATGTCCCTGTTCATCCTGGCGATACAGTACTTCCGGCTTGGACACCATGAATTCATAGCCTTCACGGCGCATCTTTTCAATCAATACCGACAGATGCAACTCGCCACGGCCGCTCACACGGAAGGAATCCGTGGAATCGCCATCGCTCACGCGCAAGCTCACGTCAGTATGCAATTCTTTTTCCAAACGCGCACGGATATGGCGCGATGTAACAAACTGGCCGCTACGCCCGGCAAAGGGGGAATCATTCACAGAGAAGGTCATCTGCAGTGTCGGCTCTGAAATCTTCACAAAAGGCAGCGCCTGCACGTCATCCGGCGCACACAATGTATCGCCGACTTCAATGCCTTCCACACCGGACACGGCCACAATCGAGCCCACGCCTGATTCCGTCACCGGTACGCGCTTCAGCCCGTCAAATTCAAAAATATTCGTCACACGAATCTTCAAATGCTTGTCCGGCGCATTGTAGTTAGCAATGACAGCTTCGTCATTGACATGAACTTGTCCCTGTTCCACCTTGCCGATACCGATACGGCCGACATAATCATTATAGTCTGCCGTCGAAATCAACAGCTTGAAGGGCGCATCAATATCGCCGCTTGGGGCGGGAATCGTGTCCACGACGCACTGCAACAGCGGGCGCATATCCTCTCCAACGGCTTCCTTGCCCTCTTCTTCTGCCGCGCGCCACGTCTTATCATCCACAGCCCAGCCGTTCTTAGCTGAGGCATAAATCACGGGACTGTCCAGATACTCCAGCGGGGCATCTATGGATAAGAACAGATCATAAATTTCTTCTCGTACCTCATCCACGCGTGCATCCGGGCGATCCGCCTTATTGATGCAGATAATGGCAGGCAGCGATAAATCGATCGCCTTACGCAGCACAAACTTAGTTTGCGGCATCGGCCCTTCAAAGGCATCCACCACCAGGATAACGCCATCGCACATCTTCAATACACGTTCGACTTCTCCGCCGAAGTCCGCGTGTCCCGGCGTATCAATAATATTGATCTTCGTTTTGTCAAAATGTACAGCGGTATTTTTTGACAGAATGGTGATGCCGCGTTCCCGCTCCAAATCATTGGAGTCCATCACGCGCTCCACCACTTCCTGATTTTTACGTATCGTCCCGCTGGTGCGCAACAGCGCATCCACCAGCGTCGTCTTACCATGATCGACGTGGGCCACAATCGCCACGTTTCGTATTGCTTCTCTATCTTGCATGTAACTCTCCTTTGATCATAATCGCTATTATTTTAACACAGAGACCCCGTTACCATAAAAAAATCAGGGGTTTCCCCTGATTTCTTTCCATTCTGCTATGTTGCTTCGTTTGCTATGCTATCGGCAGACATTAGTGCACCCGATACAGCGTACAGCGCACTTCGTTCTTCTGCACATCCATCTGATCCACCAGCTGCGACACAATTCTTAAACCGCGCCCGCCGCAGTCCATGTGATGGCGTTCATCCTTTGGTTCCAGATTCGGCACAAAGCCTTCTCCTTCATCCCTTACAGCGATTTGAATTTGATTTTCCGTCACGCGCAAACGCAAATGTACGCATTTACAATGATCGTTCTGATTGCCGTGTTCACAGCCGTTAATCATCAGCTCACTCAATATCAATCGCAGATCCATCAGCTGGTCCCCATCCAAGGCACAGCGCCTGCGCATCTCTTCTACCTGTTCCCGCACCAAACCACATATCGAAGCGATTTCGCTGGGAACAGCACCGGAATAAGTATAGGTCACGAAATCCTCCTTTCCATGCAGCTTCACATCATCCTCAACCTGTTATTCTCTTACCCAAAACACGGCTGTTTTTAACGAAGGCAAGGAATTCTTCGTGGAATTACCCCCTGTTTGAAAAACATCAAATAAGGTATAAAGAAAACGAACGTTAAAGCATAACGTGTATCAAAAAATATGGAGGAAGAGTATGAAAAAATATGAATGCACTGCTTGTGGACACATCTATGATCCCGCTGTAGGCGATCCGGACAGTGGTATTAAGCCGGGTACAGCTTTTGAAGATCTGCCCGATGATTGGGTATGCCCGGTTTGCGGCGTAGGCAAAGACGAATTTGAGCCCGTCGAAGAATAATTGTTTTAAAAGCTAAAGAAGAAAGGCGGCCATCGCGGCCGCCTTTCTTGATTCTATTTCCGATTCCTTCTACTTCTCAATTCATAAAGTGTGCTTTAAACCATTCCAAGACGGTGCCGCCCTTCTTAAAGACGTACTCCAGGAAGAAGGTGTAGATGAAAAGCGCCGGGAATTTGGTCCAAGCCAGATGGAAAGCGAAAGTCTTAAAGGACATATTGGTAAGGCCCATGACCAGACAGATGATGTCGTCGGGCATGCCGGGCAATACCATGGTCCAGATGAAGAACTTTTTGATTTTGGCATCATTTTCATCAATCCATTTACTGTATTTCTGATAGGTTTCGGGCTTGACCATGGCGTGGACAAAATTGGGGCCGAAGAAACGTGCCAGTAGGAACAATATAGTCTCCCCGACGTATATGCCGAAGTAATTCAGCAAAAAGCCGGGTAAAGGGCCAAAGAAATAGATGCCAACCAGCGAGGTGACATTGCCGGGAATAATGGGAATGATACATTGCAAAATCTGCAATAAAAAGAAGAAAAACATACCCCAAATGCCCGACTTGGCAATGAAAGCCTGCATGGCGTTGGCATCGGTAAAAATCCCCATGTGCCAACCATAAAGGCCGAGACCTAAGCACAGCCCCATGCCAACGATCGTAGCAATGGTCACAAAGCGGCGCAATTTGGCTGCTTTCTCCGGACTGAGCTCATGCTCTTTTCGCCATTCTTTCAAGGAATGCTTGTGCTGCATTTCCGTCGTAGACGTATTTAACTCGTTTGTGGGTGTCTTATCGTCTTTCATCGATCCTCCCAGGCGTTCGGTCGGTAACATCGCCACCGGTTTCCGGTGCTGTGTTCTCAGCCTTTTCCGTTGCTTTTTCATAGGCCTGTCGCTGTAAGAAGCGACGAATTTCGACCAGAAATTGGCCGTAGTCACTGGCTTCCTGCTGTTCTCGCAGACGTTGAGAAACGCGAGAGCTGAGCCATTTCTGTGTGCCCACGGGTAGAGTGCCCCGGTTTAAGACTTCTTGATACAAGGCGAGGACACGATCGCCAAAAATCTCTTTGCCAAATTGCTTGCTGGTGTTGATGGCACCTTCTTGCCAGCGGTCGTAGAGCGCGTCGTCATCCAAGAGGCGCAAGATGGTTTGGACGCATTCGTCCGGCGTGTCATATTGCATGCCATTGATGTCGGGCAGCACCACTTGGGTGATGGCGGCATCGCGACGGGCAATGACGGGACGGGCATTGGAGAGCGCTTCGATGTAGGTGAGACCCTGTGTTTCCGATACGGAAGCGGAAACGAAGAAATCGAGCAATCGATAATACGTTCCAACCGAGTCCTTTGGCACCATGCCGGTCAAAAACACGCTGTCTTGCAGCTGCAAGGCGGCGATTTCTTTTTTCAGCTCTTTCATGGCTGCGCCATCGCCGACAAGGAGAAGACCCACATCCGAGCGGATTTCCCGCACTTTTTTATGAATGCGCAATATTTCGTCCAGATTCTTTTCATGCGCAACACGCCCGACATTGCCATAGAGGCGCCAGGTGGGCGGCACGCCGAGAGCATCCCGAATTTTCTGCTGTTCCTCCGGTGTGCCCGGATGGGAGAAGGCTTCCAGATCAATGCCGGTCGGAATCACGCGCACATTCGAACAGATGTTTTCTTTAAGAAGATACTGTCGTGTCTTGTCCGTCGGCGCAATCACTACATCAGCAGTTTGCAGACGCAAGGCCATGCCTCGGGCCAAGAGTGAATCCCAATGGCCCGGCAATACGTATTTAGTGTAGTACTCGTATTGCGTGTGATAGGTGTGCACAATGGGACAGCGACACTTGCGCGCAATGCGCTGTACGAAAGAATAGGTGAAAAACTCGCATTGGGAGTGGATAATATCCGGCTTCCAATCGATCAACGCATCAATAAGGCCGTTGTGCGTGTCCAACGAAGCACGCAAGTCAGGATAAACCGCGTCAAGTGGAATAGAACCCACGTAATAGACGTCATCCTGCTGATAGGTGCGGAACGTGGACGACAGCGTCAACAGCTTCACGTCACAGCCGTGCCGTTCCAACTCTCGTTTCAACAGCAGTACGGAGACAATCACGCCATTCACGGACTCCGGATTTAAATCACTGGTGAGTAATACCTTCATGTCTCCTCCCTTCCCTATTCATTATAGCAAAGGCGTTTCAAGCATTATGGGCAAATTTTAAAGATCTTATAAAATCCTTGGCAAACATGGCAGGGCTGGCGCCGGCCAGCAACGCCGACAAGTCCGCTGCGTGCCGCTCAATCGCTTTCGCCTTCCCTACGAAACAAAGGGTAACAGCAACAGGCGAAGTTCTTCTGACCCGAAACTCTTTGTGGCAACATTGCCAGCATAAGGATGAATGTGTGCGACATCAGTGCCAAGTGTCTGTGCCAACACTTTTTGTTGGGCGCGAATTTTCGTGACGGGAACTTTATCCGCCTTTGTGGCAATCACATGACCGACATAGCCGTTCGCGCGAATCCAGGTGTACATCTGCTTGTCCAACGCTGTCGGTGCATGACGCAAATCACAGAGCAGGATGACCTCCCGAAGCATGGATCGGCTTTCGAGATACGTATTAATGCCGGCAGCCCATTCTTCCTGGGCTTTGCGGGATGCTTTCGCATAGCCGTAGCCCGGCAGATCCACCAGGCGAAAGGCATGGCGTGCTTCCTCCCATTCGGCTTCAATGCGATAAAAATTGACCGTGCGCGTTTTCCCCGGGGTAGCGGAGGTATAGGCCAGCTTTTTGCGTTGGCAGAGCGAATTGATGAGAGTGGATTTGCCGACGTTGGAGCGTCCAGCAAAGGCAATCTCCGGTAATTCTTCCGTCGGATATTGCGATGGCAGCGCTGCCATGGCCTCTAAGGCAGACGTAATGATTTTCATAAAAGGCTCCCGTTGTTTTCAGCCGAAGGGCCATCGCTTTGTGTTGACATGTCCCCCGAGGTAGAGGAAATATGAAAGCCCAGATGGCTTGTCTTCTCCCGCGACCGGAAGACGACCGGTTTCTTCATTTCCATCGGTTCAAGGAGCGCGGCCTGCAACACTTCGTCGACATGGGAAACTTCCACAAATTGCATGCCTTCCCGAACGTTCTCTTCAATTTCCATTAGATCGCGATGGTTTTCTTTTGGCAAAAAGACGGTGTGTATTTGATAGCGACGAGCCGCCAGAATCTTTTCTTTGAGACCGCCGATGGCCAGTACTTGCCCCGTTAACGTCATCTCGCCCGTCATGGCTATATCATTGCGGACGGGACGCTTCGTCAGCGCCGAAACTAACGCCGTTAAGATCGTAATGCCGGCAGAGGGGCCATCCTTCGGCACGGCGCCCTCAGGCATATGAATATGCGTATCAAAGTAATTGTAAAAGCCCGGATCAATGCCGTAGCGTTTGGCATTGGCGCGTACAAAGGAAAGCGAAAGCTGCGCGGATTCGCGCATTACGTCACCGATGGAGCCGGTTGTTAATACGCCGCCGTGACCACTCATGAGGTTGGCTTCGACTTTGAGAATCTCTCCGCCGACTTCCGTCCAGGCGAGGCCGTTCACCACGCCGATCTGCGGCGTCTTTGCCAGCGGCTCATCATTAAATTTAGGGACGCCCAAGAAATCCTTCAGGTTTTTCTTTCCCACGTGCACCGACTCTGCCCCTTCGACGATACGTTTGGCCGCTCGCCGGCTAATTTTTTCAATTTGCCGTTCCAACTCACGTACGCCGGCTTCTCGCGTGTAGAAGTGTAAAATGTCCTCCAAAACCATCTTCGGCAGGACCATCTGTTTCGCCAGCAAGCCGCTTTCCTTGCGCGCTTTCGGGAGCAGATGTTTCTGGGCAATGACCAGCTTTTCCTGGTCAGTGTAGCCTTCGATACGAATCACTTCCATACGATCCAGCAAAGGACGCGGAATGGTTTCCGTCGTATTGGCCGTCGTGATGAACATAACCTGTGACAGATCAAAGGGGATTTCCAGAAAGCGATCCTGGAAGGAGCTGTTTTGCTCTGGATCTAAGACCTCGAGTAAGGCACTGGCGGGGTCACCACGAAAATCGCTGCCGATTTTATCCACCTCATCCAAAAGGAATACGGGGTTCATGCTTTTTGCCTTGGTCATGTGGTAAATAATTCGCCCCGGCATGGAACCCACATAGGTCTTGCGATGCCCGCGAATTTCCGATTCATCCGAGACGCCGCCCAAACGCATGGACACAAATTTACGCCCGATGGATGCCGCAATGCTGCGCGCAATAGAAGTCTTTCCAACGCCCGGGGGCCCGACAAAGCAGAGAATGGAGCCCTTGGAATCTTGGCGCAGCTGACGCACGGCAATGAATTCCAAGATACGCTCTTTGACATCCTTCAAGCCGTAGTGGTCATGATCCAAAATGTCACGACTCTCGGCCAGATCTTTGCGATCCTGCGTATATTCTCCCCATGGAAGGGCTGCCAGGGTATCCAAATAGGCACGGGATACATTTAAATCCGGAGACATTGGCGACAAATACGCCAATCGCTCCAGCTCTTTATCGACTGCCGCACGCGCTTCTTCGGAAAGAGGCAGATGCGCGAAAGTTTCGCGATATTCTTCGACGGCATTATCGGGATCCCCGCCGCTTTCGCCGAGTTCCTCACGCAGAATGTTCATTTGCTCGCGAAGCACAAATTCTTTTTGTGACTGCTGCAGACGCTCCTGCGCCTTTTCGCTGATTTCTTTATCCAGACGTGACAATTGGGTCAACAGAGCGATATCCGCGCGCAATTGATACAAGCGCTCCTGTAAGTTCAGCTCTTGTAAGAGGGCCAATTCTTCATCATGGCGCAAGTCCAGATGAGAGGCCAGCTCATCGCTTAAAAGGCCGGGATCTTTGGCGTCCAGAAGCGGATACAGGAACATTTCCGGCACCTGCATGGATTCCTTGAGATAATCCACGGCAGCGGTGGCGGTCAAGCGCATCACATTTTGCAGTTTTTCGTCTACCTCGACTTCATCTGGCAGATAGGTGTAGGTTAAAATTTCGCCTTCGACATAAGGATCCGTGCGAATGATATGCGCAATTTTAGCCCGCGCGATACCTTCCACGATGACTTTGCTGGAGCCGCCGGGCAAGCGGAATGATTGGCGAATGCTGGACACCGTACCGAATTCGGAAAAATCGCCCAATGAGGGCTCTTCAATGGTAGGATCCGTCATGGGAACGACAACTACCGGCGAATGATTGCGTGTCGCCCATTCCAGGACGCTTTCCGCCTCTTCGCTTTCCAAATCGAAGTGAATCACCTGGTTGGGAAACACAACGGAGCCGCGCACCAAGAGAATGGGTAAGACCGTCTTTTTTAGTTCATAATACTTGGGTAACATTGCTCCTCCTAATAAAAAACAGCCGGTTTCCCGGCTGTCGGCCGCCGTAAGCTTCACGGTGCCCCGTGTTTTACTTTTCGTGCAAGGACATTTTTTGCTGTCCCGGCATTTCTGTTTCTTTCACCATCCGCAAAGGCGTTTCCTTTCGGATGTTGTCCTCATCCACAACCACTTGACGAACAGTGGTGTCGCTAGGGACATCATACATGGCATCCATAAGAACAGACTCCATGATCGAGCGTAATCCGCGCGCGCCCATCTTTCGCGCAAAGCTCTTTTCTGCAATCGCATGAATGGCTTCGGGCGTGATGGTCAATTCTGTGTCATCCATGCGGAACAGCTCACGATACTGTTTGACCAGAGCATTTTTTGGCTCGGTCAAAATACGTTCCAGCGTTTCCACAGACAGCTCATTCAATGCCACTAGAACGGGAACGCGACCGATGAGTTCAGGAATCAGTCCGAATTTCATCAGATCCTCGGGAATCACTTCCTGCAAAGTCTCCGAGATGGTTTCTTCCGAGTGATCCGCTACAGTCTGATTAAATCCGATGGGATTTTTCTCCCGACGGTCTTTAATGACCTGTTCGATCCCGGCAAAGGCACCGCCAACAATAAACAGAATGTTTGAGGTATCCACATGAATGAATTCCTGATTGGGGTGCTTGCGTCCGCCTTGTGGCGGCACATTGGCTACAGTTCCTTCGATAAGCTTCAACAGAGCCTGTTGCACTCCTTCACCGGAAACGTCACGGGTAATGGACGGATTTTCGGATTTGCGCGCAATCTTATCAATCTCATCGATATAAATGATGCCGCGTTGTGCCAATTCCACATCATAATCGGCCGCTTGCAGAAGTTTCAGAATGATGTTTTCGACATCCTCACCCACATAGCCGGCCTCAGTGAGCGTTGTCGCATCCGCAATGGCAAAGGGCACTTGCAGTGTCTTTGCCAGCGTTTGCGCCAGCAACGTTTTGCCCGAGCCCGTGGGGCCGATCAGACAAATATTGGACTTTTGAATTTCCACGGTAGTTTCTTCACCGCGATAGATGCGTTTGTAGTGGTTGTAAACCGCCACCGACAGCACCTTTTTTGCTTCTTCTTGTTCAATGACATAATCGTCCAGCGCCCGCTTGATTTCATCAGGCGTGGGCAATTTGCGTTGTTGCGAGGCTTGTTTGGCCGCTTCCTGACTACGTTCCCGCATCATCTCGTCGCAAAGAGCAATGCATTCATTACAAATGAAAGCGCCGGGACCGGCCACAATCTGTTCCACCTCATCCGATGTTTTGCCGCAAAATGAGCAACGAACCGGATCTTCGTGAAAATCAGCCATTTCTTCTCCTTGTTCTTTTTACTTCATGGAGGTAATGACTTGGTCCACGAGGCCGTACTGCTTTGCCTCTTCGGCGTTCAGCCAGCGATCGCGGTCCGTATCCCTCTCAATGATCTCCAGGGGTTGACCGGTAGCGTCGGCCAAAATCTGATTCAGGCGCATTTTCGTCTCGAGAATTTTCTTTGCGGTAATTTCAATGTCGGAGGCCATACCCTGCGCACCACCGGATGGCTGATGAATCATAACATCCGAGTTGGGCAGTGCATAGCGCTTGCCCTTCGTGCCGGCTGCCAAAAGTACGGCTCCCATGCTGGCTGCCATCCCCACGCAGATGGTGGAGACATCACTTTTGATGTAGTTCATGGTATCAAAAATAGCCATGCCGGCCGTTACCTCACCACCGGGCGAGTTAATGTACAACTGAATATCCTTGTTTGGCGCTTTATGCTCCAAGAACAGTAGCTGTCCGACAATCAGATTGGCCATTTGTGTTTCAATCGGTCCGGTCACAAAAATGATACGTTCTTCCAGGAGGCGTGAAAATAAATCATACGCACGCTCTCCGCGTCCGGTCGTTTCAATCACAGTTGGGACTAAAGGCATATTTCCCTCTCTTCCTTTCGGGCCAACGCTGTGGCCCGCTTACTTTTCTTCCGTTTTGTCTTTTGCAGACTTTTTGTCTGCCTTCTTATCGTACCCCGACTTTGACTCTTTCTCTACGCTTTTCTCGTCCTTTTTTGTCTCATCGGTGTCTTCTTTGGTCTCTTCCGGCGCGTCCACCCATTTTACCTGCTCAAGCAGATAGTCGAGCGCTTTCTTTTTACGGATATCATCCGCCACCAATTCTTCCTGGTTCATCTCTTTCATGCGGCGAATGAAGTCTTCCGGATCCTGTGCGCCATACGTTTGGGCAATCTCTTTCATCTCGTCCGCAATTTCTTCCTCCGTCGCTTCGAATTTCTGCTCTTCGACGAGGCTGCCGAGTACCAGATCGCCGGCAACACGGGCGCGTGCCATCGGAGTATAGTTGGCACGCATCATATCAATGCTCTGGCCACTGTATTGCAGGTACTGATCAAAGGAAAGGCCCATCTGCTGCAGCTGGTTGGCCATGTTGCGGATTTCCACCTCAACCTGATCGTCAATCATGGACTGCGGTACTTTGACATCGGAGATCTCGGCCAATTTTGCCAAGGCATCGTTCTGACGACGATTGAGGTCGCGCTCTTCTGCTTTTTCCTGCAGATCCTTGCGGATGGCGTCACGATATTCTTTCATGGTGTCATATTCGGAGACATCCTGCGCAAAATCATCGTCGGCTTCCGGAATATCCTTCTCCTGCACTTCATGCAGCACAACCGCAAACACGGCATCTTTGCCGGCCAAATCTTCGGCATGATATTTCTCCGGGAACGTGACGTTCACGTCAAAGCTCTCGCCCGCTTTGTGACCGACAATCTGTTCTTCAAAGCCGGGAATAAACGAACCGGAGCCCAATTCCAACTGCTGCTTTTCTGCGGTGCCGCCTTCAAAAGCAACACCATCCACGCTACCGGCATAATCAATCTGTACCGTATCACCCTCTTTTGCAGCACGTTCTACCGGACGTATGACGGCGTTTTTCTGCTGTTCTGAGGAAATCACCTGATCGACTTCCGCTTCCTCAACGGTCACCGGATGACGTTCAACTTCCATGCCCTTGTAGTCTGCCAAGGTCGGATGCGGTTTGGTATCTGTAGAAACTTCGATCTCAATCGTTTCTTTCTTTTCCAGCTTCTTCACATCCACGTCCGGGCGACCGATGGGTTCCAATTCCAATTCTTTGGAGGCGTTTTCGATGTATTCGGGCAGAAGATTGTTGAGAGCATCTTCATAGAAGACGCCTTCACCGTAGTTCATTTCAATGATTTTACGGGTGGCTTTGCCTTTACGGAAGCCGTGAATCTGGAAGCGATTCTTGTTCTTGTTGTATACCTTGTTCACTTCTTTGTCGAAAAGATCCCATGCGATCTCAAACGTATATACCGCGCGATTGTCTTCATGTGATTGCAGTTTTGCCATGCTTTAAAACTCCTTTTAGAAAAACTTATTGTTTCATTTTTAACACGATTTTATGATTATACCATATGTGCCAAGCGCAATTGGTTAAAATCCGATGATAATCCCGCCTCGGTTGGCATAGCAGGCATTAAGTCCGGTGCCTGCCATAATTTCAACACGAGGAAACGGTGAGAGCTTCAAGATTTCTTCCTTCACCTGCTCCGCTCTTTCCGGATCATCAATATGCGTAATAAAGAGGGTGCGTTGGGAAAAGTCGACCGCTTCGGCAGCAATGTGCTGCGCCAATCGCTTCACGCCCTTATCCATGCCGCGTGCAATAGACTTTAAGCCGATTTCTCCATTCATGCCGCGGCAAACCGGGCAAATAGAGAGACTCGTCAGAATATTGCCGGCAATGCGCGGAAGACGCCCGGATTTCGTCAACGTACTGTAATTATTTAAAATGAAGTACGTGTAGTTGGTTTGTGCAATTTCTGCTTCTTTGGCAGCAATCTCTTCAAACGTCATGCCCGCTTCAATGGCTTGATGAATGCGGAACATGTACGACGTTTCTCCGGCAGAAGCCGCTTGTGAATCAAAGACGTGAACCTTTTTGCCGGCTTCCCGCATCTCTCGTGCTGCCATGCAGGCATTGTTATAGGTGCTGCTCAGTCGTCCCGTAATCGTGATCAGGAAGGCTTCATCGGCATCCCCCACGGCGTTGATAAAATGCTGCGGAGACATTGCCGCACTCTGCGTGACTTCCTCGGAAGCATCAATGTCTGCCAAGAAGGCTTTGATGTCCATGGTTTCGTCATCCACGTAGTGATGCCCATTACTGGTTAATGCGAAAGGCACACGCTGAATGGCTATTTCCTTGGCCAGCACGTCGTTTAAATCGCAACTTGAATCAGCAACTATGATCGGCTTCATCCGTTCTCTCCCTCTTCCAACTTACGACGCGCAGCTTCGCAAAGACGCGATGTCGTATTCTCCAGTTTTTCCTCGATAACCTGATCCAGCAAATACAGAAGCATCGTCCCGACGCGTTTTCCTGGTTTCATACCGAGCGCTAATAAATCCTCGCCGCGTATGGCCAGATCCTTAATGCTTACAGGCAGATGCGATTCTTCTATTATATCGATTAATGCGCTGGTGTGGGTAATGCGCTCCAGGGTTTTCGTCCGCCACGCGCCTTCCGGATACAGCACGGGACTTATTTCTGCTAAGAATTGCAGTATACGCCGCGTGTCCTTGGGATGCTCGCCCTGCCATTTTCGTGCTTCCGGTAGGGTCTGCGGCAGCGCTTCCGCACGTGCTTCGAGTAATAACCGCACATCCGAAGAGCGCTTCGTGGACGCTTTGAAGCGATGCAAAATCTCCGTCATTCGCTTGGCGCGTTCCTTAGCCCCGGCTTCCCGTTCTGCCGAGGTATTCTCCTCGACTTCCCGGGTGCGCAAGGTTCGATTTCCACTGCCGACAGCCGCCCAGCGCGAGGCGGCATCATCTGCCACCGCACGCAAAAGCGGGCGAGAAACATTTGCTGCGGGAAGTTCCGGGAACAACGCCTCCCACAACCCCGTTTCCGCCAATAAATCCACGGCGCGATCGGGATGGCCTTCCGTAAGCATCCGCTCTAATTCTTCATAGCATCGCTCAACCGATATGCACTCGATTTGCGTATGTTGATCAATAATGGCTTTTCGTAGCGATGGCTCAAGTTTCATAGCAAAGCGGGAGGCAAAGCGCACTGCGCGAAGCATGCGTAAACCGTCCTCTTCCATACGCTCCGCTGCCACGCCCACGGCGCGCAAGAGACCTGCCGCAAGATCCTGGCGTCCGCCATAAAGGTCCAAGAGACCCCGTTCGGGATGCCAAGCCATTGCGTTCATCGTAAAGTCCCTGCGTTTGAGGTCGTCTTCGATATGACGGGAATATTCCACCGTGTCAGGGTGTCGACCATCGATATAGTTTCTTTCTGCCCGATAGGTCGTCACCTCATATACCGCTCGCGGCATCACGACGCGAATGGTGCCGAAGGATTTGCCCACATCGAGCGTCCGCTCTCCGGCAAAAACCGCCTCAATCTCCGATGGTGTGGCGCTGGTCGTGATGTCCACATCTGCCGCTTCGCGTCCCAGAACGCGGTCCCTTACGGCGCCGCCGACAAACCAGGCTTCATAGCCTGCTTCCTCCAAACGACGCAGTACTTCCAGTGCTTCGTCTGGAAAAATCATTCGGTATAGCCCTCTTCGCGGAAGGCTTGCACAATATGATCCGCCATTTGCTGACACAGATCATCCTTTAAGTGCTCGACCATCACGCGAATCAGCGGTTCTGTGCCGGAAGCACGCACCACCGTGCGGCCTTCATTGCCAAGAATGCGATTGGCTTCTTCAATAGCGCGCTGCACACGCGGATTGGCCAAAGCGCCTTCTTTATCATCAACAAGGATGTTGCGCAACACCTGCGGATAATCGAAAAGGTCTTGATGCAACGATGCCAGATCGGTTTTGTTTTCGACGATGATTTCTGCCAGCCGTAACGCTGTCAGCACGCCATCGCCGGTTGTAGCGTATTTGGAAAAGATGATATGGCCGGACTGTTCGCCGCCTAAGGCGTAACCATGCTCAAACATTTCCGCCGCGACATTCTTGTCGCCAACCGGTGTCTTAACATAGGCAATGCCGGCCCGTTCAAACGCCTTATACAGGCCAAAATTACTCATAATGGTGGTCACAACCATATCGTTAGGCAGCGCATTATGTGCCTTCATATCGTTGCCGCAAATGTAAAGAATTGCGTCGCCATTGACCACGTGACCGCGATTGTCCACAGCAATGCAACGATCTGCATCGCCATCAAAAGCAAAGCCGCAATCCAGTTTCTGTTTCTTGACCAGCTCGATCAGGCTTTCGATATGGGTGGAACCACAGTCCAAGTTAATGTTCAGGCCGTTCGGATTGTCGTGAATGAGATGCGTCTCCGCTCCCAACGCATCAAAGACGTTTTTCGCAATCGTGAAGGAAGCGCCGTTGGCACAGTCCAATCCGACGCGCATACGCTTAAACGACCGACGCACCGTCTGAATCAAATAGCCGATATAGCGATTGCGGCCACGCGAATAGTCTTCGACCATGCCGATATCGCCGCGTTCGGCAAGTGGTAGCGTCTCCTCTTCCGCATCCATGTAGTCTTCCACTTCTTGAAGTAGGGCTTCTTCCATCTTACCGCCTGCGCTGTTAATGACCTTAATGCCATTATCGTAGAACGGGTTATGGCTGGCGGAGATCATAATGCCGCAGCAAAAATTATCCACCCGTACGGCATACGAGACGGAGGGTGTAGTAGTCACGTGCATCAAGCTAACATCTGCGCCGCTTGTCGTAATGCCTGCGGCCAATGCATTTTCCAGCATATAGCCTGAACGGCGCGTATCCTTACCGATGACAATGCGCGGACGTTTTTCCTCGGCCCATTCGGGCAAATTTCGGCCACCGCCGCAAGAAGCACGCAAGTCTTTCTGCAATTGCACAAAATGCGCACCTAAATAACGGCCGATCTTAAAAGCATGTGCGGCCGTCAAGGATCGATTCGCTTCTCCGCGAAATCCATCCGTACCAAAGTATTTCATGGCAAATCCCCCTTATCGCCTCATGATACCGATTCCTAACGGAGCGTGTCAAGAAACCGACCCTTTCGGCCCCCGTTTTGCTTTAGTTTCTTGGGAAAAACGGCAACAGTGCCTTTGCTAAGCCGCTAATCGGCATCGTCTGCAACCAAATTTTGCCCGGACCGGTCAGTACGGTGTTAAAGAGGCCTTCGCCACCCAACAGTTTATTTTTCAGTCCCGGCACTTCTTGGATATCCATGTTTACCGATGCCTCCATGCCAAGCAAATACCCGGTGTCGACGATCATCCGTTGTCCGGCTTGTAATTCATATTCCATGAATTCGCCATCAACCTCCACGAAGACAATGCCGTTTCCGCTGACCTTCTGCATAATAAAGCCTTCACCGCCAAAAAAGCCCGCGCCCAGTTTGCGATTCACATACATTGCCAGTTCCACGCCCATCTCCGAGGCCAAGAATGCCTTCTTCTGCAAAATAAAGTTTTGAGCCGGTGTAACTTGCAAGGCTAAAATTTTCCCTGGGAAGCTGGAGCCGAAAGCAATCATACCATCGCCATTGGCGCGATAGATGTTTTGAAACATATTCTCACCCGAAAACGCACGTGAAAACATGCCGCCTAAGCCGCCGCCCGCATTTGTCGACATTTCCATCGTATCGCTCATCCAAACCATGGAGCCCGCTTCGGTTTTCATGGCTTCGCCGTTTTGTAATTGACAGATCACCACGGGAAAGCTCCCGCCCTTGAGTTCGTACTGCATAATGCCTCCTTTGTATTTTCTGCGGTTTTCTGTGTGCTTGTGTTGGGGTTCTTATGTATTTGCGATGTCCTATGCTGCCAGATTTCCGAGGATCTGTAATTTCCGGGGTTGCCGGATTTCTAGGGTTTATGATGGCCCGGGTTGCCGGATTTCTGAGGGTTTACGATGGCCCGGGTTGCCGGATTTCTGAGAACCTGCCATTATCCTGGCAACACGTCGTCCGTGATTGCGTGATTGCCTAAACTCTGAAAGGCCTGATATTACGCGTTATTTCGTAACCGCAACAGTATTACAATCCTCGGCCTAATAATACCAGATTCAGGTGGCAAAAGTTATGGAAGCCAAGTGTATGGCGAGGGTGAACGGCGGGCGCAGGGGAACGGCGGGTACAGGGGGACGGCGGGTGCAGGGGAACGGCGGGTGCAGGGGGACGGCGGGTGCAGACGAGCTCCATTCGGATAGGTACCGTGGGTTTTGGCGTTTTTGCCAAAACCCACGGTAAGCTCAGCGCAACATCACCCCATTTTCTACCGTTGGTAATTGCGATTTCGCCAAAACCCACGGTACGCGCAGCGCCGTGCCGCCCCTTTTTCTACCGTTGATAATTGCGATTTTGCCAAGACCCACGGTATGCGCAGCGCCATACCACCCCATTTTCTACCGTTGGTAATTGCGATTTCGCCAAAACCCACGGTACGCTAAGCACAACATCACCCTACTTCGTACCGTTGGTAATCGCGTTTTGCCAAAACCCACGGTATGCCAAGCACTGTGCCGCCCCTTTTTCTACCGTTGGTAATTGCGATTTTGCCAAAATCCACGGTATGCGTAGCGCCGTACCGCACCATTTCCTACCGTTGGTAATTGCGTTTTTGCCAAAACCCACGGTACGCAAAGCACAATGCCGCCCCTTTTTCTACCGTTGGTAATTGCGATTTCGTCGAAACCCACGGTATGCCAAGCACAGTGCCGCCCCTTTTCCTACCGTCGGTAATTGCGATTTTGCCCAAACCCACGGTACGCGCAGCGCCGTGCCGCCCCATTTCCTACCGTTGGTAATCGCGTTTTTGCCAAAACCCACGGTACGGATGACCGTTTTGCAGGCATTCTGCTAGCCGTTCCATCTTCCGTCGCGCCGCCACATAGCTCGCCCCGCCACATAGCTCGCCCCACCACATAGCTCGATCCGCCGCATAGCTCGGCCCGTCGCATCGCCTGGCCCAGTCGCGCCACCACTTCAACCTGCCGCATCGCCCGACCCAGTTGTCCCACCACCTCCCCCAACCACCTCTCACCGCCGCATCACGCCGTTCAAAACAAGCCTGTGCAATAAGAGTTTTTTCCCGACGGCCAAAAGAAAAAGGCGACGTTTCAACATAACTGTTGAAACGTCGCCTTCATAATCTTTTTACTAGTTTAGCGAACGTAAACATCCAGGTGATTACCTGAGGTGCCGCGGTCATAAATTTTGCCGTAATGGCCGAATGGTGTCGGGAATACTGTTCCCTTCGCAGCACTGCCGGCTAACACGATATAGCCATCGCCATCCACAACATAGCCACCGGCGTTAATATGACGTCCCGGAATATAGAGACCGCCACCGGGCAAGACGCTCTGGGAATAGAAGGTATATTTGTATCCGCCGTAGTACACCACGCCTTGGAAGCGGAACTGGCTTAAGGTGTAAAGTTGGGGGCTTCGTGGAGACGAATCATGTGTGCCCTTTAGGATGATTTCTTCCACCGGCTGTTTCGTCACCTGATCCGATACCACTTGTTTCTCAGCCACTTGTCCGTTTTTCAGGATGGTTTTGGTCACTGTTTGGCGATTGCCTTTTTCGCCCTTTTGTTGGACTTTGGATTTGCCGATGTTGAGATCGTCTGTGTTTTTCGTAAGCGTTTTAAAATCTAACGGCGTGTTCTCCGTTACCATTTGGGTTTCGTAATAATCCACGCGAACGGTATCGCCCTTATGCAAGTCTTCGGTACGCGCCGGCTGAATCACGTCATCCTGATCCGGATCGATGTTGTTTTCCGTGAGAAAACTGCCCACGGTGGACGCATACGTTTCACGCGTCACGGCTTTGCCACCGTTATAAAAGGTAATTTTCTTTTTTGTCAGGATCTCTAGGTTCATCCCATCTTTGACGGCATGATTCAGATCCATACTGATCTTGGCATCTGCCAGATCCGCATAACGCGCATCTTTTAACGCATCACCGAGTGTTTCCTTGCTGGTTACTAATTCTCTCTGTTCATTATTATATGTAACATGAACTACTTTCGGACGCTGCGCGTAAACAAAACCGCCCGCTACAGCGCTCATCATCAGAACGCCCGCTAAAATAAGCGCACGTCCCCTTCTACTCGAATGTTTCTTCATTTAGCCTCCCCCCTTGCTTAGCAAGGTGTGCAATCCGTCAGGCAGGATGGTCAGTCCTTATCGGGAGTCGAAGTCCGATGTGCCTGTAACGAAACTGTCACTATTGTAATACTTTTGTTACGATTTGCTCAACTATTATATGGAGGCGATGGTAATTTTGCAAATTCGAGCCTAGGTTTTAGGAAAAACTGAAACAAATTATTACAGATATGTAATATATTTAGGGGGTTGGTGCTGGAAAAGGGAGCTCTCTCACAGGCTGGTTCCCTTGGCAACACTAGCAGAATCAGTTGCTGCGGCGGTTCTCCTCGCGCAGGCGATAAATAGCATTGCGACTGCGGCCAGATTCCGCCATGACCTGTTTCATGGCTGCCTTGGGCGAAAGACCGTTGCTTTCCAGACGCTCCAACGCTTCACAAACGGCAGCATCGCTCCAAGTCGTATCCGTGGCGATGGCGGGGCCGATGGCCAGGACGAATTCGCCTTTTTCTACAAACGAGAGAGATTCCGCTTCGTGTCCGGTAAAGTGCAGCGCTTCTTCGTATTGCTTGCTCCATTCCCGCAGAAGGGCAAAATGGCGATCCGGCCAACGCGCCCCCATCTCGAGTATTGTTTTTCGGATGCGAAATGGAGACTCATAACAAAGAGCGGCGATGGGCAAGGTATCCAGGAACGTCAACGCCTGTTCGCGTTCTTTGCCGGAACGCGGCAAAAAGCCCAAAAAAGCAAAGCGCCCATCGCCAAGGCCTGCGGCGACCGCGGCAACGGTTACAGCTGAGGCGCCCGGCAATACGGTATAAGAAAGGCCCCGCGCAATGGCCTTTTGCACAAGAACGCCGCCCGGGTCCGAAACGCCAGGCATACCGGCATCCGAAATGACAGCAACACGTTCGCCTTGTTCCACGCGATCCAGCAGTTCTTCCGAGCGTTCCTGTTCGTTATGCATATGATAAGAAATCAGAGGGCGATGGATATCGTAGCCGTCCAAGAGAGGAGCGGAGTGACGTGTGTCTTCGCAGGCAATCACGTCTGCTGCGCGTAACACCTCAAGAGCGCGAAGCGTAATATCGCTACGATTCCCAATGGGCGTAGGCACCAGAATCAGCTGTCCCTGTTTTTCATTTTGTGTCTCCTGCATAATCCCTCCTTCATTGGAGCAACAAAAAAAGGAGTGCAGTGCACTCCCTTCCTTCCTTAGGCTTCCGGTTCAATGGCGCCGGTCGGGCAAACACCTGCGCAAGCACCGCAATCGATGCAAGCATCGGGATCGATGACGTAGATGTCTCCCTCGCTGATAGCATTTACCGGGCACTCACTGATGCACGTCCCACACGCGATACAGTTATCATGAATTACATGTGCCATGATACTACCTCCTATAAGTATTAAATTCTCACTCCACATTAACAGCGATGCTGTTAGGAACAGCATAATCGTTCCTGAAAAGTATGTCAAGAAATCAACGATGTCGTCCGCGCCGACGCGACCGCGCTTTTACGCGCCCCTTTTGCGCATAAGGCTCCTTCGTCTCTCCGCGCAGAATTTTCATCTCCTGCACCGTCATCGTTTCCACATGATGGTCGTCAGAAACCATTACTTCGGTGATGGAGACTTCCTCCGAAGTCATGACCACCGCTGCATTTTCTTTGGACGGTTTGCAGTGACAAGCAGGACATGCTGCCCTTTCCTTGCGATGCTCGGCCTTCTCGCCTTCCGTCACAAACTCATGCTCCTGCAGCTCCTCTTCATCGCGCAGTTCGGGACGCGGCTGACCTTTTTTGCGACGTGCCAGCACTTCGATATCGCTGACATAATAGTATTTTTCATCTTCCGAACCGTCCGGTTTGTACACATGCACCCGTACGCGCGTTTGCAACACATCGCGATCCACGACATAGCCTTGCCCTTCCTGCGTCAACACCAGCGTCCCTTTGGCCGGTACGCGTTTCGTATTGCTCAGGTAATGGTCCTGCTCATAATTCAGACAGCACATCAGACGACCGCAAACCCCCGAAATCTTTGTCGGATTCAAGGAAAGCCCCTGCGTTTTTGCCATTTTAATGGAAACCGGAATAAAATCGCTCAAATAACGACGACAACAAACGGGCTGACCACACTGTCCCAAACCGCCAATCATCTTGGCTTGGTCACGCACACCGATTTGTCTGAGCTCAATGCGCGTATGAAAACTTTGCGCCAAATCGCGCACCAAAGAGCGGAAATCCACACGATCCTCCGCCGTAAAATAAAAAATTAACTTATCACGATCAAACGTATATTCTGCATCCACCAGCTTCATGTCCAGTTGATGCTCTTCGATTTTTATCGCGCAAAGCGCCAATGCGTCCTTGGCTAAACGCTTGTTTTCCTCAACAGTCTCCCGATCAGCCGCATCCGCTCGGCGCAAAAGCGTTGCCGAAATCGGCGGCAATAACTCTCCGGGTAACTCAATATTCTCTATACGAATCGTTCCGTATTCAACACCACGATCGGTAGCAACGATGACTCCCTCATCTTTCGCGACTTTTTCACCATTCGGATCCACATAGGTGATGGTACCGGTGCGTTGAAAACGAACGCCAATTACTTCCGTCATTCGTTTTCCCTTCTATGCAACATCTATGAATTCACGGAATTGCTTCCGAGATGCAAAAAAAAGTGCTCCCATGCCATGGGCATGTTGATATTCACATCCAACAGCCCCCGCAGTTGTTCTGTCTGCTCGATGGCCAGACAAATCTGTGAAAACGAGACTTCCTGACACAGCGCTTTGCAATGCGCCCGTCGTCGTGGGTCTGCGGATACAAAACTTTGTATACTTTTATATTGTAGCATATTTTGCAGAATCTCTGTGATAGCGGATAGCGTCTCTGTTTTTTTATCCACCCAGGGACTCAACGTCTCCCGACGATCAAAAACAACCGCCCCTTCGCCCGCAAAGCTCTTGCGCAACAGTTGAAACAACGCCTCCTCTTCCTCCGGGAAAAGAGAAATCTTGTCCTGTCGGGCACGCGACAAATGTATCAAACGGCAGCGCGAACGAATCGTGGGCAACAGTTTATGGTAATTTTCCGCGACTAAAATCCAAACAATGTAAGAAGGCGGCTCTTCCAGCGATTTTAACAGGGCATTTTGTGCCTCTTCACGCAGAAGATCCGCATAATTCAAAAGAAGTACACGATACGCGCTCTCAAGCGGTCTCTGGTACATACCGGCCGTCAGCTCCCGTACCATAGCGATGGGAACCTTCTCGTCCGGAACTTCCCTAAAATCACGCAGCGCTTCGAGGGGAGTGGCCTCGTCTTGAGGCATCAGAATCCCGCGCGCCAAGCGGCGCGCTTCTCGAAGCGCTATGTCTCGCTCGCCTTCGATGAGATAGGCGTGCGACAGTTCCGATAGTTTTGCCGTGCTACTCATAAACGATACATCTGATCGATGTCCAGCTGGAATACCGTAGCGCCGCCGACTTCAATCTCAATGGGAATTGAGGAATACGAGCTCGGATCAATCTGCGGGCTCATCATGGGCGCAATGGTCTTGCGGCGAGAGCAATTGCGGCGAATGATATCCAACGCATCATGCACCTGCACTTCTTCTACGCCCAAGAGCAGCGTGGTATTGCCGCTTTTCAAAAATCCGCCGGTGGACGGCAGACGAGTAACGCGGAACTGATTCTCAACGAGGTCCTCCGTTAAGGGCGCTGCGTCGCTGTCTTGAACGATACATACTAATAGTTTCATCGCGTGGCTCCTTTTTGCCACCGTGCGTGGCTTTTTTCAATCGCCTGCCAAGTCGCTTCGATGACGGCTTCTGCAGGCTTCGAGGCGTCAATTCGTACAACATGCGGCATCATAGGGATGGCTTGTTGATATCCATTATAAACTTTTTGAAAAAAAGCGTCACCCGCTTCTTCCAATCGATCTTTTTTGGCCGTTTCGGCCTTACGCCGTAACACGGTCACCGGATCTACATCCAAGAAAAGCGTCAAATCCGGCATTAGTCCGCCCGTTGCATAGCGATTGATTTCTGCCACGGCGGGTAGACCGAGGCCACGTGCTGCGCCCTGATACGCCAATGAACTTAATACAAAGCGATCGGTCAGAACGATGGCGCCCTTTTCCAGTGCCGGAAGCACTACCTCTTCGACATGTTGGGCACGAGAAGCCGCATAGAGCAAGGCCTCCGTCATGGCGGTCATTTCACCGTTCATAGGGTCAAGCAGCAAGGCGCGAATCTTCTCCGCAATGGGCGGACCGCCCGGTTCGCGCGTATAGAGCACCTCTATGCCCGCTTTGTCAAAATGGTTGCGAATGCCGTTTAGTACCGTCGTTTTACCGGAGCCATCCGATCCTTCTAAGGCAATAAAGAGTCCCCGCATTACGCTTCTCCCTCTTCCGCTAACTGCTCGACTTCCCTAAGCCATGCGTTAGCACCTACATCCGATGGCATCTCCCAGCCTCCGCGCGGCGAAAGGGAAAGAATGCCAATATCCACACCGTCCGTCATCACCGATCGCTTGAATTGGCTGGCAAAGAAGCGCTCAAAGAGACGATGCATGACCCATAGCAAGTTTTTTCGATCGTAGCGTCCCGCGAACGCTTTTTCTCCCAGTGTCAACAGCTTTTCCGGTTCATAGCGATACCGCAGGAAATAATATAGATAGAAATCGTGGATCTCGTATGGGCCGATCAGATCTTCCGTTTTCTGCGCAATTTCCCCTTCCCGGCCAGGTAAGAGTTCCGGCGATATCGGTGTGCGCAAGATATCTTCCAGAATCGGCCGCAGGGTCGGCAAACGCTTTGCTTCATAACGGACAAGCGCCTGTTCCATAGTTTTAGCTATGGCGCCGTTCACATTAAACATGGACATGTGATCCCCGTTATAGGTGGACCAGCCCAGCGCACTTTCCGAGAAATCGCCGGTCCCCACATGCAGCCCGCCGTGCAGATTGGCCAAATCCATCAAAATCTGAGTGCGTTCGCGTGCCTGCGCATTTTCAAACGCCACCGAATGGTCGCCCTTCGGCAAACCGATATCTTGAAAATGCTGTGTCAGCACTTCCGTCAGTGAAATCTCCCGAAAATCACAACCGCTGCTTTCCCCCAGGGCAGAAGCATTGCTGCGCGTACGCTTGCCCGTACCGAATGCCGGCATGCTGACCAAATGAATGCCCTCTATGTCCCAATTTTCCAAGGCGAAGGTCCGTAGCGATACCAACATTGCCAAGGTAGAATCCAACCCGCCGGAAAGGCCGATCCATACCTGATTCGTATGCACATGCCGCATACGACGCGCTAAGGCGCGCGCCTGTATCTGCAACACCTCTTCACACGCTTCGTCCGTTTTGGCCACCATGGGTGCCACATCCACGGCGCACCACGCTGCTTCACGCCGCGGTGTCATGGGTAACGTCTCAACGTCCTCTTCTTCCTCGACTTCCATGCCTCGTGCTTCCAACGCTTGTTGACGCGTGCCTTCCAGGCGATCCAGATCCATATCGGCATAGAGGGTAAAGAGACCTTCTGCCTCTGCCGGTATGCCATCCGCAAGAAGCGTATGGCTACCCAGCGTGCCACCTTTAGCAAGCAGCATTCCGCTTTCCGTAAGTAGCCGATCTCCGCCGTAGAGGGCATCCAAGCCTGTTTCATTTTCTCCCGCCGAGGCTAACGCAATACCAAAGCCGCGTGCCGAGAGCGCCTTCACCTGTTTTGTCAGCGCCGAAGCTTTTCCCATGCCGGCCAGTAAAGCCGCCGGGATCAATACCAGATCCACGCCGTTTTCCTGCCAGATATCCCAGGGCGTACCCGATTCCAGGTCTTCTGCCTCCGCCACCGTACAGCGGCACAACAGCGATCCGTCATAGCGATTCACGAGGGTAAAATCAGAGGTCTCGAACACCATCCCGTTCTGCACGATTACGATCGCTTCATAAACCGCCCCATTGGAGCGACGCGGCAAGCTTAAAACGAGGGCAGGGTGTTTCTTCTTGCTGGCTTCCCCAATTTCTTCCAGGGCTTCCTCCGCTGCCAACAGCAACGTCGGCGCATCATATAAATCCCCAAGCGTGGCTCCCGTCAACGCAAAAGCCGGGAGTACCACCACATCCGCTTCCTTCGTCTCCGCTTCCTCTAATACTTGTATGATTTCCTTCGCATTCGCCTGCGGATCGCCGGCGTGAAGCGGCGGAACCGCTGTGGCAGTGCGCACCCATCCTCGCATCATTGCCCCTTTCCCATTCTCAATTCTGCTTATTGCTGAGGGCATAGGCGTAAATCCAGCCCTCTTTCGTGGTGCCGTCTTTTTTCGTGATGGGACCCTGTACCCAAACGGCGTCATCTACCATCTTGGCCTTTTTTACCACGATTTTTTCGCCGGGATCCACGTTAAAGATCACGGAATTTTGCGTCCCGCCGTCGCTACGTACATTGGCATCGTCCTCGACTAAAAATGTCTTACCAACCCAAGAATCCGGATTCCGGTAATCCGCATCCCCTTCCACTAAAGGTTTCGGCACACTGTCCGAGGAGCTCTCCTGTGCTCTTTTAGCGGACCCCGAATCGGCAGCGGACTCCGATGCTCGCGCCACTTCCGAAGCGGAAGATTCCGCTGTGCTTTTTTCTTTCGGCTTTCCCATGGCACCGATGAAAATCGTCGCCATGAACCAAATCAATACCAATAAAAACACGACGGTGGCCGCTGTGACCATCACACGGGAAAAACCGCCACTCGATATGGCCCCCTGCTGACCGCTTCCTCTTTTGGGCGATGGCGCACCGGCACTTCCTCCGTTACGATGCTGCACCTGAACCTTGCGATGCCGCCGTTGGTCTTCCGCTTCTGTTTTGCGAATCCACGCATCCACGGCAACATGGTTATTCTTTGTTTGACTTGCATTCTCCGGGGTGGCACGACGCACAGCCATTCGTCTTGTTTCGTCTTTGCCAACCGAGGACGTATGCTTCTTATCCGGCATACGATCCCTCCTTTTCTCTATCACGTTTAATCATCATCTTCCGAGCCGAAGCTGATGCCCACAGCACGAGCTTCCTGAATCAGAGGATGATCTGCCGGCACGGTCTTCAGGCGACCAGCCGTTTCCTCCAAAGGAATGGTTGTGGTTGTTCCATTTTTGAACACCACCAACACGCCAAACTTCCCATCTTTTACGGCCTTTGCGCCAGCGGCGCCGCAACGTGTCGCAATGAGACGGTCATACGGCGTCGGCGATCCGCCGCGTTGCATATGTCCTGGCACGGTGACGCGCACCTCGGCTTGGATGGATTTTTGGATTTCTTGCGCCAGATGATAGGCTGCGGAGGTGGTGTCACGCTCCGATAAGGCCTTTTTATAATCTTTCTTACTCATGGCTGCTTCTTCTACCGACTTGGCGCCTTCCGCCACAGCAATAATGGTAAATTTATGATCCTGACTGCGGCGACGGGCAATCCCACGGCAAATGGCATCGACAGAATAGGGGATCTCCGGTAATAAAATAATATCGGCTCCGCCGGCAATACCTGCGTAAAGGGTGAGCCAGCCCACTTTGTGTCCCATGATTTCTACAATAAAAACGCGGCTGTGTGATGCTGCCGTGGTATGTACGCAATCGATGGCGTAGGTAGCCACATCCAGCGCGGAATGAAAACCGAAGGTGAGATCCGTGCCATAAAGATCGTTATCGATGGTCTTGGGCAGAGCCACAACATTCAAGCCGTTTTTTGCCAGCAACTGTGCGGATTTAATCGAACCGTTGCCGCCCAACACCACGAGGGCATCCAGCTTCAGACGGCTGTAGGTGCCTTTCATCAGTTCAACTTTATCCATTCCGTTTTCATCCGGTTCGGACATATATTTAAAGCTTTGACGGCTTGTCCCCAAAATGGTGCCGCCGCGCGTCAATAAACCGGAAAACTGATCCGGTGTCATTTCAATATATTCGTTATACATTAAGCCCCAATAGCCATTCACGAAGCCGTAAATGCACGTATCCGGCTCTTGGCGATACATTGCCTTGGCAAATCCTCGCATCGTGGCATTGAGACTTTGACAATCTCCGCCGCTGGTTAAAATACCGATTCTTTTTCTCATTGTTCCCTCCGTCTGTCAGTCCTGATTCGTTGCTATTTTATCATAGCCCCTATTGAAATTCGACCGTAACCACGTAGCGGTCGTGTTATACTGAAGGCAGATATCTGTCGGATGGTGCGGAAGGAGACGTTATGGCAAACGATTTGAGTCACAAGCGCTTTGAAGAGCGACGAGAAGCCGCCATTGAAGCGATTCTAGACATTGATCCTTGGCTGAGCAACTATCGAAACGACCTGAAGCTTCGTATGGATAATCTGGAAACGAAGCGTCGTTTACTCTTAGGGAAAGAGGGAACGTTGTCCGATTTTGCCAACGGGCATCACTACTATGGTTTCCATCGGACGGAAACCGGCTGGGTGTACCGCGAATGGGCGCCCTCCGCACATCTGCTTTTTTTAGTGGGCGATTTCAACAATTGGCAACGCTACACGCATCCCCTTCATCGCAATGAACATGGCGACTGGGAAATTCGTCTCGAAGGGCATGATGCTTTAAAACATGGCCAGCGCATCAAAGTCATGGTGCAATACGATTACGGCGATCATTTCAAAATCCCTCTGTACTGCCATCGTGTGGTCCAAGAGGTGCATGCAGATGGTTCCATCGATTGGATGGGTGTCATTTGGGATCCGGAAACGCCGTATGAATGGCATGACGCCGATTTTCGCCCGGTCAAGGCCGCCCCGCTGATCTACGAGGCCCATGTGGGCATCGCACAAGAAGAGGGCGTGATCAGTTCGTTTCACCAATTCGTGGAATATACCCTGCCGAAAATCAAGGAAGCCGGTTATAATGCGGTGCAGCTGATGGCCATCATGCAACACCCCTATTACGCCAGCTTCGGCTACCATGTCTCCAATTTCTTTGCGGTCTCCAGCTGGTTCGGCACCCCCGATGATTTCAAATACCTTGTGGACTCCGCGCATCAGATGGGCCTTTCGGTCTATATGGATCTGGTGCATTCACACGCCGTAAAGAACACCGAAGAAGGCATCAATCAATTTGACGGGACGCAGGAGCAATTTTTCCTTCCCGGCGGTGCGGGCTATCACACGGCTTGGGATTCTATGTGCTTTGATTACGGTAAACCTGCCGTCATGCATTTCCTGCTCTCCAACCTGAAGTATTGGCTGGAGGAATTCCATCTGGACGGTTTCCGCTTTGACGGCATCACTTCCATGCTTTTCAACGACCATGGCCTTGGCACCAATTTTGACAGCTATGCAAAGTATTTCTCCATGAATACCAATATCGACGCGGTCTCCTATCTGACGCTGGCCACCTCTCTCGTTCACGAATTAAAACCCGAGGCGGTACTCATTGCCGAGGATATGAGCGGCATGCCCGGTCTCTGCCTGCCGCCGGAGGAATGTGGCATCGGCTTTGATTATCGTTTGGCGTTGGGCATTCCGGATCTTTGGATCAAGCTCATGCAAACCGACGATCACGATTGGTCCATGCATAAAATTTATTTCGAGCTGACCACGCGCCGTCCGAAAGAGAAAAAAATTGCTTATGCCGAAGGGCACGACCAGGCGCTGGTCGGTGATAAGACCCTCTTTTTCTGGTTGGCGGACGAGCAGGCCTACTGGCATATGCGCAAATCCGATGACAACTACATCATCGATCGCGCCATCGCGCTGCATAAGATGATCCGTTTCATCACCCTCACTACGGGACAGGACGGTTATCTCAACTTCATGGGCAATGAATTCGGCCATCCCGAATGGATCGATTTCCCGCGCCAGGAAAATGACTGGAGTTTCCACTATGCCCGCCGCCAATGGCATCTGATGCTCGACGAAGACTTGAAATACAGCTATCTCGCACGCTTTGACCGCGACATGCTGGATATTGCCAAACAGGAGCAGCTTACAGGCGCGCAAGGGATGCAGTACATTCGCATCTATGAGGATCGCAAGATCATCGTCTATCGCAAAAATAATCTGCTCTTCGTCTACAACTTCCATCCGGAAAACTCGTACGAGAGCCTGCGCTTCCCGACCAATGAAAAAGGCGCTTACCGTGTCATTTTCAACAGCGATCGCTCGGAATATGGCGGTTTCGATCGGATTGTCGAAGACATCGTCTACCGCACCGAGCCGATGGACGATATCGACTGGGATGAGGGGCTGACGCTCTACGTGCCGAGTCGTACCTGTCTTGTTCTGAAGAAACTCTCTGACAAGGAAACGCGCGCCCTCGACCTTAACGTCGAAGATACCGACGTTACCACTGCCGAAGAAGAGCAGGCCGCCGTGGACCAAATGGTGCGTGCGGAACAAATGGCCAGGGAAGCCCTGAAAGAAAAGAAAAAGGGCTGAGTTAACGCTCCCTTCCTTAAAGAAAAATAGCGAAGTTTCAACACGCTTGCGTCGAAACTTCGCTATTTTTGTTTTCGTTCAGCAGGTCAGGGTAACGAATGGCGATGCCTAAGACATCACCGGCAGCACAGCGTGAATCGTTTGCTTCATAATTTTCAGTGCGTTATCCCATAACATAAAGCCCCCTTTGAAAACGATATCTACAGTTTTCATTATACCAAAATCTGCCGAAAAACTCCCCTGAACAATGCATAAATGCTAGAATAGATTTGGAAATTTCTATAAAACATTATAATATTTATAAAAATTAAACATGATGAAAAGAAAGGATGAATTGGCTTGGACTACTCATATTTCAATGATGCACCGGATTATGGCGCGGCGGGTTCCCTGGCACAACTCCTGAAAAAAGCGCAACCGGAGGCAGGACGCTGGATTCTACCGGAACGCTTAATGCCATTTCTGCCAGAGGAGGGCGAACTACAGGGAAAGTCGCCGACAGAATTATTCGAATTGTTTGAAAACTATCCCGACTTCTTTGAGTGTAAAGAGCGCGACGAAGATGGCCTGACGCTGCGTTTCGTCCGGTTAAAAAGTTATGTGGCTCATGAAGTACAGGCCACCGATGATAAGCGTTATCCCATGCCCAAAATGCGCCTGACGGATTGGGCTTTTATCCACTATAAAAAATTTGAAGAACTGGCAAACCTGGCCTTGCCTGAAAAATGGTATTACGGCAATACGGCGCCGAAAGGCGATCCGGTACCGCTGTTAAAAAATTATTTGAATTACACCTTCCGGCGATTGGTATGGGAAAATAAAGTATTGATCTCTCCGCCTTCTACATCGCCACAAGATACCTACGCTGCCTTTAATACAGGTCTGGTGGATCTTAAATATGACGATATCTATGCGTTGTTCAAACAAAATACGCGCTACGAATCCCAATATTGGTATCTTTTAGATTTTGTGATTGCCGGTGAAGACATCGGTAAAACGCTGGTACGCGTCTTCAACCCTCTGCCGATGCGTGCCGATTATTTCGAAAATAAAGTCGAAAACATGCTCTACGACAGCGCCACCGGAGATCTCTCCTGTGACTACACGCACATCATTGTGGAACGCACGCGTCGCTTACCCTTGGCCTTCTTGGAGGATAATCTGTCGCGCGACATGATGGAAATAGACGGTATGACACTGCAGGAAGCCTATAAAGCGCCTCCGTTTAAGCAGAAGGCGTTCTTTGAGGAGCTCGGACATCGCATCGAATCCAATCAACGCGTATTCAATCGTTTGAAAAATCGCTTCGAAGACGCGGTGAATCTGGCCTTGAAGCGCGTGCAATGGAATTATAAAACCGCCATTCCCATGTATAACCCGCGGACGAATAGGGGCTCTTTGTTATTACCCCTCGCACTCGTGGATGAAAAACTCGTGGATCTGGCGCTCGTGGTGGTACGCCATCCTGCAGGCTCATACCAGGGCGAAACCATTCTGCCTCTCTATCTTGCCTACAGCAATTCCCGCTTAGTGTCCCGTCCGGACAGCGATTGGCTCAATACCGACAGCATCGCTACGCTCTCTTATGACGACAGTGACAGCGATGACGAAGAAGAGTATTGACGGTGCAAGCGGAATAACAAATAACCGATGACAAAGCCTTTTGCCAGGCTGGTCATACTCATGACAAACCAAATCCCATACGCGCCCCAACGCTGCATGAATAAAAAGCCCAACGGGATGCGCAGGAGATTGAAAACGACTGAGTTGACCGCCGGTGGAAGGCTTTTTCCAAATGCATTAAAGCAAGCCGTCGATGACGTTTCAAAGGCAATAAACGGCTCGGACCAGGCAAAGATGAAGAGATATGCGCCGCCCATGGCGATGGCCTCTTCCTGGCCCGGCACAAATAAGGAAAAGAGCGGACGGCCGAAGCCGATGAAAAGGAGCATGATGACGGTTCCGATCGCCGTCATAAATAGAATGCCCGTGCGCATAATATCGCTAACGCGCTTTTTTTGTGCCTCTCCGCCCTTCTCTATCGCACCGATGTTTTGCGCCGCCATAGACGTTAAGGCTGCCCCGAAGCCGTCGGCCGTCATCCAGTTCAGGCTTTCCATTTGGGAGCCCAGCGTGGTAACCGCGACAGCAGCCGCACCAATGCCGGCCAACATACGACTTAACAATAAATTGATGATACAAAACGTGCCGATCAAAAGCGTCACCGGCACCCCGATACGCACCACACGCTGCGCTACATCCTTTTTCATGGGCGCAAGCCAGCGCATGCGATCCAAGAGAGACGTCGGATTCTGGGCGAAGGTGTTTTTCTGCCCTAAGCGATGTGCCGCACGCCGGAACAGGAAAAACACCGCCACTTGAGAAAGCGTTGTGGCCCATGCCGCGCCATCCACTCCCCACGCAGGAAACGGCCCAACGCCGGCAATGAGTAACGGATCCAGCACGACGTTTAACAACAGGCCCAAAAAATTAATGCGAAAGGCACTGACCGAATCGCCGAAGCTCTGAAACGCCTGTGAATAGGAAAAGTGCATCATTTTAAAGGCCATACCGATAAACACAATGCGTCCGTAACGCATCGCAATGGACGAAATGGTCGGTCCCAAGGCATAAAAGCGCACAAAAAGCGGCAAAAAAAGCTGGGCAATAAACGAAAACGCCGCTGCCGCGCAAAGTGCTACCTGAAAGCCCGTGGATAAAATATGCGCTAGTTCCTCTTCTTTTTTACCGGCACCGTATCCTTGCGCCGTCACGACGCCCAAGCCGGTGCGAACGCCTGTAGCAATGGCATCGCCCATCCAGGTGACAAAGCTAATCATGCCGATGCCGGCAACGGCGTCCTCGGTAGCCACCTGCCCGACCCAAAACAGATCGGTCAGCGTATAGAGCGTCGTAAACAGTGATGTCATCACAAAAGGAGCCGCAAACCGCAAGAGCAGCGGCAAAATCGGCCCCTTCAATAAATTTAGTGGTTTTCTCTTCGTTTGCATCGTTTGTTACTCGTCAGATGACATGAACATCCACGCGTTTGCAGTTAAGACCTAAAATGGCTTCCACTTCCAGCCGTATCGCTTCCTGCACCTCTTTGACCACGTCGATAATGATGCTGTTTTTGTCCACCATAATGGACAATTCGGTAGACAAGGCGCCATTTTCCGTTTCCGTGATGATGGACTTGTCATACCCGTGGCGCAAAGCGCCGGTGGATGCATCAAAGCCGCGTACTTCCAGCACGCCGTCCACTTCAGCGGCACGAATGGCTATCATCTGATCAATTACGCGGTTGGCTACGAGGCAACGTCCGCCTTCAAATTGTTTCATTGTTCGTCCTCCAAAGCATGGTTCAGGCCAAGTTCATCAGCCCATTCTTTTGTGCGTAAATCCGCAAAGGAATAATAAAATTCATCGGCCGTCATGCGCAGGGCATCTTCATCCTGCGGATAGCCGTCATCGGCAATGCCGACCGTATGGCACCCCAATTCGCCGGCGGCCCGTAGTGCCAGTAGCGCATCATCAAAGAGCACCATTTCGTCGGTTGACACGCCAAAACGTTCCGCCGCAATCGCAAAAAACTTCGCATTGCTTTTATCGATATTGTTGTCGGAAGAGCTGAGCACAAAGTCAAAATACGGTCGTAAACGCGTCGTATCCAATGCCAACTCACATAATTCCCCCGGCGTGGCAGAGCCCACCGCCATCGGAATACCCAGCTGTTGCAATACTTGGAGCATTTCCCGCACGCCTTCTTTCGGCTCTACCGTAGTTGCATAAAATTGCTCCATGCGTTCCAGGGCATTGCTACGCATCTGTGCCGCATCCAACTCCAACTGCAGGTGATCGTTCAAATATTCAACGACGCCTTGTGAACCGGACGTCAGCAGCAATTCGTAATCCACATCGCGTGCATCCACGCCTTGGTCTTCCAGATAACTGACCTCTGCGTCATACCACGCCCGTTGTGAATCCAGCAGCGTACCGTCCATATCAAATAAGATTGCCTTCATGCGCCCTCCTGCCTTTTCGATGGCATTGCCATCGAAACTTTCTCTCAGTATATCATAGCCTTTCCACACAAAAAAAGGACTTGACCGAAGCCAAGTCCTTTTACTTCTTATTGTCGCCGCATGCGATAATCGTCTTTTTCCCGACAACCGCAATAGCAAACGGATTTTTACAGCTTAATCTGTCCCTTCAGCTCTTTGCCGTTGAAGAAGTTGATGATGTTCTCGGCTGCCATCGTGCAGACCGCCGATTCACATTCATTCGTCTTCACCGCAAAGTGCGGGGTCAACACAACGCGCTCATGTTTGAACAGCGGGCTGTTCGGATCGCAGGGTTCCGTTTCCGTCACATCCAAACCGGCACCAAAGATCTTGTCTTCGTCCAAAGCACGAATCAATGCTTCTTCATCAACGATCGGACCACGTGCGCAGTTGAGCAAAATAGCCGATTTCTTCATCACGTCAAACTGATGATCGCTGATCATATGACGCGTTTCATCGGTCAGCATCAAGTGCAGGGTGACATAATCCGCAACCTTCAAAACATCATCGACATCGTCCACATAGGTGACGCGTGCATCATCGCGTTTGACATACGGATCATAGACAACCACTTTCATGCCAAATCCGTTTATGCAGATATCAGCAATGGCGCGACCGATGCGTCCATAGCCCAAAATACCCAAGGTCTTTCCCTGAATGGAGTAGCCCATTGGCGTATTGGAACGAGCCGCCCAGCTCTCCGCTTTATAGCGACGCGAGGATTGCGCAATCTGCAGCGAAATGGTCATCATCAGACCGACGGTAAATTCGGCAACTGCTTGGCCGTTAGCGCCCGGCGTAGTGGTCAGGGTGATTCCCTTTTCCTTCAGTAAAGCCAGCGGATAGTTGTCATAACCGACACCATGATTGGAGATAATCTTCAAATTTTTGGCAGCTTTGATAGCTTCTTCCGGAATCTCGGCAATGCGAATCAGCGCAGCATCAATGTCTTTGAATTCTTCAACCAGGGTTTCCGAATCCGTCAAGCTCTTAATTTTGCTCCATACTACCTCATAGCCGGCATCTTCCAACTTCTTTATTCCGTCCGGATGGACTTTTTCCGTTACCAAAACTTTCGTCATTTTGCTCCCCTTTCTGAAAGCTTCCTGCTCTTGCCCTTCCAGCAAAAATGAATTTTGCGTAAAAAAACGCCCCTTCGATTGGACGCTTCACAGCACTTTAAAGGTACCATGTACCCCTTGTATTGTCAAACGTTATCCCATTGAAATGTCCCCTCTTCCGTTCTCCCAAATATCTCAATCCTAAATTAATAAATAAACAATTATTTTAGTGAATTATGCGTTATAATGAAGTAGGATCGTTCCAGCGAAAGCAACGAAAGAAGGCACCTATGAAACGCATCGCAAAACCCTCCCCCGTTATCCGTTCCACGCCGCAGCGTCATGCCGAACGAGCGCATCACAGTTCGGAAGATCCCGGGCCTGCCCCCAGAAAACTTCTCTTTCCTCTCCTCTTTATCGTTCTTCTTGCGGGGACGTTTGCCATACAGCTGCTGGCACATGCCGAAAGCCCCTCCTTCCGTCCCGCACAGCGCACTTTTCATCGCCTGCCCGATCGCTATGCAAAATCCATTCAACCCTTTCACAGCTCCTGCGATCGCGACCGCGATGGTATCGATGATCAAACGGACATTCTGCAGGGTGCCCTGCGCTATCTCTCCACAAATCCCCGCTATCAAAGCCGCAACTATCCGACCGGCTATCCCGATGATGCGTGCGGCATCTGTACCGATGTGATCGCTTTCGCCCTCCGCGACGCCGGTTATGATCTTCTTTCCCTGATGCGCGAGGATATTCGTTCATCGCCATCGTCCTACCCCTTTGCAACGCCTGGGTCGTCCATCGACTTTCGCCGCGTTCAAAATCAGCATGCTTTTTTGGCGCGTCACGCCATCTCTAAAACACTGGATCTTCATCAACTTGACGATTGGCAGGGCGGCGATATCGTCATCTTTGAAGGCCATATCGGCATCGTGTCCGATCGCCGCAACGCCCGCGGCATCCCTTATCTCCTGCACCACGCTTCCTCCGATCAGTCCAATTACGAAGAAGACCTGCTTGAAGAGCGCAACGACATCATCGGTCATTATCGGATGACGGAGTAAAAAAAGCACTGCTATTTAACATTTCTCATATTTAAAGAGAAATGTGCTTTCTCAACTGACAAAACGGTAAGGCCGCCTTTTCAAGTGCCCTTGCGTCTTTTCATGCTTTCATGTAGAATAGTCGGGTACAACGCATGGAGAAGTATCGAAGTGGTCATAACGGGGCTGACTCGAAATCAGTTTGTCTCTTTCGGGACACGTGGGTTCGAATCCCACCTTCTCCGTCTAAAAAAAGAAGGCTTTCAAGCCTTCTTTTTTTATTGCCTTTTTGAGCCTTAGCTTTCATCTCTCAAAGTCCGTGAAAACTGATACGATTTCCTGCTAGGAATGGGTATAGGGACATTGGTCGAGTAAGCCTTGTCGGAACGAAGAATGAAATGGGCAGAAAACAGCTGTTCATTGCGGTTTTGTGTCCAAATGGAATGCTGTGAGCGTTCATTTTCAGACGTTTTAATTCCGAGGATTTTCATAGTAATTAGTTGCAAGGTGCTCGCCGTTGCATTAAAATGTGGGAGAAGTGCAACCGATGCACGTAAAGAAAAGGGCGTGTGTCGAACGTGAAAACGTTTTGCATTGATGGAGGAAAGGTTATAAAGGAGGAAGTATGGGATATCAGCTGACACAGGAACACGAAGCGCTCCGTAAGATCGTTCGTGATTTTGCGGAAAAAGAAGTTAAGCCGATTGCTTTCCGTCTGGATCAGGGAGAAGAATTTCCTGAAGAGATTGTAAAGCACATGGGTGAGATGGGATTGTTGGGCATTCCGTATGAGAAGAAATATGGTGGCCAAGGCTTAGATGCTACAAGCTATGCCATTACCGTGGAAGAGCTGTCGCGTGTGGACGGCGGCGTCGGCGTTATTTGCTCGGCACATACTTCCTTGGGATCCTGGCCGATCTGGGCTTTCGGTACGGAAGAACAGAAACAAAAATACTTAGTTCCCCTAGCAAAGGGTGAAAAAATCGGTGCTTTCGGTTTAACGGAAGAGCACGCCGGTTCGGATGCCAGCGGCACGGAAACAACCGCCGTGCTGGAAGGCGATCATTACGTATTAAACGGCGGAAAGATCTTTATTACCAACGGTCAGCGTGCCGATACATATGTTATTTTCGCAGTCACCAGCCCGGAAAAAGGAACGCACGGCATCAGTGCTTTCATCGTTGAAAAAGACTATGAAGGATTCTCTTTCCCGACACAGTACGATAAATTGGGCATTCGTTCATCGCTGACGTCGGAATTGAAATTCAAGAACGTCATCGTTCCGAAGGAAAACTTGCTGGGCAAAGAAGGCGAAGGCTTTAAGATTGCTATGGCAACGTTGGATGGCGGCCGTATTGGTATTGCTTCCCAGGCGCTGGGTATTGCGCAGGGCGCTTTTGAAGCAACCGTCAATTACACACGTGAACGTATCCAGTTCGGACAGCCGATTGCGGCAAACCAGGGCGTAAGCTTTAAGATTGCGGATATGGCTACACGTATTGAGGCTTCTCGTCACCTGATCTATCAGGCAGCGGAACTCAAGACGAATCATGGCAAGTATACAAAGGAAGCGGCCATGGCCAAGATGTTCGCTTCGGATACAGCCATGTGGGTAACTACGGAAGCGCTGCAGCTGCACGGCGGCAACGGCTTCATTAAGGGCATTGATGTAGAACGTATGTTCCGCGATGCGAAGATCACACAAATCTACGAAGGCACGAATGAAATCATGCGCGTCGTTATTGCCGGCCAGATCATCGGTCGTGTCGGACGCAAGAGAAAAGCAGCGGCCATTGCCGATACGGGCAAGCCGGGCGCTGTCACCGGACCTCGTAAGAACATTATGTTCGAGGGAACGCCGGAAGAACAGGTGAAACAGTTGGTCGAAGCCTTGAAGAAAGATGGCTACGCATTTGATACGACGGTGGACACTTTCGCTCCAGTGGACGAAGTGGAACGTCTGGTCTCTGTCGGCCAAGGTATCGGACCGAAAGAGAACATGAAGGTAGCCGAAGAATTGGCCAAAGCCGCCGGCGCAGCTATTTCCAGCTCCCGTCCGGTAGCGGAAACGCTGGGCTATCTGCCGATCGAACGCTATGTTGGTATGTCCGGTCAGAAGTTCAAGGGCAACCTCTACTTTGCCATGGGTATTTCCGGTGCCGGCCAGCATCTGCGTGGCATCAAAGAAGCGGCCACCATCGTTGCGGTGAATACGGATGAAGCTGCTCCGATCTTTGCGAATGCGGACTATGGCATCGTCGGTGATGTGATGGAAATCATGCCGCTCTTGACAAAGGCTCTGGATCAGGGTCAGGAACGTCATCCGGCACAAGACTTTGAGAAGAAAAAACGCAACGTCCCGCAGGAACCGCGTACAAAATCCGGTATCCACGTCTGCAACGGCTGCGGCAATGAATATGATCCGGCAAAGGGCGATCTGGAAAGTGGCATCGCACCGGGAACGCCGTTTGATCAGCTTCCGGACACCTATCTGTGCCCGAAGTGCGGTGACCCGAAGAGCGGCTTCATTTCGATTGAACAGTAACAAGAGAAAAACCGCGTGTTAAACCCGCACAGAAGAGAAAAGCACATAGAGAAAGGTGAAGGAGGATTTGCATGGCAAATGTTCGTGAAGTCGTAAAAGATTTGTATTGGATCGGTGTGAACGATCACCGTACCGATATTTTTGAGAGAATTCATCCGATTCCGGAAGGCGTAAGTTACAACTCCTATGTCCTGTTGGATGAAAAAACAGTGTTGTTTGATACGGTCGATTTCGAATTTGCACCGTATTTCTTGGACAACCTGGACCATGTCCTGAATGGACGTCCGTTGGACTACATCATCATCAATCACTGGGAGCCGGACCATGCGTCGACATTCCAGGAAGTCATTCTGCGTCACCCGGAAGCCACCGTTATTTCGACGGAAAAAGGCTTCTACTTCATGACACAGTTCAACTATCATTGCGAAAAACGTATCACGGTAGGCACTGGCGATACCTTCAGCTCCGGCAAACACAACTTTGCGTTTGTCCAGATGCCGATGGTGCACTGGCCGGAACCGATGGCAACCTTGGATACTACAAACGGCGTCCTCTTCAGTGCTGACGCTTTTGGTTCCTTCAAGGCTCTTGACGGACATCTGTTTGATGACGAAGTCGACTGGGATCGCGATTGGCTCGAACCCGGACGTCGCTATCTGACCAACATCGTTGGTAAATACGGTGCCTACGTACAAGCTGTTTTGAAGGTTGCCGCTACGCTGCCGATCAAGGTGCTCTGCCCGTTGCACGGTGTGATTTGGAGAAAGAACCTCGGCTACATCTTGGACAAATACGACAAATGGTCCAGCTACACGCCGGAAGATAATGGCGTCATGATCGTCTACGGATCGATGTATGGAAACACCGAACAGGTGGCTCTGAAGTTGGCCTCGGAAATCGTCCAGCGCGGTGTTACGGACGTAACCGTTTGGGATGTATCCAACACCCATATGTCCTACCTGATTTCGGAAGCATTCCGTGTCGGCCACATCATCCTGGCATGCCCGACCTACAACCTGGGCGTCTATCCGCCGATGAAGAACTTCCTGAACGACATGGTCGCATTGAACATGCAGAATCGTACCGTCGGCATTATCGAAAACGGTACATGGGCCCCGACCTCCGGTGCTGAAATGAAGAAGATTTTGGATCAGATGTTCAACATCTTCTATCTGGATGCCGAAGTTTCGTTCATGTCCTCACCGGATGACACCACGGACAAAGAAGTGGCTGCTTTGGCTGACGCCGTGGTTGCCTCCATTGAGAAGCAGGCGGAATAAGCGAACGTCATCCGTTAAACAGCACTATAAAAACAAAAAGGCCGTACCGAACAATGTTCGGTACGGTCTCTTTTTATGGTCTCTAAACGGGTACCACCGATATCTCATTCCAGATCCGGCATGGCGCACTGCTTATTTCGTGTGCCGTAAGACTTGAACAATGGTCCCGCCACCCAATACGTTGTCCCCCTGATACGCCACGGCAGCCTGTCCGGGTGCTATCGCGCGTTGAGGAGCATCAAAAACAACGCGCATGGTGTTCTCCCCCTCGCCATCCGCAGCGGGAAGGGGAAAGAGCGTGGCTGGCTGATCTTTCGCATTATAGCGAATCTTTACCGTTGCGCGAACGGGTGTTTCGGACACGGAAGAAATCCAATTCCAATCCGCCGCCAAAAGGCCATCTGCCATGAGTTGTTCTTGACCGCCCACTTTGACCAGGTTTTTCGTCATATCTTTATCATAGACATAGAGGGGCTCTTTTGCCGCAATGCCCAAGCCGCGTCGTTGTCCGATAGTGTAGCCCACCGCCCCGCGATGTCTGCCGCGTACGTTACCTTCGGCATCCACTAAATCGCCGGGGGCATAGTGTTTCCCCGTATAGCGTTCCAGAAACGCCACATAATCGCCATCTGGCACAAAACAAATATCCTGGGAATCGTGTTTTCGGGCATTGATGAGATGATGCGCTTCGGCAATCTCCCGTACCTTTGTTTTTTCATACTCGCCCACCGGAAGCAAAGTACGGGACAACACATCCTGTCCGAAGGAATAGAGCGCGTAGGTTTGATCCTTATGGGCATCCAAGCCGCGTTTCAGGACGAATCGTTCTCCTTCCTGGGCGACACGCGCATAATGTCCTGTTGCAATATAATCGCAATCCAGCTCGTCGGCACGTTTTAATAAATGATCGAATTTAAGATAGTGATTGCAATCGATACAGGGGTTCGGCGTCCAGCCTTTCTCGTAATACTGCACAAATTTTTGGATGACTTTTTCGTCAAACTCCGGCGAAAAATCGAAGACATAGTATTCCATGCCCAGCGAATACGCCACATGGCGTGCATCTTCCACGTCGTCCAAACTGCAACAGGTGTGACGGGGATTGGCCACCATAGCATTTTCGTAAAGACGCATGGTGACGCCGACACACTCATAGCCTTGTTCCTGCAGCAATACCGCAGCAACGCTGGAATCCACGCCACCGCTCATTGCTACCAATACGCGCTTTTTCATGCCTATCCTTTCTCGATCACATCTTGAAGCGCCTGCACCGCAAACGCAATGTCTTCTTTCGTGTTTTTCCATCCGAGGGAGAAGCGCAGTGCACCGCGACGCCGCGCTTCCGGCACATCTAGTGCCGCAAGCACATAGCTATCCGTAACGGCGCCCGCCTGACAAGCGGAGCCGGCAGAGAGTGACAGGCCGAGCCGCCCCAATTGGGCCAGCAATACTTCATGCGACTGCCCCTCCACGGTAATGTGGACGATCCCCGGCAAGCGGTCCGCTTCTTCTACGGTCAGATGCACGCCTTTTATCCTACGCAAGCCTTCTGTCAGCGCATAGCCCAACGCATGCAAGGTTTTTTCTTCCTCTTTTAGATGAATGCGCGTCCATTCCAACGCCTTTGTCATACCGATAATCCCCGGCACAGGCGTGGTGCCGGCACGCAAACCGCGTTCCTGCGCACCGCCGCGAATCAGTGGTTCCACCGGAACACCTTGTTTTGCGAAAAGAAGGCCGATGCCCTTCGGACCGCCAAATTTGTGGGCAGATAACGAAAGCATGTCCACGCCCCACTCTTGGCAATCAATGGGCAAATGGGGTGCCGCTTGTACGGCATCGGTATGAAATAGGATACGGTCTTTCCCTTCACAGCTACGCACGCACGCGATGAGTTCGGCAATGGGCTGGATGGTGCCTACTTCATTGTTCACCGCCATGATGGATACAAAACAGGTCTGCGGTCGAATGGCTTCGCGCAAAGCGTTCGGCTGAATCAGCCCCGATGGCCCCGGATGCAGGAAGGTGACCTCCGCTAGGTGTTCGCGTTGCAAGAAAAGCAGGGGTTCACGCACCGCCTCATGCTCCATTTCCGTAGCAATGATATGCGGCATGCCGTTCGTTTCTTTTCGTGCATACCCGTAATGCCACCCTGTCCAAACCGCTTGATTATCGGCTTCGCTGGCGCCTGAGGTAATAATGAGCTCTCGCGGCTGGCAATTGAGCAGGAACGCCAAGCTTTCACGCGCCTGCATCACTTCCCAATTGACGGCACTACCCATCGGGTGGACGCTCGCGGGATTGGCAAAGCACTCTGCCCAATACGGTTGCATGGCTTCCCATACCTCCTGCGGCATGGGAGACGTAGCGGCATAGTCCATGTAGATCGATGGCCTAGGCTCCTTAAAACCGTCCATTTTCCCTCCCTTCTACGCGATCAAAGCCTCCGCAATAAAATGATACACTCGAAACCAAAAAACGGAGGTAGTTGCCTACCCCCGTCCGATATCGATACCAATATCTCTGTTGCGATTACTCTTCTTCGGCTTCTTCTTTCTCTTTTTCGCCAACAACAGGTACATCGGCTGCACTCGTCTCTTCTTCCGTCTCTTCCGAGATCACTTCTTCCTGCGGTTCGCTCAAAGAAGCCACCGGTTCTTCTTCATTGATGAGAACGGTTACTTTGTCGTTTTTAGCCACATCCAGGTCAGCAACGGTGATCACATCACCGATTTGCATATTCTGTACGTCAACTTCGGCCTGTGCCGGAATATCGCCCGGCAAGCACTCGATTTCGACTTCGTCCAGCATCTGCAGTAATACAGACGGCTGTACACGAATCTCATCACGGTTCACCAATACGACCGGAACCAGCAGACGAATCGCTTCGTCCATGCGAACGCCCTGGAAGTCAATGTGCAGCACTTCATCGCGGAACGGATGTCTCTGCACTTCCTTAATCAATACGGTCTTTTTTTCATTGCCCATATTCAACTCGACCAGACTCGAGGTACCGGCCTTGTTATAAACATGAGCGAACTCCAAATCTTTGACCTGTACCATGTCGTTCTCTGCCCCTTTTTGGTAGATCACGGCCGGAATCAGGCCCTCTGCACGTAATTTATCCACTCGGTTTTTACCCGACACTTCACGCACTTGCGCGTTTAATGTATACTCCGCCATACTTCCTCCTTAAATAAAACACATATAGCGTCATTATAATGCGAAAAGAGGGATTTTTCAACATTTCTGCCGCAAGAAGCCCTCCTTTGGCGCTCTATTGTACCTTTGATGCGGCTTCTGCCGATGCGGAAGACGTTGCTTTCTCATTTGTGGCAGAGCTTTCTTCTCCGGCAGCCTTTGCCAAAGCAGCGCGCAAAGCGTCGCGGAAGCCTTCACTGGTACGCGTGGCACCAGAAATAGTATCTACTTCTGCGGTATTTTTAGTGGTCGCCTGCTCCACCAATTTGTCCAATGCTTTTCCGCCAATCTGCGGTGTTTCCTGGTGTTCTAGGATTTTCATCTCATAAATTTTTCCGCTTTCATCGATGGTAACAGAAAGGCGAATGGGCGTCCCCTTTGCATTTCCCTGGCCGATACCTTCATACGTGCCGGCTTTCAGCTTTTTCCCCTGTCCGCATCCCGCCATCAGCACGATCAGCGCTGCGGCTAAGCAGAAGAATTGCCCGACTCTTTTCATTCTTCGCTCCTTTCTGTGGCTGTCTTCGCTCGTGATAAAGAAATGGCTTCTCGTTGTGCGAAGCGACGGGTTGCAGGAGAGACTCGGCGCCTTGCCTCGCCGGCAGCAGCAGAGTTGCCTAAAATGACGCGACAAAATTCCTGATTGTTTTCCGTATTTTTCATCAGCCGCACAAACTGTTCCATCACTGCCGTTTCGTCAGCATTGCGTCCCTGTTTGCGCACTTCCAGCATCGCGTTTTGTTCTTCTTTCGTCAAGAGCAAATCATCGCGACGCGTACCCGACGAGAAAATATCGATGGCGGGGAAAATTCGCATTTCGGACAGATTGCGGGATAAATGCACTTCCATATTTCCCGTCCCCTTAAATTCCTCATAGATCATATCATCCATGCGCGATCCGGTATCTTTCAAGCAGGTGGCCAGGATGGTCAGACTGCCGGCATCGCGGATGTTACGTGCCGCGCCGAAAAACTTCTTTGGCGGGTACAGCGCCACCGGATCCAGACCGCCTGAAAGCGTACGTCCCGATGGCGACGTGGTAATGTTATACGCACGCGATAAGCGGGTGAGTGAATCCAGCAAAATCATAACATCCTGCCCGCTTTCCACCAATCGCTTAGCACGTTCCAGCAATTCTTCCGCCGTACGCGTGTGATTCTGTGCCTGCTTATCAAAGGTAGAGGCAACGACTTCCGTACGAATGGAGTCATCGTTCTTACGCATGCGATTGACGCTGTTTTCGAAATCCGTCACTTCCTCCGGCCGTTCATCGATGAGCAGAATAAATAAATACACTTCCGGATACGTCAGCTCTATGGCCTGTGCGATGGATTTCAGCAAGGTGGTCTTACCGGCTTTCGGAGGAGAAACAATAAGGCCGCGTTGTCCGCGTCCCACCGGCGCTACGAGATCCACGATGCGATTGGAAATACCTTCCGGCACCGTCTCCAGGCGCAGGCGTTCATCGGGATAAATCGGGGTAAGATCATCAAATTCCATACGTCGCACATAGCTGGTAGGACTTGTGCCGTTAATGGCATTGATATAGATGATCGGCGCATACTTGTCTTTATCATGCGCATCCCCAACGATGCCTTCCACGATATCGCCGCTCTTCAGATTAAAGCGTTTGATCTGAATGGCCGGCACATAATAGTCCGTACGCGTGCCATCTTCTTTTTCACCGCGCAAAAAGCCATAGCCGTCGGACATGACTTCCAAAACACCGCTGTCCGAAGGCAAATCGCGGCGCGGCTTTTTGGCTGTGTCCAAAGCGGTGTCGTTCGTTTCGTCACACGCGGGTTCTGCACCGGCTTTCTCTTCGACGCAAAACATTTCATCCGATGCTGCATTGCCAGGCAGGCTATCGTCAGATGTCTCCTTTTGGGAAGTGGCGTTGTCGGATGTCGGTTTGTTCTTGGCTGACGCAGAAGTTTTCTTGGCTTTTGCCCTGCCCTTTTTCGCTACCGTTTTCTTGACTTCCGCCTTGTCGCCTTTCGACGAAACGACGGATTTCTTGGCGCCTGCCTTATTGCTTTTCGACGGGGTAGCCGCACTCTTGGAAACCGCAGACGCCTTTTCTCCTGACAGACTTTCCTTAGTGTCTCGTGCATCTTGCGCTTCCAGCCAGCCGATTAGCGCATCTTTGCGAAAGGTATATGCCTTTTTTAGCCCGCGTGACTCGGCCAAATCTTTCAATTCTGCTCTCTTCATCGAATAATAATGATCCAAAGGGGTTCCTCCGAAAAAAAATAAATAAAATGAACGCATAGTCAAATGAAATGCGATTTCTTCATGGCTAGTATACCATGAAACGGAAGCGATGCCTAAAGAGAGCGCAATTTTAACGATGATTTTTGGAGAGATAACGCTACAGAAAAGCGAGCGGGCGACGCGTCGGCAGGCGTAGTAACGTGCCGGCGGGCGTGGTGACGTGGCGGCGGGCGTGATGAGGTGGCGGCGGGCGTGATGACGTGCCGCCGGAGCAACACCCGTAGCGCGATAGCGCAGATTACGGGGCATTTCGCCATTTTGCGATTTTGACCCGTAATCTGCGCCTTAACTTTACGGGGCATTTTGCCATTTCGCGATTTTGACCCGTAATCTGCGCCTTAACTTTACGGAGCATTTCGCCATTTTGCGATTTTGACCCGTAATCTGCGCCTTAACTTTACGGGGCATTTCGCCATTTTGCGATTTTGACCCGTAATCTACGCCTTAACTTTACGGGGCATTTTGCCATTTTGCGATTTTGACCCGTAATCTATGCCTTAACTTTACGGGGCATTTCGCCATTTTGCGGTTTTGACCCGTAATCTGTGCCCTCGACGATATCAAAAAGGAGGACGACCTGCGGGGCCGCCCTCCTTTTTACAGCGCCACAACAGCGCCATTTTCAAGTTTTACAAGTGCCGAACCAGCATTTGCAGTTTTTATTCAGCTTTACCGATGCAGCCGAACATTTCCATTTTCTCTTTCACGGTGTCTTTAATGGCTTGGGCACCGGGTGCGAGCAGTTTGCGCGGGTCAAAGCCTTTACCCTGCTGATCTTTGCCGGCTTCAATGTAAGCGCGGGTTGCCTTAGCAAAGGCAATCTGGCATTCGGTGTTGACGTTGATCTTGGCCACGCCCAAGGAGATGGCTTTCTGAATCATTTCCTTCGGGATGCCGGTGCCGCCATGAAGAACCAGGGGCAGATCGCCGATTTTCTCTTTGATCTTCTGCAGGGCTTCGAAGTTGAGCCCCTGCCAGTTGGCGGGATAAACACCATGAATGTTACCAATGCCGGCAGCTAAGAAGTCGATGCCGAGATCTGCCAGACGCTTGCATTCTTCCGGATCCGCAATTTCGCCCATACCGACGACGCCGTTTTTGTCTTCGCCGATGGTACCGACTTCCGCTTCCACGGAGATGCCCTGTTTATGTGCCAATTTGACAATCTCGGTGGTCTTTTCCAAGTTTTCTTCCAAGTCAAAATGGGAACCGTCAAACATGACGGACGTGTAACCCGCCTCGATGCAGCCCTTAGCGCCTTCATAGGTGCCATGGTCCAGGTGCAATGCCACCGGAACCGTAATCCCAAGCGATTCATCCATCGTTTTGACCATAGCAGCAACCGTTTTATAGCCGCCCATGTATTTGTTGGCGCCTTCCGATACGCCCAAAATGACCGGCGCTTTGAGTTCTTGTGCTATCTCGAGTACTGCTTTTGTCCATTCCAGGTTGTTCAGGTTAATATGCGCGACAGCGTAATGTCCTGCCACCGCTTTGTCGAGCATTTCTTTGGCTGATACCAGCATGTTTTCCTCCTTTATGCCATTTGCATGGCGATCCAGCATATCTTCTTTTCCATTATAGCTTTGGCGTGTGGTCTTTGCCACGCCAATGACGACTCGCTCCATAACGTTTTTCCGTTATGAAACGCTATCCCTTATTGAATGGACTCCAGATGCCAAATGTCCTCTACGTATTCGCGAATGGTGCGGTCTGAGGAGAAATGACCGCAATTGGCCAGATTCATCAGGCACTTCTTCGCCCAACCCAGACGATCGCGATAGGCGGCATCCACACGTTCCTGTGCTTCCACATACTTTTTGAAATCATAGAGAATGTAGTAGACATCGCCGCGTTCGCCAAATTGCGGCGCAACCAGCGCATTATAGATGTCCAAGAACATATACGTACCATGATCCGAAAGACGCTGATCCAACAGATAATCCACGACAACCTTAATGTCCGGATCCTTGCGATAGTATTCGACCGGATTGTAGGAAGGTGCTATCTCGTCCAGTTCCTCAACGGTGGCGCCAAAACGGAAGTTATTTTCTTCCCCGGCGCTTTCAAAGATTTCAATATTGGCGCCATCGTACGTGCCAAGCGTAGGGGTAGCATTCATCATGAATTTCATGTTGCCGGTGCCGGAAGCTTCCTTGCCGGCGGTAGAAATCTGTTCTGAAATATCCGCTGCCGGGAACAGTTTCTCAGCAGAGCTTACACGATAGTTTTGCACAAACACGACACTTAACTTTTTGCGGGTGTCCGGATCAGCGTTGACCATGCGCGCCACTTCGTTGATGAATTTGATGACCGCTTTGGCACGGAAATAGCCAGGGGCTGCTTTGGCGCCAAAGAGAAAGGTGCGCGGCACCATATCAAGACCCGGATTTTTCTTTAAGTTGGTATAGAGATACAGAACGTGCAGAATATTCAACAGCTGGCGTTTGTATTCGTGCAGACGCTTGATTTGAATGTCAAAGAGGGAGTGCGGATCAATCGTAATGCCTTCGGTTTTTTTAATATACGCTGCCAACTGCTCCTTCTTAGTCATCTTAATGGCATTGAGCTCTTCCAGCGTTTCCCGGTCATCCGCAAATTGCTCCAAGCCCTTTAACAGGCTCAGATCATGATGCCAGGCATCGCTTCCAAGCTTACGCGTGATAAAATCGGAAAGTTCGGCATTGGCATATTGCAGCCAGCGACGGGGCGTGACACCGTTGGTTTTATTGCTGAATTTCTCTGGCATGGCCTCATACCATTGATGAAGCGTCTCTTCCTTAAGAATGCGTGTGTGAATCTCCGCGACACCATTAACGGCAACAGCGCACCAGACAGCAAGGTAGGCCATCTCGACCACATTGTCGTGGATGATGCGATAGGTATTGATTTTGTCATCCGGCATTCCCTGCTGGCGAAATACAGAAATCATCTTCTGATTGATTTCTTTAATGAGTTCGAGGCAGCGAGGGCATACTTCGTCCACAATGTCCAAACTCCATTTTTCCAAGGCTTCCTGCAGCACGGTATGGTTCGTGAAAGCAAAGGTATGGGTGGCCACCTCGTAGGCATCATCCCAAGAGAGTTCTTCCTGATCAATCAACAGACGCATCAATTCCGGAATGGCTATAACGGGATGCGTATCGTTCAACTGAATGGAATGATATTGGGAGAACGAACGGAAGGTAGGATCATCCGGAAAGTTCTTTTTATAGCGATGGATGAGGTCCTGAATGCTCGCCGAGGTAAAGAAATACTGCTGTTTGAAACGCAAGAGTTTGCCGGCACGCTGCATATCGTTAGGATAGAGAACACGCGTAATGTCCTCCGCACGGTTCATCGCCTGCAAGGCGGCATCGTATTGAAAATTATTAAACTGGTCAAAATTAAAGCCGGAATCAATAGGCTCCGCCTGCCACAGCCGCAGGGTATTCACCATGCCGTTTTTATAACCGATAACGGGCATATCATAGGGAACGGCAAGCACCGCTTCATCGCGAAAGCGAACAATTTTAGCATCCTCTTCACAACGCAGTGACCAGAAATCACCTTTTTTTGTCCAGTCATCGCCCTCTTCACGCTGAAAACCATCAATAAATTTCTGCTCAAAAATGCCCTGGCTGTAGCGCACGCCATAGCCCTGTACGGGATAGCCTTCCGTCGCTGCGGAATCCATAAAGCAAGCGGCCAGGCGCCCCAGACCGCCGTTACCCAGCGCGGCATCGTCCTCTTCGTCTTCCAGCTGCTCAAAATCCACGCCGATGTCCTTGAGCAAATCCTTCACTTCGGATAGGATGCCCAGATTGAGCAAATTATTACCCAACGCGCGCCCTACCAAAAACTCCGCCGAAAAATAGTACTCATTGCGCATTTTTTTCGTTTTTTCACGTGTTTCCATCCAGGAGTCTGTCAAGCTATTCATCACGGTACGAGAGAGCGCTGCATATTTTTCAAAGGACGAGGCGCCCTCATACGTTTTACAGAACAGATGTTTTGCGTTGTCGTTCAATTGTTGGAGAAATTGCTCTTTGTCCATATCCCTTCCTTCCGGTTAATTACGATTTTCCCGCTTTTCCGAAACCATGGCCAACTTTTTCATCTGATCTTCCGTCTGTAAAGCCTCAATCATCTCGGCAATGTTGCCATCGAGAAAATCATGAATCTGATAAATTGTGCGATTAATACGATGATCGGTGATACGCCCTTGCGGAAAATTATAGGTGCGAATGCGTTCACTGCGATCGCCGCTGCCCACCTGCGAATGACGCGCCGAGGCAATCTCCTGATTCTGTTTTTCCAGTTCCAGATCGTACAGTTTGGTTTTGAGCAAATGGAGCGCCTTCTCCTTGTTCTTGAGCTGGCTCTTCTCATCCTGAATGGCAACGACAATGCCCGTCGGGATGTGCGTCACGCGCACGGCAGAGTCCGTCGTATTAACGCATTGTCCGCCATGGCCGCTGGAGCGATACACATCCACGCGCACATCGTTCATATTGAGTTCGACATCCACATCTTCCGCCTCCGGCAAGACCGCTACTGTCGCAGTGGAGGTATGAATGCGTCCGGACGATTCCGTTTCCGGTACGCGTTGAACACGATGTACCCCGGACTCGTACTTCAGTTTGGAATAGGCTCCTTCTCCTTTCACCATAAAGGTGGCGTCCTTAATGCCGCCAATGCCCTGATCGGTCCGATCGATTTCTTCCGTCGTATAGCCTTCTTTTTCGGCATACATGTGATACATCCGATACAAGTCCCCGGCAAAAAGGCCCGCCTCTTCGCCGCCGGCACCGGCACGAATTTCCACAATGACATTCTTATAATCGTTCGGGTCCTTCGGTACCAGAAGGAGCTTCAATTCTTCTTCCTTTTTTTCCGCCAGTGCTTCCTGCTCGGCCAGGTCTGCCTTCAGCATGGCTTCCATGTCGGAATCCTCCACCTCGGCAATCATGTCTTTATCTTCCTTGGCCGTCTGCAACGCTTTACGATAGGCCTCGTAGGCTTCCGCAATAGGCTTGCGCTCGACATATTCGCGGTTGACTTTGCGCCAAGCGTTCATGTCTGCCAGCAATTCCGGATCCGCCAGTCTCTTCTCCATATCGCGTAATTGGCTGTCGATATTGGCTAAACTTTCAAACATCCTTACTCCTCTCTCGAACGATGCGCCGTGCCCGCACCATTCGATCCCGTCCTGTATAGTCTTGTAAGATGGCAACTTCTGCAAATCCTTCGGCACGAAACAGATCTGCCACCGCTTCACCTTGATCGTCTCCGATTTCAAAAAACACACGGCCCCTCGGTTTTAGCACCGTGATCAATTGAGGAATCCATGCCTCATAGAGTGCCACTCCTCCTTTACCCGCCGCACCGGCAAATAATGCAGAAGAGGGCTCATAGCTAAGCTCTGCTTGTAAATTTTTCTTATGCATGGGATCAATATACGGCGGATTGGACAGCAACACATCCACAGCTTCCGGCAACACGGAAGGTCCGTCCCCCTCGATCCATTTTACCATGCCAGCCCGGGCAGGCTGAAGCAAAGCGGTCGCATTTTCTTTGGCCAAATCCAGTGCCTCCCGCGAAAGATCGGTGGCATACACGACGCTCGGCGCAGGCTGTGCTTCAAGCGCAATGCTCAGTGCAATGGCGCCGGTGCCTGTTCCGATGTCCGCCACAGCTTGTCCGCCCACTCCTTCGTCCAGCACGATTTCCACCAATCGCTCCGTTTCAGGACGCGGAATGAGCGCACGGCGATCCACAGCAAAGAGATGCCCGTAGAACTCCCACTGTCCAATGGCATATTGCAGCGGCTCACCGTGCAGGCGTCGCGCAACGATGGCTTCGTAGCGTTCTAGTGCCTCCGGCGGCAGAAGGCTGTCCGCTTTTGCGCGCAACGCACCAGGCGTCGTATCCAGCACATAGGACAGTGCTAAATAACCGTCTCCTTGCGGAAGGCGTGCCGCGCAGGCGCGAATGCTGTTTTCTCTTATCTCCATAGATGCCCCCTGCCATACGTTTTTCCACTGAAAAAGGACCGGCCATAGCCGGTCCTTTTTACTGGTGTTAGTCGATGTTATATTTCTTCTTAAAGCGTTCGACACGACCGCCACGTTCTGCTGACTTCTGTTTGC
>ERZ1673752.371-NODE-371-length-79115-cov-8.519985_pt1 | contig 79115 bp, 54 predicted proteins | sample MGYA00580195_ERZ1673752 | MGnify/ENA primary metagenome ERZ1673752 (study PRJEB41218, sample SAMN15661744) | gut metagenome | host: Homo sapiens | place: Canada: London | collected 2015-08-20/2019-03-30 | study: EMG produced TPA metagenomics assembly of...
CGTCCTGCCGGAAGCCGGGCTTGCGGAAACCGTCGCGGTCGGGACGGCGGAAATCGCGGCGGGGCGCCTCGTCCTGCTCGTCATCGAAGCGGGCAAAGGGACGGGGACGCTTCCATGCGTCCTGTCCTTCGCTGCCGTCACGGTCGTTGAAGCGCCGGGGCCGGAAGCCGTCCTTGCGGAAAGGCTGTCCCTCATCGTCACGACGCGGCCGGAAGGGACGCCGGCCTTCTTCTCCCTCGCGATCCACGAAACGGTCGCCACGGGGACGGAAGGGGCGTTCGTCCTGACCATCCCTGCGGAAGGACGGGCGGGCCTGCGGGGCCTCGTCGCCGTCACGGGCGGCATCGGGGAAGGGGCGCGGGCGGAAGGGCTTGTCCACATCCTGCCGGAAGCCGGGCTTGCGGAAACCGTCGCGTTCGGGACGGCGGAAATCACGGCGGGGCGCACCCTCCCGCTCGTCATCGAAGCGGGAGAAGGGCGGCTTGCGGTCTTCCCGGAAGTCGCGGCGGCCCTCGTGCCGGGAGGCCAGACCGTCAGCGCTGCGGCGTTCGTCGCGCCAGCGCTCGGTGGTGTTTTCCCGGCGGGGCTCGCGGTGGTGGCCTTCGCTCGCATCCTCGGCATCGGCATGGCCGCCGCGTTCGGGCATGCGGCCGAAATCGGGCATCAGGATGCGGTGCTGGCGCAGGCGGTCGGCATCGCTGCGGGCCACATAGATCTCTTCCCCGTCCTCGTTGCGGCCGCAGTAATACATGGCCGTGGCGATGCTGCCCGGCGTGGGGATGAAGCACTGGGTCTGCTGCGGGCTCCAGTGGCGCTCCTGCAGCCAGCGGGCCAGCTCGTGCATGTCCTCGTCCGTACAGCCGGGGAAGGCGCTCATCATGTAGGGCACCACATACTGCTCGCGTCCGGCCAGACGGCTCTGCTCCACGAAGCTCTGGAGGAAGGCCTCGAAGACTTCCATGCCCGGCTTGCGCATCAGGTCCAGCACGCGGGCGGCGCAGTGTTCCGGGGCCACCTTGAGCTGGCCGCCGGTGAATTCGCCGGTATAGGCCGCCAGGGCCTCGGGATCGTTGAGGGCCAGGTCGGCACGCACGCCGCTGGCCACGCGCACCTGCCGCACGCCGGGCAGGGCCGCCACCTCGCGCAGCAGGCCCACATGCTGCATCTGCGGGGTGATGAAGGACTTGCAAACCGTGGGATAACAGCAGCTGCTGCGGCGGCAGCGGGACGAAGGCCGCGCACCGGGCTCCGCCTTGGCGGACGTGGCGTCATCCAGGGCGCAATGGGCCTGCCACATGTTGGCCGTGGGGCCGCCCACGTCGGAGATGGCCACCTGGCCGCGACGGGACTGGGCCACCAGCTTGCGGGCCTCGGCCAGAATGGATTCCTGGCTGCGGGAGCTGATGCGGCGCCCCTGATGCAGGGCCAGCGAGCAGAAGGAACAGCCGCCGCCACAGCCGCGATGGCTGGTGATGCTGGTGCGCAGCATCTCGTCGGCCGGGATGGGCTCGCGGTAGCGGGGATGGGCCGCGCGGGCGTAGGGCAGGGCGTATATTTTGTCCATCTCTTCCGTGGTCAGGGGGCGGGCCGGGGGCGCCAGCACCAGGGCGCGGTCGCCCACCATCTGCTGGGCCCAGGCGTTCTGGCGGTGCACCTGCTGTTCCAGCATCTGGGTCAGGCGCAGCAGTTCCGTGGCCTCGGCCTGCACGGCCTCGTGGGAGGGCAGCTGCATGCGCGGCAAATCGAGCCATTCTTCGGGCAGATCCACGGGGACGTTGTTCTCGTCCACCTTGGCCAGCCAGGCCGTGCCGTCGATACCGTGCAGGCTCTTGCCTTCGGCCAGACGGCGGGCGCATTCCAGCATGGCCAGTTCGCCCATGCCGTAGATGAGCAGGTCGGCCTTGGCATCCAGCAGGATGGAGCGGCGCAGGCTGTCGGTCCAGAAATCGTAATGGGTGGTGCGGCGCAGCGAGGCCTCGATGCCGCCCAGGATCACCGGCAGGCCGGGGAAGGCCTGACGGGCCAGGTTGGCATAGACCAGACAGGCGCGGTTGGGACGCGCACCGGCCTTGCCGCCGGGGGTGTAGGCATCATCGTGGCGCTTTTTGCGGAAGGCCGTGTAGTGGGCCAGCATGGAGTCCAGCGCGCCTGCGCTGACGCCCACGAAAAGCCGGGGACGGCCCATGGCCAGCAGGTCGTCGGGCGACTGCCAGCGGGGCTGGGCCACGATGCCCACGCGGAAGCCGTGGGCCACCAGCCAGCGGCCCAGCAGCACGGGCCCGAAGGCCGGGTGGTCCACATAGGCGTCGCCGTTGACCAGCAGCACGTCCAGTTCCTTCCAGCCCAGGGCCTGCATCTCGGCGCGGCTCATGGGCAGGAAGCGGGGCTGGCCGTCCACCCACGGGTCCTGGAACGCCTCGTTGCGGGACCGGGAGCCGGGGCGGGCATCGCGGCGGTCCGCGGGGCGCCCGTCACGGGGACGGTCTTCACGGCGGGGACGGTCGTCCCGGGAAGAAAATTCGTTACGTTCCTCGCGCTGGAAGCGGGGACGGTCGGCAGGCTGCGTGCCGGTGGCCGGACGCGGGCGGAAAGGACGGGGCGCGGCGTCGGTGGTGCTGATGTCGGTATCGGCGGGCGCGGGTCGGCGCCGGGGCTTGGGGAAGAAGGGCATGGTTTTCCTTTGGCGGCCTTGGGGCGCCACACGGATGGGGTGAAAGGTCGAAAGGGCGGCACCGTGGTGCCGTGGAAGGGGGAGCGCCCGGCAGGGACGCGGGGACGCTCCCCCGACGGTTACTTGGAAGGCGGCGTGACCAGCGGCATGGTCTTGGGCGCGGCCTCATTGGCGGGAGGCATCTGGGCGTCGGGATGACCGGCGCGGCCCATGGCGTGGCTCTTGCTGAAGCCCTGCCATTCCTCATGGCTGATGGCACCGTCCTTGTTCTTGTCGATGGCGGCAAAGGCGCCGTCCTGCATCTGGGGGAAGAACTTCTTGAATTCTTCCTTGCTGACGCTGCCGTCCTTGTCGGCGTCCATCATGGGGAACTTGTCCACAGGGGCCTTGCCTTCGCCCATGCCGGGCATGGCCAGGGCGGGAGCGGCGCAGAGCATGGCGGCGCAGAGCAGGCCGCCCAGGATACGTTTGTTCATGGTAACTCCTTACGTCGGTTCAGGGTGTGGCTATTCCGGCCGTCTGGGCCGGGAGGCCTTCACCAGAGGGAAGGAGGCGGCCTTGCCGCGCCCCTCCCGAAATCTTCCGTGGGGAGACCTCCGGGGCAGCACCGGGAGACCGGCATCAGGGAAAGGCCGGAGCGCCGCCGGGGTCATGTCCTTCCGGGCCAAACGCGCTGGGGGAAGGATGGGACGGGGAAAGGGCCTTGTGCGCGAGCCCCAAAGCCCTCCTGCCCCCGGAAAAAATCGTCCGCTAGTCCTGCGGGTGCAGGGTATAGTGCTCGCCCTCGTCGCGCAGGCGCCGGATGAAGACCTGCAGGTCGTCGGGCTGGCCGGGCTTGTGGTCTTCGGGATAGAGCAGGGCGGACATATAGAAGATGGAGCCGATGCGCAGCGCGTTGCGGGCGCTGGCCGAAAAACGGTGCAGACGGTGCCCGGCCTGGTCCTGGAGCTGCTCGGGCAGCTCTTCGAGATAGGCCTCGCCTTCTTCTTCCAGCGAGGCCAGCAGGCGGGCTTTTTCCTGCATGCGGGCCGTATAGGCGGGCATATCGCCCATGACGGCCAGGGCCGCCTGTTCGGCCTGCATGACGCGGGCGTGCATCTCTTCCAGCCAGGCCACAAGACGGGCCAGTTGCGGCGACATTTCCATGACGAGCCTCCTTGCGGGACAGCCGGGCAGCGACCGGCACAGGGCAAAAAGGCCCGGCGCAGGGGCCGGGCCTCCATGACGGGGTTAATCCCAGTGACGCTTGTCCTCGATGGGACGGATCTGCGGGGGCAGGCTGCCCGGCGCCAGGATCTTGAGTTCGGGACGCAGCTTGATCTTTTCGCGGAACTGGTGGAGCAGTTCTTCCTCGCGCTTGAAGCCGCTGGTCTCGATGAACAGGGTCATCTCGTCGATGCCGCCGGGGTTGGTGACTTCGATCTGCCAACGCTTCACTTCTTCGAAGCGGCTCATGACCTGTTCCACCTGATGCGGGTAGACGAACATGCCCATGATGCGGGCGGTGGTGTCCACGCGGCCCACGATGTTGCCCAGACGCGGGCTGGTACGGCCGCAGGCGCAGGGGCTGCGGTCGATGTACGACAGGTCGCCCGTGGCCAGACGGATGAGCGGATAGGTCTTGTTGAAGGCCGTGACCACGATCTCGCCCACTTCGCCGTCCTTCAGCGGGATGCCGGTGTCGGGATGGCAGATCTCCACATAGCAGCGGTTGGCGATGTGCAGGCCGGTCTTGTGGAAGCATTCGTAGCCGATGCAGCCCACGTCGGCGGTGCCGTAGCCCTGGCGCATGATGAGGTCGTACTTCTTTTCCATCTGGGAGCGCATCTTTTCGGACAGGCGCTCACCGGTGACGAAGGCCACTTCGAGGAAGAGGTCCTTGCGCAGGTTCAGGCCCTTTTCCTCGGCCTTCTGGGCCAGGTGCATGAGGAAGCTGGGCGTGCCCACATAGCCGGAGACGCGCAGCTTCTGCATGATGTCCAGCTGGGTGGAGGCATCGGTGGGACCGGCGGGGATGACCGCACAGCCCAGGTTGCGCAGGGGCTCTTCGAACATCAGGCCGGCCGGGGTCAGCTGATAGTTGAAGGTGTTCTGCACGGCATCACCGGGACGGAAGCCCACGGAATAGAAGGCTTCGGTGTAGCCCCAGTAGTCTTCGCCACGGTCTTCGGGGTCGAAGATGGGTCCGGGGGAGAGGAAGATGCGCTTCAGATCCCCGATGTCCTTGGTCAGCAGACCGCCCAGACGCGGGCCCATGGACTGCAGGAAGATGAGTTCCTTTTTCTTGAGGATGGGGATGTGCTTGATATCGGACAGGGTCTTGAACTTCTCCACGTTGAACTGCGCGCGGTCGAAGCGTTTTTTGACGTCTTCGGAGTAGCGGTAGGCGTAGGAGAGCAGGTCCTTGAGCTGGATCAGGCAATATTGACGGCGTTCGCTTTCGTCGAGCACTTCACGGCGGCTGTAGATGCCTTCGGTACGGTCTTTACGAGTCATACGGCCTCGCCTTGTAGAATTTTATTTGGGACAGTTGTTTACGCAACCTGAACCATATTTGCAAGCACTATTTTATTTTTACAATTATATCAAAATGTTAATTGTAGTTTTTGGGCGCGTCCGCCTTTGCCGCACCAGCGGGGCGCGCCGCCTCTTCCAGGCCCACGGCCGTGAGCCCGTGGAGCACGAGGGCATCGGGATCGCGGCGGCAGTACTGGTGCAGGGGGCTCTCGCCGCTGTCGAACAGGGCGAAGATGCGGTCGAGGCGCTGCTGGTCCTGCAAAGGGACCTCCAGACCGGCCCGCCCCAGGGCATGGCCCGCCAGCCAGAGGGAAAGGGCCAGCTGCTGCTCGTTGCCCGTGATGGGCCGCGTGGCCGGAGCGTACCAGCCCGCACAGCTCACGGCGGGCAGCATCCTGCCCCTGTCGGCGTGCCGGCGGCGCCAGGCCAGGATGACGTCGGCCAGTTTCTCCTCGCGATGGGTGGGGCACCAGGCTTCCAGGTGATCCAGCAGGGCGTCGGTCCCCGCCGTGCCGAGGCGCACCTGCTGTGTGCGGGCGGCGGCCCAGCCGTCCAGCATCAGCACGGGCGTGAGGGCGTTCTCGCCGCTGTCCAGATAGGTGGCGCATGTCCAGGGCGCGGCCACGGGCGTATATCCGGCTTTGTCGGGGACGTTGCGGGACGTGCAGGCCGCAAGGCAGCACAGCAGCAGGACGAGGCAGGGGAACAGGCGGGTCATGATCTCTCCTCGGTGGGGGAAGCGGCGGCCCGGCGCCGGCGACGCTGGTCCAGGATACGTTCCTTGAGACTGTCGTAAACAGGCGTCGAATGCAAGGCGTTGGCCGTGAAGGCCGCGGCGAAGGCGGCCAGCAGCACGGCCGGGGCCAGATGGAACCCGCCGCACATCTCCATGACCAGAGCGGCCCCGGTGAGGGGCGTGCGTACCGAGGCGGAGAACAGGCCCGCCATGCCCAGCACCAGCAGGGTGGCCGTCTGTTCCGGGGCCACCAGCCCGGCGTCGCGCAGGGGCGCGGCCAGCAGGGCGCCGGCCATGCTGCCCGCCAGCAGGATGGGCATGAGGATGCCGCCGGAAACCCCCGAGGCGAAGCTCACGCAGGAAAAGGCGATCTTGCCCGCCAGCAGCAGGGCAAGGGCGAGGGCGGGCAGGCGCAGGTGCTCCAGCTGCAGGGTGGTCAGGCCCATGTTGCCCGTGATCTCCGGCCAGACGAGCAGCAGCACGCCGCAGCAGACAAAGGGGAAGACGATGCGCACGGGCCCGGGCAGCCAGCGGGCCCTGTCCTGCCAGAGCAACAGGCGGATCATGCCCGCATTGTACACGGCCCCCAGCAGGCCGCAGGACATGCCGGCCAGCAGGGGCAGCCAGTACTGGCTCCAGTGCAGGCCGGGCAACCGGGCGAAGGGGAAGACCAGGCCGAAGTCCAGCACCACGTCCACCATGAACCAGGCCGACAGGGCCGAAAGGCTGGTGAAGAGCAGCATGGGCAGGGTGAGCGGGGTCTTCATCTCTTCGAAGGCGAAGAACATGCCGGCCACAGGCGCGCCGAAGGCGGCGGTCATGCCCGCCACGCCGCCGCCCACCAGATAGCGGGGCCGGTTGGCGCGGCAGCGGTCGTGCCACATATAGCCCACGCCCGCGCCCACGGTGGCGCCCATCATGATGCAGGGGCCCTCGCGCCCCACGGAAAGACCGGCGCTGAGCGCGGCCAGGGTGGCCACGAACTTGCACCAGAGCACCCGCGCCCAGCGCATGGGCGGCAGCTTTCCGGCCGCGATGAGTTCCACCTGCGGGATGCCGCTGCCGCCGATGAGGGGCTCGTAGCGCAGGAGCAGCCCGGCCGTCAGGGCCATGAGCAGCAGCCCGGCGGCCATCAGGGCCAGCGTGGCCGGTGCGAAGGGATCCTGCCCGGCCATATGGGCCCGGACGGCGCCATTGATGATGGTATAGAGCCAGCGGAACAGGCCGATGACCCCGCCGGAGACAAGGCCCGTGAGCAGGGCCTGGGCCATGAGCGTCCAGGCGCTCTGACTGCGCAGGGCCGCGGATTCCAGGATGAAGGGAGGCAGAGAAGGGCGGAAAGCCATGGGTATCCTGTGGGGATGAGGGGCGCGGACAGGGCGCACAAAAAAAAGATGTGCCTGCAACAGCCTGAAAATATAGGGAGAATGCCTGTCCTGACAGGAACAGTATGGAGGCTGGACAAAAAAATTTCAAGTTTTTGGCAAAAAACGAAAAAAAATGCTTGCCAAGTCGGAGGGAAATCTGTACAAGCATTTTTGTTGTGACGAACAACACCACCTCACGCCGAGGTAGCTCAGTTGGTAGAGCAGGGGACTGAAAATCCCCGTGTCGGCAGTTCAATTCTGTCCCTCGGCACCAGGGAATCCAAAGGCTTGCAGCGAAAGTTGCAAGCCTTTTTTCGTTATGGGCTTTTGCCGGACGCGCATTTGCGGCAGCCGCCCGGGGGCGCCTTCCATCGGGCGGGCCTTCCCGCTCTTCCTCCTCCTCCTTCTTTCCCCGCTTTTTCCTTCGTCCTGTCTTTGGCCCGGTTCGCGGGACTGTCCCCGGCGTTACCGGTGGCTTCTCGATGCCCATACGGGCCTTCATCCGTACGGGCTGCGCCCCGGAGCAGCACATCGCGTGCCGCATATCCGGATAATCATGCCCGCTCCCTTGCGCCGTTGCCGCGTGTCCTCTGTCACGGCCTTCTCGCAAGGAGAAAAGCGGGAAGGAAACCTCCGCTCCTTCCCGCTCCCTGTGGCAGGTCTTTGGGGCATGGCCCGGCCCGCAGCCGGGAGTCAGGCAAGGGACATGCCTTCCCCGCCAAAGACCCGCACGGCCTCTTCTTCCCCCCAGCGGCGCAGCAGATCGCGTACGGCACTGGGGCCGTAGACCACATGCAGGCGCATTTCTACGCCCCGGCTGCGGGCGGCCTGCCGCAGCGGCGCGAAGGCCGCTTCCGCTTCCTCCTCGCTCTGGCGGCGCACATAGGCCGTGAACTCCGCCATGGCTCCGGCGGGCGCCAGCTGATCCACCTCGCCGTAATGGCCGAGGTCGATACCGGCATCATAGACGGCACGGATGCCTTCCCGTCCGCCACAGGCGGCCAGCGGGGCGGCCGTGTCGCGCAGGGGGCAGGCGGCGGAAGCCAGACAGCAGATCATGCCAGCACCTTGGCCAGCAGGATCAGCAGGAGGCCGCAGGTGATGACGATGATGTCCTGTTGTCTGCTTTTGGAGATCTTGTTCCACATGATGTCCTCCGGAGGCATGTCGTAGCCGTCCCTTCTGTTTTTGTGGTTTTCCGTCAGGCGGCATCAAAGTTGTCTTTCGTCCGGGATGATGCCGTCCGGTCATCGAACGCGCCGGGAAGGGCCGCAGGGGCCTTGCGTGCATCCCGTCAGGCCCTTGCAACGCCTGTCCGTCATTGCAGGAAGCAGAGGACCACCAGCAGGGCCAGGCCTGCCTTGACCGAGGCCACGCAGAAGCCGATGAGCGCACCGGAAAGGCCCGCGGCCTTGATGTCGCTGAGGTGGGTGGTGAGGCCGATGCTGGAGAAGCCCAGCAGGAAGCACCAGTTCATGAAGTTGCCGGCCATTTTGGCTTCTTCCTTGCTCATGAAGCCGAAGGTGTTCAGCAGGACCACGGCCAGGAAGCCCAGCACGAAGACCGGGAACTTGTCGAGGATGATGCGCATCTTGCTGGTATTGGCCAGCTGGGAATGCACCTTGGCGTCCTCGGCGGCCACCATGATGGCCAGCATCAGCACCACCAGGGGCAGACAGATGACGCGGCCGATGTTGTACACACCGGCCACGATGCCCGCGTCATTACTGAAGGCAAAGCCCGCGGCCAGCACCTGGGCCGAATTGACGATGCCCACACCGGCGAAGGCCCCGAACTGGTTGGGGCTGAGGTCGAGCCAGTGGCCGATGAAGGGGAAGATGAAGAGCGCCAGCAGGCCGAACATGAGCACCACGGCGATGGTGTAGGCGATGTCTTCATTTTTGGCCCTGACGGCCGGGGCGATGGCCACACAGGCCGAGACCCCGCAGATGGACAGGCCGGCGGCCAGACAGGCCCCCAGGGAAGGCGACATGCTGAGGCGGCGGGAGAGCCACATCAGGATGATGGCGGAGGTGAACAGAAAGACGGAAATGATGATGATGGCTTCCGAGCCGGTCTTGATGAGCCCGGCGAAAGAATATTTGCAGCCCATGACCACGATGCCGGTCTTGGTCAGGGTGGTGGAGAAGCGCAGGCCGTCCCGGAAGACGGCGTGCACACCGACGGTATTGCAGATGACCATGCCCAGGATGATGGCCACGATGAAATCGCTCAGGTTGAGGGACTTCATGAAGGGATGCAGGGCGATGAGGCGCGGCGTTATGAACCACGAAAAAACGGCGACGCCTGTCAGCAGAAGGATACCGGGCAGGGCGGAAAGGCTTTTCCGGACAAAGGACGGTTCGTGTCGTTCACAGCTGGCCATCGTTCTCCCCTCATTGTGTCGTTACATACTTTTACAAAACGTAATACACTCCTGTTCTTCTCAAGATACCATGGTATTTGTGTTTTGTATGCAGAAAAAATAAAAAACTATAATTCACAACATAATATGATATGATTTTATTCACGTCTTATTTTGAAGGGATATATTCAAAAGTATGTGCATTTTTTCATAAGTAACGTATTATGAGAACTCTTTTTTTCATAATAAAATAAGCATGGACGCATATGCGGTATCCATGGCAGTCATGGAAGGTGAGCGATCGGGGGAACACGAAGAAAAGGGCCGCAGGAACGACATGGCAGGCCGTTGCTGCAATAGGGCGGGGGGCTCGCCACAATGGCAGAGCCTGTCGATATGGTAAAAAATATTTTTTGAGATTTTTTGGGCGACGATACGCCCGCGCCCAAATGTCTGGCGGGGCGTCAACGAAGATGCAAACAATAAATCGAGTTATTCACGGTGGTTGGTGTTCTGTTGCAGGAGCGGCAGGCCCAGGGGCCTGCCGTGGGCGGGATGGGTGCTGTCCCGTGAGGCACAATCCTCAGCGCAGCGGAGCGGCCAGCGGCAACAGTCCTTCCGGCAGCAAGGGCGGGCGCTGGTCGCAAACCGGGCCTTCCTCTTCCGCCAGCTGCTGGCAGTCGCGGCAGCGGCAGGCCCCGGGCACGGCCAGCAGCCGGGACAGGGGGATCTCTTCGCCGCAGTCCATGCACAGGCGGCGGCCGCTACACCGCAGGTCGCCCAGCAGGCCCTCCAGGGCGCGGATGCGCGCCGCGCACAGGTTGGCGTGGCTCCAGGCCAGCAGCTCCGCCATCTCGTCGCGGGCGTTGTCCGCCTCGTCACCGTGGCCGTGGGGCAGGGCGAATCCGGCGTACAGGCAGGCCAGGTGCCGCCGTTCCTGTTCCAGTTTGCGTTGCAGGGAATGCTGGGCGTCGTCCATGGGCAAGACCTCCGGGGGATGATTTCCCGGCAGGATACACCGGCCCGCGCCCCGGGGCATGGCAAAGCCATGACGGTTGGCGTTCGCTCCTGTGAAAAAAAGGCCCCGCGTCGTGCGGGGCCCCTGACATGGCGTGTGACGGGATGCGCGGGATCAGCGGCGGAAGCTGCTGACCACCTCCACGGGGATCTCCTGCCGGAAGACCTTGCGCACCAGCTTGGCGCTGCCGCGCACCAGATCCAGCTCGATGGGGCATTCCTCGGGGGCGCGCAGCGAGAGCTGCAGGCCGCCTTCCTTGCGGGCCTCGAAGCGGACGGTGCGCACGATCTGGCGATGGCTCTTGTCCATGCGCTCGGCCAGCAGCAGGAAGAGGGAGAGCAGGCGGATCTCCTCGCGGGTCTCCTGGTCGAATTCCATGAACAGCGGCACCTTCTTGGAGGGACGCTTGCGGTGGAAGTAGGTCAGGGCGGCCATGATGTCCACTTCACGGCGGGTGAAGCCCAGCAGCTCGGTGTTGCGGATCAGGTAGTGGCTGTGGGCGTTGTGGCGCGAGAAGGAGATGAAGATGCCGATGTCGTGCAGCAGGGCCGCATAGTGCAGCAGCTCGCGGGCCAGGTCGCCGGAGTCGTGCAGGCCCATGGCCTTGGCGCTGTCGAACAGGTCCAGGGCCAGGCGCGACACATGGCGGGAGTGGCGTTCCTCGAAGCGGCAGCGCCGCGCCAGATGCAGCACGCTCTCCTTGCGTACGGGATGGAAGCTGCCGTCGGCATGGGGCATGCGGGTGGACAGGTAATCCACCAGGATGCCGTTCTGCAGGTTGCGGTTGCTGATGCGCACGCTGTCGAAGCCCTGGTCCTCCATGATGGTCTGGAGGATAGCCGCACCGGCCACGATGACGTCGGCACGGTTGGGATTGATGCCGGGCACGCTGCGGCGTTCCTTGAGGGTGCGGCCGCAGAGCTCCTTGACGGCCCGGCGCAGGCCGCCGTAGCTGAGCACGTCGCGGGACTCCTGCGGGGCCCGGCCCGTGCGCGCGGCATCCTCGGCATCCAGGGCGGCGGCGATCTCGGCCAGGTTCTGGGCCGTACCGGAGCTGGCCACGGCCTCTTCGATGACGAAGTCCGCGATGCGCTGGAACGAGCGCAGGGCATTGTTGCGGATGTAATTCTGCAGCGCGGCGTAGCGCTTGGCGGAGATGGTGCCGGAGTCCTTGTCGAAGAAGAGGTTGGACAGGCGCACGCAGCCCATCTTGAGGGAATCGAGGTTGCGGTATTCCTCGGAATTGCCCACCACCAGCTCGGTACTGCCGCCGCCGATGTCGATGAACAGGCGCAGGCTCTCGGTATGGGCCAGACCGCTGGAGACGCCCAGATAGATGAGACGGGCCTCTTCGCGGCCGGAGACCACGCGGAAGTCGATGCCGGTCTTTTCCTTGACCCGGCGCATGAAGTCCGGGCCGTTGGCCGCGTCGCGCACGGCGGCCGTGGCGATGGCGATGACCTCCGAAGCGCCGTAGACGCCGCACATCTCGGCCATGCCGCGCAGGACGTTGATGGTCCGGGCCATGCTCTCTTCACGCAGATGTCCCGTCTCGAAGGCGCCTTCGCCCAGGCGCACCATGTTCTTGACCTGGTTGAGGACCGTGTGCGAGCCGTCGGGCAGGATGCGCACCAGCATCAGGCGCAGCGAGTTGCTGCCCAGGTCGATGATGCCGATGACGCGTTCCCCGTCAGGCCCCGCCTGATCCGGGACTACAGGATGGGACATACGCACTCCAGCTCCACGCCAAAGATGTGCATGAACAGATCGCCCTTGACCAGCAGGCGGTCCTGCTCGGGGGCGCAGTCCTGGGCGCCGCTCAGGGTCAGCACCACCTTGCCGGGCTGCAGGTCGATGGCCACGTCGCGCACGGCTTCCATGTGGCGGTAATCCAGGGCATCGGCCATGCGGATGAGGGCCGCGGCCTTGTTCAGGGCCTCACGGTCCTTCTTGCCCAGGGCGGCGAAACGGCGGTGGCGCATGGCGGGCCAGGCCTTGCGGTGATAACGGACGAGCTGGGCCACCAGGGAGCGGTCTTCGGGCAGCAGGGCCAGGCTGGTGTCCTGCTCCACGATGCGCATGCCCTTTTTGTGGTGGCCCTTGCGCCCGGAAGCGAAGCCGATGTCATGCAGGCAGCAGGCGATGCGCAGGCGGTAGAGCCAGCGGCCGTCCAGACCGTGCAGGGGCTGGAGCTGATCGAAAAGCTGTTCCGCCAGATGGGCCACATGCTGGCCGTGACGGCGGGTGGCCTCCAGCTCGGGGCTGCCCGGCAGCAGATGCTCCAGCAGGGCCTCGCAGGGCAGGGGCGTCCAGTCGTGGGCGGTATCGGCCGTTTCGGGACCGGCGACCTTGACGCGCTTCTTGCCCGTCTTGGCCTTCTTTTCTTCCTTGTCCTTTTTCCTGGCTTTCTTTTGGGGAGTTGCGGTTTCCTGCTCCGCTCCGGCGTCCGGCGCCGGAGCTTCCTGCGCCGTCACGGGCGCTTCGGCCGGAGCCCGTTCGGGCTCTTCGGCGGGGACCGCTTCCTCCTTCATCGTTTCTTCAGGGCAGCCTGCCTGCACTTCGGAGGCAGCGGCCGCGCACTCCTTCGGCTGCTCCGGGGCAGCCTCTTCCGCGACGACCGGCGTCACGGCAGGCGCTTCGGCGGCTTCGGGAGCGGGCTGCGGCGTGTCCGTGCCGGGCAGGGAAGCCTGGAGAAGTTCGGCGCTGTCGTTGCGGGGAGCGGCGGCGGTGGTAGAGCTCTGCCCCTGGCGTTGCTGCCGGCTGCGGCTGGTGCTGCTGCCGGTCTTGTCGGCGGGGCGTTTTTTGGTAGCCATGATGAAAGCTCCTTGGGATCAGATATCGTCCCTGCTGATATGTTGGGCGATCATGCGTTCCTGCGCGTTGACGGCAGTTTCCTTGCTGGAGGGCTTGAGCCGCGTATAGGTGGCATCGGCCTGCAGCTGCCAGGTCTGGACGTTGTCCGCCAGATGGACTTCGAGGATGTCCTCGCGGATCTTGCGGCGCAGTTCGGGATCGAGGATGGGGGTCAGGACCTCGATGCGGTGGTCGAGGTTGCGCGGCATGAGGTCCGCGCTGCCGATGTACATGATGTCTTCGCCGTTGGCATGGAACCAGTAGATGCGCGAATGCTCCAGGAAGCGGCCCACGATGCTGGTGACCGTGATGTTCTCGCTGATGCCCGGCAGGCCGGGGCGCAGGCAGCAGATGCCGCGCACCTGCAACCGCACGCGCACACCGGCCATGGAGGCCCGGTACAGGGCGCGGATGATGCCCGCATCCACCAGCTGGTTGCACTTGAAGATGATCTCGCCGTTGCCGTAGCGCTTGTGCAGCTCGATCTCGCGGCGGATCATCTCCATGAGCGGGCCGCGCATGGCCTGGGGCGAGACCAGCAGCTTGCGGTACAGGTCGCGGTCCGCATAGCCGGTCATGACGTTGAACAGGTCGGTGACGTCGGCGCAGATGTCCTCATTGGAGGTGATGAGGCCCATGTCCGTGTAGATCTTGGCCGTGGAGGCATTGTAGTTGCCTGTGCCGATGTGGACATAGCGCGTGATGTGCCCGGCTTCGCGGCGCACCACCAGGCAGAGCTTGGCGTGCACCTTCAGGCCGATGAAGCCGTAGACCACGTTGACGCCTTCCTTCTCCAGCTCTTCGGCCCAGGTGATGTTGCGCTCCTCGTCGAAGCGGGCCTTGAGCTCCACCACGGCCACCACCTGTTTGCCGCGGCGCCGGGCCTCGATGAGGGCGCGCACGATGGGCGAATCGTTGCCCGCACGGTACAGGGTCTGCTTGATGGCCAGGACGTTGGGGTCCTCGCAGGCGCGGCGGATGAAGTCCAGCACGGCCTTGAAGCTGTCGTAGGGATGGAAGAGCACCACGTCCCGCTTGCGCAGGTGGCCGAACATGTCGCCTTCCTGGAATAGGCGCGAGATGTGCCCCTGGATGCCGGGCGTCTTGAGCTGGGGCCGGTCCACATTATAGAGGGTCATGAATTCGGAAAAGCCCATGGGCCCCTTGATGCGGTAGATCTGGAAAGGCTGCAGGCGCAGGCGCCGGGCCAGAAAGTCCACCAGCTCGCGCGAGGCCTTGTGGGCGATCTCCAGCCGCACCACGTCGCCGAAGCGGCGCTGTTCCACCAGGTCGCGCACGGCTTCCAGCAGGTCGTCGGCCTCGTCCTCTTCGATCTCAAGATCGGTGTTGCGGGTGATGCGGAACAGGGCGGAGCTGACCACCGTATGGCCGGGGAAGAGCAGGTCCAGATACTGGGCCATGAGGTCTTCCAGCAGCACGATGTCGTCACCGCGCACGTTGGGGTCGAAGCCCAGGGAGGCGTAGGTCTTGGCCTCCTTGTTGCGCGGGATGAAGATGAAGCGCGAGAGGTTGTTGGGGCACTTCAGGCGCACGAAGCGCGATTCGTTGTCGCGGTTGCGCAGCTGGATGATGAAATTGAGGCAGGTGGTGGAGATGGTGGGGAAGGGGTGCCCCGGGTCGATGGCCTGGGGCGTGAGCACGGGATAGATCTCGTTGCGGAAATAGCCGTCCAGGAAGCGGCGCTGCTTTTCCGAAAGATCGGTGTAGCGCACGATGCGCACGCCCCTTTCCAGCAATTGCGGAGCCAGGTTCTTGAGCCAGTGGCTCTGTGCGCGTGAGGTCAGCAGCAGGGTGCGGCGGCGTATCTCGGCCAGCTGCTTGGCCGGCGTGATGCGGTCGGCCGAGCCGTTGGGGGCGCCGTTGCGGTACTGGCGCAGGATGTTGGCCACGCGGACCATGAAGAATTCGTCGAGGTTGTTGTAGAAGATGGCAAGGAATTTGAGCTGTTCCAGCAGGGGCTGCTGGGGCGAGAGGGCCTCGTCCAGAACCTTGGCGTTGAAGTCCAGCCAGTTGATTTCCCGGTTGAGGAAAAGGTTGGGGCAGGAAAGGTCCTGCATGTCTTCGGGCGAGCAGGGTTGCTCAGGATACTTGAGGACTATCTGGGAGGTCATGCCGCTCTCCTTGTGCGCGTAGCTGTTCCCGGAATACTGCTGCATGGTTGTGACAATTCTGTGACATTTTAGGACAGGATCGCGAAAGAAAAAGCGAAGAAAAGCAGGCGGACGTCCGGGCCGCACCGGGGAGGTGCACGGCCGGAAACCCGCATGTCCGTAAGGTGAAACTAGTTTTCAACAACTGGTGTTGAGGTGTTAGCACAGGCCTTGGCGGAGCTCAAGAGGGGGCAAGGGGCCCCTCGGGAGGGGCGGCGGAGGGCCGCAGGTAGCGGCGGCAGTATCAGACAAAAAAGGGGAGGCCTTGCGGCCTCCCCTCAGTATCGGGAACGGGTCTCAGTCCTGCATGCGGAAGTCCACGCGGATCTTGAACAAACGCGTGGCGGGCAGGTTGAGGATGGGGATGCCCGTACGGGCCGTGATGTCATCCAGCGTGGCGCGCTCGTCTTCCCGCGAGGGACTGATGAGCGTGAACCAGATGTTGTAGTTGTGCTCGCGCAGGTAGTTGTGCGTGATGCCGGGACGGGCGTTCACTTCGCGCACGAAGTCGTCCATCTTGTCATCGGGCACCTTGGCCGCGCAGAGGGTGGAGACGAATCCCAGCTTGCCGGACTGGAAGTTGGCACCCAGGCGGCGGATGACGCGCCGCTCGCGCAGGCTGCGCACGCGCTCCAGGGCCTCCTCCTCCGGGATGCCCAGCAGCGTGCCCAGGTCGGCATAGGGGCGGGGCGTCAGGGGAAAGGCCGTCTGGATGATGTCCAGCAGGCGGCGGTCGGTCTCGTCCAGGGCTTCCTGCGTGGTGTGGGGACCGCAGTATTCAGGGGCGTCCGTCATGCTCGCTCACTTTGCGCCCGTGGCGCGCTTGGGCTGATAGGTGCACAGGGGCTCTTCGGCCATATGGTTGCCGTTCATGCTCCAGGCGCGGGCGCGACAGCCGCCACAGACCTTGTGGAACTCGCACACGCCGCACTTGCCTTCGTAGCACTTCTGGTCGCGGAACTGGCGGAAGTACTTGCTGTTGCGCCAGATCTCGGGGAAGGGCGTCTCGCGCACGTTGCCGCAGTTCAGTTCCAGATAGCCGCAGGGCTGCACCTGGCCGGTATGGCTGATGAAGCAGAAGCCCGTGCCGCCCAGACAGCCGCGGGTCATGGCGTCCATGCCGAAGGTCTCGGGCGTGACGGCCACGCCTTCCTCATGGGCGCGCTGGCGCATGATGCGGTAGTAGTGCGGCGCGCAGGTGGCCTTGAGGTGCATGCTGGTGGTCTTGCGGAAGTCGTAGAGCCAGTGCAGCACGTCCTCGTATTCCTCGGCGCTGATGACCTGGTCGGCCAGGCCGGAGGCCCGGCCCATGGGCACCAGCAGGAAGATGTGCCAGGCGGCCGCGCCGATGCGCTCGCACAGATTGAAGATGTCCTTGAAGCTGTGCAGGTTGTTGCGCGTGACCGTGGTGTTGATCTGGAAGGGCACCCCGGCCTGTTTAAGGTATTCGATGCCGCGCATGGAGGCTTCGAAGGCCCCGGGCACGCCGCGGAACTCGTCGTGGCTGGCGGCGTCGGCGCCATCGATGGAGATGGAGCAGCGGTTGACGCCGGCTTCCTTGATCTTGCGGGCCAGTTCGGGCGTGATCAGGGTGCCGTTGGGCGAGAAGGCGCAGGTCAGCCCCTTGTTGTGGGCATAGGCCACCAGTTCATAGACATCGGGGCGCATCATGGGATCGCCGCCGGTGAAGATGATGATGGGGTTGCCCACCTGGGGGAAGGTGTCGATGAGGGCCTTGGCCTCTTCGGTGGAGAACTCGCCCGGATAGGGTTCCGGGTGGGCCTCGGCGCGGCAGTGCTTGCAGGCCAGGTTGCAGGAGCGGGTCACTTCCCAGGCGATGAGCTTGCAGGCGGGCGTGCCGTCCTCAAGGGTGCGCACCATCTTGTGGCCGGGCGCGCCCCCGGGATGACCGCCGGGATGGGCACCCGCGGCACCGGGATGGCCGCCGGGGTGTCCCCCCATGCCGCCGGGATGGCCCGGCATGTGCTTCTCGTCATGCATCAGCGCACCAGCCTTTGCTTGAGCAGGGTCTCGGTGAAGTAGGTGATGAGCATCTTGGCGCCGGCGCGCTTCATGCCCAGCAGGCTTTCCATCATCACGGCTTCTTCGTTGATCCAGCCGTTGAGGCCGGCGGCGCGGATCATGCTGTATTCACCGCTCACCTGATAAGCGCACAGGGGCACGTCCACGGCGTCGCGCACCTGGCGGATGATGTCCATGTAGGGACCGGCGGGCTTGACGATGAGGCAGTCGGCGCCTTCGTCCAGGTCGGCCAGGGCTTCGATGATGGCTTCACGGGCGTTGCAGGGGTCCATCTGGTAGCTCTTGCGGTCGCCGCAGGCCGGGGCGGATTCGGCGGCCTCACGGAAGGGGCCGTAGAAGGCCGAGGCGTATTTCACGGCATAGGACATGATGGGCACCATGACCAGGCCGGATTCGTCCAGGGCGTGACGGATGGCGGCCACGCGGCCGTCCATCATGTCGGAGGGGGCCACCATGTCGGCACCGGCGGCGGCATGGCTCACGGCGGTCTTGGCCAGCAGTTCCAGGGTGGGGTCATTGAGCACCGCACCGCCGGGGGTCAGGATGCCGCAGTGGCCGTGGCTCATGTATTCGCACAGGCACACGTCGGTGATGACGTAGAGCGAGGGCCAGCGATGCTTGAGGCGACGCACGGCTTCCTGTACGATGCCGTCTTCGGCATAGGCGCCGCTGGCCTTTTCGTCCTTCACGGCCGGGATGCCGAAGAGGATCACGGACTTCAGGCCGTCATCCACGGCCTTTTCCACCTGCTTTTCCAGCTCGGTCAGCGACAGCTGGTACTGGCCGGGCATGGCGCCGATCTCCTTGCGGAAGGACTGGTCTTCGGTCTCCACCACAAAGTAGGGCATGATGAGGTCTTCGGCCAGCAGGGGCGGGGTCTCGCGCACCATGCTGCGGATTTCGGGGGTCCAGCGCAAACGTCTGCCGCGATGGAAGGATTGGGACATGGTTCTACCTCGATGCGGCAATGCCGCGGTTGTGTTTGGGGAGGACAGCGACGGTTCGTCCCCGGCCCGGCGGGATCGCGGGAAAGACCGGCGCCCGGAAAAGCCTGCGCCCTGATGCCGTCGGGCGGCAGGGGACGGGGCCTTCCGATGAGAAGGCCACCATAGCGCAAAACGCCACAAGGGAAAAGCCGCCGGGCACCACTGTGATTGCAGGCATGCAAGGCGGGTCGGCAAAGCTGTGAATGGGGGTGTGTATGGATGCTCGCAACGAATTGAAGGGAAAGAGGGGACTGGTCCGCCTGCTGAATGCCACGCGGTATTCCCTGGCCGGCTACAAAGCCGCCTGGCAGGACGAGGAGGCTTTCCGGCAGATATGCCTGCTGGCCGTGATCGGCCTGCCCCTGGCCTGCTGGCTGGGGCGGGACTGGACGGAATCCGTCCTGCTGGCCGTGCCGCTGGTGCTTTGCCTGCTGGTGGAATTGCTCAACAGCGCCATCGAGAACGTGGTGGACCGTATTTCGCTGGAATGGCATCCGCTGGCCAAGAAGGCCAAGGATATGGGGAGCGCCGCCCAATTCACGGCCCAGCTTTTCCTGGCTGCCGTCTGGGGCGGCTATTTGTTAGGTCGTCTGTAGGCTTGATGAGCTCCAGATGCAGGACAGCTGACGAGGCATCCATGTACTGAAAAGAAAAGATCCCGGGATTGCAATATCCCGGGATCTTTTCTTTTGTTGCCAGACGGCCTACAGGCCGATCTCTTCGTCAGTGAGGTAGCAGGCGGGGTCCTGGGCCCATTCGTCGCCGTAGTAGGCTTCGGCGCGGGCGCGGAAGTTGCCGCCGCAGATGTTCAGGAAGCGGCACTTGGCACAGCGGCCGCCCACATGGGCCTTCTTGTCCTTGAGCTTGTGCAGCAGCTCGATGTTGGGGTCGTCCCAGATCTCGGAGAAGGGGCGCTCCAGCACGTTGCCGAAGGTGTGGTTGCGCCAGAACTGGTCGGCATGCACCTTGCCGTCCCAGGAGATGCAGCCGATGCCGCGGCCGGAGTTGTTGCCTTCGTTGTACTGCAGGAGCTCGAAGATCTCTTCGGCGCGCTTGGGATCTTCACGCTTCATGCGCATCCACACATAGGGACCGTCGGCGTGGTTGTCCACGGTGAGGATCTCTTTGGGCTTGCCGGCGTCGAACAGGGCGCGGGTCTCGTCCATGATGAGGTCCAGCACCTGACGGGTCTCGGCGTGATCCAGGTCTTCCTTGATGAGCTCGGAACCGCGGCCCGAGTACACCAGGTGGTAGAAACAGGCGCGGGGCACTTCCAGGTCGGCCAGCAGGCGGAAGATGCCGGGGATCTCGCCCACGTTACGCTTGTTGATGGTGAAGCGCAGGCCCACCTTCAGGCCTTCGGCCTGGCAGTTGGCCACGCCTTCCAGGGCCTTGCGGAAAGAGCCGGGCACGCCGCGGAAACGGTCGTGCACTTCTTCCATGCCGTCCAGGGAGATGCCCACGTAGGAAAGGCCCACGCCCTTGAGTTCACGGGCCTTTTCCTTGGTGATGAGGGTGCCGTTGGTGGAGATGACGGCGCGCATGCCCTTGGAGGTGGCATGGCTGGCCAGTTCCACCAGGTCCTTGCGCACCAGGGGCTCGCCGCCCGAGAAGAGCATGACCGGCGCGCCGTAGGCGGCCAGGTCGTCGATCATGGTCTTGGCCTGTTCGGTGCTGATGTCGTCGGCGCCGTCCACGGGCACGGCCTGGGCGTAGCAGTGCACGCATTTCAGGTTGCAGCGCTTGGTCATGTTCCAGACCACCACGGGCTTCTTGTCCTTGGAGAACTGGAGCAGGTGCGAGGGCAGGTTGCCGGATTCACGGCCGTAACGCAGGGCGTCGGAGGGCTCCACCTGACCGCAATACAGTTTGGAAATACCGATCATCGTACGATCCTTTACAGCGAGTCGCCGTTTGTGCCCCGCCGGGATAGCGGACACGGGGCGGGGGGTATGGCGCGGGGAAGCCCGGAGGAACGCCCGGCCTGAGTGTCTGGGGACGGGACAGGATCATCCCGCCGTCATGGTGCCTGTCTGCCCGGAAGGCCGCGGGGCCTGCCGGAAGCAGAGGGAAAAACGGTGGCTGCGGGGCCGGAACGGGGAGGGGCGCCGATGCGGCGGCCCTCCCCGGCAGTCACGAAGTTAGCCGGCGATCTTGGCGCGCAGCACGTCGAACGCGGCTTCCACGCCGTCGGCCTTGGTGCCGCCGGCCTGGGCCAGGTCGGGACGACCGCCGCCGGAGCCGCCGCAGGGCGCGGCCACGTCCTTGATGAGGGCGGGTGCGGTGAAGCGGCCGTGCAGGTCCTTGGAGACGTAGAGCAGCAGGCCCACCTTCTCGCCTTCCACCGTGGCCAGGCAGGCCACGCCGGAGGGGATGCGGGAGCGCACGTCGTCCATGATGTCGCGCAGGGCCTTGACCGGCACGCCGTCCAGCTTGGCGGTGAGCAGCTTCACGCCGTTGACCTCGGTGGCCTTCTGCACCAGGTCGGCGCCGGTGGCCGGGCTGGCGGCCGCCTTTTCGGAGGCCTTGCGCAGCTTCTTCACATCGCTGTGCAGGGCCTGCACGCGTTCGGCCAGCTGGCCGGGCTTGGCCTTGAGCAGGGCCGAAAGGTCGTGCAGTTCGGCACGCTGGGCCACGGCCAGGTCATAGGCGTTCCAGCCGGTGACGGCCTCGATGCGGCGCACGCCGGCGGCCACGCCGCTCTCGGACACGATGAGGAAGCTGCCCGCCTGGCCGGTGTGGCTCAGGTGGGTGCCGCCGCACAGTTCCACGGATTCGGTATGGGCGTCGTCGCCCATGCTGACCACGCGCACGGTGTCGCCGTATTTTTCGTTGAACAGGGCCATGGCGCCGCTGGCCACGGCCTCGTCATGCTTCATTTCCTTGGTGCAGACAGGGTAGTCGGCCATGATGGCGCGGTTGACCTGGCGTTCCACGGCGGCCAGCTCCTCGGGGGTCAGGGCCGCGATGTGGGAGAAGTCGAAGCGCAGGCGCTGGCTGTTGACCAGCGAACCGGCCTGCTTCACGTGGGTGCCCAGCACGGAGCGCAGGGCGGCGTGCAGCAGGTGGGTGCAGCTGTGGTTGCGGGCCGTGGCCATGCGGGCGTCTCCTTCCACGCTCAGGGCCACTTCCTGGTCGATGCGCAGCAGGCCCTGTTCCACTTCGATGTTGTGGACGATGAGGGTGGGCGCGGGCTTCTGGGTATCCAGCACGCGGGCGGCGCCGTCGGGGCCTTCCATGCGGCCGGTATCACCGGCCTGGCCGCCGGATTCGCCGTAGAAGGGGGTCTGGTTGGTGACCACATAGCCCTTCTGGCCGGCGGGCAGTTCTTCCACGCTCAGGCCGCTCTCGTCCAGCAGGGCCACGATGCGGCCCTGGCCGTTCAGGCCGCTGTAGCCGGTGAAGACGCTCTGCAGGCCGTCGTCGGCCAGCTGCTGGAACAGCGAGGAGCCGCTGCCGTCCTGGCCCAGCAGGCCGGACTTCTTCTGGCTCTCGCGGGCGCGGCGGCGCTGTTCGGCCATGTGGGCCTCGAAGCCGGCCACGTCCACGCTGAAGCCGCGCTTTTCGGACACGTCGGTGATGATGTCCAGCGGGAAGCCGTAGGTGTCGGACAGCTTGAAGCAGAACTCGCCGGGGATGACCTTGTCGCCGGCCTTTTCCAGTTCGGCCAGCTGGTCTTCCAGCAGGGCCAGGCCTTTGCCCAGGGTGAGGGAGAAGCGCTGTTCTTCCTCATGCACGGCGCGGGCGATGAAATCGGCGTGTTCGGTCAGTTCGGGGTAGTCCTCGCCCATGATCTCGGTGACCTTGCGGGCCACCTTGTACAGGAAGGGCTCGTGCACGCCCATGAGCGTAGCGAAGCGCAGGGCGCGGCGGATGAGGCGGCGCAGCACGTAGCCGCGGCTCTCGTTGGAGGGCAGGGTGCCGTCGGCGATGAGGAAGGCGGCGGCGCGGGCGTGGTCGGCGATGACGCGCAGGGCCGTGTCCACGTCATTGGTGTCGGGCGCGCTGAAGCTGTACTTCACGCCGGCCAGCTCGGCGGCGTACTGGATGATGTCCTGGAACAGGTCGCAGTCGAAGTTGGAGCGCTTGCCCTGGCAGACGGCGGCGATGCGTTCCAGGCCCATGCCGGTATCGATGTTGGGACGGGCCAGACGGTCACGGGTGCCGTCGGCGTGCTGGTCGAACTGGGTGAAGACCAGGTTCCAGATCTCCAGGAAGCGGTCGCAGTCGCACTTGCCGATGCCGCAATCCGGGCCGCAGGCCATGTCTTCGCCCTGGTCGATGTAGATCTCGGAACAGGGGCCGCAGGGGCCGGTATCGCCCATGGTCCAGAAGTTGTCCTTCTCGCCCATGCGCACGATGCGCTCGGCGGGCAGACCGGCCACTTCCTGCCAGATGGCGGCGGCTTCGTCGTCCTCGCGGAAGACGGTCACCCACAGGCGTTCCTTGGGCAGTTCCAGTTCTTCGGTCACGAACTTCCAGGCCCAGGTGATGGCCTCGCGCTTGAAGTAATCGCCAAAGGAGAAGTTGCCCAGCATCTCGAAGAAGGTGTGATGGCGTGCGGTGCGGCCCACGTTTTCGAGGTCGTTGTGCTTGCCGGACACGCGCAGGCACTTCTGCGAGGTGGTCACGCGCGGCACGTCGCGCACTTCTTCGCCCAGGAAGAACTTCTTGAACTGCACCATGCCCGCGTTGGTGAAGAGCAGGGTGGGGTCGTTGGGCGGGATCAGGGGCCCGGAGGGCAGGATGTCATGCCCGTTGCGGGCGAAGAATTCCAGATAACGGCGACGAATCTCTTTGGCGGTGAGCATAGGGGCTCCATGTTGCTGCCCGGAAGGGCGATAAAAAAACGGGCGGCCCCGCAGGGCCGCGTTGCACACAAAAAACTAGTCCAGATCGGACATGGCGGCGCTGCCGTCGTCCAGATCCTCTTCGCTGGGGATGAACTCCTGCGGATGCATGCCCAGGAATTCCGTGACCTTGGCTTCGATCTGGCGGCGCAGTTCCGGGTCCTCGTCCAGCAGGGCACGGACCTTTTCGCGGCCCTGGCCCAGCTTTTCGGAGCCGAAAGCGAACCACGAGCCGCTCTGCTCGATGATCTTGGCTTCCAGGCCCAGGTCGATGAGCTCGCCCGAGCGGGAGATGCCCTGACCGTAGAGGATGTCGAAGGTGGCGCTGCGGAACGGCGGGGCCACCTTGTTCTTGACCACCTTCACGCGGGTGCGGGAACCGAAGGACTCTTCCTTGTCCTTGAGGGTCTGGATGCGGCGGATGTCCATGCGCACCGAGGAGTAGAACTTGAGGGCGTTACCGCCGGTGGTGGTCTCGGGGCTGCCGTAGCCGGTGACGCCGATCTTCATGCGGATCTGGTTGATGAAGATCACGGACGTGCGCGACTTGTGGATGGTGCCGGTAAGGCGGCGCATGGCGTGGGACATGAGGCGGGCATGACCGCCCACCTGGCTCTCGCCCATGTCGCCTTCCAGTTCGGCCTGCGGGATGAGGGCGGCCACGGAGTCCACCACCACCAGGTCCACGGCGCCGGAACGCACCAGCATGTCGGCGATGTCCAGGGCCTGCTCACCGTAGTCGGGCTGGGAGATGAGCAGCTCGTCGGTGTTGACGCCCAGGCGCCGGGCGTAGTTCACGTCCAGGGCGTGTTCGGCGTCCACGAAGGCACAGGTGCCGCCCATTTTCTGGCATTCGGCGATGATGTGCAGGGTAAGGGTGGTCTTGCCCGAAGATTCGGGGCCGAAGATCTCCGTGATACGGCCGCGCGGGATACCGCCCACGCCCAGGGCCAGGTCGAGACCGATGGAACCCGTGGGGATGACGGGGATATTGACATGGGCTTCGTCGGAAAGCTTCATGACCGCGCCTTTGCCGTACTTGCGTTCGATGGTGGCAAGTGCGGTGCCCAGGGCTTCGGCGCGGGCTTCTTCAGGAGAAAGGGCCGGTTTTTTGGCCATAGAGACGCTCCCTGTAGGAAATTTAAGCAACGCAGTATAGCAAAGCGCGCACGGCAAGGCAAGGAAGGCGGCAGGCCTCCCGGGACGAGCCCTTGTGGGCTGCGGGGATGCCGCCTTCGTCACGGCACGGGCCCCTGCGCATGCCGGGCATCACAGGATACGCCCTGGGCAGGGGGACGGCTGTGCGGGCGCGCACAAAAACTGCGTTATTCAGGAATAAATCTCAATAATTGTCAAGAGGAGAAGGGCGGCTGTGCGGCGGCAGGAGTGGGGCGCGCTGCTCCTGCTCCCTGTACCGTATCCCGCTCCAGGTCCCGATGCCGTGCAGGCGCGCCGGAGCGGACGGACGGGCCTTCGGTCCGCGCCGTCAAACGGCAGGCCCATTCGCCGGGAACGGAGCGCCGCGGCAGGTGATGCGGCACGCGTGCGGCTCCTCAAGAGCTTCCCCATCCCTGCACGGGGCCCGCAGAGGCGGCAGGGCGAAAAATCCTATCCAAAAGCTGCGAAAATCCGGGCCGGGCTCTTGCCTCCTGCCCCCGCTTTCGCGTAGAAGGCGGGCCATGATGAACACTCCCTCCGATTTCCAGACCCCCGCCGCGCCCGGCATGGTCAATGCTGACCAGCGGCCGGTGGATGTGGTCGTGCTTTTTTCCGGCGGCCTGGACAGCATCCTGGCGGCCAAGGTCCTGGAGGAACAGGGCCTGCGGGTCTGCTGCCTGCACTGCCATTCCCCCTTCTTCGGTGATCCCGGCGCCGTGGAGCGCTGGAGCAACCTCTACGGGCTGGACATCCGCACCCTGGACGTGAGCGACGATTTTTGCGCCATGCTGCGTGCCCGCCCGGCCCACGGCTTCGGCAAGGTCATGAACCCCTGCGTGGACTGCAAGATCCTGCTCCTGCGCCATGCCCGCCTTTACATGGAGAGCATCGGCGCGCGCCTGCTGGCCACGGGCGAGGTCATGGGGCAGCGTCCCATGTCGCAGCGCCGGGACGTGCTCAACGCCATCCGCCGCGATGCCGGGGTGCAGGACATCCTGCTGCGTCCTCTGAGCGCCCTGCATCTGGCGCCCACCCCCGCCGAGGAGGAGGGCTTCGTGGACCGTTCCCGTCTGCTGGGCATCAGCGGGCGCGGCCGCAAGGACCAGCTGGAACTGGCCAAAAAGTACCAGCTGCCCGAGATCCCCACGCCCGGCGGCGGCTGCCGTCTGGCGGACAAGGAGAACGCCCGCCGCTACTGGCCCGTGCTCTCCCGCTGGCCCGAGCCTGATACGCGGGCCTTCAAACTCTCCAATCTGGGGCGGCAGTTCTGGGCGCAGCAGGACGGCCGGGACTACTGGCTGGCCATCGGCCGCACCAGTGCCGACAACCAGGCCCTGCACACGGTACTGGGCAAGGACGATGCCAAGATCCATCTGGCCGACATCCCCGGTCCGCTGGCCGTGGCCTGCGGGGGCCGTACATGGCCGGAAGAGGTGCTGCGTGCGGCGGCGGCTCTGATGGCCTCCTACTCCGGCAAGGCCGTGCGCCTGGGGGCCCCCGTGGGCGTGCGGGCCAGCTGGCTGGGCGGCGGCTGGCAGGGCGAGGTGCTGCCCTCGCGTGAGGGCATCTGGCAGGAACCGGCCTGGGTGCCGGCCCGCGAAGAACTGCGTGCCGAGCAGAAAGCACGCCTGCACGGCATCCCGCCGCAGGAGGAGGCGGGGGAATAGGCGCGTACCGCTTTACAAGATAACTTTTTCCGGGTAATGAGGAGCGATTCCTCATTATGGGGCAACAATGCCAAAATCGTGCCTACAGGGCCAGTTTTGGGAGGCTTATATGGACCAGAAGGATATAGAGTATTTCCGCAAGCTCCTCACCAGCATGCTGGAGGAAGCCAAGCAGAAGGGCGACTCCACCATCGAAGAGCTCACGGACAGCAACGAAGTCTTTGCCGACCCTGCTGACCGGGCTACCGCTGAATCCGACCGCGCCTTCACCCTGCGCATCCGTGACCGCGAACGCCGCCTGATCCGCAAGATCCAGTCCGCGTTGCAGCGCATCGACGACGGCACCTACGGTATTTGCGACGAATGCGGCGAAGAGATCGCCATCCCCCGTCTCAAGGCCCGTCCTGTCACCCGTCTGTGCATCAACTGCAAGGCCAAGCAGGAAGAGGACGAACATCTGCGCGGCGACTAGCGCGCATCCCTGACCTGTGCCGCCGGAGCGCGGCATCCTTTGACCTTTTCACAAAAAACGGGCTCCGGCCCGTTTTTCTGTTTTTTGCTCCGGCTTCGCGCCGGTAAGGACATCCCCGGCAATATCTATGGACGCCCATCTTTTTTCCCGTTTTTGCGAGGAGCTCGCCCCGCGCATCATCGGCGGCTGGCTGGAAAAGGTGCAGGAACCGGCCCCCGGCCTGCTGGCTTTCAACATCAACCTGGCCGCGCGCGGCCAGAGCTACGGCCAGACAGGCGGCAGCCGCAAGTGCCAGCTGTGCCTGCGCGCCGCACGCAAGGAACCCTTCCTCTTCCTTTCCCGCAGCCGTCTGGCCGCCGGACGGGCCCCCTCGGCCCCGGTCATGCGCCTGCGCAAATATCTGGCCGGGCATCGTATCCTGGCCACGGTCTGCTGCTTCAGCCGCCGCCGGCTCTGGCTGCTGGTGGGCGGGGAGGCCGCGGCCGAAGAGGCCCTGCGCCGCCAGATGGTGCTCTGGAGCCCGGCGGAAGGCGAGGAGGACGGCCTTTCCCCTGAGAGCGGGGCGCAGCCGGATATGGCGGACATGACGCCGGAGAGCGGCGAGGCCGCGGAGCGGGAGCCCCTGGCCACCTGGCTGCTGCTGGACTTGCGCGAAGGGGCCTCGGTGCGCTTCTTGCCCGTGAGCCGCAGCCCGCAGGAAGAGTCCCTGCGCTGGCCGGAGCCCGGAGAGCTGGAAGAGGCCCTGGCGCACTGGCGGGACTGGCCGGTACTGACCCCGGCCCTGCGCCGCGCCCTGCCCCTGTATGACGAGCTGGACCGGCAGGCCCTGCTGGAAGACCTGCGCCTGGGCGGCGGGGACGTGTTCTACTATACGCCGCCGGATGGAGAGGCGGAGGAGAAGGCCGGGAGCGAGCGGCCCTCCTGCCGCATCGCGGCCTGGCCCCTGCCGGATGCCCTGGCCCAGGGCTGGCATGAGGAACAGGGGGAAGACATCCTCGGCCTGGTGGAGAAGGCCGGGCAGAAGCTGGTGCTGGAAAAGGCCGCACGCGACGCCGCCGGTGCCGCTGCCCTGCCCCTGTCGCGCCGTCTGCGCAAGCTGGAACAGCTGCTGGCCAAACTGGACGAGGAAGAGCAGCGCCTGCTGGGCATGTGCGCCGCCCGTGAGGACGGCCTGCTGTTGCAGGCCTGGCTGTGGCGCTGGCCTGCGGATTTCCGCGCACCGGAGCTGGTGCTGCCGCCGCCGGAGGAAGGCGACGGGGACACGCCGCGCAAGACCGTGAAGCTGGATATGCGGCGCAGCGTGCGGGACAATATGGAACGCCTGTTCCATACGGCCCGGCGCGGCCAGCGTGGCCTTGAACATCTGGCGGAACGGCGTGCGGTGCTGCGGGCCGAACTGGCCACCGTGCAGGCGGCCCGGCAGGAAGCCCTGCTGGGCGGTATCGGCCGCGCCTCCGGAGAGGCCGGGAAGCCCGACAGGAACACGGTGGCGCTGGGGGCCCTGCGCGGTGCGGCCCTGCCGCGCAACGTGCAGCTCTTCGTCAGTGACGACGGCTTTGCCCTGCTGCGCGGCCGTGACGCCAAGGGCAACATCGCGGCCCGCAAGCTGGCCGCGGCCCACGACATCTGGCTGCATACCGACGGCGGCCCCGGCTCGCACGTCATCATCCGCCGGGCCCATGCCGGACAGGAAGTGCCGGAGCGCACCCTGGACCAGGCCGGGGCGCTGGCGGCCTGCAAGAGCTGGCAGAAGGACGCGGCCCGGGCGCGCATCCTCTACGCCGAGGTGCGCCACATCCGCAGCATGCGCGGCGCGGGCACAGGCACCGTGCGCATGGACAAGATCCTCTACAGCCGCGAGGTGCCGGTGGATGCCAGTCTGGAGACCCGTCTGCTGCCGGAAAGCCCTGCGGGGAAGACGGACGGAACGGGCAAGGACTGAGCTCCGCCGTACGGCTTTTGCGTCCCATGGGCGTGCCCTTTGTCCTTTTCGGCTGACGGGCCCGTGCGTGCGGCCGTTGCCGTGCTGCCGTGAGCGGGCGCGGCATGATCTGGCCCGCGTCTGCCGGCAGGGACAGGGGCACTGTCCGACTGAACGACGGGCACAGGCAGGTCCGGTGATGCGCGCAGGGACGGGCCTGCCGGTAAAAAGGCCCGCTGGCGGCAAAGAGCGGTAGTGTCTGCCTTTATGGCCGTGGGGTGGCGTCGTGCGCCTGGGGATCGTCCGTCTTTCGGCCCGTTGTGTCGATGAAGTACCAGGCATCGCTTTCCCAGTACCAGTGCTCGCCGCCGGAGCCCGGGACCTCCTTGCGTTGTCCCGTGTCCGTGACTTTCGCCTTGCCGCCTTCGAAGGGGAGGGCAAAGGCGAAACGGGGCGCTATCACCACCCGGCCGCTCTCGTCCGCATAACCCATGCGGCCCCGGTCATCCACGATGCGGTACAGGCCTTCGCGGACATAGTCGGGGCCGTTGTCATAATGGAAGGGGACGACAGCTGGTGACGCGGCGCAGCCGCACAGGAGCAGGGCCAGCAGCAGGGAACAGCCTGTATTTTTCATGGGGCTCCTTGATATGTACCGGTGAGCACTGACAGACGGGGATGGTCCGGGGCTCCGGCCACGCCATCATGACGATGGGACAGCGTGCGCCCGGGATGGCCACCGGGCAGACAGCGGCGGCATCTTTCAGGTAAACGGTATGGAAAAGCCACCCTTGCGGGTGGCTTTTTTTGTCTGGGAGCGGACAGGGGCTTTCCCGCTGTCCTACTTGAACAGGATCAGACAGACCATCTCCATGTCGTCGGGGCCGTCGTTGTAGACGGCATGCCATTCGCCGTCGGGACAGACGGCCGTGTCCCCGGCATGGAGCATGACCTCGGTGCCGTTGTCGTCATAGCGGCACTGGCCCTTGAGGATGTGGTAGACCTCCATGTCGCCCACATGCTGGTGACGGCCCACGGCGTCGCCGGGCCCCAGGCGCACGATGTTGAACAGGCGCCCCTTGTCGTAGAACTCGCCTTCGTTGAGGAGCTGGGTGGCGTGGGCCAGGCCCGGGCCTCCGGCGATCTGTTTGTCGAAGCGGATGTGGTCTTCCTTGCGGCGGATCATGGTTCCCTCCTGGGGGTTGGACGGGGTTCGGGCCCCGTCATGGGCGCACGGGTCAGGCCGTCAGCTGACGGTCCTCGTCGGTGGGCGTGTCGTCATCGACCGCAGGCCGGGGGCGCGGGGCCAGCTTGCCGCCGGGACGGGGCTTGCGGTTGCGCAGGGGACGCTGGGGCCGGGCGCTGCCGTGCGGGGCGCGACGGTCGGCGGGAGAGTCGGGCAGGGCCGCCGTGGGGCGCGTGGCCATGTCACGCGGGCTCCGGGCACGGGGCGGCATGTCCTTGATGTGCACGTCCATCTGCGGGAAAGCGATCTCGATATTGTTCTTGCGGAACAGCTGGTCGATCTCGAACAGCAGCTCCGAGGCCGTCTTGACGCTGACATCGTAGTCCCGCACCCAGAAGCGCAGGGTGAAGTCCAGGGTGCTGGCACCGAAGTTGGAGAACAGCACCACCGGCGCGGGGTACTTGAGGATGTCGCTGTGACCGTTGGCCACGGAGGACAGCAGCTTCATGACCAGGGTGGTGTCGCTGCCGTAGGCCACGCCCACCACCACGTCACGGCGCACCGTACGGCTGTTGCGCGTCCAGTTGATGAGGCGCGTGGACACGAATTCGGAGTTGGGCACGTAGATGACGGCGTTGTCGTAGGTCTCCACGATGGTGGCGCGCACGCTGATCTTGCGCACGCGGCCCGTGGTGGTGCCCACTTCGACCACGTCGCCCACCTGCATGGTGCGGCTGAAGATGAGGATCAGGCCGGAGAGGAAGTTGTTGATGATGGTCTGCATGCCGAAACCGATACCGACGGACAGACCACCGGCGACCATGGCCAGGCTGCTCAGTTCCATGCCCAGCGAGCGCAGGGTGAACAGGCCGAAGAACGCCCACAGGGCGTAGGTGAAGGCCGTCTGCAGGGGCTGGATGAGCGTGGGGTCGATACGCAGGCCGCGGCTGGGCATGCGCGAAAGGAAGAGCGTGCCCATGCGCACGGCGGTGCGGGTCAGGAAGAAGACGCTGATGATGAGCAGCACCTGCACCATGTTGAAGCGCGTCTCGCCCACGTTGACGCCCTGGAGCACGAAGTCCTGCAGCAGGGAAAGGCCGCCGGGCAGGGTGCAGACCCACAGGGACATGCCGCCGATGGCCAGCAGCAGGATGACCGGCGCGGCCAGGGCCAGCATGAGGCTGGAGACGGCCGCCGAGCCGCCCTCGTCGGGCAGCTGGTCATTGTAGCGGTTGATGGCCGACATGCTGGCCACGCTGATCTGCAGGGCCAGCGAGCAGGAGACGTAGAACAGGTACAGGCCCATGCTGAAGATGTGCAGGCCCATGACGGCCAGCACCAGGGTCACCCAGAAGATGATGGCGCTGCCCGACAGAAGGGAGGCCTCAAGCTGGGTGCTGGCTTCCAGGGTGTGGCTCTTGGCGCGCCACAGACGGTGCAGGAGCATGAGCACCACCCAGGCGATGAGGGTCACCACCGGCGGCAGGGGCAGGTAGATCAGGATGTAGGAAAAGAGCGTCAGCGGGATGAGCTGCCACAGGGGGTTGCTGACGGCGGCCTTGTCCGGGTGCTGCAGACGGCGCAGGTCCCAGGCCAGGAAAACTTCGCCGATGATGATGCTCAGGTTGCCCAGGGCCAGGAAGCAGCGGAACACATCCCCGTGGGCGGACAGCGACGAAGCCAGCAGGGACAGGCCCAGGCCGATCCAGGGCAGGCTCACATGGAACATGTGGCGGCCCACCTCGCCGTGGGTCCCGGAATGGCGCCAGCGACGGTAGAGCACCATGCCGGTGAACAGCACCAGCAAAAGGCAAAGGGCGAAGCGCAGGCCGGCCGTATGCCAGTCGTCGGCGCTGACGGGGATCTCCACGGGCAGGCGCAGCTGGATGCCCTGCCAGACATATTGCAGGCGTTTGGGCACGGTCTCCCAGGTCTCGAGGCTGAGATAGGGCACCGGGCCTTGCAGATAGTAGTCCCGCCACAGCTGAGGCAGCATGGTGGCGATGTCTTTCTGTGCCTTCTTCAGGTCGGCCATCATGTCCTGGGTGGGCGACAGCACGGAATCATAGCGCTTGATGACGTCGGTCAGGCTTTTCTGGGCCTTGGTGACCTGGCGCGAGTAGTCGCGGATCTCGGCGTTGGACGGAAGATCCTTGGTTTCGGGCAGGCTCTCGGCCAGATGGTTGACGCGCTCCAGCAGGGAGTTGACGCTGTTGCGGGCCAGCAGCACGGGGTCGATGACCTGCTGCATCTGCTGCACGGTGAAGAAGATGCGGCGGTCCAGGGCCTCCAGCGGGTTGGGCCAGTTCTTGAACGTGTTGATGAGCAGGAGCAGGCGGCGGGCTTCCTCGACGATGGGCCGCGCCTGCTTGGACATGGTCTCCGCCTGCTTGTTGATGTCACGCACCAGGCCGCGCGTACTGCTGTTGATGTCGTCCAGCATGTCCTTCTGGCCGGCCCAGATGTTCTCCAGCGGGTCCACCGTGGGAGCCGCATCGGCTTCGGCAGGGGCGCTGGAAGCGGCTTTTTTGTCCTGGGCCTTGTCGTCCTTTTTGGCGTCGGCCTTGTCGTCGTTTTTCTGGGGCGCTTCGTCGGCCAGGGCACAAGTCGGGCCGACGAGGGAGGTCATCTCCCGGCAGGCGTCTCCGGAAAGGGCCGGCACGAGGCTGAGGACGGTCAGCAGCATGAGAACGGGCAGGGAACGGAACAGGCAGCGATACATGGTCCACCTCAGGGAAAGGCCCCTGCCGGAAAGGGACAGGGGCATCATGACATTGAAAAGCCAGCAATAGCGCAAGATGTGCTGATTGAAAAGAGGTCTTCCTGTAAACATGCGGCTCCCCCCGGGAGCAGGCGGATGGCCCGGCTTTACAAGCCCTTCCGTGCCCGGCATAGTGAGCTCATGTCCCAGAGCCTCTCTTCTTTCCTCCGTCAGGATGTCCCGGCCTCTGCTCCCAGGGCGGCTGTTGCCCTGCAACGCTTTTCCCCCGCCGACAGCGGGGCCGTGGCACAGGCCCTGCCCCTTCTTCTCGACCGCGCGGGCCTGGCCTCGTCCTTTTCCCTGCGTTCGGCCCATGTGCTGGTCAAACCCAATCTGCTGACGGCCACGCCCCTGGCCTGCACCAGCCCCGTGGTGGTGGCCGCCGTCTGCCGCTGGCTGCTGGACCATGGGGCCCGCGTGCGGGTGGGGGATTCGCCCGGTTTCGGTACGGCCACGGCCGTGGCCCGGCAGACAGGCGTGGAAGAGGCCCTGCGGCCGCTGGGCCTGCGGGTGGAATCCCTGGCCGATCCCCGTCCGCTGGAGCTGCCCCTGCGCCGGGGCGGGCCCGTTTCCTTCGGGGTGGCCCGGGTGGCGCTGGAAAGCGACGTCATCTTTTCCCTGCCCCGGGTCAAGGCCCATTCCCAGATGCGCCTGACCCTGGCGGTCAAGAACCTGTTCGGCTGCGTCTGCGGCCTGCGCAAGGCCCTCATCCATACGCGGCAGGGACAGGAGCCCGACTTTTTCGCCGACTGCATCGCCGCCCTCTGGGCCGGTCTGCCGCCGGTGGCCGCCGTGGCCGACGGCCTGACCGCCATGCATGTGACGGGCCCCAGCAAGGGACAGCCCTTCCCCCTGGGCCTGCTGGGGGCCAGCCCTTCGGCCGTGGCCCTGGACGAGGCCCTGTGCGCGGTGCTGGGCCTGCCCCTGGCCGGCACGCCCCTGGGCGCGGCCCTGGAACGCCGGGAAGCGCCGGGGTGCCGCCGTGCGGGCTGGCAACCCGACTATGTGCTGGCCCGGCCCGAAGATTTCGACAGTACGGGCTTCATCCTGCCGGACGAGCTGATGCACACCTCGTTCCGGCCCTGGCGCCTGTTCAAGAGTTGCCTGCGCCGCCTGTGGCTGGCGCGCCGAAAATAACGAAAGCTGCTCCCCCGCGGGGAGCGAGGAGTTGACCATGCCTGTGATCCTGCCGGGCCAGACCGACATCTATGCCCTGACCGATGCCCGCCTTTCCTGCGGCCGCACGCTGGAGACCGTGGTCTCCGCCCTGCTGGGGGCCGGGGTCAAGATCATCCAGTATCGTGAAAAGCACATGAAATCCGGTGAGATGCTGGAAGAATGCCGTCTGATGCGCCGCCTGACCCGCGAGGCCGGGGCCTGCTTCATCGTGGACGACCATGTGGACCTTGCCATCCTGGCCGAAGCCGACGGCGTGCACATTGGGCAGGAGGACTTCCCCCTGCCTGCGGTGCGCCAGCTGGTGGGCCCCAAGATGTGCATCGGCCTGTCCACCCACAGCCCGGAACAGGCCAGGGCCGCCGTGGCCGTGGGCGCCGACTACATCGGCGTGGGGCCCATCTTCGCCACCAAGACCAAGGAGGACGTGGTGGCCCCGGTGGGCTTCGATTATCTGGACTGGGTGGCCGCCAACATCAGCATCCCCTTCGTGGCCATCGGCGGCATCAAGGAACACAACATCACGGATGTGGCCCGTCACGGGGCCCGCTGCTGCGCCCTGGTCTCCGAACTGGTGGGCGCCCCCGACATCGCCGCCAAGGTGCAGGCCGTACGCGCCGCCATGCAGCGGGGGATGTAGGATATGATTTTTTGAGGGGCGGGGGACCCCCTCGCGTTGCTGTCGATGCCCGTAGCTTCCTTCGTCGCAACGGGCACGGCCCTTCGGGCCGCCATACGGTCACGCCTGGCGCGAGAGGGGGCCCCCGCCCCTCAAACTCCCCACCCCCTCCCCAGCGCGCTTTATCCCGTCTTTCCTGAGCGAGGAGATGTGTGGATGAGCCGTATTTTTTCTTCCAGAGGCACAGCCTTTCGTCATGCAGGCCGATGCTGTGTGATAGAAAAGAAAGAGGCGACCGTCATGTGACGGTCGCCTCTTTTTTTTCAGCTAGGTAATGGAATAAAGCGCGTTTGGGGAAGGGCCCCTTCCCCGGCAAAGTCCGATGTCAGGCCTTAATCGAAGCTCTTGGCCCAGCGCAGGATATGGGCGTGCAGCAGGCGCACGGCCTGGAGGAAGCGGGGGCCGCGGCCCTGGTAGTGCTGGCAGAGCTGGTGCCAGAAAAAGGCCATGCTGGCCAGTTCCGGGCAGGACTGCATGTGCTGGAGGATGGTCATGCACAGGGGGTGGCCCGTGGGATCGAAGCTCTCCGGCAGGGGGGCGCATTCCTGCAGCAGGGTCTGGAGCAGGTGGGCGCAATGGCTCAGGGCTTTGCCCACGCGGGCCGCGAACTGGCTGGAATAGTTGGGGCAGGCCATGCTCAGGGGCACATTGGTCAGGGGCGTGGGCTCCGTGGCCCCGGAGGTCAGGTCATCCAGGATGCGCCGCCAGTAGACGCGCTGCTGGCAGAGCCAGAGGGTGCGGTCGTCGGCCTTGTGGTCGGACAGGCAGGTGGTGGTGATGAAACCGCGCGAGTCGGTGGCCGTCTGCCAGATGCGGGCCTCACGGCAGGCCGAGGTGGTGATGCCTTCGCTCCACTGGCCGCTGGTGAGCTTGGCCAGCACCAGGTCGGCCACGATGGAGGCGCTGATGTGGTGGCGGCACTTCTCGCCCAGGACGCAGTCGTGGTCATGCGGGCAGGGATGGCAGGGCAGGGTGGGCTCCAGGCAGCAGCTGCCGGGCAGGTAGGGGCCGGTATCGCAGGGCTGGGCCGTGGCCAGGAAGATGGAGAGCAGGGGCAGGCCCAGACCAGCCGCCAGATGCATGGTGCCGGTATTGTTGGTGACCAGCATGGCCATCTCGCGCAGGACGGCGCCCAGCTCGAAGATATTGGTCTGTCCCACCACGTCCACGAAGGGGGTGCTGGTCAGGCGGGCGTATTCGTCGGCCAGGGGGCGTTCCGAGGCCTCGCCCAGCAGGACGGGGCAGATGCCCTCTTCCTGCCAGATGCGCTTGCCCAGCTCCACAAAGTGGCTCACCGGCCACTGGCGGCGCTTTTCGCTGGCGCCCAGCTGCATGCCGATGAAGCCGTGCCGGATCACCGGTGCGTGGGCCAGCAGGCGGCGGGCCGTCTCGCGGGCCTCGGTGCCCAGTTCGCTGAGCAGGCCGGAGCCGGGCTGGGAGAGCAGCCGGCCGGAAAGGCCGCCCAGCAGGGGAGCGCCGGTCATGCGGAACATGTCGGCCAGGTTGAAGGGCGCGTTGCTCTGGCGCAGCTCGGCGGCATGGAGGAAGGCGGGCCAGAGGCCGTCCACGCGCGGACGCCCCTTGTGGTCCAGTCCGAAGCCCAGCACGGCCTCGGGCGCGGGGGCCAGGGCGGTGGCCAGCAGACGGGCGGGCATGCTGGGCGTCAGGTTGATGATGTGGTCGGCCTGCACGGTGGCGCGCAGGTTTTCGGCCCACGCCTGCAGTTCGTGGCGGGTGGCGTCGGCCTGTTCGGGGCTGACCAGGTGATCGGGCACGGTGAGCAGGGGGCTGGCGAATTGCAGCAGGCCCTCGGTGTCCGCGTATTTTTCCAGACAAAGCAGCGTGGTGCTGCGCCCGGCCTTGTGCAGGTCGTGCAGCAGGGGCTGGCTGAGCAGCAGATCCCCGAAGCGGTTCAGATTGATGACAAGAGCATCCAGACGCATGACAGTTTCCTTGCGGAGGGTGAAGATTCCCGTGGTGCTGGGCACGCTGACGGGGGGAGCTTTCTAGCAGAACTGGGCGCGGACGTCCAGACGGGGGCGGGGATCGGAAAGGGCTCGGCGGAAAAAGCGGCAGCGCGGCAGGGGACCGGGGAGGCCGCCGTATCACGACACGCCGTCCATACCCGGCGGCCGTCAGGCACGCACGGATCGTCCGTTGCCGGACGGACGCAAAAGATGGCCCCGCCTCTCCGGAAGGTACCGGGGCGGACCAAGGTCAGCGCTGCGGGCCAGCGCCGGCGCCGGATGCAGGTGCCTGTCAGGGACGCCGTTCGTCCTGCGGCTGTGCCGGGGCCTGTTCCTGGGGGGCCGAGCTGAAGGGCGAGGTGATCTCCCTGGCCAGCAGGGTCACGAAGAGGGCCGGGACCCCGGAATCCACGCTGAACTCGCGGTGGGCCAGCAGGCCTGTGCGCATCTGGCTGCTGCCGCGGGCATTACGGCTGCCCACGTTCTGGAGCATGAAGCGCTTGGGGCGTTTGTCGCTGGGGACACGGCGCTGGACCAGCAGGATGTCCGAAAGGACGAGGGTCGCGCCCTTGCCGGAAAGTTCCGACGGTGCCCCGTAGCCGCCCTCGACCATGCGATGGGCCGAGGCTGCGTCGGTGATGCCGGCTTCCAGCACGCTGGCCTGGATGATGAACCCGGCCTGGCTGGGGTTGTCGGTGATGTCGTACTTTTCGGCGCGCAGCAGGCGCTCCACTTCGGCGCGCAGGCCGAAGACATGGCGGCTCTGGTCGCGGACGCTGACGTAGACCACAGGCGTGGTGTCATCGTCGGCCGGGGCCAGAGAACCCTGGCGCAGGACCTGGATGTCGGTGGGGGCGGGCTGCCGGTGCTTGCAGCCCGGAAGCAGCAGCAACAGCAGCGCGAGGAGGAGAAAGAGCGTTTTTTTCATGCGTCTCCGGGACGGCGACAGGGCTTGCGGCCCCTGCGGGGGAGCTGCCCACGCCACGCGGCAGCGGGCACGATGGCAGGAGGACCGGCGCGTCCGCTACGGACGCGGTACTGTCTCCGAGGTCAGCCCTATACCGCAGAAATCACAGGCATGTCCAGCAGGCGGCCTGCCGCGGTAAAAAGGCGGTTGCCGGCATCCGGGCACAGGCCGGTACGCAAAGGGGCCCCGTCCTTTGCCGGACGGGGCCCCCGGGAAAGCGGGTCTTAACGCACCAGGTAGGGCATGCGTACCGTCAGCGCCTCTTCAGGGCAGTCGATCTCGCACGGCAGGCAGAACCAGCAGGTGCGGTTGGCCTCGAAGGCCCGGCCGCAGGCCATGCAGCGGGCGGCTTCCTTTTGGGCCTCTTCAGGCGTGAGGACCTGTTCCGTCACGGCGGTCAGGCTCCTTTCCGCAACAGGCAGCCGGGTCAGGCTGCCCCGGGGCACCCCGTTGGAGCGTTCGAGATGGGGCTCGAAATCATTGCACCAGCCCTTTTCCGCCATTTCATCCAGAGCCAGCGGATATTCTTCGCACAGGAAGCGGGAGACACAGCGGGCGACGCTGCGGCCGGAGGCCATGGCCGCCACCACGGACGAGGCGCCGGTCGTGCAGTCGCCTGCGGCGAACACTTTGTCCCTGCCGGCCAGCCGGCCGGTCTGCGGATCGGCATCGAGCAGGTGCCGTGCGGTCTGCGGCAGGCCGTCCACAGGGTCGAGGCCCTGACCGATGGCCAGCACGACCATGTCCGCGCTCCGTTCGGCCGTGCACAGGGGATCGAGTTCCGGAGCGAACGCGCCGTTATGGTCAAAGACAGCCAGGCAGCGCTGCATGGTACAGGTCAGTCCGTCCTGACCGGCACGGATGGCCGTGACGCCCCAGCGGTTCTCGATGCGCACGCCTTCTTCCAGGGCCTCGTCACGCTCGCCTTCCGGGATGGGCATGTCGTAAGGGCCTTCCATGACCAGCATGGTGACGTCGAGGCCCATTTTTTTGAGGCTCAGGGCCACGTCCATGGCCGTGGAGCCACCGCCGATGACGATGGCCGATGCGGCATCGAAGCGTTCGCCCTTCCTGGCCTTGTGCAGGACCTCCAGCGCACCGTGGACGGCGGGAAGATCCGCTCCGGGGATGCGGGGAGACAGGGAGCGGCCAAGGCCCAGGGCCAGCAGGACGGCATCGTATTCCTGTTCGAGGGCATCGAGCGAAAGATCGGCGCCCAGGCGCTTCCCGCTTTCGATGCGTACGCCCAGCGCGGTCACCTGCGCCACGGCACGGTCCGTCACGGCATCGGGAAGGCGGAAGGCCGGGATGCCGGTGCGCAGCAGGCCGCCGGGCTTGTCCCCGGCGTCGAACAGGGTCACGTCGTGCCCGGCCGCAGCCAGTTCGTAAGCGGCCATCAGACCGGCAGGGCCCGCACCGACCACGGCGGCCCGTTTGCCGGTAGCGGGGGCTTTCTGGGCGGGGGCGGCGACGACGGCCGGGAAGCGCTCGGAAAGGTAACGTTTGATGGCCCGGATGTGCACGGCGCCGTCATGGCAGCCCGTGTGGCGCTGACAGGCGCTTTCGCAGGGGTGGTTGCAGATGTAGCCCAGCACTTCGCCAAAGGGGGTGTCCTGACGCAGATGGGCGGCGGCATCTTCTTCCCGGCCCTTGGCCAGCAGGCGCAGGTAGCCCTGGCAGTTGATCTGGAGAGGGCAGGCCTGGCGGCACGGGCCGATGGCCAGACGCAGGTTGTCCATGATGCAGCGGTCAACACAGTTGCCGCAGGCCAGACAGCGTTCGGGATCGACCTTGATGTTCAGATCGGAAATCATTACAGCACCACTTCCTCTTGCATAGTGTTCTGAACGCGTACCTTGCTCGGTACGATGGCATCGTCGGCGCCCTTCTTGAGGACGACATGGCACTTCCAGTTGACGTCGTCGCGCTCGGGGAAGTCGAAGCGCTTGTGGGCGCTGCCCCAGCGGCTTTCTTCACGGAACCTGGCGGCCGTGGCGGAGAGGTCGGCGGAACGGATGATGTTTTCCACTTCGTACATCAGGGCAAGGTCATGGCCGTTGCGGACCATGACGTTCCCGCGCAGTTCGTCCTTGAGGATCTCGGACCATTCGAGCCAGCGCGTGAGCTTGAGGTGGTTCTTGGGAGAGATCGTGTAGTCGGTGATCAGGCGGCGGGCCTTGTGCTCCAGCTCGGGCAGGGCGATCTCGCCGTCCATCTTGCTGCGGCGCTCGTGTTCGGCCAGGAAGCTCTCCACGGCGTCGGCATCGAACGCGGGCTGATCATGGGCCGCCGCGAACTCCACGGCCTGCTCTCCGGCGATCTCGCCGAAGACGAAGGCGCCGCTCAGGTGCTGCTGGGGCACGGAGGCCACGTCACCGGCCGCGTACAGGCCGGGCACGCAGGTCTCGGCCTTTTCATTGATGCGGAAGCCGCTGAGGCCGTGACCGCCGCACAGCTGGCATTCCGTGGGCCACAGCTCGATGTCCTGCTTGCGGAAGTCGACCCGGCGTCCCTTGAAGAAGCGCTCCTGCACCGGGCGCTCGGTGGAGAACAGGACGTTCTCGATCTCCTTGATGGTCTCTTCCTTCAGATGGCTCAGGCGGATGCGCAGGGGATAGTTCCCCTTGGCGAACACGTCCTGCATGCTGCTGCGGCGGCCCACTTCGTTCTCCATGAGGATGTTGTCAAAGATGTCCAGCACCCGGCCGCCGCGGGTGACCGTGACGGCCAGCAGGGGCATGCTGGCATCTTTGATCAGCATGGAAGAGCGGGTGTATTCCATGCCCGTCAGACCGGCGCCGGCATCGAAACCGGCGATGTAGCCGTCCCCGGTGTTGCCGGGGAAGTCGAACAGGCCGTAATGGTAGTCGGAAGCGGGCAGGGAGTAGCGGGCCGTCCCGCCGTTGGAGAGCAGGACGGTCTTGGAGCGGCAGACGACGACACGGCCGGAACGGGTGTTGAAGCCGATGGCCCCGGCGATGCGGTCCCCGTCCTTGAGAAGGCGGGTGACCATGGTGCGGTTGTAGGTCTTGGCCCCGAGTTCCGTGGCCCTCTGGGCGATCATCACTTTCAGGTTGGGTTCTTCCATGCAGGCCTGGAATTCGCCCTTGACGTGGTATTTGAGCGTCTTGAACTGGCCTTTTTCATCCTTGGGGAAGTAGACGCCCCACGATTCCAGCTTTTTGAGCAGTTCGAAGGAACGTGCCGCCATGACGTAGCTCGGGCCGTAGTCACAGACGCCCAGCGAGCTTTCGGTGATGGCGTCCACGTACATCTCCGGCGTCGCCTTGCCGGGGATGGCCACGATGTTCAGGGCATCCATGCCGCGGGCGATGGAGCCCCCGTACTTGAGGTCGCTTTTTTCAAAGATGACGACCTTGAGCTTCGGATTGCTTTCCAGCGCCCGAATGGCAGCCATACATCCGGCGCTTCCGCCGCCGATGATCAGGAAATCGGCGTCGATACGTTCATATTGCATGGTGGTCTCCTTATGCAGGTTAACTGCGTTGCAAGCATGCACACCGGCGCAGGACCGGGAGGTGCGTTAGTTCCAGATGGTGGACGGCTAGGACGCCTTCCCGGACGCGCTCTTCTTCCTGAACAGGAAATACAGGGTGCAGATCACCGTCAGGGCCAGGAACGTCGCGGAGATGGGCCGGGTGAGGAAGATGGTGAAGTCCCCGTCCGACAGGGCCAGGCTCTGGCGCAGCTTGTGTTCCAGCATGCTCCCGAGGATGTAGGCCACCAGGAAGACTGGCAGGCTGAGCTTGAGGCGCAGGAAGATGTAGCCCACGACGGCAAAGGTGAACATGATCAGCAGGGCAAAGGCGCTGTTCTGGGAAACATAGCAGCCCATGGCGCACAGGATCAGGATGTTGCCGTGGAGCGCGCTGGGGGAGATGCTGGTCATCTTGTGGGCATAGCGGATGGCCAGCTTGCCGAACAGGAAGGTGAAGATGTTGGAGAACAGCATCACGGTGAACAGGGCGTAGAGCATGGGCGCCTGGTTCTCCATGAAGGTGGGGCCGGGGGTCAGGCCCTTGACCATCAGGCCGCCGAGGATCAGGGCCGCGGCCAGGTTGCCGGGGATGCCCAGGGTGACCAGGGGGATGAGGTTGGGGCCGTTCACGGCGTTGTTGCCGGCTTCGCACGAGGCCACCCCTTCCAGCACGCCTGTCCCGAACTTTTCGGGATGCTTCGAGCGCCGCTTGGCGACGACGTAGCTCAGGTAGGAAGCGACGGAGGTGCCGATGCCGGGCAGGATGCCGATGAGGGAACCGATGCCGGTGGAGCGGAAGATGGTGGGCAGCAGGCTTTTGTATTCCTTCCAGCTCAGGTGCTCATCTTCCGGGCGGCCGGTGGAGAAGGCCACATGCTCCTGCAGCCCCAGCCCGCGGAAGTAGCGGAAAAAGCTGGTCTCCGACTGGCGGAACAGTTCGGAAACGGCCATCAGGCCCAGCGCCAGCGGCATCAGGGGGATGCCGTCGCACAGGTCCAGGATGCCGAAGGTGAGGCGCTCGGTGCCCTCGTCCGGGTCCATGCCCACGGCGGCCAGCAGCAGGCCGAGGCCGGTGCTGACGAGCCCGCGCAGGGGGTCGTCACTGGCGGCCAGCGCGATCAGGACCACGGAAAACAGCACGATCATGGTGTATTCCGGCGGGCCCACATGCAGGGCCATGGCGGCAACGGGCGCTGCCAGGAAGATCAGGATGAGGTCGGAGGTGAAGTCGGCCGTACAGGAGGCCGCAAGGGCGGTCTCCAGGGCCTTGCCGCCCTGTCCCTTCTTTGTCAGCGGGTAGCCGTCCAGTGTGGTCACGACGGCGTGGGCCGTGCCCGGGATATTGAACAGGATGGACGGTATGGAACCGCCGAAACCGTCCCCCTTGGACATGCCCATGAGCATGGCGATACCGGGGACGGGGCCGAGATAAAAGGTGAACGGCAGCAGAAGGACGATGCCTACATTGGCGTTCAGGCCGGGGATGCACCCCAGCACCATGCCCGCTGCGACCCCGAACATGGCGAGGAGCAGGTTTTCCCATTGGAGCACAAGGGAGATCCCCTCAAGAATCTGGTCCATAGTAGCCTCAGCAGTACGGGTTAAAACAGCAGGCCGTCAGGCAGGTCGAAGCGCAGGCCGCGTTCAATGAGCAGATGCACGCATATCAGGATGATGCAGGGGACGAGCAGCAGGGAGCGCAGCTTGCGTACCCCCAGGAACCAGAGGAAAAACACCGCGGCAACGAGGCTGCAGGAGAAAAAGCCCAGCCGGGGGATCAGCAGCAGGTAGGCCAGGTAGGCAGCCATGAGCCCCACCAGCTTCAGGGCGGCCATGAGGCGGGCGGGACGATCTTCCGGCGGGATCGGCTTTGCCTTGACCCTGGGCTCGGAGCGCAGGCAGAGCCCGAGGGAAGCCAGGGAGATGAGAATGATGACGGCCCGGGGGTAGACCTGCTGTATGTCCCCTTCCACATAGACCGGTATGAGCCAAAACCATCCCAATGCACAGAGCAGGAGCAGTCCCAGTCCGAGCAGTCGATCCTGATGCATGTGATCCCCCCTCTCCTTCCCCCGGGCCTTTCCTTCCTGATCCCGGAGAAGCGGCGCGTCATGCGCCCGGTTCAAGCGTTGTTACTTCTGGTCGGCCTTCATTTCCCGGATGCCCTTGCGTACCTCGAGGCAGCGGGCCTTCAGATCCTTGCCGGAGATGAAGCGCGCCTGCGCACCGAGCGTGTGCATCTTCTTCAGGGTCTCGGGATCCTTCAGCACGGTCTCCAGGGCCGCTTCCATCTTGCTGATGATCTCCTGCGGGGTCCCCTTGGGCATCAGCAGGCCGAATTCGCTCAGGATGGGATAGGGATAGCCCTTGTCCAGCAGACGGGGGGCATCGAAGTGGGGGATCTGGTTGCCGGAAGTCACGATGAGCATCCGGGCCTTGCCTTCCAGGGCGGCCTGGTAGACGGGCGTGCCCACCCCCAGCTCGACGATGTCGATATGGCGGCCGAAGAAGTCGGCCGAGGCGTCGCCGCCGCTCTTGTAGTTGATGAGCTTGCACTGGATGCCGGCCTTGGCCGTGACATACTTCATCAGTTCATAGGACCACTGGTTGCCGCCAAAGCCGATGCTCAGCGTATCGGGATGGGCCTTGGCGTAGGCCACGAATTCTTCCCAGGTCTTGAACGGGGCGTCGGCATGGATGTACAGGGCCCGTTCGTTGGGCAGGAAACCGCCGACGAACTCATAGTCGTCGAGGTTGAGGAGGTTCTTGCCGGCAAGTTCGGTGGCCGCCAGGGGCGTGGTGATGTTGCCGCTGAAGACCGTATAGCCGTCCGGCTGGGAACGGGCGACATAGCGCAGGCAGATCTGGCCGCCCGCACCGGGCTTGTTCTGGATGACGAGGGGCTGGCCCAGGATCTTGAGCATCCCGTCCGCCAGGATGCGGCTGGTCACGTCGACCATGCCGCCCACACTGTTGGAGACCATGAGGGTCACCGGCTTCGTGGGCCAGCTGGTGTCGGCCATGGCCGGACAGGCCAGGAGCAGGACAGCACAGGTACAGAACAGGGAAACCTTTTTCAGCAGGTGCATGGCAAGTACCTCCAGGGCCGGGAAAGATCCCCGCGGCCCGGGCTAGGGTTGACGGGCGTATCAGAATTCCCGGTACAATCTCATGACATCCGTAAGGACACAGCTTCTGCGAAATTCGAAAGGACGGCTCCTGGAATCGAATGAGATGATGGCCGTGGCGAGCATGGGGGTCCCTTCCGGGATCTCCAGCAGGGAGGCGACATATGCCGAGGCCGTGCAGGCCGCCAGCAGCTCCCGGCTGCGGCGGGAAATGACGTTGAACCGTGTGGCCAGCAGCTCATACAGGGGGAAGGTCGTGAACTCATCCACGGGGACGGCGTCCAGACCGGCAAAAAGATCGGCCGGCAGCCAGGAAAAGGTATGGATGCTTTTCCGGCCGCCCACATGGAGAAGACGCTCCAGACGGAACACCTGCACACCGGGCGCCAGGGCCAGGTAGCGCCGGATGTCATCGGAGGCGTCTTCCAGCTGCAGGGAAAGGAATTCCTTGTGATGCCGTCCCAGGTTATCGCCGAAATCGCGCATCATCCCGTAATACCTGTGCAGGCCGAAGAGGGTCTCCGGCGGCGTGACGAAGGTCCCCGCGCCCTGGCGGCGCTGGAGGTAGCCGGCCTGTTCAAGGTCTTTCAGGGCTTTTTTGACGGTGTTGATCCCGATGCCGGTCATATCGACCAGTTCACGTTCCGTCGGTATCCGTTCATTGGCTTTCCAGACGCCTGTTTCGATGAGATGACGCAGGCGTTCTTCCAGTCGTGCATACAGGGGGGTACGTCCCCGGCTGCGGAAATCCGCAGGACTCAAAAGCGACCGATTCAACCCCATGTTTACGCTAACCTGCTTTTTTTTAATAAATTTTATAAAATATATATATGACTACTCAGAAGAGCGCTTTTTTGTCAAGTGCAGCGCCGGTTTTTCACGGGTCAAAGGCAGGAAAAAGAAAGGGGCCGCAGCATCCAGCTGCGGCCCCTTCCATATGGAATAAATGAATGATCCCGGCGTGCTGCGCTTTCGTATGCCGGTCAGCTCCTGATGGACTCCAGGATGGCCCGGCACAGGGCGTCTTCCAGCCCGGCGAAGGCCTCTTCCTTGCTGCGGGGATCGCCGCGGCTGGTCACGGCAACGGTGTGCAGGCTGTCCTTGTCGGGGATGCGGCGGGCGGCCGTGCCCACGGCGGCTTCCATGGCCCAGCTGGTGTAGCTGTCGCCCGCGTCGTGCAGGGTGGCGCCCACGCCCACCGTGGCGCCGATGCCCGCGCCTACGATGGCGCCGCCGCGCCCGTCCACCAGGCCGCCCAGCAGCACGCCCAGCATGGTGCCCGTGCCCACGTTGCCCAGCGTGCGTCCGGCGCTCACCCGGCTGCCGTCGCTGGTGGCCCAGACATCGCGGATCTCCACCAGGATCACCAGGTCGGCTTCCTTGACGTCCGAGGCCGGGTTCAGGCCGCGTTCGCTCTGCAGATAGGCCGTGAGCATGGAGTGCAGGTCCTCCGTCATGCTCTTGCCGTTCTCGATCTTGATGAAGACCCTGTCGCCCCGTTCCAGGGTGACGGCAGGCAGGGGCGCGCCGGGCTCCGGCGCCGGGCGGGCATCGTGCGAGGCACAGGCCCCCAGGGCCAGGGACAGAAGCAGAAGGAACAACAGGCTCAGGATGCGGTGCGGATGCATGACGGCTCCTTGAGGGGGAAAATGATCCCGGTCATTTATATGTTGTATCCCAGGCCGGTAGGCCTGTCCAGACGGCGGAAAGGGCGCGCCGGGAGCCCCTGTGGCGGCGACGCGGGCTTGACGTGGCTGCATTTTGCCGTATCCTCCGCGCACACGGCAGGCCTGAGGGCCCTTGCCGCGGACCTGGCGGGCCCGGCTTTTTTCCTGCTTCTTTTTCCTTCCGGGCAGCCTCAAGGCAGCATGAACGGTCCACGGGACCGTCTTTTTTCATTCACCTCCTGCCACTGCCGTCCGGCAGTCGGATGGACAAGGGACATCATGGGCAAGCAGCTGATCATCGTGGAATCGCCGGCCAAGGTGAAGACCATCAAGAAATTTCTGGGACCGCAGTACATGGTGCAGGCCAGCGTGGGCCATGTGCGCGACCTGCCGTCCAGCAGTCTGGGCGTGGACGAAGCCAACGATTTTGCCCCCCAGTACGAGATCATCGACAATAAGAAGAACGTGGTCAGCGAGCTGCGCAGCGCCGCAGCCAAGGCCGACACCGTCTATCTGGCCCCCGACCCGGACCGCGAAGGGGAGGCCATCGCCTGGCATGTGGCGGAGCTGATCCGCGACAAGGCCAAGGACATCAAGCGCATCCAGTTCAACGAGATCACCGCCCGCGCCGTCAAGGAGGCCCTGGCCCATCCGCGCGAGCTCAACCAGCACCTTTTCGATGCCCAGCAGGCCCGGCGCGTGCTGGACCGCCTGGTGGGCTACAAGATCTCGCCCCTGCTCTGGAAGACCATCAAGCGCGGCATCTCCGCCGGGCGCGTGCAGTCCGTGGCCCTGCGCCTCATCGTGGAGCGCGAGGCCGAGCGCGCCGCCTTCAAGCCGGAAGAATACTGGCTGTTCAAGGCCCTGCTGGGCGCCGAGGTGCCGCCCTCCGTGCGTGCGGAACTGGCGCGCATCGGCGGCAAGAAAGCCGTGATCCGCAATGCCGAGGAGGCCAACGCCCTGGAGGCCGAGCTCAAGGGCCAGCCCTTCGTGGTGGAGAGCGTGGAACAGAAGGAGCGCGAGCGCGCGCCGCAGCCGCCCTTCATCACCTCCACCCTGCAGCAGGCCGCCAACCAGCGTCTTTCCTACACGGCCAAGCGCACCATGAACATCGCCCAGCGCCTCTACGAAGGCGTGGAGATGGAAGACGGCAGCATCACGGCCCTCATCACCTACATGCGTACCGACTCCACCCGCATTGCCGACGAGGCCCGGCAGGCGGCGCACGACTTCATCCAGCGCGAGTTCGGCAACGATTACCTGCCGGCCAAGAAGCGCGTCTACAAGACCAAGAGCGGCGCGCAGGACGCCCACGAAGCCATCCGGCCCGTGGATGTGAACATCACGCCCGAGATGGTCAAGGCGGCCCTGCCCCCGGACCAGTACAACCTGTACCGCCTGATCTGGTCGCGCTTCGTGGCCTCGCAGATGGCCGGGGCGCGCTTCCACGACACCACGGTGACCGTGGCCTGCGGCCGTACCCAGTGGAAGGCCAAGGGCGAGCGCCTGCTCTTTCCCGGCTTTTTGGCCGTGCTGCCCCGCGGCAAGGACGAAGGCGATGCCGAGCTGCCGCCCCTGGAGGCCGGCCAGACCCTGAAGCTGGAGAAGCTGGACAAGGAACAGAAGTTCACCCAGCCCCCGGCCCGTTACAGCGAAGCCAGCCTGGTGCGCGAACTGGAAGAGCAGGGCATCGGCCGCCCCTCCACCTACGCCAGCATCATCTCCACCCTGCAGGACCGCGAATACGTGAGCCTGCAGGACCGCCACTTCATCCCCACCGATCTGGGGCGCGTGGTCTGTGAGCAGCTGGTGCAGCACTTCCCGCATCTCATGGACGTGGGCTTCACGGCCGAGATGGAGAGCCTGCTGGACAAGGTGGCCGACGGCGACCAGCAGTGGGTGGACCTGATGCATGCCTTTGCCGCGGATTTCAACCCCACGCTGGCGGCTGCCGCCAAGAACATGCAGAGCGTCAAGGGCGGCCTGCCCACCGATCTGGCCTGCCCCGACTGCGGCAAGCCCCTGATGATCAAGTTCGGCAAGGCCGGGCCCTTCCTGGCCTGCAGCGGCTATCCCGACTGCCGTTTCACCAGCAATTTCCAGCGCACCGAGGACGGCCGTCTGGAGATCGTGGCCCCGCAGAAGCCCGAACTGGAAAAGGTGGGCGAGTGCCCGCGCTGCGGCAAGGATCTGGTCATCAAGCACGCCCGTACGGGCAGCCGCTTCATCGCCTGCACGGGCTACCCGGACTGCAACTATACCGCGCCCATGGCTACGGGCGTCATGTGCCCGCGCTGCGGCGAAGGCCGCATGGTGGAAAAGAGCACCAAGCGCGGCAAGCTTTTCTATTCCTGCGACCGCTACCCGCAATGTGATTTCGCCCTGTGGGACAAGCCCGTGCCCGGGCCCTGCCCGCGCTGTAATTCCTCCTATCTGGTGGAGAAGCGCGGCCGCGACGGCAGCGTCAAGATCATGTGCCCCACCAAGGGCTGCGGCTATGTGAAAGGAGGCGACGATGGACAGGATGCCTAAAGCGCCGGCCTCGCCGGTGCTGGTGAGCGCCCCGGTGGATGGCCTGGGCGTACCGCTGAACCTGGAGGCCCGTGCGGCCCGGCTGCTGGACGAAGGGCAGGCCGTGGTCCTGCTGACCGTGGTGGAGCGCGAAGGCTCGGCCCCGCGTGCCGCCGGTACCCGGGCCCTGCTGACCGCTGCCGGTCTGGAAGGCACCGTGGGCGGCGGTCTGCTGGAAGCCCGTGCCGTGGAGGCGGCCAATGTCTGCCTGAAGGAAGGACGCTCCGCCCGCGTGCGCTGCGACCTCACCGGTCTTGGCCCCGACAGCGACATGATCTGCGGCGGCAGCATGGATCTGCTCTGTGAATATCTGACGCCTGCGCAGGCGCCCCTGTTCCGTGCGGCGGACGCGGCCCTGAAAGCCGGGCTGACCGGCATCTGGCTGCTGGACGTGAGCCGGGCCGACGCGCCCGTGCGCGACCTGTATCTGGATGCCCTGCCCGAAGGCCAGCCCCTGGTGGCGGGCCTGCACGAGGGCGCGGAAGCCGTGCGGCCCCTGCTGGCCGGGCGCAAGGGCCGTCCCGGCCTGGTGCGGGACGGTCTGGCGGAACGTTATGTGGAGGCCCTGGACGCGCCGCCGGTGCTGCTGCTCTGCGGCGGCGGCCATGTGTCGCTGGAGACGGCCCGTCTGGCCCATGCCGCCGGTTTCGTGGTGGACGTGGTGGACGACCGCGCGGAGTTCGCCGATCCCCGGCGTTTCCCCATGGCCCGGCGTTGCCTGACCCTGCCTGCCTTCGAGGATCTGGCGGCCCGCTGCGGCATCGGCCGCCACCATTATGTGGCCATCATGACCCGCGGCCACAGCTTCGACCGTGAGGTCCTGGCCCAGGCCCTGAAAACGGACGCCTTCTATATTGGTATGATCGGCAGCAGCAGCAAAAAAGCCTCGGTCTACAAGGCGCTGCGTGCGCAGGGCGTCGGCGATGCGGCCCTGGACAAGGTCTGCTGCCCCATCGGTCTGGGCATCGGCGCGGACACGCCGCAGCAGATCGCCGTCTCCGTGGTGGCCGAGCTCATGGCCGCCAGGGCAGGGACGTTGGGCGCTCTTCGGGCGGCCCGCTGAGGCCAGAAAAGCCCCTAAAAAAGTGGCGTAAAAAATTAGTCAATTATTCCAATTAGTTACAAGAAAAAAGTACGGTTCGCTAACCCATTGGAATAAAAGGATTTTTCTTTATTGAACTTTAAGAGCAAGATAAGCCTGCATTTCTTGACGCATTTTGCAAAAAATGTTTAGCAGGGGATTCAAAGCCCGCTCGCTTTGCGGGCGGGCTTTCCACGTATCGGCAGTTCGCTGCTGTCCCAGGAGTAAGATATCATGACCGGAAAACAGACCATTCTGGCAACGCTGCTGTTGCTTCTCTGTTTCAGCCTTGCGGCATGCAAGGATGAAGGTGCTCAAAAAGGTCAGATGCCCGCCCCGCCGGTGGGCGTCTTCCAGGTGGAAGCCAAGGACGTGCCCTGGCCTTCCGAATTCCAGGCCCAGGCCTCCGGCTCCCGGTCCGTCGAAGTGCGTGCCCGTGTGCAGGGCATCATCGAGAAGCGTCTGTACCGTGAAGGCGAGTTCGTCAAGGCCGGTCAGCTCATGTTCCAGATCGAGCGCGACCAGTACGAGGCCGCCGTCCAGCAGGCCGAGGCCCAGTACGACAGCGCCAAGCGCGAGTGGAACCGCGTGCGCCCCCTGTTCGCCAAGAACGCCGTCTCCCAGAAGGATCGCGACAACGCCAAGGCCGCCTATGACAACGCCAAGGCCGCTCTGCGTGCCGCCAAGATCAATCTGGACTACTGCCAGGTGGTGGCCCCCGTGTCCGGTTACAGCTCCAAGGAAAGCTTCACGCCCGGCAACCTGGTCAGCAACAACTCCCTGCTGACCTACGTGGACCAGACCGATCCCATGTACATCGATTTCTCCATCGCCGCGCCGCAGCACATGCGCCGTCAGCAGCTGGCCGCCGAAGGCCGCCTGCGCTTCCCCGAAGGCAACATCTACAAGGCCCGTCTGCGTCTGCTGGACGGCAGCATGTACCAGGGCGAAGGCCAGGTGGACTTCATCGACAGCCGCGTGCAGCCCGAGACCGGCGTGGTGCAGGCCCGTGCCTCCTTCGCCAACAGCGACGGCCAGATCATGCCCGGCCAGTATGTGCGCATCTTCATGGACGGCGACGTGCTGGTCAACGCCGTGCTCATCCCCCAGAAGGCCGTGCTCATCACCCAGAAGGGTTCCTTCGTCATGACCCTGGACAAGGACAACGTGGTCGGCACCCAGAAGGTGGAGGTCAGCGAGACCATCGGCGACATGTACCTTGTGGACTCCGGCCTCAAGGGCGGGGAACGCATCATCTGTGAAGGCATGGTCAAGGCCCGCCCCGGTGCCAAGGTCAGCGTCATGGGTGACGGACAGGCCCAGAAGGGACAGGCCGCCCAGAAGACCGCTCAGAAGTAGGTGATGGTCTATGGCAGCTTCGGCAAAACCAAATATCTTTTTGCGCAGACCGATCCTTTCGTCGGTCATCTCCATCGTAATCACGCTGGTGGGCGCGCTGGCCATGAAGGCCCTGCCCATCGCCCAGTATCCTGAACTGGTGCCGCCCACGGTCAACGTGACGGTCTTCTATCCCGGCGCCTCGGCCGAGACCATCGCCGGTACTGTGCTGGCCCCCCTGGAAGTGAACATCAACGGCGTGGAAAACATGCTCTACATGACGTCCACGGCCTCCTCGGGTTCCGGTTCGGGCTCCATCAACGTCTATTTCAGTCTGGGCACCGACCCGGACATGGCCCTGGTCAACGTCAACAACAAGGTCAACCTGGCCCAGACCACGCTGCCCGAGACCGTGCGCCTGCAGGGCGTGCAGGTGACCAAACGTTCACCGGCCATGCTGCAGATCATCGCCCTGTTCTCGCCTGACGGGCGCTATGACGCCGTGTACCTGCACAACTACATGCAGGTGAACGTGGCCGACGAACTCAAGCGTGTGCCCGGCGTGGGCGACGTGACCGTGTTCGGCTACATGGACTACGCCATGCGCATCTGGCTCGTCCCGGACAAGCTGGCCAAGTACGGCGTCACCGTGAGCGAGATCGCCGCGGCCATCCAGGAGCAGAACTCGCAGTTCTCGCCCGGCCGTCTGGGCGACGCGCCCATGCCCGATACCGCCCAGCTTTCCTGGCAGATCGATACCAAGGGGCGTCTGGCCACGCCGCAGGAGTTCGGCGAGATCATCATCCGCACCGGTGAGGACAGCGCCATGCTGCGCCTCAAGGACGTGGCCCGCATCGAGATGGGCGGCAAGGACTACAGCGTCAGCAGCGAATACAACGGCATGGTGGCCCGTGCCATGGGTATCTACCTGCTGCCCGGCGCCAACGCCATCGCCACCGGCGAGGCCGTCACCGCCCGCATGCAGGAGCTGGCCAAGAACTTCCCCGAGGGCATCGACTACAAGATCATCGTGGACACCAACGACTTCGTTATGGAGTCCATCAACGAAGTGGTCCACACCCTGGTGGAAGCCATGATCCTGGTGTTCCTGGTGGTGTTCATCTTCCTGCAGAACTGGCGCGCCACCCTCATCCCCTGCATCGCCGTGCCCGTGTCCATCATCGGTACCTTCGCGGGCATGTTCGCCCTGGGCTACACCATCAATACCCTGACCCTGTTCGGTATGGTGCTGGCCATCGGTATCGTGGTGGACGACGCCATCGTGGTGCTGGAGAACGTGGAACGCATCATGAGTACCGAGCACCTGCCGCCCAAGGAAGCCACGGCCAAGGCCATGAGCGAAGTGACGGCCCCCGTTATCGCCATCGTGCTGGTGCTCTGCGCCGTGTTCATCCCCGTGTCCTTCATGGGCGGCCTGGCGGGCCAGATGTACAAGCAGTTCGCCATCACCATCTCGGTGTCCGTGGTGCTTTCGGGCATCGTGGCCCTGACGCTGACCCCGGCCCTGTGCTCCCTGCTGCTCAAGCCGCATGCGCATGACCATCAGCCGGCCAAGCCCTTCGTCGTCTTCAACTACTTCTTCGGCAAGACCACGCACCGCTATGTGCGTACGGTGCGTTTCATCAAGGACCACGGCCTGATCTCCATGGCCCTCTTCGGCTGCATGATCGTCAGCCTGGTCTTCCTGTTCCGGGTGGTCCCCGGCGGCCTGGTGCCCAACGAAGACCAGGGCTATATCCTGGGCATGACCATCCTGGACGACGGTGCCGTGCAGAACCGCACCCGTGACGTGACCCGCGTGGTCATGGACGTGCTGCGCAAGAACCCGGCCGTGGACACGGTCATGACCCTGAACGGCCTGGACATCACCTCCATGTCGTCCAAGAGCAACTACGGTACCTTCTTTGCCGTGCTCAAGCCCTGGAGCGAACGTACCACGCCGGAGAGCAGCGCCTCGGCCATCAGTACCAAGGTGCTGGGCGTGACCATGATGCAGCCCGAAGCCGTGACCATCGGCTTCACGCCGCCGCCCATCAGCGGCATGTCCACCACGGGCGGTTTTGAAGGCTTCATCCAGATGCGCGGCGCCGGCACCAGCCAGGATCTGGAAGCCACGGCCAATGCCTTCGTGGCGGAAGCCACGTCCCGTGACGAGAACGGCCAGCCCAAGTATCCGGCCATCGGTACCCTGCGCAGCCTGTTCTCCACCGGTGCCCCGCAGCTCTACGCCAACCTGGACCGTGAGCGCTGCAAGGACATGGGCATCAGCATCAGCGATGTCTTCACGGCCATGAACGCCACCTTCGGTGCGCTCTACGTCAACGACTTCAACTACCTGGGTCGTACCTTCCAGGTGCGCATGCAGGCCGAGGCCGATTACCGCCTGCTGCCCGAGTCCCTGCACGACATCTTCGTGCGGACCAACAAGGGCGGCATGGTGCCCCTGGATGCCATCATGACCCTGGAACGCCGCACGGCGCCCCAGACCATGGAACGTTACAACGTGTTCCCCGCCGCCCACCTCATGGGCGAACCGGCCCCCGGCTATTCTTCCGGTCAGGCCCTGGAAGCCATGGAAAAGGTGGCGGAAAAGATGCTGTCCAGCGATTACGGCCTGGGCTGGGTCGGTTCGGCCCTGCAGGAAAAGCTGGCCAGCGCCGACACCACCGTCATCTTCGTGCTGGCGCTCGTCATGGTCTTCCTGATCCTGGCCGCCCAGTACGAAAGCTGGTCGCTGCCGCTGGCCGTGCTCACGGCCGTGCCCTTCGGCGTGTTCGGCGCCCTGGTGGCCACCTGGCTGCGCGACCTGTCCAATGACGTGTACTTCCAGGTGGCTCTGGTCACCCTGGTGGGTCTGGCCGCCAAAAACGCCATCCTGATCGTGGAATTCGCCGTCGAGGCCTGGCGCGGCGGGCGCAGTCTGGACGTGGCCGCCATGCATGCGGCGCGCCTGCGCTTCCGTCCCATCGTCATGACCTCGCTGGCCTTCATCCTGGGCTGCGTGCCGCTGGCCATCAGCTCCGGCGCCGGTGCCAACAGCCGTCACGCCATCGGCACCGCCGTGGTGGGCGGCATGCTGGCCGCAACCTGCATCGCCACGCTCTTCGTTCCCTACTTCTTCCGCACCATCATGCGGATCTCCCTGAAGCTGCAGGGCAAGAAGGACCCCAACGAAGGCAAGAAAAGCTTCGATGAGGAGGAGGATATATGACCCCCCTGCTGAAAGCGGGCCTGACGCTGGTGCTCTGCCTGGCCGTCACGGGCTGCTCCCTGGCTCCCGACTATAAGCGTCCCGAGCAGGACATCCCCAAGGAGTGGCGTTCCGTGGATCTGGGACCCAGTCCGCTGAACACCGACTGGTGGACCCGCTTCAATGATCCCGTGCTCAATGCCCTGGTGGAAGAAGCCCTGAAGAACAACCAGGATCTGGCGGAAAGCCTGGCCAAGATCGATTCCGCCGCGGCCAAGCTGGGCGTGGGCACCAGCCAGCTCGCCCCCTCGGTGAGCGGCGCCGGTGCGGCCACCTCGCAGAGCAACTCCACCAAGATCGCCAACTACAACAGCATCGCGGACCGTTCCTACGTGAACTACCAGGGCCAGCTCTCGGCCAGCTGGGAACTGGACTTCTGGGGCAAGTACCGCAACAACTACACCATGCTGTCGGACGTGCTGCTGAACACCGTGGTCAGCCACGAGGCCCTGCGCCTTTCGGTGGCCAGCCAGACGGCCCAGAGCTACTTTGCCCTGCTGGCCCTGGACATGCAGCTGGCCACGGCCAAGCGTACCCTGCGCACGCGTGAGGACGCCTTTGGCATCTATACCAGCCGCTACCGTCAGGGCGACATCACGGAGCTGGACTGGCAGCGTGCCCGCGCCGAAGTGGAAACGGCCCGTGCCCAGGTGCACAGCTCCACGGTGGCCGTGGACAGCGCCGAAGCCAGCCTGGCCGTACTGCTGGGCCGTTCGCCCCGCGACATCATGAGCGCCGTCATGCCGCGCGGCGGCGACATCAGCAAGCTGCCGGCCCCGCCCGTGCTGCCTGCGGGCCTGCCGTCCGAACTGCTGGAGCGCCGCCCCGACGTGCGCGCCGCCGAGTACATGATCATGGCTTACAACGCCAATATCGGCGTGGCCCGTGCCGAGTTCTTCCCGTCCATCTCCCTGACGGGCATGCTGGGCACCCTCAGCGCCAGCGTGGTGAACCTGTTCAGCGGTCCTGCGGGCGCCTGGAGCTACGGCGTGACCGGCTCCATGCCGCTGCTGGACTTCGGCCGCACCTGGTATAACGTCAAGGACGCCGAGGCCCAGAAGGAAGCGGCCATCGCCGTGTACCGCAAGACGGTGCAGAACGCCTTCAAGGACGTGCGCACCTCCCTGACCTCCCAGCGCGAGGCCGACGCCATCGTGGCGGCCAGCCAGGCCCAGGTGGACAGCCTGCGCCGCGCCGCGGAGATTGCCCGCCTGCAGTACGACAACGGTTACACCGACTACCTGACCGTGCTGGATGCCGAACGCCAGCTGTTCAGCGCCGAGCTGAGCCTGGCCAACGCCCTGCGTGACCGCCTCAATGCCGTGGTCAGCGTGTGCATGGCCCTGGGTGGCGGCTGGCAGGATCCCAACGTCAAGCCTTCCTTCCCGGTGGCTGACGCGGAAGAGCTGGTCAAGGCCCATGACGCTGCCGGCCAGAAGGCCTCCCAGCCTGCGGCCGCTCCTGCCAAGGAACAGCCTGCCGCCAAGCAGTAGGCACGATCCCACCCCTGAAAAGACACAGGAAGGACGCTTTTGGGCGTCCTTCCTTTTTTTGTGTCCATGTATGCAGGCCATCCCCAAAAAGGCCGAGAGGCCGCATTACGGGGCAGCATGCGGGCACAGAGGATGTCCTGCGACGGGGATGTCTTTACAATCCGGCGGGATGACGGCTATCCTGCGGCCATGCTGCATAGAGTACATTTGTTTTTGGCTGGTCTGGCCCTGTCTGCCCTGACGGTCTCCCTTGCTCCCCTGCCGGTGTTGGCGGTGGAGAAGGGCAAGGCGGTGCAGGCCCCGGCGGGCAAGGCCGCTGCGGGCAACAGCAAGGGCGGGCAGGCCTGGAGTTTCGGCACCTCCCGCGACAGGAGCAATGCCCTGTGGCATGACGGCGTGGAGACGGACTCCCTGCGCAAGCGGGCCCTGGGCCGGGACAGGGGCAATTCCTCCAGCATCGAACATGCTCTGCGCGAGGCCGACCGCCAGGCCAAGGCCGAGTCCCGCAAAGCCAAGGAGGCGGAACGGGAGGCGGAGGAAAAAAGCCGTCTCGGCATGAACATCCGGCGCGATGACTCCGTCTGGCGTGCCGAGCTGCCGTCGAGCGAGGCCCGCCCTGACGAGCTGCGGCCTCTGGAGCGGCGGCATGTGGTCCGGGCCTATGCCGACTTCATGGACAGCGATGATGCCTCGCTGACCATCGGTCCGGAGCTGATGCTCAAGGACGAGCACAACGAATGGGGCAAGAAGTCCCGGCCCGAGGAGAACGACCCTTCCGTGGGGCTCGGTATGCAGTTCAGTCTTGATTTTTGATGCCGTCCGGGCGGGATGTCCCGCTGCCGGCACGCCTGTGTCCGGGCAGGGTGCGCGGGTGCGGAGGGGACGTTTTCGGTCGGATGCGGCACGTGCTGCAAAAGAAAAGGGGGGACAGCCTGTCAGGCTGTCCCCCCTTTAGGTGTCCGATGCCCGGGGTGTGGTCCGGGCGCTGTCTCCGTCTGCCCCCTGATGAAGAAGCGAGGGAGGCAGGAAGGCAGACGGACTACCGGGCGGAGGTTTCCGGCTCGTGCGGCAATTCTTCCTTGCCCTGGAGTCGGGTGATCCAGATGGTGCTCAGGCTACTGATGACCGCCGCGACCAGCAGGTAACCGCAAAGGTACCAGGGCTGGCCGTCATTGCTGCTGACCAGCATGGTGGCGATCATGGGGGTCAGGCCCGAAGCGAAGATCCCGGAGAACTGGTAGATGAAGGACACGGCGGAGTAACGCACCGTGGGCTCGAAGCTGCCCGAGAACAGGCTGGACATGGTGGCGTACGCCGCACCGTAGATGATGCCGAAGGGCAGGGAGATGGCCAGGAAGACCAGCAGCACGTTATGGCTGAAGTTGTGCAGCACCCAGAAGGTGGGGTAGGCCGTGATGCCCAGCAGGATGGCGGCGATGCCGAAGATGCGGGCGCGGCCCCAGGTGTCGGCACGCATGCCCCAGAAGGGGATGGCCACGGCCATGACCGCAGCGGCGCCCACGATGACGAACAGGCTCACGGTCTTGTCCAGGCCGCAGGAGTTGGTCAGATAGGTCAGGGAGAACACGCCGAACACGTTGAAGGCGATGCCTTCCACGAAGCGGGCGCCCACGCAGGCCGTCAGGGTGCGGGGATAGTGCTTGAAGGCGGCCAGGATGGGGTACTTGACCTGTTCGGTCTTCTTCTTGGCGGAGGAGAAGTCCTGGGTCTCCTGCACGGAGATACGGATGTAGGCACCCACGCCCACCAGGATGGCGCTGAGGATGAAGGCCACACGCCAGCCCCAGGCCAGGAAGGCTTCGTCGCTGAGGAAGAAGGACAGCAGACCGATGACGCCGGAGGCCAGCATCAGGCCGAGGGCCAGGCCCACCTGGGGCAGGCTGCCGTAGAAGGCGCGCTTGTGAGGCGGCGCGGATTCGAAGGCCATGAGCACGGCACCGCCCCATTCGCCACCGATGCCGATGCCCTGGGCCAGACGGCAGAGGACCAGCAGGATGGGAGCCAGGATGCCGATGCTTTCATAGGAAGGCACCAGACCGATGCCCACCGTGGCCACGCCCATGATCTCCAGGGTCAGGACCAGCATCTTCTTGCGGCCCAGCTTGTCACCGAAGTGGCCGAAGACGATACCCCCAAGCGGACGGGCCACGAAACCCACGGCAAAGGTGGCAAAGGCCAGGACCGTACCCACCGTCGGGTCGAAGTCAGGGAAGTAGATCTTGTTGAAGACGATGCCGGCCACGACACCGTACAGGAAAAAGTCATACCATTCGATGACCGCGCCGATGAGGGAGGAAATGACCACGCGGCGCAGGTTCTGCTGGCAGTGTCCGTTGTTGGGAGTATCGCTCATTCTCGTTGCTCCTTGGGGGTGCTGCTAGGCCAGTTTCAGGACCTTGCGGGCGTTTTCGTACATGATCTTGTTGCGCACTTCGTCGGTGAAGGGGAAGGCGGCATAGGCGTCCAGAGCGTCACGCAGCTCGATGAAGGGATGGGCGCTGGCAAAGAGGACCTTGTCGCTGATGGTGGTGCACATGGCCTTCACATAGGTCTCGACCTGGGGAGAACGCTCGTATTCGGAGATGTCCATGTAGACATTGGCGTTGCGCTGGCAGGTGTAGATGGCCGCATCCACGAAGGGGTAGCCGCCGTGGCTCATGATCAGGGTCAGTTCGGGGAAGTCGCGGGCGACCTTGTCCACGTCGCGGGGATCGGCGTATTCCAGGATGGCGCCGGGCACGCACGGCGGAGGAGCCATGGTGATGAAGACGGGCACATCCAGTTCGCAGCACTTGGTGTACAGGGGGTAGAAGCGGGCGTCACTGGCGGGCATGTGGGCCAGATAGGGGTCGATGGCGATACCCTTCATGCCGTATTCCTTGACGACCTTCTCGATCTCGCGCACGGCGGCCATCTTCTTGTGGGGGTCGATGCCCCAGAGGCCCACGAACTTGTTGGGGTAGGCGCGGCAGAATTCGAGCACGCTGTTGTTGTTGGCCGGGAAGCCGTAGGTGGTCTCGGCGTCGCGGCCGGTGATCACGCCCAGTTCCACGCCCATGGCGTCGAGGTCGGCCACGATCTCGTCCAGGGGCTGGGGCTTGCGCTGGTCGAAGCCGATGACTTCACAGGCAGCCTTGAACATGGTGCTGTTCTTGATGCCGTTGATGATCTCCGGCGTGTTGGGCCGGAAGCGGAAGTCGATAACTTTCATATCTGTCTCCATGCGATCCTTCGGGAAGAAGGGGTTTTTGATACGAACTTGGAGGACTGCCAGCATCAGCCATGCTGTGGAGCGCAGCCCCATGTGATTTCTTTCCCTTGCAGGAGGCGTGCCAAAATAATTCCTTGATTATTCAGTGAATTATGAGAATCCGTCGTGGATTTTATGAGGAAGTTGTAACAATTTGCAAAAAAAGAGATGCATTTTTGCATCCCCCTCGTTGGGGTCGCAAAAATGCAAGAAAATGAAATTTTCATATTTTTATCAAATAAATCAAATTGATATATAGAAAAAATGCCAAAAGTCATCACAAAATGCTAACCAGAATCGTTAGTTGAGATGCAAAAATGCGACGCTTTTTAACTATTTGGCATAAAAGGATATTTTAAATGATGCAAATATGCATCATTTGGAGGGCGCGGGCTGCAGAGAGAAAAATCACAAGCTCAAAAGGCCAAAAAAAAGCGGAGGAACACGGGGTTCCTCCGCAGTTGTGAAGCGTGCCCGCACGAGGCGGACACATGCCATTTAGGCCAGTTTCAGGACCTTGCGGGCGTTTTCGTACATGATCTTGTTGCGCACTTCGTCGGTGAAGGGGAAGGCGGCATAGGCGTCCAGAGCGTCACGCAGCTCGATGAAGGGATGGGCGCTGGCAAAGAGGACCTTGTCGCTGATGGTGGTGCACATGGCCTTCACATAGGTCTCGACCTGGGGAGAACGCTCGTATTCGGAGATGTCCATGTAGACATTGGCGTTGCGCTGGCAGGTGTAGATGGCCGCATCCACGAAGGGGTAGCCGCCGTGGCTCATGATCAGGGTCAGTTCGGGGAAGTCGCGGGCGACCTTGTCCACGTCGCGGGGATCGGCGTATTCCAGGATGGCGCCGGGCACGCACGGCGGAGGAGCCATGGTGATGAAGACGGGCACATCCAGTTCGCAGCACTTGGTGTACAGGGGGTAGAAGCGGGCGTCACTGGCGGGCATGTGGGCCAGATAGGGGTCGATGGCGATACCCTTCATGCCGTATTCCTTGACGACCTTCTCGATCTCGCGCACGGCGGCCATCTTCTTGTGGGGGTCGATGCCCCAGAGGCCCACGAACTTGTTGGGGTAGGCGCGGCAGAATTCGAGCACGCTGTTGTTGTTGGCCGGGAAGCCGTAGGTGGTCTCGGCGTCGCGGCCGGTGATCACGCCCAGTTCCACGCCCATGGCGTCGAGGTCGGCCACGATCTCGTCCAGGGGCTGGGGCTTGCGCTGGTCGAAGCCGATGACTTCACAGGCAGCCTTGAACATGGTGCTGTTCTTGATGCCGTTGATGATCTCCGGCGTGTTGGGCCGGAAGCGGAAGTCGATGACTTTCATGAGAGAACTCCTTGGATGGGGCCCGCGGCAGAAGGCTGCCGCGGGCGGTATATCTCGCGGGTACCGTTAATGCACCAGCATCAGCGGCACGGACGGGCAGTAGGTGATGATGGCCAGGACGATGAGCATCAGGGCGATCATGGGCAGCACGGCCACGGCGATCTTTTCGATCTTGGCCTGGGCCACGCCCGACGCCACGAAGAGGTTGACGCCCACCGGCGGGGTCAGGAAGCCGATGGCCAGGTTGACCACCATGATGATGCCGAAGTGCAGGGGCGAGACGCCCACGCCGGTGACCACGGGCAGCAGGATGGGGGTCAGGATGACGATGGCCGCCAGGGCTTCCATGAACACGCCCACGATGAGCAGCAGCACGTTGATGAGCAGCAGGATGATGATCTTGCTTTCGGTGATGCTGAGCATCCAGCGGGCGATGGTGCCGGGCACGTCTTCGATGGTCATGATGTTGCCGAACAGGGTGGCCATGGCCATGAGCACGATGATGATGGACGAGGTCTCGCACGAGGCTACGCAAGACGAGCAGACGGTCTTGAAGTCCATCTCGCGGTACAGGAACACGCCCACGATGAGGCCGTAGAAAGCGGCCACGGCCGCGGCTTCGGTGGGAGTCATGATGCCGCCGTAGATGCCGCCCAGCACGATGACCGGCACGACCAGGGCCCACTTGGCTTCCCAGAAGGCCTCGCCCAGGGTGCGCCAGTTGCGTTCCTTCTGCTCACCGCGCCAGCCGCGCTTTTTGGAGTAGAAGTAGCAGTAGAGCATGAGCACGATACCGGTCAGGATGCCGGGGACGATGCCGCCCATGAACAGGTCGCCGATGGAGACCTGCGAGGAGACGCCGTAGACCACGAAGGGGTTGCTGGGCGGGATCATGACGCCCACGCAGCCGGCGGCGGCCACGAGAGCGGCGGAGAAGAACTTGTCGTAGCCGCGCTCGATCATGGCCGGGATGGTCAGGGCACCGATGGCGGCCACGGTGGCGGGGCCGGAACCGGAGATGGCACCGAAGAACATGCAGGTCACGACGGCGGTCAGGCCGATACCGCCGTAAAGGCCGCCCACGATCTCGTCAGCCAGGTTCAGCAGGCGTTTGCTCAGGCCGCCGGCGCCCATGTATTCCCCGGCCGCGATGAAGAAGGGGATGGCCATGATGGGGAAGCTGTCGATGGACGTGAAGCAGACCTGGGCCATGTATTCGATGGGCAGGGTCTGGGAACAGATGATGGTGGCCAGGGTGGACAGGCCCAGGCTGATGGCGATGGGCACCCCGATGACGCAGAGCAGGGCGAAATAGCCGAACAGCACCGGCAGGGGATCGATGTAATCCACCAGGTACCAGGGACTGAGGATGCCCAGGGCAAGGGCGAAGCCCAGCAGGGAGTCCAGCGCACCGCAGACGCGCATCTGGCCCCAGATGCGCTGCAGCAGGCGCAGACACATGAGGCCGAAGCCCAGGGGCAGGATCAGGTACGGCACCAGGAAGGGGATGCGCAGGGCCGTGGTGTGCTGGGGGAAGGTCAGCAGGCGCTCGATCTGGCCCCAGCCGAAATAGGTGATGACGCCGGTCAGGACGAGGAAGAGGGTCTCGACGATGATCCAGCTGATATTCTGCAGGCGCTCCGGCAGTTTGTCATAAATGATGTCGACGCGGATGGAAGACCGCTTCCTGATGGCGACGGAAAGGGCCAGATAGGAGATCCAGATAAAGATATAGCGGGAAAGCTCTTCGGTCCAGACGGCGGCGCCGGCGCGCTCGATGAACTGTGTAATGATATAGCGGTAAATGACCTGCCACGTGATGAACAGGATGATGGCGAGCAGGCCCGTCACCATGAAAATTTTTTCAAAATTTTCGTTGAGCCAGGAAAAGAGCCCGCTTTTGCCTTGCACATTTTCACTCATGACAAACCTCGGTGTAAGCGCAAAAGGAGTCCTGCGCGCGGCCGGACCGCGCGCAGGAGGGATAGGTCAGGAAGGGTTACTTCTGGGTTTCTTCCAGAAGCTGCAGGATGTCGGCCGGCACTTCCTTGGCGAACTTTTCGTAGGCAGGACGGGTCTTGGCCTTGAGCTCGGCGCGTTCGGCGTCGGTCAGCATGTGGATCTTGATGCCGCGGTCACGGAAGGCCTGCCAGGCCTTTTCTTCCAGCACCACGCTTTCCTTGCGCTGCCAGTCGTTGGCTTCCTTGGCGGCTTCACGCAGGATCTTCTGCTGTTCGGGGGTCAGGCTGTCCCACTTCTTCTTGTTCATCAGCAGCACATGCATGGAGTAGTTGTGCTCGGAGTTGACGGCGTACTTCAGCACTTCGGTGTGCTTGGCGTCGTTGAGCAGGGAGAAGGTGTTGCCTTCGGCGTCCACGGTGCCCTGCTGCAGGGCGGTGTAGGTCTCACCCCAGGCGATGGGGGCGGGGTTCATGCCCAGTTCGGTGGCCACGGCCACTTCCACAGGGGAGTCGGTGGTACGCACCTTGAGGTTCATCAGGGACTTGGCATCGGTCAGCGGCTTGTTGGCAGCCACGAAGTTGCGGTAGCCGAACTCGGAGAACATCAGGGTCTCGAGGCCGATCTTGCGGGAGGCTTCACGCAGGGCTTCGCCCAGCTTGCCTTCGTCCAGGGCCTTGTACAGGGCCTGCTGGTGAACCGGAGAGGTCACATAGGGCAGGTCGATGGCCATGTAAGCCTTGGAGAAGCTGGCCAGGTTGGGGGTGGAGCTGGAGGAAAGGTCCAGCGTACCGGCCTGGGCGGCTTCGGTGGTTACACGGTCACTGCCCAGCTGGCAGTTGGGGAACAGCTGGATACGGATCTTGCGATGGCTTTTTTCTTCCACCAGCTGCTTGAACTTTTCATAACCCACGGTGACGTTGTTGCCGGGAGCCATGGGATGACCAAGACGCAGGACCAGCGGACGTTCCGCATTGGCGGCGACGCTGAAGCCGAGAACCATGGCCAGAGCCAGAGCCAGAACAGTAAGTTTACGCATGCCACACCTCACATGGTTTATGGGGACACAAGACGGATGTCTTGTGCATAATTTCTCAAATGCAAGAATGCTTCTTCACCTCCGAATCTAAACGAGCAAAATTTTTTTTTCAACAAGCGCCAGTCATTTTAGGGGTTTATGGAGATGTTATGATAACTGTTATTACATTTTTGGTGCAAAAATGCATCATTTTGGGCGGGGGGAAATTCGGGAAGAATTTTTTTTTGATCTATCTGACAGTCAAGCCTTCACAGCCAGAATGCCGCATTTGATGCTGCTTTCAGCGTCATGAAAATGATGCATTTTGGCATCATCGGCCCCTGAAAAGGCTGTGAAAAAAATTTTTAGACGCAAAATTGCATCATTTTGATATATTTGCTGGGGGGCTAAAAAAAATATATTAAAAAATCAATATGTTACCAAAATGGCACAGGCATTGCTATTTATTTCGCAAGCGATTCGTCGCGAAATATGTCAAACACCCTTTCAAGAGGAGAACAGATATGTCTCAGACCGTTTGCGAATGCAGATCCCCCCAGGAACAGCGCCTGCTCGATAAGATCGAAGGCAAGGTCGACCGTTTCCGCGCCACCCACGAGCGCGTGTTCCGCATGCTGGAACGCTTCGACGGCATGAAGCCCCGCATCGACATCGAACGCGCCCTGTACTTCACCCAGTCCATGCAGGAAACCGAAGGCCAGCCCCTGGTGCTGCGCTGGGCCAAGGCTCTGATGCACATCGCCCAGAACATCACCGTGTACGTGCAGGACGACCAGCTGCTGCTGGGCCGCGCCGGCTGCGACGGCCGTTACGGCATCCTGTACCCCGAACTGGACGGCGACTTCCTGGACATGGCCGTGAAAGACCTGCCCACCCGCGCCACCTCTCCTGCCACCATCACCGCTGAAGACGCCAAGCGCGTGATCGAAGAGATCGCTCCTTACTGGAAGGGCAAGACCTACCACGAAGCTCTGGCCGCCGCTCTGCCTCCGGAAATCCACAAGCTGACCTACGACGATCCCAAGGGCCTGATCTCCCGCTTCATCGTCAACGAAACCTCTTCTTTCCGTTCCTCCATCCAGTGGGTGCATGACTACGGCAAGATCCTGAAGCGCGGCTTCAACGACATCAAGCGCGAAGCCCAGGAAAAGCTGGCCGCCCTCGATTCCGCCAGCGCCAAGGACATGTGCGAAAAGAAGCCCTTCCTGGATGCCGTCGTGATCGTGTGTGACGCCATCGTGCTGTGGGCCAAGCGCCACGCTGACGAAGCCCGCAAGGTGGCCGAAAAGACCGACGATCCCGTCCGCAAGGCCGAACTGCTGCGCATGGCCGCCAACGCCGAACGCGTGCCCGGCGAACCCGCCCGCGACTTCTGGGAAGCCTGCCAGAGCCAGTGGTTCGTGCAGATGTTCTCCCGTATCGAACAGAAGACCGGTACCACCATCTCCAACGGTCGTATGGACCAGTACCTGTACCCCTACTACCAGCAGGACATCGAAAACGGCAGCCTGGACAACAAGAAGGCCATCGAACTGCTGGAATGCATGTGGGTGGGCATGGCCGAATTCATCGACATGTACATCTCTCCCTGCGGCGGCGCCTTCAACGAAGGTTACGCTCACTGGGAAGCCGTGACCGTGGGTGGCCAGACCCCCGACGGCCGCGACGCCACCAACGAACTGACCCACCTGATCCTGAAGTCCAAGCGCGAATTCCCGCTGCACTACCCCGACCTGGCCGCCCGTATCCACAGCCGCTCGCCTGAAAGCTACCTGTGGGACGTGGCCGAGACCATCAAGGACGGCTCCGGCTTCCCCAAACTGATCAACGACGAAGAAGTCGTGCCCCTGTACGTGGCCAAGGGTGCCACCTTCGAAGAAGCCCTGGACTACGCCGTGTCCGGCTGCACCGAAGCCCGTATGCCCAACCGCGACACCTTCACCTCCGGCGGTGCCTACATCAACTTCGCCGCTGCTGTGGAAATGGTGCTGCGTAACGGCCGCATGAAGAAGTACGGCGACATCGTGCTGGGCGAAGAAACCGGCGATCCCCGCAACTTCAAGACCTGGGACGAATTCTGGAACGCCTATGTGAAGCAGCACATGCTGTTCCTGCGTACCGCCTTCACCCAGCAGTACATCGTCAACAACCTGCGTGCCCAGCACTTCGCCCAGCCCATGGGCTCCGCCATGCACGACCTGTGCATGAAGCACTGCATCGACCTGCACCAGACCCACATCCCCGAAGGCGTCGACTTCGGTTACTTCGAATACATGGGCCTGGGCACCGTGGTGGACTCCCTGTCCGCCATCAAGAAGCTGGTGTTTGAAGACAAGAAGCTGACCATGGACGAAGTCATCAAGGCCATCGACGCCAACTTCGAAGGCTACGAAGACGTGAAGGCCCTGCTGAAGTCCGCTCCCTGCTACGGTAACAACGATCCCTACGCCGACAGCATCGGTCACGAGATCGACCGTCTGTCCGTGGAATTCGCTGCCAAGTACAGCCAGAAGGACCTGGGCATGCACTACAACGTGCGCTACGTGCCCTTCACCTCTCACGTGCCCTTCGGTAAGGTGGTGTCCGCCACCCCCAACGGCCGCGTGGACTGGTTCCCGCTGTCTGACGGTTCCTCCGCTTCCCACGGCGCCGACGTCAACGGTCCTACCGCCGTCCTGCTGTCCAACTACAACACCAAGAACATGGGCATGCGCGACCGCTTCGCCCGCATGCTGAACATCAAGTTCACGCCCAAGTGCGTGGAAGGCGAACAGGGCACCGAAAAGCTCGTGTCCTTCATCCGCACCTTCTGCGACCTGAAGCTGTGGCACGTGCAGTTCAACGTGGTGAACAAGAGCACCCTGCTGGCCGCCCAGAAGGATCCCCAGAAGTACCGCAACCTGATCGTGCGTATCGCCGGTTACAGCGCCTACTTCGTGGACCTGTCCCCCGACCTGCAGAACGACCTCATCGCCCGTACCGAACACGACACCATCTAGTTCCGGTTACCAACGGCGGCGGCCTCGTGCCGCCGCCGGCCTGCACCGCCTCCGGCTGCCCTGCGGGGAGGCCGGAGGCCTTGGCGTTTTTCAGCTCTCCCTTCGTCAACCTTCAACATCTCCGGCGGTGACCCCGTGATCGAAAACAACAACGCGCGCGGCCTCGTTTTCAATATCCAGAAATATTCCGTGCATGATGGTCCCGGCATCCGTACCATCGTCTTCACCAAGGGCTGCGGTCTGCGCTGCCGCTGGTGCAGCAACCCGGAATCCCAGCACAGGGAACCGGAGCTGGCCTACAACCAGGGCCGCTGCCTGGGGACGGACAAGTGCACCCGCTGCTTCAAGGCCTGTCCCAACGGCGCCCTGTCCCGTCGCGAGGACGGCTTCGTGGCCATCGACCGCAGCAAATGCGTGGGCTGCAAGGACATGCCCTGTGCCGAAGCCTGTCCGGCCCAGGGGATCATCGTCTACGGCAAGCCCTACACCGTGGCCGAGGCCCTCAAGGTTGCGCAGGAAGATGCCATGTTTTATGCTCGCTCCGGTGGCGGCATGACCATCTCCGGCGGCGAGCCCCTGTTGCAGAGCGAATTTGCCCTCAACCTGCTGCGCCTGGCCCGTGAGCGCCGTGTGAAGACCTGCATCGAGACCTGTGGTCTCGTCCCCACCGATGTGGTGCGTGAGGCGGCCCAGTACCTCAACTATGTGCTGTTCGACATCAAGCACATGGATCCCGAAGTGCACAAAAAGCACACCGGCATGCCCAACGACCTCATCCTGAAGAATTTCCAGACCCTGGTGACGGAGTTCCCGGACCTGCCCATCACGGCCCGTACGCCCGTCATTCCCGGGTTCAACGATCATGGCCCGGACATCAAGGCCATCTGCGACTTCCTCAAGCCTTTCGAGCATGTGAAGTACGAGATGCTGCCCTATCACCGTCTGGGCACGCAGAAGTACACCTTCCTGGACCGTGTGCCCCCCATGGGCGACGTGACGCTGGACGACAAAAAGTTTGCCGCCCTGCAGAAGATCGCCGTCGCCACGCTGGGGGACCGCGTCGTCATCCCCCGTTAGGCCGGGCTTTCGTGCAACCGTAAAGGGTCCGTCTTTCGGGGACGGGCCCTTTTTTTGCCTCCTCTGCCTTCTCAAGGAGCGGATATGGTCAACTGGCACAAATTCTTCACTTCCATCCTCGATACCATTTCCGACGGTGTTTTCATTTCCGACGCCATGGGCACCACCCTGTATGTGAACCAGATGTATGCCGATCTGGTGGGGGTGCCTGCCCGGGACCTGCGGGGCAAGAACGTGCGCGACCTGGTCAGCGAAGGCTTTTTCGACCTGGCCCTGAACCCCGAAGTGGTGCGCACGGGCAAGCCCGCCACCTATATGCAGAAGCTCAAGGACGGCAAGAACGTGGTCATCTCCGGGTCGCCCGTTTTTGACGACAAGGGGCGCGTCTGTCTGGTGGTCACCTTCGTGCGCGACGAGACCCGCCTGGCCGAGCTCAACGAGCAGACCGGCGAGCAGCGCAAGCTCATCAAGGAGATCAACGACAAGCTGGCCTTCGTGGCCCAGTCCCAGGGGCGCGACCTGGAACCGGTCTTCGCCAGCAGCGCCATGCAGTCGGTGGCCATGGAGCTCAAGCGCTACGCCAGCACGGACGCCACCGTGCTCATCATGGGCGAGACCGGCGTGGGCAAGGACGTGTTCGCCCGCCTGACCCACCGCTGGAGCCGCCGCAAGGACAAGATCCTGCTCAAGGTGGACTGCGGCGGCATCTCCGAGACCCTGACGGAATCGGAAATCTTCGGTTATGTCCCCGGTGCCTTCACCGGTGCGTCCAGCAAGGGCAAGCCCGGCTATTTCGAGATCGCCGACGGCAGCACCATCTTCCTCGATGAAGTGGGCGAGCTGCCCCTTTCCATGCAGACGCGCCTGTTGCGCGTGTTGCAGGACAACGAGATCGTGCGCGTGGGCAGCTCCCAGCCCCGCAAGGTGGACGTGCGCATCATCGCCGCCACCAACCGCAACCTTGAGGAATGCGTGGAGGCGGGCACCTTCCGCCGTGACCTGTTCTACCGTCTCAACGTGGGCACGGTACGCATCCCGCCCCTGCGCGAGCGGCCCGAGGACGTACGCGTGCTGGCGGAGCTCTTCCTGCGCCAGTACACCCCCAAATACCGCAAGAAGCTGGCCTTCATGGACATCACGCTGGACATGCTGGCCCAGTACCGCTGGCCGGGCAACGTGCGCGAATTGCAGAACCTGGTCCACAGCCTGGTCATCACCCGGCAGGGGCCCCGCATCTCGCCCCGCGACCTGCCGTCCAACATCAGCGGCCTGCACGACGAGAGCGGCGGCCATCTGGATGCCGTGCTCATGCAGGCCCGGCCCCTGCGCGAGATCATCGCCGACATGGAGCGGGACTTTTTGCGCCGGGCCATCGAGGTGCACGGTTCCGTCCGCCGGGTCTCGGAGCTGTTCCAGGTCAACCGCAGCACCATCTTCCGCAAGCTGCAGGGCAGCAAGGGACACGACAAGGACGAGGATGGCGGTTCGGCTTCCTGATGCCGTCTTCCTCCCGGCTTGATCGTTCGCATGACGTAAAAAAGGCGCTTCCCCGAGGGGAAGCGCCTTTTTCGTCGGTATCGCGGAAAGCCCGGCTAGGCCTGGGCAGCGTCCTTTTGCTTGTTGCGCTGGCGCAGCACCAGCATGGTCACCACCATGAAGATCAGGCCGGAAGCGAAGCCGGGCAGCAGGCTGCCGTGGGTGAGGCCGGAGACCACATAGCCCACCGTGCTGCTGGCCGCCACCACACAGGCATAGAGCATTTGTGTGGAGACGTGTTCCAGATGGGCGCAACCGGCGCCGGCACTGGACAGGATGGTGGTGTCGGAGATGGGCGAGCAGTGGTCGCCGAACACGCTGCCGGCCAGGGTGGCGGACAGGCAGACCAGCACCAGGTTGGGATCGACGGCCTGGGCGACGGGCACCACGATGGGGATCAGGATGCCGAAGGTGCCCCAGGCGGTACCGGTGGAGAAGCTCAGGAAACCGGCCACCACGAAGATGATGGCGGGCAGCAGGCCGCCGGAGATGCCGCCGTCGGCCACCATGGTCTTGACGAAGAGCGGGGTCTGCAGCAGGTCACGGCACACGCCGCTGATGGTCCAGGCCAGCACCAGGATGGTGTTGGCGGGCATCATGGCCTTCATGCCTTCGCCGGCGCAGTCCATGAAGGACTTGAGGCTCATGAGGCCGCGCGGCACGAAGAGGAAGAAGGCCACGGTGATGGCGCCGAAGGAGGCCCAGACCAGGGCCTTGGAGGCGCTGCTGTTACCGAAGGCGGCCGCCAGGGTGTGGTAGGCGGGATCGCTGCCCCAGTAGCCGCCGCTGTAGAGCAGAGCCACCACGGCGAAGAAGATCAGGCTGCCGATGGGCAGGAGCATGTCGATGAGGCTGCCCTTGGCGCTGGTGCCCAGTTCGGCCTGTTCGGCGTCCACGTTGCCCAGTTCGCCCTGCTGGGCGCGCAGTTCGGCCTTGCGCATGGGGCCGAAGTCGAAGTTGCCCAGGCAGACCATGACCACCATGATGATGGAGAACAGGGCGTAGAAGTTGTAGGGGATGGTGGCCACGAAGGCGGCAAAGTCGCTTTCAAAGGCGCCGGTGGCTTTCAGGTTGCTGCCCACGGCGGCGGCCCAGCTGGAGATGGGCGCGATGATGCAGATGGGGGCGGCGGTGGCGTCGATGATGTAGGCCAGCTTGGCGCGGGAGATCTTGTAACGGTCCGTCACCGGGCGCATGACCGTGCCCACGGTGAGGCAGTTGAAATAGTCGTCGATGAAGATGAAGGCGCCCAGGCCGCCGGTGGAGAGCATGGCCACGCGTTTGCTCTTGATGCGCTTGGTGGCCCAGTTGCCGTAGGCACGGGTACCGCCGGCACGCGAGATGGTGAACACCAGCGCGCCCAGCAGGGTACAGAAGATGATGATGTTGAAATCGACCTTGTTCACCATGGTGGTGAAGGCGATCTCCACGGGCTTGATGATCAGGTCGCCCGTGCCCATGCCCAGGCAATAGATGACGGTGCCGCTGAGAATACCGAGGAAGAGGGAGGAAATGACTTCCTTGGTGATCAGGGCCAGGGTGATGGCGATGATGGGCGGCAGCAGAGAGAGCCAACCCGCGTCAAACGGATCCATGAACATGCTCCTGTCTTGAAGGTCTGGAAGGCGCAGCGCCGCATACGGCTTACCGGCATCCCCCGCCGGCGCGTGATCTTCCCGGTCGCGCTGGACTGCGTGCGCGGAAGTATATCATGCGCGCCTTGGAGCGGCAATACAAAACGGCCGGGAAAACCGGGACGGATAGGGCCTCAGGCCGGGCCGTCGCGGAGCCCGTCACGAAAAAACGCCTGAGGACTGTCCTCAGGCGTTTTTATCCGGCGTATCAGAGAAAAGGCGGAAGGCGCGGGCTACAGGCTGATTTCGCCGTACTGGGCCTCGTACTGCTGGATGGCCTGCACCAGGGCGGCAGCCAGGCGCTTGGCGCTCTCAGGGCTCATGCCGATGGCCTGCTGGGGCCGGACGGCCAGCACCGGGCCCTGCTGGTCGTTTTCCTGACGGCTCACGCAGGCCGTGAGCAGGATCTCGCCACGGGCAAAGGTGGTCTGGAAGGCATTGGCATAGATGGTGCCCATACCGGGGGCGGGCAGCATGGCCACACGCATCTGCGGCTGTTCGGGCTGCTGTTCCGGGGCATGGCTGTTGGCGGGAGTTTTTTTCAGGGCGGGCATGGTCTTCTCCTATTTCTTGTTCGGGGTTTTGGCGGGCTTTTCCTTTGCCGCCGGAGCCGCCTCATCAGGGCCGTCGGCATGGGTCCGGATGCTGACCCGGGGCAGCTCGGCGAATTGGACGCTGCCCGCATCCATGCGGCTGATGATCTCGGCGGTGATGTCCATGGACGCAGGAGCGGAAAGGACGTTCTGGCGGGCCATGACGGCCACGTCGCCCTTGTCGGCGCGCCATGCTTCGATCTGGGCCAGCATGTGCTTGCTGACCACGTCGCGGGCGGCGGCCTGTTCCAAGGCCATCTGGCGCTGCAGCAAGGCCAGCCCCTGGCGCAGCTCCTGCCGGCGCTTTTCTTCAGGGCTTTTTTTCAGTTCTTCCTGATAGGCGGCCAGGCCGTTCTGCAGGATGGTCTGGACCTTGCCCAGATGCTCGTTGGCCTGCTGTGCGGCCTTGGACTGGCTGAGGACGCATTCCACATCCACGCAGACCACGTCAGGGCCGGTGTCCAGGCAACCGGACAGGGGCAGGGTCAGCATGAGGGCAAGGCCGGACAAAAAACGGGAAAGATGGGGCATGGCTCTCTTCCTTGGAGTGTGTTTTTACCCACCTGAGTAATTCTTGTGCATTCCATGATATGGATCAGTTGTCGGTGGAAATGTTGGGGAAGCGAAGAGGAAGATCCGTTGCGGACCGGAAAACCAGCAGGGCCGGTCCCCCGGAAGGTGCGGAGACCGGCCCTGTTGAAGCGCGGCGGTCGTGACTCTCAACGGCCGCCGCGCAGGCTGGATGTTTAGAACTCGTAACGGAAGCTGCCGAACACACCATGGCCGGTGGTGTGCTGACCGGCCTGCAGGGTATAGTTGACGCCGAAGCTCATGGTGTCGTTACCCATTTCCAGGCCGACGCCGCCCTGCCAGGTGAGGTAGTCCATCATCTGGGTCTCCATCTCGGCCACGGCCGGAGCGCCGGTGAAGCGCACGTCTTCCTTGGCCTTGATGTCACCGGCGGCCGGGATCACGCTGAAGTCCAGGCTGGGCTTGAAGAACCAGCCGCTGTCCAGGGTGAAGTCCTTGCTGAAGGTCACGCCCACCGGGAAGGTCCAGATGTCCTGATGGAAACCGTCGCCTTCCATCACCGTGCCGCCGCGGGCGTCCACGTCATAACCCCAGGTATTGAGGCTCATGTAGCGCACGCCCACATGCGGGATGATGTCCAGCACGCTGGTCTCAAGCTTGTATTCGGCACGCAGACCGGCGCTGATGGCCGTGGCCTGCACGTCGGCTTCCAGATCGCCCATGCCCATGCCGGGATCGAGATCCTGTTCCAGCTGGTTCCAGGTGCTGGTGTAGGACACGTCGGCCATGACGGCGAAGTTCTCGTAGTTCCAGCCGGCGTAGGCGCCCAGGCCCCAGAAGTTCATGTTGTTCTGGGTACTGTTGAGGTCACCGCCGCTGGTCTCGGCATAGCCGCCACCGATATTGAAGGTGATACCGGCACGGATGGCGTTTTCGAAGGTGTAGTCGGCGCCCAGGGAGACGCCGCCCAGGTTGCCGTTGAAGCCGTAGTCGAGGTTGCCGGCTTCCATGCCCCAGCCGTGCTGGCTCTGCCACAGGGGCGCGATCCACAGGGCAAAACCGGTAGTGTTGCGGTCCACGATCTGGCCTTCGGCGTTCATGGCCTGCGCGCCGTCAGCCGGGTTGGCGAAGCCCAGACGGTTGACTACGGCATTGGTGGCCGCGTCGGAAGCCATCTTGGTCATCTGCGGCACGGCGCCGGCAAAGGCGATGCGGGCCGCGCTTTCGATGGTGGCGGCACTCTTGGCCGCATCGCCGTTGACATAGTCGGCGCGGGCAGCGCGCGACAGGAAGCGCACGCCCATGTCGGGGGAGTCCACGTCATTGAGCTTGTTGGCCCAGACTTCGTTCAGCACGGGGGCCAGGTCGGGGTCGATGCCGGGCAGGGCTTCCGTGGGGTCATTGAGCTCGCTGACAACGATGACATCGTACTGGCCATTATCGTTTACGATCTGTGCATAGCTGGACAGCATGTAGTCGAGGTTTTCCACGCCCTCGTTGTTGACCCATTTGGCATCCAGGGTGCCGTCCTCATTCTTGATGGTATCGAAACCATTGAGGACGGTGACAGATTCGCCGGCTACGGCATTGATGATGCGCAGCTGGGCACCGCTGTGGATGAAGGCGGCCTTGTTGCCGCTGCCATCGGCATGGATAACCTGATTGCCCGTCACGCCTTCGGCGTCCACCACCAGCAGGGAATTATCACCGAAAGAGGCGGCTGCGGCGCCCTTGGAGCCATCGTTGCCCACCACGAGCCTAGCCCCATCGGCCAGGGTCACGGAGGTGTTCAGGGCCAGGACAGCGGAACCGGAGCCCATGCCGGCGTCGTTCATGGCTTCGCCCAGCTTGGTGGTATCCAGATTGCCGATGTTGACGATGCCGTCCGTACCCACGGTCAGGGTGCTGCCCAGGGTGTTCCCCGTAAGCTTGCTGACGCTCAGCTCGGAACCGGTGACGGTGATCTCACCCCCCTTGGCGGTCAGTTCGGCCATGCTGACCTGACTGTTGTTGACGGCCATGGTACCTTTGGCCATCACCATACCGCCGTCCATCTGGGTGTTGGTGCCATCGAAGGTGATATCGCCTTCGTTGTAGATGTCCTTGCCTTCGGCGGCGGTGTTGCCGGTGAACAGGTTATCGCCCTTGAAGGTGATGGAGGAGTTTGCGTCATTGTAGATGGCGCCGCCCTTCTTCTCGGCACTGTTGCCGCTGAAGACGGCATCCGCGATGGTCAGCGTACCGCTTTCGCTGTGGATGGCACCGCCGGTACCATTGGACGTGTTGTTGAGGAAGGTGACGTTACTCAGATCCAGAGCGGTGGTGTACTCGGGATTCGGCGTATCCATTTCCAGGATGGCAATGGCGCCACCCTTGCCGGCCTTCTCTCCTTCACGAGTGGCGGTATTACCCTCAAACACTGTGTTGGAGATGGAGTGCTCGGGCGTGACGCTGTTGTCCCCAAAGATGGCGACAGCACCGCCGGCCGTACCCGAGTTATCCTTGAAGTAGCTGTTGGTGACGTCCAGTTCGGCCTTGGGGTGGACATAGATGGCGCCGCCCTGGGCCGATGCCGTGTTGTTTTCAAAGCGCGTGCTGTCCACGCTCAGCGTACCGGCGTTGTAGATGGCGCCGCCCCAGCCGTTGGTCCCTTCGGCCTTGTTGTTGGAGAAGATGCTGTTGCTGACGCTGACGGTGGCGTTGGCGGGATCATCAGCCCCCAGGATATAGAGAGCGCCACCCTGGCTTTCGGTCGCACCGTTGACCTTGTTTCCGTCAAAGGTCACGCTGGCCAGCTCCAGAGAGATCTTGCCGTTGCCGTCAGCAGTACCGTTGCTTGCATCCCCCTTCACATACAGGCCGCCGCCGTAAGCGCCGTCAGCCGTAGAGGTAAGCTCGTTACCGGTGAAGCTGGTGTTGCTGATGGAGAACCGCAGATCCGATTCACCGCCCCAGCGGGAACCACGCATGTACAGGCCGCCGCCCAGAGCTGTACCTTCCGCCGAGACGATGTTCCCCGCGAAAGCAGAATTACTGATGCTGCCTCCCACACCAAACAGGGACATGCCGCCGCCCAGGACGTTGGACGTCGTCGTGACGGTATTCTCGCTGACGGTGATGTGATCCGCAGTCAGGGAGCCTATGGACTGGTAGTAGGCTCCGCCCTGCACCTGCTGGCCACTGTCAGCGGAGTTTTTGGTCATCTCCACGTTGCTCAGGATGACCGAAGCATTCTGCACGCCAATGGCGCCGCCATAGGCTCCATTGGCGGCTGAAGAAGTGTCCTGGTAGTGGTTGCCGGTGAAAGTGCTGTCCGCGATGGTCAGCGTGGAGCCCTCGCCCTTGCCAACAACAGACACGGCAGCGCCGCCGGCGGAGCCGGAAGAACCGGTGCCCGTCAGTTTGACCGTATTGCCTTCAAACGTGGAGCCGGTGATGGTCAGGCTCTGCTGGTCTCCCAGATTGGCCGCCACGGCACCGATGATGGGATAGTTGCGGTCAGCAGTGAAGGTGTTGTTTTTGAAGACGGCACCGTTGATGGTGGCGTTACCATTAGTGGTTGCCATACTGTCAATGGTATTGTCCGCTTCTGCGCCAGTGTTCAGACCACCGTTCAGGGTGACGGAGTCGCTGTCGATAACAACGAGGGCCTTGCTGGCATCATTGTCACCGGCAATGAACGTGACGTTGTTCAGCGTGGCAGTAGACGTGTTGTCGATGCTGTAGGCGCCGTCGATGCCCAGCTGGGAATCTTCGGTAAACACGATGTTACTGCCGTTGCTGATGGAGCCGGAAAGGGTGCCTTCCACGTGCAGGCTTTCCTGGCCGTTGGCGCCAACACCGTCGATGTCCAGCTTGTTGTCAGTACCGAGCAGGCTGATCAGGCCTTCGATATGGCTGTTGCCTTCCAGCCGGATGGTGGCATCCTTGGTAAGGATGGTCTGGATAGCGGTGGAATCGGCATCAGCGATGATAGTGCCGCTATTGGTAAAGACTTTACCGTCCAGTTCTCCGGGAGCATCGCCAGAAGCAGCGTCGTTCGTGATCAAAACACCAACACCGCCCTCGGAGACAAGGATATTCCCCTTATTGGTGACTTCGGTGTTCGCGGCTTCTCTGCGGTAAAAAATGCCGACCCCCTGGTTACCTTCAACAGCGATGGTACCTTCATTGATCATGGCCTTGGGGCCATCACCGGTATTGTCGCGCATGCCGCTGCCGGAAACGACAACGATGGTGCCTTTGTTGGTGGCTGTACCGCCATCGACACTCATGCCGGAAACACGTTGAGCCGGCCGGGACCACCCAGTGGAACCGGGTTCGGCCTTCACAAAGATGCTCCCCCCTGCTTCATTGGTGATGGTCCCGGTGCCGGAAACCCCCATGCCCAGGGAATAGCTGTTATCCTTGGAGTTGGTGACCCAGATGCTGCCCGCATTGGATCCAGTACCGCTGGTAGAGATGACCGACGTACTGCTGTATCCCTTCGGCCCGCCGGTGCTGACGGCGGTCTCATTGGCTTCCAGGATGGAATCATTGCCAGCCCCATTAGTATAATCAGGGCTGGAAGGCATATCCTGCCACTGGGCCGCCCCCGCGGCCGCCGCGCCGCCCATCACCAGCATGCCGGCCACGGCCAGCGAGCCGAAGACGTTGAGCAGGTGGCATTTCTTGAGGACCGCTTTGTAGCGGTTGATGAGGTTCCCGATAGCTCCCTTGGTCAGTTGCATACAGATTTCTCCCGAATTTGCGACGTCCAGCCAACAACGGGCGTCAGATGTACAGGCAGGCTGTCAGGGCGCGAGACAAAGAACCTCTGCAAGTAATGATAATGAATACAGTACATTGCATGTGGACTGCCCATAACAGCATTGCGTTCGCAAATGTGGGCGGATATGATGCTCCTAATGATGATGGAGAATGGAACAAAATATCGCCCACACTCTTTTGTTAGGACAGTTTTCAGACTGAGTAAATAAAAAAGTGTACTTTTATATCTATTTTTTTGTTACTGGCTGATTTATTGTTCTTTTTGGGGTGGGTTAAGGATGAAAACATATGCAGAAACTTGGAGAACGCATCCGTCATGTACGGGGCAGAATGTCTCAGGAGGCTTTTGCCGGCCTGCTGGGCATCAGCAAGGGCGCTCTCGGCGGTTATGAACGTGGGGAAAATTGTCCCAATGCTGATGTGATCTTAACTATTTGTAATAAATGCAAAATCAATGTCTCCTGGCTGATGTCGGGAGCCGGGGCCATGCATGCCCCGGACAGCATTGATGAGGATGAGCGGCCGGAAAACAGACCTGTCCCCCTGGAAGACGGAAACCAGACGGCCGGAGAATTGTCCTGCCAGATGGCGCCCGGCCAGGATTGCAAGGCAGAGAACAACGCCTTGCGTGCCCATTGCCGCTGGTTGCAGGAGCGCCTGGACCAGCTGGAAGCGGAGCGCCGGGATCTGAACAGGGAAAACAGGCTGTTATGGCAAAAAAATGCCGATCTTGGCGAACGGCTTGCCCGCCTGGAACAGTCACAGGAGATGGCCCGCGTGAACGCCCGCGCATCGGGAGAAGACACGACGGCAGCCCTGACTGTTTCCCGCCACGGAGTGCGCTGCAACCGTCTGCAGGAAAGCTGCAAGACGGACAGGACCTAGGCAGAAGATCCTTCTGTCATGCGGCCGTTGCTGCAGGGATGACAGGGACGGCATCCATATCGCTTTTCTTCCGGTATCTTTTCTGTCCGTTACAGAGTCGTATGCGGGATGTCCCGGGATCCGGGGCATCCGGAGGGCGGATAAGCGTGTTCCTGGTCTGCGGCGATCCGTGACTTCCCTGATGTCCTTTGCCGGTAGTGCGGATCTTTTCCGGTACCGGGTCTGGGGGCATGCCCGCTTTCCTGCATGCCTGCTCATGGACAGGGCCTGCCCCATGCTCTTGACGGGACAGGCAGATATCGTACTCTGTCAGGGCAAGACCTGACATCTGGAGCGCGCATGAACAGCAGTTATCCTCTGGTATTTTCCGTCACCTCGGGCAAGGGGGGCGTGGGCAAGACCAATATCTCGGTCAATCTGGCCCTGACCCTGGCGGCGCGCGGCAAGCGCGTGCTGCTTCTGGACGCGGACCTGGGGCTGGCCAATGTGGACGTGCTGCTGGGCCTGCATCCCGAAAAGAACATCTTCCACCTGTTCCATGAGGGGGCGTCCCTGCGGGACATCCTGCTGCCCACGGAATACGGCTTCTCCATCCTGCCCGCCTCGTCGGGTGTCAGCGAGATGCTGGCGCTCAATTCGGGGCAGAAGCTGGAGCTGCTGGATGCCATGGACGAGCTGGAGGACGATCTGGATTTCCTCATCGTGGACACGGGCGCGGGCATCAACGACAGCGTGCTCTATTTCAATGTGGCGGCGCAGGAACGCCTCCTCGTCCTGACCCCGGAACCCACCTCCTTGACGGACGCCTATGCCCTGATCAAGGTGCTGAAGACGCAGCACGGCGTGGACCGCTTCCAGGTCTGCGTGAACATGGCGCAGGACATGAAGAGCGCCCGCGAGATGTTCGTGCGGCTCACGGACGTCTGCGACCACTTCCTGGGCGGGGTCTCGCTGGATCTGGCCGGTGTTCTGCCCCGCGACCCCGGCGTGCACGAGGCCGTGGTGCGCCAGCAGCCCTTCTGCCGCTGCCTGCCGGAAAGCCCGGTCTGCCGGGGGCTGGAAAAGATGGCGGACACCATCCTGCGCTGGGAGCCCGCTCCCAGTGCCGACGGCAACATCAAATTCTTCTGGAAAAAACTGCTCTACCGCTGAGACGTCCCTTGCGGGGACGGACGGCGGCCGGACGGAAGGCCATAAAAAAACGGCGTCGAAAGACGCCGTTTTTTGTTGTGCATGAGCTGTCCCCGGGCTGCGGGGCAGGGGGCCGTCCTTACTTCACGGTCACCAGCTCGTAATCCACGTTGCCGATGCCGATCTTCTGGGCATGCTCGATCTGGCTGCGCCAGTTGGTCTTGGGATGGATGTCGGTGAAGTGGTCGTTGTGCTCGTGGGCGCACTGGCCCAGCACGCTGGTGCTGATGGCGGGCGCGGCGTTGACCGCGTCGATACAGGCGTGGTCCAGGGCCACGGGGTCGAAGCTGGCGAACATGCCGATGTCGGGCACCACGGCGGCGTCGTTCTCGGCGTGGCAGTCGCAGTAGGGCGAGACCTGGTTGACGATGCTCACATGGAAGTGCGGGCGGTTCTGGATGACGGCCTTGGTGTATTCGGCCATGCGCTCGTTGAGGATGGTGCTCTCGGCGTCGAAGGCGTTGCTGATGGCGTCGAAGTTGCACACGCCGATGCAGCGGCCGCAGCCGGCGCACAGGTCATGGTCGATGCGGGCCTTGTGGTCCTCGCCGATGCTGATGGCCGACTGGGCGCAGTAGTGCGTACAGGTCTTGCAGCCGCGGCATTTTTCGGCGTCGATGCTGGGCTTGCCGATGCTGTGCATGGCCATCTTGCCCGCACGGCTGCCGCAGCCCATGCCGATGTTCTTGATGGCGCCGCCGAAGCCGGTCAGCTCGTGG